>ERZ795031.284-NODE-284-length-67179-cov-46.406054_pt1 | contig 67179 bp, 59 predicted proteins | sample MGYA00375123_ERZ795031 | MGnify/ENA primary metagenome ERZ795031 (study PRJEB30166, sample SAMN05720159) | activated sludge metagenome | isolation source: anaerobic digester from wastewater treatment plant | place: USA | collected 2015-04-21 ...
GATTGCGGACCGTCCAATGAGTGGCACTGTGTTTCCATAGACACAGCCAATGACGTGGGATATCACCCGTCCCAAATTTATGAACCACAAACCGGGATTGGAGATGGACGGTATGTTGCCTACTATTCCTACCAGAACGGTGGGACAATTCGGCTTGCCTACCTTGTCTCACTGGATGGCAATTGTGGCAATGTTGGCGGTATCAACCGGTGGTACTGCATGGATCTTACTACTGAAGTCGGGCTCCCCATCGGTGGTGAATACGGGCTTGTCCTCACACATGACACCCAGTATCACCCGGTTGTCCTGTATTACGATACCAATGGAGGACCATCCGGCAATGGCAGCCTGATGATTGCCCGGCGGATTGCTGACCTAGATATTCCAACTGGCAATTGCGGCATGGACGACGGCAGCTACCAGTGGCAATGTGAAACCTTCGATGATGGCATGCGTGTTGGTCCACCCATCGTGTACCAGTCGGTGGGAAGATATGCCGACATGGAATATTTTGGCTGGGGAGATGCCCGCGCTGTATATTACAATGCCTCGACCCAACAGATCAACATTATGATGCTGGACCTGAACAAGGTTTTCCTCCCCGCAATCGTACGGTAAAACAACGCCGGGACTTTGGTTTACTCTTCCATGCCGTTTGTTGGAGGAGCGCCAAAGTCTCCATATGCCAGGCTTAAGGCAGCCTGGCTGATTGCCTCGTATACTTCCTCCAACTGTCCCTGCAGGGTGATGGGCGCGCGCACCTCCGGTTCCCCCAGTCGCTTCAACAGCGGCAGTGGAATGGCAGGCGGGCGAATCTGGACGGAAAACCCATGCAGATCCCTGCCCATTTCCCAAAACGTGGGCAATTCCTCCTCCAGGGTGGGAACATTATCACCGACATCAATGATGGTTCCCCGATCCACGGGTGCATCCACGCCCCGGCGGCTGCGCAGCCCCGCCAGGATTTGCTCCTGGGTGCGCCCGCGCAGGCGCAAAATCAGGAAGGGATCTTCATCAAAGCGGTCACCCAGGATATAGTGAACTGCCGCCACATGCTTGCAGGGGTTGGCGTAATCGGGGCAGGTACAGTCTGTCCGCAAGTCCGTTAACCGGTCCGGGAACAGGCTGACGCCTGCCGCATCAAACACATCCTCAATTTCCGCCGGCATTTCTCCTGCCAAAAGCTGGGCAGCAAAGATTGCCCGTCCAGACAGTTCGTTCAGCACCTTGTTCCACTGGTCATTGTTCAACGGGGTCATCTTGATGGTCACACGGTAGGGTGCAGGGCGGGAGCCCTGCACCTTAGCAGTAACCCCTCCCGGAAATTCCTCCAGTGACAGCACCTGACCTGCCCGGGCGTATGATCGTCCACGCGCCAGGCGGCGGCTGTCGAGCAGGCGTTCCATCGCAGTAAGCCACCGGCGAGCCCACCAGTTGCGGGCAAAATCCCCCTGTCCGCTGCGGGACTGAATGCCACCACGCGCCTTGCGCGGTTTTCGCTGTCCGTTCCAATCAAAATCTTCGTTGCTCATGCTCACCGCCTTAAAGCGACCATTTCGCGCAGTTCATCCGTGGACAGCTCTGTCAGCCACTGTTCACCGCTGCCAATCACCGCCTCTGCCAGACCTTTCTTGGACTCAATCAATTCATCGATCTTTTCCTCCAGCGTTCCCACGGTGATAAATTTATGCACGGTCACGTTTTGGTGCTGTCCAATCCGGTAGGTGCGATCTGTTGCCTGGTCTTCCACGGCAGGGTTCCACCAGCGATCAAAGTGGAAAACATGGGAGGCGCGGGTCAGGTTTAAGCCAAGCCCTCCCGCCTTCAGAGATAGGATGAACAACTGGGGACCACGCTCGTCTTCCTGGAACCGGCGGACCATCTGATCACGCATTAAAGCCGGGGTGCCGCCGTGGAGATACAGGACCGGTACGCCCATTACATGAGGAAGGGCTGCCGAGAGGATATCGCCCATCTGGGTAAACTGGGTAAAGATCAAAGCGCGGTCGCCCGATTCCAGGACTTCCTCCAGCATTTCCAGCAGGCGGTTTAGTTTTCCACTGCGCCCGTTAATCACCTCGGTTTGAATCGCCGTTTCGCCTTCATGCAGGTATTGCGCCGGGTGGTTGCAGATTTGTTTGAGTTGCAGCAGAAGAGTCAGCACCTTGCCGCGGCGCTCAATGCCATCACTTTCAGCAATCTTGCGCATGGTGTCCTGAACAACCGCTTCATAAAGAGTTGCCTGTTCTTCGCTCAGGTTGCAATATTCCTTCATCTCAATCTTGTCCGGCAGGTCCTGGATGACATTCGGGTCCGATTTGAGACGCCGCAGGATAAACGGTGACACCATTTTCCGCAAACGGTCGGTGCTGTCGGGGTCGCCAAACCGTTCAATTGGCAAAACAAACTCACGCCGGAAATTGGTCTGTGTTCCCAGGTAGCCGGGGTTGAGAAAATGCATGATCGACCACAATTCGGTCAACCGATTTTCCACCGGCGTTCCGGTGAGCGCAAACCGGAAACCGGCATTTAACTTGCGGGCTGCCTGGGTCTGTTTGGCTGCCGGGTTCTTGATGTTTTGTGCTTCGTCCAGGATGACGCCATACCAGTTGACTGCCTGGATGGTTTCCGCATCCATTCGCAGGAGGGCGTAACTGGTGACCACCAGGTCCGCTTTTCGCACAGCTTCCCCAAAGCTGGAGTTTTTCAGGCGGTCCGGACCCTGGTGAATCATAACGTTTAAGCCTGGAGCAAACCGCCGTGCTTCACGCTGCCAGTTGGTTACAACCGATGTGGGACAGACCAGCAGGACAGGGGCAGGCAGGCTTCCCAGGGATTCCTTTTCGTGCAGGAGCAGCGCAAGCGCTTGAATGGTTTTACCCAATCCCATGTCATCCGCCAGGATGGCACCCAGCCCCCAGCGGCGGAAAAATGCCAACCAGGAAAAGCCCTGCACCTGGTATGGTCGCAGATCGCCCTGCAGATGGGAAGGCTGTGGCAGAAGGGAAAGCCGGTCCTGGCTGGAAAGCCGGTCAAGCCACTCGGTCACCCAGCCTTCGGTGACTACTTCATCCAACGGCAGACCTTCCGATGAGGATTGTTCATCCAGTGCCAGTTGTGCTGCCTGAAGAAGGCTCATCTCGCCGCTCTGTTGCTGCCGCTCCCAAAACCGCATGGCAGCTTCCACCTGTTCGGTATCCAGCTGCACCCACTGGCCGCGGATTTGCACCAAGGGCATCTTCAGCGCGGCAATAGCTTCAAACTCCTCGCGGGTCAGTGCCGTATCACCCAGGGAGAGCTGCCATTCATAGGAAACCAGTGCATTCAGGGTCAGCAGCTTGGAACTGGAAGGAGCAGCCTGCTGGGGTTTCAGCACCAATCGAACGCCCAGGCGGCTGCCGCGCTGGTTCCACCATGGAGGAACCAGCAAGCCAAAACCGGCTTGTTCCAGCAGCGGGGCAGCCTGGCGTAAAAACGCATAGGTGGTTTGTGTATCCAGCTCCACACCGGTGGGTTCGCGGACCTGCAGACTTTCCAATAAGGGTGGGAAGAGCCTCCCGGCATACCCCAACCCAGCCAGCAATTTTTCCTGCGGTTGTTCAAACCGTTTGCCAAGCTGGGTAAAAACACTTTGCCTTCGCCAGACTTCACTGGCAGGAATTAACAGGCTGGGGTCTTCCCTTGCCTGCAATAAATACTCAATCTTCCAGGCTGCCGAATCCGTATCATCCGGCTGAGCTTCGGGTGTTTCCAGGCGGAATGCTACCCGAAATACCGTGTCGCCCGAAGCGCGCAGGTTGCGCATCCATGCCGTCAGGCTGCTGGACAGCGCCTGCAATTGCGGAACGGATGCATTGGAAACAACGGCATCCTCGGTAAACAGGGCTGCCAGCCAGCGCTCCAAGGGATGTTCACCGGAAGCAAGCGCCCGGGCATCCCGGGTGCGTCCCCAGCTGCGCGCCAGGGCATCGCACATACCGTTAATAAATCCATCCAACAGGCTGCGTGGCGTGGGAGGATTGTCAATCCGGTCGGGGCGTGTCTCTGACCGGCAGACGGGTGGCATGGCAGCCAGGAGATGTGCCAGGCGGGGTCCATCGCGGGGACCGTCCAGCACAGCCATCCAGCGCGCTTGGAAGGCGATCCGATTTGCAGCGTGTTGGTGCATTTTTAAAACGGGCAGAATCTTTTGCTCCGCCAGTACTTCCAACACCAGGTTGCACACCGTCTGCCAATACCGGGTTTCCACGCCCAGGCTAAAATCCAAACCGCGGGTCTCGCGCGGCAGATTGGTTAAAATAGAAAAAGCCTTGCGCGCTGGCAGCCAGAGACCACTCACCTGCCAGGGAGACAGGAACGGCGGAGTGAGGGAATCCAGATCCCAGGAATGGTTTAACTCCGGCGAAGGCAGGGGACCGGTCCGGCTGGTGGGCAGGCGAAAAACAGCAGTACGGACCTCGGCATCCTCAAAGGGCGTCCCGGCGCCAATTTTCTCCAGGATTACCTGGGGAGGCAGGGAAAAAGGATGCGGATTGGGATGGAACCGCTTGGGCATTTGCCCGCGGAAACGGTCAGGCTGAGCGGCATCTGATGTCTCTGCCCAAAAAAGCACCCCGTCCAGCTCACCTTGCCGTCGCGAGGGTTGCCAGTGCGCATGAAGAACCCACATATGATTAAATCGTTGGACTCAATTCATTAAGTTTCTGCCAGCCTGTTTATGCAGGCTGGTGGATGAGCATTTCCGAATGATTTGGTAGCGGACTGGCTGATACTTCTCGACATCCCTTCAACCGCCCGTCCAGGTTGCTCAATATGAATTATATCGCAATATTGAACAGGATGTGAGAAAACTGTCAAGGTTTTCCATGATTGGGCTCCAGAAAAAATCAAAATTCAATCATCCATTTCAGAAAAAATTTATTCCGTATCTCAAATATAAACGGAATTGTGTGGAAGTATGTTATACTTTTTTGCGTTTGGAGTACTCTTGTCTGCTTGTTGGAGGTTGATCCATGAAAACGATTATCCTGATGCGGCATGCCAAATCCTCCTGGAAGGAAACCGACCTGGCAGATCATGAACGTCCATTGAACAAGCGGGGAGAAAAGGATGCCCCCCGGATGGGGAAACTGCTCCGGGATCACAACCTGGTTCCCCAGGTAATCCTGAGTTCCACCGCTGTCCGGTGCAGCCAGACGGCGGAAGCAGTGGCAGACAAAATCGATTACAAAAACGAAGTGATCTATTCCCCCACACTCTACCTTGCGGAACCGCAAACCTACCTGGATGCTCTGCAAGGTCTGTCGGATGACGTGGATTGCGTCCTGGTGGTGGGACACAACCCGGGTCTGGAGGGGTTGGTACAGATCCTGAGCGGCAAGGTGGAACCCCTGCCCACCGCGGCAATTGCCCTCATCCAAATGCCCATCCGCAGCTGGCAAGCCCTGGATATCCAGGTGGAGGGCAAGCTGGTTAATCTCTGGCAGCCCAAACACTAGCCAGGCACAGCTTCCCGCTCCAGGCGGGTTTCCTTCTGCCGCAGTCCCAGGAAAGCAAGGGTACTGAGTAATCCGGCAGCACCGGCAGTCCACCAGATGACCTGCGGTCCAAAATGGTCTCCCATGAACCCGGCAAACAATGGGCCCAGACCGGTGGCAATGCCCCACGTCAGGGAATAAATGCTCATATACCGCCCGCGCATATCCGGGGGTGCCATGTTGGCTGCATATGTGCTGGATGTGGGGACAAGCAAAAGTTCACCAAACGTCATAATGACCATGGACATCCAGAACCACCAGAAGCCCTGTCCAAACCCCACGCTGCCCGTTCCAACCGCATATAAAAAGGCACCGCCCGCCATCACCATAAGCGGGTTGAACCGCTTAAAGATAGCAGTGATCGCCACCTGTAAAAGAACCACCATCAAGGCATTGGTGGTGGGGATGGGACCATACTGGCTTTCGGTAACTCCATAATTTCCTTTTGCATAAACGGACAGCAAAACCCACATGATGGATGCCGAGATGGAGGTTAAGGTAACCGCCCCAATAAAGCGCATGTATTTCAAATTACCAAGGACCCTGCCATATCCGCCGAACCGTTCCATCACCTTTTCCCCGGTGGAAGCCCGCTCTGGCAGAGTTTCCCTGCCAAATATCATCACCGCAAGGGAGTATAACAACAACCCGGCGGAGGCAATTAAAAAAGCAGTGGTATACGAGGAAGCCGCCACAAATCCACCAATGGATGGTCCCAGGGCAATGCCGGTATTGTTCGCCATACGCAAGAGGGAATAGGCGTCAATGCGCTTTTCCTGTGGGATTAAATCAGAAACCATGGCATCTGCCGCCACACGGTAAAGGGGGTTAAACGTCCCCTGGATGCCCATCAGGATTGCGAAAGCAACCAGGGTATTTGCCTGGCTCATAAAAATATTGACCAGCCCCACCATGGCAAGACTGATCACCATCACCCATTTGCGACCCAGCTTATCGGTGATTGCACCGGCAATAAAAGAGGAGACCAGTCCCATCCCGGCATTCAAAGACATCAGGCTGGTGGCAGTAGTCAGTTTAACATTTAAGGTTTCGGTAAGATAAATCATTAAAAACGGCCAGATCATGCTGGTTCCAATGGTGCTGAACAACATTCCAAAGAACAACAACCAGAACTGGCGCGGGTACTCGTTCCAGGCTTGACGAAAACGGGAAATCATAAAAAAATAAGGGCTCCTGTGCCGGGAATTTGGCACGGATATTGTATCACAGGGGTTGGGAAGCATCGTGGTACAATACACCATAATCAACCCCTGAAAATTCCTGGAGGCAGCATGATTTCTCCCGAACTTCTTGATATTTTGCGATGCCCTGCATGTGTCCGTGAAGGCAAAGGTATCCTTACCCTGGTAAAGGATGCCTGGTTGACCTGTGGCGACTGCGGGCGCAAATATCCCATTATCGATGATTTGCCGCACATGTTAATTGAGATTGGCGACAAATGGGTCGATACTGCCGCGGATGCTCTCCCCGTGCCGCCTCCCAAAGTGGACTGAACAAACCCCCATGACACAAAAAAATACATCCCAACCCCGCCGCCGGGTCGTTTTTGACCGGCTTACCATTCTTCTGCTGATTGTTTTTGTCATCCTGGCAATTGTCACAGGTGTTGCAGTGTTCCGCCTGGTGAAAAACACCGTGGCTGGATGGAACATCACTCCGCTGGAAGGCGTATCCATCCAATCCACCACCACAGTGAATGGAACCCCTGTATCCCTGCCGGGAGGAGCGCTCCAGCCCGAGGGCGGACCAACCGCCGAACCCTGGGATGGAAATTCCCGCATCACCATCCTGCTGATGGGACTTGATTATAGGGACTGGGAAGCTGGTGAAGTTCCCCGCACCGATAGCATGATTCTCCTGACAATTGACCCGATGACCAGCAGCGCCGGGATGCTCTCCATCCCACGCGATATGTGGGTGAACATCCCCGGGTACGATTATTACAAGATTAACCAGGCGTATTATTTTGGCGAGCTGGATCAACTCCCCGGTGGTGGACCGGCACTGGCAGTCAAGACCGTGGAAAGTTTCATTGGGGTTCCCATCAACTACTATGCCCAAATTGACTTTGGCGCATTCGTGCGGGTGATTGATGAAATTGGCGGCGTCAAGATTGACGTCCCGGAAAAAATCACCATTGACCCGATTGGTGATTCTCCCAAGGTCACCCTGGAACCCGGGCGGTACACCCTGAATGGGGAACTGGCACTGGCTTACGCCCGCTCCCGCAAGGGATCTGGCGATGATTTTGCCCGGGCTGAGCGCCAGCAGCAGGTCATCCTGGCTGTGCGGGACCGCATCCTGCAATTTGACCAGATGCCCAGCCTGGTCACCAAGGCTCCCAAGATCTATCAGGAAATTTCATCCGGGCTGCAAACCAACCTGACCTTTGACCAGGCATTTCGGCTTGGGCTGCTTGCCATGGAACTGCCTGCCGAGAATATCCGAAAAGCCGTCATCGGTCCATCGGAAGTGGAATTTGCCAAATCCCCCGATGGGCTGGATATCCTCATCCCCTACCCCGATCGGATCCGCCTGGTGCGCGACCAGGTATTCACCAGCGGGGACAGCATCAGCCCAATTGCCCTGACGGAAGACCTGAAATCCCAGGTTGCCACCGAAGCTGCCCGGATATCGGTGCAGAACGGATCCTACACCACCGGGCTGGCAGCGCTAACCGCTGAATTTTTCCGCTCACAGGGCTTAACGGTGACGGAGGAAACCAACGCCAGTGACATCTATTCCGTCACCACCATTTACGTACTGAGCGGCAAACCCTATACCGTCCGATATCTTGCCGATATCATGCAGGTGGAAAACATCCGGATCTACAACCGTTACGAACCCACGGCTTCGGTGGATTTGATTGTCACATTGGGTACCGACTGGGCGGACGCCAACCCGATGCCTTAACCGGGCGATGTTACGGCTGGGAAAATTCCAGTTTCCAGCCACCCCAATAGGGGGATCCATTGGAATCTGTACATTCCGGAGCGGTCAGGTCTTCTACAACCTGACCGCTTTCGCCAACCCGCAGGCTGTAGGATACTTCGGGAGTCATCTCAAAATCCGCATATCCCAGACCCACTTGTGGATATAGACCGGTATAGAAGAAGTCCGATCCGTCAGCCCAAAAGATGTCCACCCGCATCCCCGGCATCTGCTCCCCGGATGCATCAGTCACCCAGACCTGGATGAGGGGGACATCCACATTACAGATTTCCTCCCGGTTCACCAGGATGTAGGGGGCGTTTAGTGTAGGCTGTCGGGTAAAAGTGGGACGCGGGGTCATGGTGGGTGGCAGAGTGGCGGTTGGTGGAACAGGAGTGGCTGTGCTGACTGCCGCCGCAAGATCCAATGTGGCAAAAGGAGTGACGGAACCTGCAGTTGGGCTGACTGCAGCAGATGGATTGACAACCGGATTGATACCGGTTTGCTGGATTGCCACAGACAATTCCGCCAGGGCGCGCGCCTCCCGGCGGGTAAGCGGATCTGCCATGAGCCGCTGTGCCTGTTCTGCCAGTGCCTGGCGGATATCTGCATCCTGAAGCAATTGCAGGCGCTGGAGTGCCCGCTCCAGGTTGCCATCCGAGGAGTAAGCCAGTGCAATCAGGCTGCGATAGATATCCTGGTCCGTTGCAGACAAAGCACTGGGGGCGGTATCCACATAAACCGCCGGGCTGATGACCAGAGAGAAGACCAATCCAGCCACGATCCCCAGGATCAGCCCTGTCAACAGGTACAGGGGGGAACGATTCTCATTCATGGCTGTGACCCCAGCGGGGGCGCGTAACTTTGCAGTGCCTGGGCAAGCTGCGCCAATGATTCAATGTCAGAACGCGGATACCCAAGTGTTTGTGCATCAATGATTGCCTGCTGTACCAGGCGGGCAGTTGGCGGGTCCTGTAAGTTGCCAAGCCGCCGCAGTGCCAGGGAGGGATCCTGCTCTTCCTGGTAAGCCTGCGCCACCATCAGGATCAAATCCACCTGGTAATCCTTGCGCAGGCTGGTAAGGGCTGCATCCTGATAATCTGGCTGATGAATTACCCAGCCGTAGATCAGCCCAAGTGCAGCACCCAGGGCGATGCTGACCAGAAACCAAAAAACTCTGCGGGAGCGCACCAAGCTAGGACTCCCCAAGCATTGGAATTCGGACGCCCCTGGCTTTCGCCGCCTGGATCGCCTCGGGATAACCTGCATCGGCATGGCGCACAATACCCATGCCCGGGTCGGAAGTGAGGACCCGTTGCAGCCTGCGGGCTGCCCCTGGGGTACCATCCGCTACAATCACCATTCCAGCATGCTGGCTGAAGCCAATTCCCGTCCCACCGCCATGGTGGAACGAGACCCAGGTTGCACCGCCCACAGCGTTGATCAGCGCATTCAAAATAGGCCAGTCACTGACGGCATCCGTACCATCCCGCATGCCTTCGGTTTCACGATTGGGTGAAGCCACCGAACCGGCATCCAGGTGATCGCGCCCAATTACAATGGGAGCTTTCACAATGCCCTGGGCAACCAGTTCGTTAAACTTCAATCCGGCTTTCACGCGTTCACCATATCCCAGCCAGCAAATCCGGCTGGGCAGCCCCTGGAAGGGAACCTTTTCCCGCGCCATTTTCAGCCAGCGGTGCAGGTGCTCATCCTCCGGGAATAATTCCATTACCGCTTCATCCGTCCGGTAGATATCCTCCGGGTCACCCGAAAGCGCAACCCAGCGGAAGGGTCCTTTGCCCTCGCAGAACAGCGGGCGAATATATGCCGGAACAAAACCGGGGAAACTGAAAGCATCCTTCACGCCATAGTCATATGCCCGCTGGCGGAGATTGTTGCCATAATCAAAGACCTCGGCGCCTTTACGCTGGAATTCCAGCATTGCTTGCACATGGCGCGCCATGGATGCCATGGAACGCTCCTGGTATTCCTCTGGATTGGTTCGCCGCAGCACATCCGCCTCTTCAACACTCAACCCGGAGGGAACGTAGAATAACACATCATGCGCCGGGGTTTGGTCCGTCACCACATCCGGAATCACACCGCGGATTGCCAGCTCCGGGTAAATGTCCGCCGCATTTCCAATCAAGCCAATGGAGAGGGGTTTCTCCTGGTTTTTCGCCTCCTCCACCAGGGTCATTGCTTCTTCAAGGGTGTCCACCACCATGTCCACGTAGCCAATTTCCTGGCGTCGGTGCGCCCGCGCCGGGTCCACCTCGACCACCAGACCCACGCCGCCATTCATGGTGATTGCCAGTGGCTGGGCTCCCCCCATTCCACCCAGTCCGGCGGTCAGAACAAATTTCCCCGCCAGGGAACGCCAGCCGCGCTGCACGGCAAGTGCAGCAAGGGTTTCATAGGTTCCCTGCAGGATGCCCTGGGTACCGATATAAATCCACGACCCGGCGGTCATCTGACCAAACATGATTAACCCGCGCTGCGCCAGCGAGTCAAAGTGTTCCTGGGTTGCCCAATGCGGCACCAGGTTGGAATTGGCAATCAGAACACGGGGTGCATCGGGGTGGGAAGGAAACACCGCCACGGGTTTGCCCGATTGCACCAAAAGCGTTTCATCATCCTCCAGGTTTTTGAGGGTTTCAAGGATGGCATCAAAAGCCTCCCAGCTGCGGGCAGCCTGCCCGCGCCCGCCATACACCACCAGGTCCAGGGGACGTTCCGCAACTTCCGGGTCCAGGTTATTCTGGATCATCCGGTAAACAGCTTCTGTTTGCCAGGACTTGCAGGTTAATTGTGTGCCGCGGGGAGCGCGGACGGTACGGGGACTCGACATGCAATTACCTCCAGATGATGAAGATGATGAGTATTTCCATGTGTATTATACGCCAAGGCAGCAGGAAGAGATGACCCGGGCAGATTCAACAGGATAAATGGCATAAATCCTGCATACATTTTACCAACAGAATTGTAAGGTTTCTCATTAAGAATCCGCTGGATAATATTCTATAATTATGTTCGTCATGAACCATTCTCGAAAACGTATATCACCCATATGGTTTACGGTGGGGTTCTTCCTATTTGCCATAGCACTTGGGTTGATTTTGCGCAACTTTTACAATACAGATGCCCTGTTAATCCTGATGGCGGGTCCCATCCTGGTGGCTGCAGTTTTTTACCCCCGCTGGGTATATATCACAATCACTGCAATTGCCGCCATTACCGCCCTGCTGGTCACCCGCACCATTTCCGCAAGTTACTCCAGCTCCATTCGTTCCACCGTCATGATTGTCCTCACGCTGGTGGTTGCCTCGGAAATCATCCGCCGGATCATCGAAGTCAATTCACGCGCTCAAAAAGCACTGGCTGAGAGTGAAGAACGATACCGGTCATTTGTCCAAAACTTCCAGGGAATCGCCTACCGGGTGAGGTTGCAATCCCATGTCATTTTTTTCCATGGGGCAGTGGAGCAGATCACCGGGTATACGGAACAGGATTTTATCGCAGGAAAGCCCACCTGGGTGGAACTCATCGATCCGCAGGATTTTCCCCTGATTGAAGATAGCTTTCAGCTGGTCCGCACCCAGCCCAACTATGCTGGTCAGCGGGAATATCGAATTAAGCGAAAGGATGGCAAAACCGTCTGGATCCGGGAGAATTTTCAGAATGTTTCAAGTAGTGATGGAAAACCAGAATTCATCCAGGGAGCCATTTACGATATTACTGATAGCAAGCAAATTGAGGATTCCCTGCAGCGCAGCCAGGCTCGCAGCAGCGCCATCCTGAATGCCATTCCAGACCTGATGTTTCAAACCCTGCAGGACGGTACGATTATCGATTACCATGCCAATAATCCGAGTAAACTGGCAGCTCCGCCCGAGGTTTTTCTTGGAAAAAAACTAATCGATGTACTCCCGCCAGATGTAGGGGCAGTACTGCAGGATTGTATCCGGGAAACCGTCAAAACCGGACAACTGCAAACGGTGGAATATTCCATTATCCTGAATAATGAACCCAATCATTTTGAAGCCCGAATGATCCTGTGCGGCGAGGAAATTCTTTGTATTGTACGGGATATCACTGGACGGAAGAGCGCCCAGAAATTACAAACTGCAATTTATGAAATTTCCCAGTTGGCACTGGTTGCGCCTTCCCTTGAGGACGTTTACCGTTCCATTCATGATACGGTACAAACCCTCATCCCGGCAGATAATTTTTATATTGCGGAACTGGATAAAAACACCAACCTTCTGATCTTTCCATACTGGGCGGATGCCCACGATCCCTGCCCGGAACCCGCCCCACCCGAACGCGGGTTGACGGAATATGTATTGGAGACTGGCGAATCATTACTGGTTCCCCCCCACCGCTTTGACGAACTGGTGGCGGAAGGAAAAGTGGAATCCATCGGGGCACCATCCATTGACTGGCTGGGCGTCCCATTAAAAATTGATGGTGAAACCATTGGTGTAATCGTTGTCCAAAGCTATACGGAAGCAATCCGGTTTGGCAACCGGGAAAAACGCATCCTGGAATTTGTATCCGCCCAAATTGCCATGTCCATCCACCGTCGCAGAGCAGATGCAGCCCTGCGCGAAAGCGAGGAGCGGTACGCCCTGGCAGTTCGCGGTGCCAATGACGGGCTGTGGGACTGGGATATGCGGACAAACCGGGTTTATTATTCCCCGCGCTGGAAAGAAATCCTGGGCCTGGAAGAACAGTCCATTAGCAACAGCCCGGATGAATGGTTCAGCCGCATCCATCGTGAGGATGTCCGTCAGGTCATGGCTGACCTCACCGCCCACCTGAAAGGACTATCCCAACATTTTGAGAGCGAATACAGAAGCCTGCACCAGGATGGTGAGTACCGCTGGATTCTGGTGCGCGGGTTGGCGGTGCGTGATGCCAATGGTGCTGCTGTGCGGATGAGCGGCTCCATAACTGATGTAACCATCCGCAGAACCGTGGAAGACCGCCTGCGCCACGATGCCCTGCACGACCCATTGACCGGTCTTCCCAATCGTCCATACTTTATTGAACAATTGCGGCGGTGTATTGAATGGAACCGGAAGAGCAGCGGATATGTTGCCGCGGTTCTGTTCCTGGACCTGGACCGCTTTAAGGTTGTGAACGAAAGCCTGGGGCATTACTACGGCGATCAGATGTTAATTGCTGTCAGTCAACGGCTGCAGGAAAACCTTCGACCCGGCGATACCCTGACCCGGTTTGGTGGGGATGAGTTTGGCATCCTGATGGAAAACCTGAAAAGCGTCAATGAAGCCATCCAGTTTGCCCGCCACCTGCAACAGGCATTATCACAGCCCTATACAATTGATAATCGGGAAGTATTTAGTTCTGCCAGCATTGGGATTACCATAATCGACAACTCGGTGGAAACACCGGAAGGCGTACTGCGGGATGCTGACACCGCCCTGTATCGAGCCAAGTCCAAGGGGCGGGCTAGGTATGAGATCTTTGATTCAGAAATGCATGCTGCATCGATGAATCTGCTGCAAATCGAGATGGACTTGCGCCGGGCGATGGAACGCCATGAACTGCGGGTTTATTATCAACCCATCATCGCCTTGAAGGATGGGCGAATTTCCGGCTTTGAAGCGCTTATCCGCTGGCAGCACCCAACCCACGGGTTGCTTCCCCCGGGAAGCTTTATCTCCATTGCCGAGGAGACCGGGTTAATCATTCCCATCGGGGAATGGGTGCTGCGCGAAGCCTGCGCCCGTTTGAAAGACTGGCATCGCGCCGGGTATCCGGAATTGAAGATGGCTGTCAATATCTCTGCCCAACAAATTGAATTACAGGATTTTCCCATCACGGTACAAAGCATCCTCTCCAGCATCCAGTTGGATCCGCATTACCTTCAGCTGGAAGTCACAGAAAGTGCTGCCATGAAGGACATGGATCTCACATTAAACATCCTGACCGCCATCAGTCATACGGGGGTGGAGATTGCAGTGGATGATTTCGGCACCAGCTATTCCTCGCTGTCTTATTTAAAACGTTTCCCCATCCAAAATCTCAAGATTGCGCAATCATTTATTGCCAATGTTCCACAAAACCTGCATGATGCAGCAATCACCCAGGCAATTGTGGCACTAGCCCATGCCCTCGACCTCTCCATAACCGCTGAAGGAGTGGAAACCAGGGAACAACTGGACTTTCTCACCCCGCTGGGTTGTGACCAGATCCAGGGCTATCTGATCAGCCGCCCGCAGCCGGATGGTGCGATCCTTCCCATCCTGCAGGAAAACAAGCAGCAATCCTTCCAGGTATTCCAATCCGACCCTGCAAATACCAACCGCAATTAGGTGGATTTAACCGGCTGGCTTCAGGTAGACCCCCGAAAAGATCACTCCCTGCGTTGGAATCTCCCCCCGGCTGGCGCGCTCCAATACCAGCCTGTTTGCAGCAATTAACTGTTCCACTTCCACCGTGGAGATAAACCGCAAAGGCTCGCGCAGGTACAGCTTTCCGGCTGATTTCAGCACACGGGCAAGCTCGCTCATCACACTCATCCGCCGTTCGGATGGGATGTCGTGTAAAACAAAATGGACAAACACCACATCAAAACTTGAATCGGATAAATCCAGGGATTCCAGTTCCCCCTGGAGAAAGATGACATTGGTATACCGACTCAGCCTTTGGCGGGCAACTTCCATCCAGACACGCGATACATCCACACAGGTGACCTGACCACCGTTCTTTAAAAGGCGGCGCGCCAGGTAGCGTGCAGGCGTACCGGATCCTGACCCGTAATCCAAAATCTGCTCATTGCCTGCCAGGTCAAGGCTGTCCACATAATCCCTGTACATACTGGAACCCAGCGCACCTGCCAGAACAGTGAGAGCAATTTCCACTTTGGATGGTTCGGACGGGGACATTCCTTCTGCCTCAATTCCGTAAAATGATGAATCTTTAAATAGATTCTAGCAGAAGAAGAAATTGTTGATAGAAAAAATGGCTAGCGAACCACCACCCGGTTGCGCCCCTGTCGTTTGGCATGATTCAATGCGCGGTCCGCCCGTTCAATCAACTGTTCCAGCGAATCCCCCGTGGGGTTCATGGTTGCCACGCCCAGGCTGACGGTCACCTGGGTTTGCCCGGCACTGCACTCAAATGGCGTGTCCGCCACCGACCTGCGAATGCGCTCGGCAACGCGGACCGCAGTTACAGCATCCCCTTCGATCAACAGGATGCAAATCTCATCTCCGCCATAACGCGCCACCATGTCCAGGTCGCGGACGCTCTGGCGGCAGCGTTGACCCAGCATGACCAGGATTTCATTCCCAACAATATGACTGTAGAGGTCGTTAAATTTTTTGAAATAGTCAATATCCATCATAATTGCAGAAAGTGGACGCCCAAACCGTAACGCGCGTTCCACCTCATCACGCCCACGTTCAAACAATCCGCGGTGGTTCAGTAAACCCGTCAGGTCATCCGTGCTGGCAAGCCGCTGGATCTCTTCGTACAGGCGGGCATTGTGGATGGCTGCCGCCGTCTGGCTGGCAAACGTGGAAAGGACGGACAGATCATCCTCAAGGACATCCTCACCCCAGATAGCCAAAACGCCAACAGCCTGTTCCTTGACCACCAATGGCATCAGAAACAGGCGGGTGTCGGCTGTCAAACCTGCCTGATAAAATAATGCGGCAGCCAGGTCTGAAGGACACATGGCAAGCCCATCCTCCGCCAGGTCCAGCATATTGCGGATAAAAAATGGCTTGCGTTCGTTTAATACCTTCTTCACAAGCTGCTCGCGATCCATGATTAAGCGAATATATTCGCCGATTGCCGGGTTATATCCCTCCAGGAGGGCAGGTAAATCCTGCTCATATGTGTAGTATTCCACCAGGAGTTCCGGATTGCTGTTGCGTAAAGCTACCATGCAACGCAAGCCCATGGTTAACAGGTCACTGCCCAGCATACTCAAAACGTCATTCAACGTACCGGCAGATTCCACGCGGGTGGCAATATGGTTCAATAACGAGATGAAGTTGTTTGCCCGCATCAGTTGGTGAGTGCGGGTTTTTTCCATTTCCAGGAGTTGTTCCTTGGCAACTGCCAGGGCAATCTGGTTGGCAGCCTGTTCCGCCAGGGCAAGCTCTTCCCGCCGGAAATGATGTGCCTGGTGATACCCCAGGATGAGGGCACCCAGTTTTTTCCCGCCAACAATTAATGGCAGCCCAAGCAGGGATTTTTCATTAAACTGCATGGCAATCCGCGGGCTGATGTAAGGGGATTTCTCTGCATCTTCAACAGCAAGCAAGTGTCCTGCTTCCAAAACGGAAGCCGTGAGGGTGTTTTCATTCGGTATGATTGCCGTCCTGGAATAGGCGCGGTCCGGGTCGCTGGAGGAAGCCATTGGAATGGGGCGTTGATGTGCCTCATCCCACAGGGTCAGGTAGGCACCATCCATATGAAAAACATCCCCCAAGCCATTAACAAAAATTTCCAGCATTTCCACCAAAGAGGAAGCGCCAATGGCAGCCCGGGAAATCTGATTCAACATGGCGATTTGGCGGGCATTTTCCTGGGATTGCTCGTAAAGCCAGGCATTCTGTAAAGCCAGCGCCGCCTGGTCTGCAAAGGCTTCCATGATCTCCACCTGCCCGGCATGATACGTTCCGGCATGGGTACTGTGCAGGTTGATGAATCCAATCACCCTGTCTGAATGAACAACAGGGATTACACAGAAGGAACGTATCCACTTCAAGGCACCATTTCCATTTGCGCCTGATTCCGCCTGGGCATCGCTGACAATCACCGGGTGCCGGGTGGAAGCAGCCCGTTCCAGCCAGGGAGATTGGTGAACCGCCAGTGCCTGGTGCATCACCGGCAGGTGCATTTCCTCCTGTGAATATCCATACAGGCGGTGGACCTTTGCCTGACCTTCCTCCACCAGCATGATATTGGCAGCATCGTGCGGAAGTAATTCCGCCAGGTGGCTGAGAATATGATCCAGGACCGCATCCGTTTGCAAGGAAGCATTTAAGGATGCAGCGGAAGCGGTCAATCCCTCGGCAAGCTTGCGAGCTTGATGTTCTGCTTCATATAACTGCTGAATCTGTCGCTGGATGCGGCGATGCTGCACCGCCATTCCCATGACCCCGGCAGCCACCCGCAGCGCTTCCTGCTCGCCATCGGTCCACTGCCGCTCATTGATCTGGTCTTCCAAGGAAATCACACCCCACCACGAACCATCCACAAAGATGGGAACCAGAAGAATGGAATGGATTGCCTGCATCACCGGGGCATCCGGAAAATCCTGCCGTTCTGCACGCACAGGGATATTCTTCCGCAAACGCGGCGCCCAGTTCCGAAATCCCGATTCCGAGAAAAGGGTATCGGGGTCCAGGTTCATCCCGCGGGAGCGCGACATGCCGGGTGCCGTCCAGGAGTACCTGCCCGTGGGAGAAACCCTGCCATTTGCTTCCGTACGGACCTCATGAATCATTACCCTGCTGGCATTGGTTGCCCAGCCAAGCGCTTCAATGGCAGCCTGGATACTTTTCTCCCAATCCTCCACCGCGAGGAATCGCTCCGCCGCGGCAGCCACCGCCTCCAGGATTGCCTGGCGCTGGTGCAGGTCGGACTCGGATTGCTTCCGGTTGGAGATATCCTCCACAGTGCCAATGGTAAGGCGCGGCTGGCGGTGTTCATCCCTGATGAAAGAGACGGTGGAACGCACCCAGATCATTTCGCCGTTTTTTCGCACCAGGCGTTTTTCGAACAGCACAGGTTCATCACGGCTGAGTGGAATGGAACGGATTAAATCCCGTTCCCGCGGGTAATCCCCCGGATGGGTGAGCGCCTGCATGGATAATCCCACCAAATCACCCGGTTGGTATCCCAATAACTCCTCCATCTGGCGGTTGGCTTCCAGGATCACCCCTGAAGGATCTGTGACTGCCATTCCCACCCCGGCACCGCCAAAAATATCCCGCAGCCGCTGCTCCTGCTGTTTCATCAGGTGAAGATGCTCCCTGTGGTCCAGCAGCCGGGCAAGCAAATCGCCCACCATGCGGACCAGGTGGATATCCTCCTCCGTCCACCTGCGGATGTCCGACCGGCTGCTCACGCCAAGGTATCCCGCCAGCCGGTCCTGGACGGAAATCGGCACAATTAACAAGGAACGTTCGCCCATTTCAGCCCAGAGATTGCGCTCCGGGGCGGCTTCGCCCGGAAGCTGGTTGACATCCAGGATCGAAACGACTTCCAGGCGGCGCAGGCGGGTCATCGTCCAGTGGAAAAAGTTCAGATTATCCACCGGTGGAAAGACTGCCTCCACCTGACCGGATTGCCACCACTCATACTGTTCAGCGATTGTGCGCCCATCCCGGGAAACCAGGTGCAAATGAACCCGGTCGGCGTGGGCAAATTGTCCCAGCTTTTCCAGGGTTGAGCGCAGATGAGTTTCCACATCCTCCAACGGCACATGGATAAAACTGCGTGATACTTCTGAAGCCAGGCTTTCCAGTTGCAGCTTTTCTTCAACCTGTCGGGCAGTGCGGGTGTTCGCCGCCTGGTCCTCTTCCAGGCGTTTTTGCAGGCGGCGTAAACCTCCAGCCAGGAAGCCAACAACCAGCAGCAGGATGGTTCCGCCTGCTCCCCAGTGTTTCAATACATCCAGAGGCTGCACACCAGCATGAACCTGGAAAAGATAGAGAGTCAGCCCGGCAGTCAACAATCCGCCCAGCAACCCGCCTGCCACGCCAAACATCAATCCCATCAGGACAACAATCATCAGGGAAAAAAATGCAGCAGGATTGCCAAACCAGGCAATAAGCACAGGAAATGCCACTGCATAAATCACAGCCACCAGGAAAACCAGCACCAGCCGCCACCCGGCTGGCAAATCCATCTGGCGTCTCAGCCACGATGGTTTATTTGCACGGAAATCGGGCTGCTCCATCCAATTCCTCTCCCCGCTGATCCATCATTTGTTCAGAGTGGAACCGCACCATTCGACCTTCCTTCCAGGCTCGAATCCGAATTAGACTTTACAAAGTATAGCCCGATACCAAGCCCTGTGTCAAGACACTATTTAGGAGAATGGGAATGGGGAGCGCGTGAAGAGCATCACTGACAGCCCTCCCCTGTTATGGGAAACCCGGTGGAACCGACAGACAACGATATCCTTCATCAGGAAACAGGATGACGCCCCATCCCGGCATAAGGAACCATGAATCATCATCCCGGTACAAAAAACAGGTTCAATTGAACATATCCAACAAAGCACAATTATTCCAGGGTTAATTTGGGTCGGGAGGAAGGCTGAAAATGAGCCAGTGGGTGACGCCCCTCCCGCTATCAATATTGATAACCTCCCTGTTGGAATATATCTTTTGTGGTACACTTTGGAGCGCTATCTTGGAATAAGGATCATTGATTTATGGCAGTCATTTACCCATTTACAGCCATTGTTGGTCAGGAACGCATGCGGCGTGCCCTGGTATTAAATGCCATCAACCCACGCATCGGCGGGGTGTTAATTCGCGGGGAGCGCGGGACAGCCAAGTCCACAGCTGCGCGCGCCCTGGCAGCCCTGCTTCCACAGGTAAAAGTGGTCAGCGATTGCCGGTTCAATTGCGATCCGGACTCGCCTGCCACCTGGTGCACAGAATGCCGCGAACGCGTGGATCGAGGGGAAGCCCTGCCGATTTCTGTTGAGACAACCTCGTTTGTCAACCTGCCCGTCTCGGCAACCGAGGACCGTGTGGTGGGTACACTGGATATTGAACGTGCCATTCAAAAAGGGGAACGGCATTTTGAAGCTGGTGTGCTGGCTGCCGCCAACCGTGGTCTGTTATATATTGATGAAGTCAACCTGCTGGACGATCACGTGGTCGATGTCCTGCTGGATTCTGCCGCCATGGGGATGAACATTGTGGAACGGGAGGGAATTTCCTTCTCGCATCCCGCCCGCTTCATCCTGGTTGGCACCATGAACCCCGAGGAAGGCGATCTTCGCCCGCAGTTGCTGGATCGTTTTGCGCTCAGCGTAGATATCTTTGGAATCCGGGATACCCGCGAACGCGTCTTGATCATGGAACGCAACTTGGAATTTGAACGCGACGCAGCCGGATTCCGCGAACAGTGGATCCCCAAGGAGCAGGAACTTTCCCAACGGATTGAAGCTGCCCGCCAGATCATCGATTCGGTCACCCACACCCGCCGGGACCTGCTGGCAATCGCCTCCCTGACAGCATCGCTGAATGTGGATGGTCACCGCGCCGACCTGGTGATTTTAAAAGCCGCCCGCGCCCAGGCAGCTTTTGAAGGACGCAAAGCCATCACCGACCGCGATATTGCCCTGGCAGCCGAACTGGCGCTGCCCCACCGCATCAAGCGGGGACCCTTCCAGCAGTCTGAAATGACGATGGAGGAACTACAGGATCGAATTGAGCAGCTCCAGGGTGCTTCACAATCCACCGGCAAGACCTCCGAAGAGGCTGGCGAAGAGGAAGACGAAGACTTCGGGCAAAAAAAAAAGTAGATGAGATTGTTGAATCGGATGCGGATGATCCCTCGGTAGACGAACCGGAGCAAAGTCCACAATCTGTATTCGATCAAACCACCGCCCACTGGTGGGACGGTGGCAAAAAAGTGCGCTCCGATCCATCCTTCACACCGCGCAAACTGGATACCCCTCTGGACAAAATCGTCCGGCATGTTGCCGGGCGGCGTTCCCGCACCCGCACCGAGCGCAAACGCGGCAGGTATGTGCAATCCCGCTGGGCAAACGGCAACCCATACGACCTGGCATTTGACGCCACGCTGCGCGCGGCTGCCCCATACCAGGGGCAGCGGACCGAGGAACGAAAACGGGTGGCATTTGCCATCCGTCCCAACGATTATATGCGCAAAATCCGCGTCCGCCGTTCCGCCAATCTAATCCTGTTCCTCGTGGATGCCTCCTGGTCGATGGCGGTTGCAGAACGGATGGCTGCCACCAAGGGTGCCATTCTCTCCCTGCTGACCGATGCCTACCAGCGACGGGACCGGGTGGGATTGATTGTCTTTCAAAAAGACCGGGCAACCGAGGTGCTCCCGCCCACCAATTCCGTCATCCTGGCACAGCGGGCAATGACCAACATCCCAATTGGCGGAAAGACTCCCCTCTCGGCAGGGCTGCACCTGGCGTATGATGTTCTGCGCCAGGAAAAAATTCTGCATCCGGATGTGATGCCGCTGCTGATCGTCCTGACGGATGGCGCCGGGAATGTTGCCATCGGTCATCTTCCGCCACTGGAGGAAACCTACCGGATTGCCACGCAAATTGCCGAGGAAAAAATCCACAGTATTGTCATCAACATGGAGCATACGGCATTTGACCAGGGACTGGCACAGACGCTTGCGGATCACTTGAATGCCCCCTGTTACACCATTACTGAACTGCACGCCGAGAACCTGTACCAGACAGTGCGCCAGGAGATGGTGCAGCGGTCAAACATCCATACCCCGGTGGAATTAAAGTAAGCGGTAAAAATTTCCCGAAAATTGGGAGGATTGGTACTATTGACTTCCTCCCGGTTTCTTGATAGCATCGTTGCTTGGACAACTGAATATTGGAGAAACAGCGGCTGAACCTCGTCAAATGACGAGGCAACGAGGTGGAGGTTCCATTTCGCGAGAAATGTGCTAACCCGCAACAGCGGGGAACATCGGATGGATCAGCGGATGCCTCTGGAGCCCGATCACAGGCTCCCCTTCTCCCTTCCAGGCAAGTGTAATGGCGGAAACCCGGCTGGCGACAACCGGATGAACGCCGACACGGTGATCCGCAGCTTTTTACAGGCAGCGGTTTTTAATGTGGAAGGGGCAGCCTGATCTTATTCTGCAATCCAAGGCATGCCCGGCATGCCTTTTTGATTTTAATCACCCGGAGGTCAAAATGAACGATAAAGAAATTGTAGCCCGGATCAAGGAGGATGGAGTCAAGTTTGTCTCCTTCCAGTTCACCGATGTAACCGGTTCCGTTAAAAGCGTGGATATGCCGGTGGACAGGCTGGCAGGTGCCATCCAGGATGGCATCTGGTTTGATGGTTCTTCTGTGGAGGGCTTTGCGCGCATCCAGGAATCGGACATGCATTTGCGACCTGATATGGATACCTATGCCATCCTTCCGTGGACCCCCCCAGAGCTGCGCCGCGCCCGCCTGTTCTGTGACATTTACACGCCTGATGGCGAACCATTTGAAGGGGACCCGCGCGGTGTATTGAAGCGCTCCCTCTCCAGGCTGAAAACGCGCGGCATGATTTTTAATGTCGGTCCGGAACCCGAGTTTTTTCTTTTCAAGCGAAATGGACCCGATACCATCCATCCTGTTCCACACGATGTGGGCGGCTACTTTGATTTCTCCCCCAACGATGAAGCTGTTCGGGTGCGGACGGAATTGATGGACGCCCTGGAGCAAATGGGACTGGAGATTGAAGTGGGTCACCACGAATGCTCGCTTGGGCAGCATGAGATCGACTTTCGTTTTGCCGATGCGCTCCGGGCTGCGGATAATGTGCTGACCCTGAAATACACCGTCAAAGCCATTGCCGCCCAGCATGGGTTGATTGCCTCCTTTATGCCCAAGCCAATTTTTGGCATCAACGGATCAGGCATGCACTGCCACCAATCCCTGTTCGGTCTGGATGGCAACAATCTCTTCTTTGATGGAAATGATGAATTTCATCTTTCCAAACTGGCATATCAATTTATCTCCGGGCAGCTGAAACATGCCCGGGCACTGGCAGGTGTGGTTGCGCCAACAATCAATTCCTACAAACGGCTCGTCCCTGGCTATGAAGCCCCGGTATATATTGGCTGGGCTCAGACAAACCGGTCTGCTTTGATCCGCATCCCCCGCCACACGGCAGGAATGGATCAGGCTGTTCGGGCGGAATTGCGCTGTCCCGACCCTTCCTGCAACCCATACCTTGCCTTTACTGCCATGCTGGCAGCCGGACTGGACGGTGTTGATAACGCTTTTGATATCCCCAAACCATTGAACAATATCAATATTTATCATCTGGATGAAGAAGAGCGAGCCCGGCTGGGTGTGCGGGAGTTGCCCGGCTCCCTGCTGGATGCCCTGCATGAGTTGGACCAGGATGTATCACTAACAAATGCCCTGAATCCCACCATCTACGCCGCCTTCCGGCGTGCCAAGCTGGAGGAATGGGAACAATACCGCCTGAATGTCACCGATTGGGAGGTGAATCGCTACCTCGAAGTATCCTGACCGTAAAATCATCACACCCGGCAGCCCAAATCACGCTACAATACAATCATGGAAGACCCGTTCGCTTCCCAGCGTGAGCAGATGGTTGCCGGGCAGATTGCCCGCCGCGGCATTCTCGATCCCCGCCTGCTGGCGGTCCTGCGGGAAATACCGCGTCACCTGTTTGTTCCAACCAACCAAGAACAGTGGGCGTATGAGGATGGTCCCCTCTCCATCGGTCTGGGGCAGACCATTTCCCAGCCATACATTGTTGCGTTGATGACCAACCTCTGCCAATTGGAAGGTGGTGAAACTGTGCTGGAAATCGGCACCGGTTCGGGTTACCAGGCAGCCATTCTTGGAAAAATGGCAGGAACAGTCCACACCATGGAACGCCACATGGAACTGGCTGCCCGCGCCCGCCGGGTGCTCGATGAACTGGAAATTCATAATGTGCACATTCATTTGGGAGATGGTTCCACCGGCTGGGCGGAAGCCGCCCCTTACCATGCCATTGTTGTAACCGCTGCCGCTCCACGCGTTCCACCCGCCCTGCTGGAACAGCTTGCCCCCAACGGCAGGCTGGTAATTCCGGTGGGATCCCGGTTTTCCCAAACATTACAGGTTTGGATCCGCTTGCAGGACAGGTTTTTACACGAGGATATTATTCCCGTGGTATTTGTGCCCCTCCTGGGAAAGAACGGCTGGACCCGTGATGACGCCAGCGGAATGGACGGGTGATGTATAATCAGGAAAATTACCAGTCTTGAGACAAACCCATGCCTGATCTGGAACACACCCTGCAAGGTCATGACCTGGCTTTCCTAAAAATGGTGGCGGAAGCCTGGGGGTTGGAATTATCCGCCCCGGATGCCCAATCCGCCCTGCCCCAGCTGGTGGAAGCCCTGCATGATCCAACCTTGGTGCAGGATATGATCGACATCCTGCCGCTGGAAGCCCGGGAAGCGCTGGCGGCATTGCTGCAAAATGACGGGCAGATGAGCTGGTCGCTATTTACCCGACGGTTTGGCGAAGTACGATCCATGGGCGCAGGCAGAAGGGACCGGGAACGCCCGGATCTTCACCCCATTTCCATGACGGAACTGCTCTGGTACCGCGCCCTGATTGGACGGGCATTCATGGATCTCCCACCCGAACCCCAGGAAATGGCTTACATCCCGGAAGATTTACCACTGCACACACTCCAATTGATTCCCGGAACCCACCAGGATCTTCCCCCAGGGCGCCCCGCCACCCCGCGGGAGATGAAGGTGCGCATACCGGCAACCGATTTGATTCTGGACGATGCCTGCACCCTGTTGGCAGCCTTGCGAATGGGCTTGGAACCACCCGAATTTCTCGTTAGCGGTGAAACATTAACTGCCCCCGTGCTCCGAGACCTGCTGGATTCAGCCGGGTTGTTAAACACCGACGGGCAGCCCCTGCCGGATGCCGCCCGCATGTTCCTGGAAGCTCCCCGCCCACAGGCAATCCTCCGGCTGGTTCTTGCCTGGGTTCAAAGCAGGGTGATCAATGAGCTGCGCCAGCTTCCAGACCTGGCTGCCGAAGGCACCTGGGAAAATGATGCCTATGCTGCACGAAAAACCATTCTTGACTGGGTCAGCCAGGTTCCAGCAGGCACCTGGTGGAGCCTGGCAGGATTTGTCAGCACAATCCATGAACAATACCCCGATTTTCAACGACCCGCCGGAGATTATGATTCCTGGCATATCAAAAGAATCACCACCGGGCAGTACCTGCGCGGTTTTTCTCACTGGGATGAAGTGGACGGAGCGCTCATCCGGTACCTGATCTGCGGACCGCTGCACTGGCTGGGAATGGTGGACCTGGCTGCACCCTCACCCGAAGCACCCCCAACCGCGTTTTCCCTTTCCGCCCGCGCCGCGGACTTGTGGAACAGCCAACCACCTGCCAGCCTGCCTCCGGAAGTGGATGATCTGCGGGTGACTGCCGATGGATTGATTCTCATGCCCTTTCGGTCCCACCGGGCGCTGCGTTACCAGGTTTCACGGTTTTGCGAATGGCTGCCAAACCATGCCGAGGGTTATCGGTACCACATCACCCCCGAATCTCTGGAACGCGCCCGTTTCCAGGGTTTAAAGGTGACGCATCTGCTTTCCCTGCTCCGAAGACACAGCGCCGCTCCCATTCCACCAACCCTGGTGCAGGCGTTGGAACGCTGGGACGAGGTGGGATTGCAGGCACACCTGGATCAAGTCACCCTGCTGCGAGTGGATTCTCCGGCAGTACTGGATGCACTGCGGTCAACCCGGGCGGCGCGCTGGCTGGGAGAAATGCTTACTCCAACAATCGTCATCATCAAACCAGGAGCGGAGGAAGCAGTCCGGCGCGCCCTGCTGGAAATTGGATATCTTTCCTCCCCCTCTGCCGGGAAAAATCCGACAGAACAATCATGATATTTGTCCCATCACCGTCGGATAAACAGCACCGGCGAGATGTTGTATAATGATTCCAACAGCCAACCAGCAGTAACAATGGCTGGCATTATTTTCCCATTCCATCCCTTTTTACGAGGTAAAAGATGATGAGTACCCGGTATGATTGGATCCACCAGGAAATCAGCAGCCTGAAAGAGGCGGGATTGTACAACCGAATCCGAACCATTGGCTCGGCGCAGGGTCCGTGGTTGGTCGTGGACGGAAAACGCGTCCTCAATTTCTGTTCCAACAACTACCTGGGGCTGGCAAACCACCCCCGCATGGTGGCTGCAGCCAAGGCAGCCCTGGATCAATACGGCGTTGGTCCGGCAGCGGTCCGCTCCATCGCAGGAACCATGGACCTCCACCTGGAACTGGAACGGCGGATGGCTGCCTTTAAGGGGGTGGAGGCTGCCATTACATTCCAGAGTGGTTTTTCTGCCAACACAGCCACCATTCCTGCGCTGGTTGGCAAGGAGGATGTCATCTTCTCCGACGAACTGAACCACGCCAGCATCATTGACGGCAGCCGCCTTTCAGGCGCCAGGATCATCCGCTATGCCCACAATGACCCCAACGACCTGGAGAGGGTCATCAAGGAAGCGATGGGGAGCTACCGGCGGGGATTGATCATCACGGATGGCGTTTTCAGCATGGATGGCGACATCGCTCCGCTGGATAAAATCTGCGAAATCTCCAACGCCCATGATATTTTGCTGATGGTGGATGATGCCCACGGAGAAGGCGTGCTGGGCAAAGGCGGGCGCGGCATTGTAGACCACTTTGGATTGCATGGAAAGGTGGACGTGGAAGTTGGTACCATCTCCAAGGCATTTGGCGTGGTTGGCGGTGTGGTTGCCGGGAGTGCGGTGATCATTGAATGGCTGCGACAGCGCGGGCGCCCCTTCCTCTTCTCCTCGGCGGTCACCCCGGCAGATGTTGCCGCCACCCTGGCAGCCCTGGATATCCTGGAGGAATCCACCGAGCTGGTGGACCGCCTGTGGGATAACACCCATTACTTCAAGGGCGCAATGAAACAATTGGGGTTTGACATTGGTCAGAGCGTTACGCCCATCACCCCCGTGATGCTGGGGGAAGCCCCGCTGGCGCAACAGTTCAGCCGGGAATTATTTGAAGCCGGTGTGTTTGCCATGTCCCTTGGCTTCCCCACTGTGCCTCGAGGCAAGGCGCGCATCCGCGTGATGATTTCAGCCTCCCACAGCCGGGCAGACCTGGACGCAGGACTGGATGCGTTTGCAACTGTCGGACGAAAGCTGAACGTCATCTCCTGATTCGATACCATTGACAATCCAATCATCCCCGCAATTGTGTAAATTGCGGGGATGGTGTTTTCATGTACAAAGAGCGACCCAAATTTTCAGCCTGCGAATCGTCAGGTATAATGACCATCAATCCATTGGTGGAAACCCTGGTTACCCGTTGATCGCCAGGGCGAAAAATCTAAAAACAGGAGCGGAAGATGACAGAAACCACCTGGCGCGTCATTGGAACAGCTGCAATTGGACTGCTTGGTTTGCTGGTTCTGCAAGTGGTCTATAAAATCGTTGAAAAACGTCTGACAGCACACAAATCCATTAATGAACGTGCCAAGCGCATTAAGACACTCTGGCAGGTGGGACGGAATGCCGGCTACATTCTCATCCTGGTTTCCGTCATCATGATGATTCTGTCGGAACTGGGCGTGGATATCACCCCTGTACTGGCAAGCGCCGGTGTTGCCGGGCTGGCACTCTCCCTTGGCGCACAGACCTTAATCAAGGATCTGCTTGGTGGACTGTTTATTCTTTCGGAAAACCAATTTTATGTCGGGGATGTCATCACCATTGGCAATCTTTCCGGAACCGTGGAGGAAATCCGGCTGCGCGCCACCTATTTGCGGGATTTGGAAGGCAGGCTCCACATGATCCCCAACGGTGACATCCGCACCGTCACCAACCAGACAACAAACTGGTCTCAGGTGCAGATAACCCTGAATGTGGATTACGATGCAGATATGGAACAGGTGCAGCAGGCGTTGATCTCAGCCTCCAGTGCATTGCAGAACCATCCCGAAGTCGGGCAGCATCTGCTGGATGCTCCACAGGTTCTCGGCTGGACCAGCTTTACCGATTGGTCCGTGCAGGTCCAGGTGCTGGCAAAAACCAAGCCAGGCAAGCAGTGGCAGGTGGGACGGGAATTACGCAAAGCTGTACTGGAAGCGTTCCAGCAGAACGGCATCCGGGTGGCAATGCCAACCCAACGGGTGGAACTGGGGAATCCTCCAGCCGTGTTGGAGTGATTGCTGTACCGGGAATCAAAAATCCCCCGCCAAACACGGGGGATTTCATTTGACCGGAGGAATACCCTACTCCAATTCCTGGAACGGGTCGTAGGCAGGATTGGTGCCCGCCCAGATGCACGCAGCTTCACCCATCCGCATGCAGATGCCGCCATGGGAGCAGCGGTGACTGCCAACATGCGGCGGCTGGTCCGGCAGGTGATCTGCGGGATAAATCACCTCCGCTTCCAATGCCACATTACACCCGGCATGTTTGCAATACCGGACTTTGATTTCCTTCCAGGTTCGTTCAGCCATTTTTACCTCCTCAACCAGTAAAGTACTTGCATTATACCAAATTCGATTTTTTCAATCCAATTGCAGGATATTATTTTTTCTCCAACCGCAGGACTTCCCCGGTATTGTGCAGGAGGAGGTACACTTCTCCGCCTGCATCCTGCCCAAACGAGCTGATGTTTCCGCCCACCCAATCAAACAGCAGGCGGGACTGCCAGCTTCCATCCGGGTTGCGCAGCAATCCCCATACTCTCCCGTTACAGTAATCTCCCGCCAGGTAAATGCCCTGCCACTCCGGCATGGACCCGCGGTAGACATACCCGCCGGTAATGGAACATCCCTGATCATGACCGTATTCCCAGACAGGATCCGTGAATTGCACACCGGCAGGTGGTGTGCCTTCAAAGGGATGGGAAGCCTCGCGGTAATCCCAGCCAAAATTCACCCCTCCGCCAATACTCCAATGGAGATAATTGACCTCCTCATACTTGTTCTGCCCCACATCAGCCACGTACAGGTCGCCCGAAGCACGGTCAAAGGAAAACCGCCAGGGGTTCCGCAAACCATACGCCCAGATCTCACCATATGCGCTGCCAGCAAAGGGATTGTCAGCCGGGATTGCATACGTTACCTGGCTGCTCACGTCAATTCGCAGCAGTTTTCCCAGCCAGGTTTCCAGGGATTGTCCATTTCCCCTGGGATCACCCCCGGACCCGCCGTCTCCAAGACCAATGTACAGGTAGCCATCCCTGCCAAATGCCAGTCCACCACCATTATGATTTGCATACGGCTGGGGTACCGTCATCAGGCGCACTTCGCTTGATGGATCAGCGGAAGTGGCTTGCGGGGCAGCCAGGAAGCGGGATATGGCAGTGGTTCCCTCCCTGTCAGTGTAATTCACATAAAACCGCCCATTTTCCAGGAAGCCGGGGTCCAGTGCCAATCCCAGCAGACCCTGTTCGCTGCCGCCGCTCCCCACCCGGTCGCGCAGGTCCAGGAAGGGTACCGCCTGGATCAATCCATCTTTGAGAAGTTGAATGATGCCCCCCTGCTCCACCAGAAAAATGCGCCCATCCCCGGCATCCGCCAGGTCCACCGGCTTGGTCAATCCATTTGCAACAACAGTCCAGGTGTAACCTGATGGGTCAGGAAAGGTGGAAACATTCGCAAAGGTCGGTTCCGTTGGAATCCATGTTGGCGTGGCAATATCCACAACCGGCGTGGCTGACAGCTGGGGAATATTGGTCATTGAGCCATTCGGAGTGGGGGAAAGCACAACCTGCCCCTGGGGCGGTGTATTCAGTGTCACCTCGGGGGTGCGGGTGCAGGCTGCCAGTAATCCTGCCAGAATCAACAATCCAAGCCAGGGTTGGCGCATACAACCTCCTTATTGTCCAGAAACCAATAAAAAGCCCGATCAGGATGAGGGATCGCGCGGGTAAAATTCTCCTTCAATGACCAGTTCATCATCATCCGGCTTGTCAGCAGAAATGGGCGGTAAATTGCGCAGCCGCCGGACATGCTCTGCCACCACCTCGTCCGGGCATAGTTCCACAAATAAATACGCCACCAGCCAGAGAATGGCGGCATCATCCAACGGACCAATTGCCAGGTCGGGAATTAAAAAGTACGCAATGGCACCCACCGGGAGAACCTTTGCCAGGAAGTTAACCCGCCTGTCACCCATCAGGCGCAGGACAAGCTTGGCACGTAAAGCAAGTTCTTGAAAAAATCCGCTATTCGGCAGCCCCGGTGGCAGCGATGGAGTGGTTGGGTTCATTGGCATGGGTCACCTCTTTCCTGTATTATACCCGACCCTGTGTACGCATCATGCGGCGGCGTCTCCAGTTCAACAGGGGTGCCGCCAGCCTGCGCACATGATATTTCAACACAATTGGCGCCAGCCGCGAGCCGCCATTGCGGTAATGCACCCGCAGCATCTCCGGCCAGCAGCGATCATCCGCGGCAATGGTCTTGGCATCTGAATGCAGGCGAAAGTTTGCCCAAACCTGCCCGGGTAAATAAATGAGCGGCGCCAGCTTTGCCAGCCGCACCCACAGGTCATAATCCATGGCAAAGAAGAAGGTTGGATCCAATGGACCCACCCGTTGCCAGAGACTGGCATGAAAAAAGGTTGCTTGCTGGGGAACATGCACATAGCCGCGGCGCAACCTGCGGTAATCCGTTTGAGCAGCGGGAAAGCGACCAATTTTCTGGTTGTTCTCATCAATAAAATCACAGTCCGCATACACAGCAGCAGCCTGCGGATGCGCCAACAAGGCTGCCACAGCTGCAGAGACCGCGCCGGGTTCATAGGTGTCATCGGAATTAAGCCAGGCAAGTATTTCACCGCGGGCGCGGGCAAAGCCCTTGTTAATCGCATCCGTCTGCCCGCGATCCTTTTCGGAAATCCAGCCTGCCAGCCGATCGGCATATTTTTGAATGATTCCCACGGAACCATCCGTGGAACCGCCATCCATGATGTAATATTCCAGGTTGGGGTAATCCTGGTTGAGAACGGATTGGATGGTTTGCTCCAAAAAGCGAGCCTGGTTGAAGGAAGGGGTCACAATGGTGACCAGCGGGGTATTGGTATTCATCACACCACCTCGCTCCATGAAAGCCCCTGGTCGGTGACAGTCAGTCTTTTGTTGCGGTGCTGGGTCAGGCGGCGTCCCCTGCGATAAGCGAGAAAGAGCCGGGATAACCCCATGCTGCCGCCCAGCGCCTGGACAACCTTGTACCAGACCCTGGCAACCGATTTGGGATGCAGTTTCATCGCCTGGCGGAAGTGCCCCAATGCCCTCACCGGTTCACCGGCATCAATCAGGCGGCGCCCGGCAAAGATATGCAGCCCGGCATGGATGCGCGCCCGATTCTGCTGAATGACGCTGGCAAAAGCAGGATCTGTCTCCAAATTTTTCACAAGGTTGAAGGCTTCATCCACAAACCTGGCAGCCATGGCAATCGTTTTGGCAGATTCATGCGTCCGTTCAACCGCCCAGACAGCCGGGGCGTGCAGGATGGGATAATGCGCCGCCATGCGCAGCCACAATTCGTGATCAAGGATCAGGTTGAGTTCCGGGCGCAGGTACCCAATCTGCACAAGGGCTGTCCGCCGCATAAAGACTGCTGGCTGCAAAAGCACCTGGAAGGATAGCAAATCCACCAGGGTGTACTGGGGATAGGGATGCCAATCCAGCAGGTTTAATGACGAATCCACCATGACGCCATCCCCATAGACCATCCCGGCATCCGGGTTGGCTTCCAGTAATTCCACGGCATGCCCGACAACCGTGGGGGCATAATACAAATCGTCCGAGTTTATCCAGGCAACCAGGTCACCGCGGGCGCGGGCAAAGCCCTTGTTAATGGCATCCGCCTGACCTTTATCGGGCTCAGAGACCCACCAATCCAGGCGGCTGGCATACTTGCGAATGATCTCCAGGCTGCCATCCGTGGATCCGCCGTCCACCACCAGCACTTCCAGATGGGCATAATCCTGGAAGAAGACCGTTCGCAGGGTATCCTCCAGGTAACGCGCCTGGTTGTACGATGGAATAATAATTGAAACCAGAGGTTCAGCCATTTAAAACAGGGAGAGGTAATCCACTTTGGGAAAAACAGTCAGCTTGCCGCCCACTGTTGCGTCCACCACCATCCGTCCGGCTGTCTCATACGCCTGGCGCGCCAGGCGGTATGCCCGTTCCGATCCTTCCAGGTCGGGGAGCTGCCACTTAAACCCGGCGCCAAAATAATTGGGGGCAAAATGATTGGGATCATCCCCCTGGGAGACAACCGCCTGGTTGGCTGGTCCCTTGGTGGTGAAGTTGTGATCCACACCAATGAGAATCACTTTCTCAAAGCCCATATGAAACGCCAGCTGCAGCGCAACATAGGTTACGGTAAACCCCTCATACATCCTGCCGGTGGCATCGGGCTGAAAGTTTTCTTCACCGGTAAAGTCGGTATCCAGAAAGGTGGTCAGGGGATCGCCCGACATCACGCGGCGGGCACGCCAGGTAATGTATTTGGGCATGGTCAGGGCGCGGAAATCGGCTGCACACTGCTCCAATACCAGGTCGTTGACCGCCACCAGGTAGGTGGTGGTAAAACCAAGTTCGGGGAATGCCAGGTAAATCCGGTTTAAGCCGAAGGTCATCTCCCCGCGCAATTTTGCAAGGTCTGTCTGGCGCAGGCTGGGTCCATTGCCGATGATAAAGCAGCGCTTGCCTGCATGCTGGTTACGGCAGGCAGCCAGGCGTTGCTGACTCTCCCGCCACTGGGAACTCAATTCCCGCAGAAAGGTATGCCTGCCACGGTTCCGCCAACCCCAGTAGGCATTGGATCCCGCCCGCCAGATGGGAGCAGGAATGATTTTTTTCAAGGCTTCTTTTTGCATACTTATTCCGTGCTCAATCTGGCAGTTGCGCCGCCATCCACCACAAGCGCCTGCCCGGTCATGAAGGAGGACTGGGTGGAATCCGCCAGGAAATAGATGGCGCGGGCAATCTCCTCGGGTTGACCAATCCTTCCATTGACAGTTTTGGATGCCAGGTTTTCCAGCCGTTCATGAATGCTTGAGCCGGTGACATGATCCCGCTCCATCCCGGCGCGCAGCATGGGTGTATCCACTGCCCCCGGCAGGATGGCATTGACGCGGATATTATCGGCTGCAAACTCAATTGCCATGGCACGGGTAAGTGCAAGCAGCCCGCCCTTGCTGGCGGCATACGCGGCAATATTGGCAGAGGTCTGGATGGCATGCACCGAGGAGACATTCACAATGGCACCGCCGCCACCTTCCTTAAGAAGTGGATGGGCAAGCCGTGCGCCCAGGAAGACCGAGCGCAGGTTGGATGCCATGACTGCATCCCATTCCTCAACCGTGGTTTGCAGGAGGGGCTTGGTGATTTGCAAGGCAGCATTATTGACCACCGCATCCAGCGTCCTGGTGAAAGACTGGGCTTGCCGGTAAATTTGTTCCAGGTCTGCCGGATTGGAAATATCCGCTTGAATAAACAGACCGTTCCCGGGGAAATGATCCCCAAACGAGTTGCGGTCAACACCAATGACATGCCAGCCAAGCCTGGCAAACAGGTGTACCGTGGCACGCCCAATCCCCCCCGCTGCCCCGGTAATCAGTAAATATCGAATCGCAGGATCTGTCATTTTAAGCTCCTCCCGCATCGGGATTCAAGACATCCACCGGGCAAGATCATCACAGGGGATGTTCAAGCCCTGCAAAAGGTTGCGAATGGTGTTCCAATGGACCCGTTCCCATGCAGCCGGGCTGGAGTTGGAATTGTGCGGCGCCAACATCACCTGGTCCATGCCAGTAAGAGGAGAATCCGCTGGCAGTGGTTCCACCTCAAAGACATCCAGGGCAGCCCCGCCCAACCTGCCGGATTGCAGGGCTTCCACCAGGGCGGCTTCCTCCACAATGGGACCGCGGGCTGTGTTGATGAGAATTGCCCCCGGTCTTGCCCACGAAAGGGTCTGCCTGTTGATCAGGTGGTGGCTGGTGGGATTGAGATCACAGTTAACACTGATGAAATCAGCCTGTTCCATCAACTCCTGCAGGGGGAGCATGGTGACGTTGTTCTCCGCCAGGAAATCCGGCGCGATGGGAATAATATCGTTGCCCAGCAGGCGCATGCCAAAGCCACGCGCCCGGCGGATAACCGCCTTGCCAATGTTGCCCAAACCGATCACGCCCAGGGTGCACTCACTGAGTGACCTGCCAGGGATCTTCTGCCATTCCCCCGATTTTATTGCCCGGTCCATCCATGGCTGACGGCGTGCAAATGCCAGGATATAACCCAGCACCGAATCAGCAACCGGCAGCGTGAATGCGTTGGGCGTATTTCGGACGGAGATCCCCAGGGTCTCTGCATAAGCCTTGTCTATGGAATCGATCCCCGTCCCCCACTTGGAAATCACCCGCAAGCGCGGGGCACACCGGTCCAGCACACGGGGGGTGTATCGGTCATCTCCACAGATGGTTCCATCAAACTGCCCGGCATATGCCAGCAGTTCATCCTCTCCCATGCGTTCATGGACAACGGGTTCAATCAACTCCACCCCATAATGAGCAAGGATGGGGCGAAAACGATCCACAAAGGGAATCATATAGGGTGCGGAAAACAGTACGGTAGCCATGCCTTGTATTGTACCAGAGAAGAATTTTCCGGAAGACGGGTCAATTGTTTTGCCGATGCTGGAGCAGCAAGTCGGCAATCAGAAAATCGAGCTCTTCATCAATATCCCTTGCTTCCGCCGGGTCAATTTCAAACAGGTAGGGACGCTCTCCAATCCGGTTGCGGCGGAGTTCCAGCGTCTGACGGGTAAACATATAAATGCAGGAATTTTCCTCATAGATTGGCGGAAGATCCTGTGTGCGCAGCAAAATTGCCGGATTATGATTGACCGGACGTCCAAGAGCATCCCACAAGCGGGTTTGCAGCCGTGTAACGCCAAAGAGGGAATCATATGCCGGATAATTGGTGAGCATGAATTGAACCGCACGGGCAATCGTCTCCGACCTGAGAAGCGGATTGGTGCTGTGCGTTTGCAGGTAAAAGTCAGCAGACACCTGGGAAGTGTCGTACATGAGAATTTCATTCATCGGCACGGTATCGGCGCGCAGGTGTTCCGGTCGCTCAAGGACGCGCACACGGGGAAACTGCCCGGTAATCCCTTCCATGATAATTGGACTGTCGGTATCCACAACCACTTCGCTGATCTGGGGAACATCCAGGAGGGCTTGCAGAATATGGTGAAACAGGGGACGCCCCGCCAGCAGCCGGTAGTTTTTACCGGGTACACGCACAGAATGATGGCGCATGGGCACCAACGCTGCAATTTTGAGAATCGTCATGACCGCACCTCCGGCTCGGAAGTTTGCTGATAATCAATGGGTTTGACATCCCGCTGTACTGGTGGTTCATGGTTCCAACGGGGGTAATAAAACGCCTTCTTCAATTGCCATGTGACCGGACCGGACTGCCGGTAACCGGTGTAGGTTCCCCGCAACTGCTGCCAGCGAAATCGGACCACATCCAACCAGACCTTTCCAAAGACCCTCTCCCGCCAGGCGGTTTGCCAATCATTGCGGATGTGGGCGCGCAGCAGGCGAAAAAAATCACCAGCAGTGAAGGTTTCCTGCGGGTAAATCTGTTTAAAGGCAATTGCCTCCCGGCGGTAACGATTATAGATGCCATGCCAGGTTTCATGATGAACATGAATGACCTCCGCCTCGGGCACATACCGGATGCCATGCCCCTGGGTCTGCGCCCAACGTGCCCAGGCAAGATCCTCCAGACCGGTCAGCAGTTCATCGTATGGATGATCCTGCCAAAGGGTTCGGCGGATGGCAGCATTTGCATTGTTACAGAAGGGATGCGCCTGGTTTATCTGCGGTTCATCGGGGAACCATTGGCGAAAAATCTGGTGCTCCGAAAAATGCGTATCGGCAGCACCGCGTTGTTTTCCATACGTTAAAGCAACCTTCGGCTCGACAAAAGGATCCAGCAGCCGTTCCAGCCAGTCAGGATAGACAGGGTAGACATGCGCGGAGGCAATCACCACCAGGTCTGACCGGGCTGCTTCCACACCCCGGTTCAACGAGCGCCCAAAGGTAAATTCCTGCGGTTGTATGTATACAACCTCAGCGCCATACTGCCGGGCAATGGCAGCCGTCTGGTCCGTTGAACCCGAGTCCACCAGAATAACCTGAACGTTCCGGATGGTCTGCTGCTGGATGCCAGTCAACAACCGCGGCAGGTGTTTTTCTTCGTTATAAGCACGAATGACAATGGAACAGGAAGCCATACCAGTTAATCCAGAATACTTTCATCCCGCAGCAGGAAATCCCCGCCGTTCAGAATGCCATCAACAATCACTTTCATGGTGGGCGAGGAGGAAGTGTGCAGGTCGTTCCAACCAAAACGCTTCATGCGGACAAATCCCCGCCAGATGCGGTCATCCTCCAGGTAATCTCCAAATGGCAGGGAGGATCGGTATAACTGGTAGTAAAGAAACCGGCGGGCATTGCGGGAAAATTCCGGCGGAACCGGGATGGTTTCAGCAGCAAGGAACGTATCCAATTGCCGACGGTACTCCTCATGTGTGGCAGGCAAAAAGACCGTGGAAAGCTGGGTAAAGCGCGCCTTTCCGGCACTTAAAACCGCCGCCCCCATAATGGACGCTTCCAGCCCAATGGTGGAGTTATAAATCATGACAAACTTGGACCGCTGGATTAACTCATACGAACTGAATGGTTCGGTCGAATCCACAAACAGGACATTCGGCAGGTCAGCTACTCCACACTTGCGAACCCATTCCGCCACGCTTTCCCGGCTTTGCTTGCCAGGACGGCTCTCATCCGGATGGGCGCGCAGGACAAAGAGTGTCGCCGGGTTGGCAGCCATCACCTGGTGAACCTCATCCAGCCAGGCAAACATATCCGGGTAAATCACATTGGCATGGGACTGGCTGGTATCAAAAATTACGTTGGTAAAAACCGGGACGATCTGTTTAAAATGGCTGGCGCGTTCCAAAAATTCCGGTGAAAGCGAGCGCATATCGGACCAGAAACGGATCCCTGCCATGGAAAAATTACCCTGGAAACGCTGCGCAAGGTAGGCATCCAGGCGCTGACTTTGTTTTTCATCCAGTTCAAAATCATCTGGAACAGCCAGCGGATAAGCCGTTGCCTCCCCGCGGGTAAAATACGCTGTAAAGGGGCGCAAGCCAACTTCATGGGAGAAGACCGGCAATCCCCGCCGCATGGCAATCAGCCGGGCAGTTGCCTCAGGGTAGAATTGACCGTTGAAAACAACTACTGCCCGTGGATTGGTTTCATCCAGCAGGGCGGAAAATTCCCGGGCAATGTGGTTGGCGGAAAGAATGTAATGCCGGTAAAGATAACAGGTGGCTTGATCATCCGCCAGGGTGTTTCGCCTCAGCACCCACCGCAGGGCGGGAAGGACAAGACTGCCCAAAGGCAAGCCATTATGCTCAAACTCCATCAACTCCGCCAACTGCATTGGCTGGAGGATTTTGGAAAGCTGGGCATCATAGACAAAGGTGAATTTCCGCCGGTTTGCGTAGGCATAGGTGGCGCGGGATTGCAGGATGCACCGCCAGCAGGGTGGTTCTGCAAGGGGATCATCGCGATTGGTGCCGAGCACACACCGGGACATGCCATTTTCACAGACAAAATGCACCACCGGCACACCCGCCAGTTGGACCGCCCAGCTTGAAAGCAGGCTGAATGCCGCGTTCAGGCTCATGGCTTCCAACCGGGTGGAGGCATTGAAGAAAATCACTGGCTGGGCATCTTCTTCTATCTCCGCATGACGGCGGACCCGGGCTGCCATGCGGGCAATGTTCTGGTTATTCCACCAGCGCCCAGCCACGCGCCGGATTCGGTGACGGTTGTTTTGAATCCAGTTTGCAGGCATGAGATTACTGGTACCGCCGCAGCTTGCGCAGCGAGGGCATTTCGCTTTCGTAAACTTTTTTGATTCCATCCCCCATGGACTGTTCGGTCACACGGATATATTTGACCAGCCGTTCAAATCCGCCCGGCTCCACCGAAGCAGCCTGGTCACCACCCCACATGGCACGGTCGAGCGTGATGTGGCGTTCCACCATGCAGGCACCCAGCGCAACTGCCACCACCGAGGGGATCAGTCCAACTTCGTGCCCGGAATACCCGATCGGGCAGGGGAATTCCTGCTGCATGGTTTGGATCATCCGCAGGTTCAGCTCATCCGGCTCGCAGGGATAGGTACTGGTGGCATGGGTAATAACCAGGTTTTCCAGACCCAGCACATCCACTGCGGCATGGATTTGTTCCATGGTGGACATACCGGTGGAAAGAATCACCGGTCTGCCCATTGTTCGCAGGTGGCGCAGCAGATTATGATCAGTGAGGGATGCAGAAGGGATTTTGTAACAAACGGGGTTGAACTGCTCCAGGAAATCCACACTTGGTTCATCCCAAACGGATGCAAACCAGGTCATGCCAATCTGCTGGCAGTAGCGGTTGATTTCCGTGTATTCATCCTTACCAAATTCCACCTTGTAACGGTAATCCAGGTAGGTAATGTATCCCCAGGGAGTATCACGCATTTGTCCCCGCTGCTCGGGAGGTACGCACAGTTCAGGAGTGCGTTTTTGAAATTTGACTGCGTCCACCCCGGCATGACGGGCAGCATCAATCAACTGCCGGGCGATTTCCACATCACCATTATGGTTGATGCCAATTTCCGCAACAATATAGGTGGGCTGGCTCTCTCCAACCAACCGGTTGCCAATTTGCACTTGTTTACCCATGTATTCAACTCCTGAATTTATTCGTCTCGTTATTGTATCTCATTTTTGAAGATTTCATGGTCTGCCCTCCCCTGCCGGGTGAGCCAATCCCGGCTACCGGACTGCAGAACATGGATACCCTGGATACTGAACATAAGCTCCGGCGTCGAGATCCACAACATACGGGATATCCTGCAGCAGCGGATAAGTACCGCCAAAATATTCGTTAAAAATCCAACGAAACGTATTGACAGGCGTGATGGTCGGGGGAAGCCCTTCCGCGCCGCCATCCGGCAGGTGATAAGCATTCAGAATGGCGGAATACCCGTCAATTTCCTTGCTGCGCGGGGCACCGTGATCCCCCTGGAGAATGATGATTGGCGGTGTGCTGGATTGTTCCAGGATTGCCGCCACCACATTTTCCACGCGGGTATTGAGATACATCAATTCATCCCGATACCCGGCAACATAGGTTTCTGCTGTGTATTCTTTATCGTTATTGAGTGTGAAAGGTGTTTCCCGGTAAATAAAATTTCCATCCCGATCAAAGACAAAAGGATCGTGCGGCGCAAGGATATGCGCAAAGACAAACTTTGGACCCGGAATCCGGGCAACGGTTTCCAGTTCTTGCAGTGTAAAGTCAATCCGTTCACGGTACTGGATGTAGGGGGTATCCAAAATCGTCTGGTACTTGCGGGAAAGGTTGGGCTTGGCTTCATACAGCAGTTTTCCGGCAGAATTTTGCAGCACCATGGCTTCGAAGGAATTGACACCGCCATACAAGAGCCCGTTCCATAGATTGCCAAAGGGGCTGAGGTACACATCCGCATCCCGCAGTTCCGTGAGGGAATAACCGGATTCAAAGGCAACCGTTTTATAGCCCAGTTCTTCCAGCGAACGGCGCACCCGGCTCTGATCAATTGCCCGGACAATCTCCGGGGCATCCACATCATACCCCAGGGTCTGTAAATATTCATAATTTAATGAAGAGGAAAGCGAGTATTGCGTGATGGTATAGTTGCTCTGACTGCAAGCCGCCACCTCAAACCCTTTTTCTTCCAGGAATTTTAAAAATTCCGTATTGTCGTACTCAAAAAAATCCTGCAGAACATCCTGCCGGGTGTACATATCCAGGATGATGTAATACACATCGGGGGGCGTTTTTCCTTCCGGCAGGGAGAGGGCAGACTGATCCATCTCCACCAGCGCGGGCGGAGCTGCCAGCGTCTGGCTGCGAATCTGGTAGGAGACAATCTGAAACACTGGCAGGAGAATCAAGACCACCGCCACCAGGTTAATGATGGACGTGGGAATGGACACGTCCTTCCTGATTCGCAGGATAAACCAGGCTGCAAGTGCCAGCAGCAGGAGGATTCCCCCCAGCAGCACCCTGTGGCGACCCACATTGACCCCCCCAATGACCATTTTTTCCACCGCATGATAGAGCGGGACGTAGAGAAAAAAGAACAGCAGGTACACTACAACCACCCAGAGCGAGGCAGCCAGGGCGGCTTTTCGCCAGCTTTTTGACAGCAAGGCAAAAACCAGGAGCAGGGCTGTAACCCCTGCAAACGGAATGAAGAGGGATCGAAATGCAACCGCCGGGTCAACCTGGTCAATATTAACCGACAGCAAATAAAGCATTGGATAGAGCGCCAGCAGGAATGGATGCAGGGGCACTTTTTTAAGCACAGACCCCATCAATGATCAACTCCTTGACTGCATCAAGTACAGAGTGCGATTGGAGCCCTCAATTTGCTTTTTTTCGATGATTTCATACACGGTGGAAAAGGCTTCCTCAAACCCGGTTTCGGTGTAGTTGGGGAAGATATCTTCACGGCTTGCCAGCAGTCGTTCCACCTGGGAATCCCCTTTGGGGACAAACTCCACAATCAGTCCTTTTCCCAGCCGGGAGAAGAAATCCGCCAGTTGGGGCAGCGGTACATTATTTGAAATTGCCAGGTGATGCACCAGTGCCAGTGCCATCACCATATCCGCCGGACCCCGCTTGCGCAGGGATGCCCTCTCCTGGTGGTTCCATCCCAGCCCGGGGCTGGGATTGGTCAAATCCATTACCAGCGGAAGCAGGTTGGATTCAATTTTAGACCGGCATTCGCGGTAATTTTGCTCCACTGCAGCCGGGTCAATATCAAATGCCACCGTCTGAATACCGCGTCCAGATGCCAGGCGGCTGAAGACGCCATTGTTGGCACCCAGATCCCAGGCTGTCTTGGGCTGGGTTCGTTCCAGCCAGCCATCAATGATGCGGCGTTTTTCGTCAAATGCTGCCCGGGTGTAATTGGTTGAATCATAATAATCCGCCCATTCCGTTCCAGCAGGCTTCCAATCCAGGGCGCGCACCGCGCTCTCCAGGCTGTCCACCAGCCCAAGGAGGGCAGGTTTTCCAAAGCGGGCACTTGATGCCGCCTTTGCTTCCCCACCACGGTCGGCATATTTCAGCTGAGCGCGGGCATGGACGTGAATGTGCGTAAATAGGGGCAAATTCCAGCGGGTTCCCCCCGGAAGCAGGGCACTTGCCAGGTCCAGCGGAACACCGTCAATATAAATCCGCAGCAACTGCCCAAGCCGGATATCCCGCTTTGCCATCAATGCCAGCGGAGCCAGAAAGTGCTGGCAGAACTGGCGATACGCCACCCATGGCTGACCTTCCTGGTACTGTTCAAAGGACAGGGTGTCAATCAGAACCGGACGCCCCTGGTGAAACTGGATATTGTAGGCGCTGGCGTCCTTGAGAGACATCCCCAGCGCCAGTGCTTCCTTTTGAATAGCCAGCGTGGCAAGCGCAGCATCTTTCAACTGGCTGAAGCACCATTCATAGGGGTAGGATATAAATCCCACCCGGACTGGTTTGATAACCAGGGCGGCAAGGTCGGGAACTGCCGGTTCCGCCTTCACTTCCTTGTGGGGGATGAGCAGGTTCATCTTCACAAGGCGGGCATACAAACCCGAATCCATCAACATCCGGTAATCCGCTTCACTGACGCGGTTGACCTGCCGGAACAGGTCGCCGTCACGCCAGAAAAGAAATCCGCCGGGATCCCGGAACGAGGCAGCGACGCGCGCCTCACTCCTGGTCATGCGTCTCTCCGCCTTCCACCGGTTCTTCCGGCTGTGCCTCCGGGGCGACAGGTTCGCCCTTATTTTTGGAGAAGAACGCCTTCAACTTCTTCCAGTACAACTTGATGGTAAATCCTGCACCCAGGAAGAGCGCCAACAGGACTTGCAGGAGCATGCTGCCTGAACCTGGATCAAGATACGCAAATCCATTGAGCAGCGGCAGTAAAAGGATGATATTCCAGTCCATATTTTCCTCGTTTTCTTAAATTCAAACCGTTTCATGGCAGGTTTTGCCATTGTTTGTTTCGCCGTATTATATCACCAACGGATCCGGTTCCTTACTGACCAAGCCTTGCCAGGATCAACCGGCAAAGCTCGCGGATAGCACCCTGCCCGCCTGCATGTTCCAGGATCAAATCTGCAGCAAGCTTCGCCTCGGGTTCAGCATCGGCAGTAACCACGGCACACCCCACCAGGGGAAAACATGGGGTGTCATTGACATCATTTCCCAGATACACCACTTGCGCTGGATCCAGCCCGCGTTCTGCAAGCATGGATTTCAGTACGGCTGGTTTATCCAGGATACCCTGCAAATAGGGAACTTTTATCTTTTGGCAGCGGGCTGCCACCACCCCATTGGTTTCACTGGAAAGCACAACTGCCTGCACGCCGGCATTTTGCAGAAGGCTCAAGCCCATACTGTCACTTTTACTGGAGGCAACAAATTCCCGCCCATCGAGGTCCGTCCAGACGCGGTTATCCGTGAGCACGCCGTCAAAATCCAGCACAAGCAGGGCTGTTTTTTCGGGCAATGGGCGACGAACAGCAGCCGGGCGGACCATCTCCAATCCACCATGGAACACCACCCATTCGGCACGCTGCCAGTCGGCAGGGTTGTCAATGTCCACAGTGTAGCGCGGGTCAACCAGAACAGGAAGGATCACCTTTCCGGACATGGAATGGTCTTCCGTGATCACCCTGGGACGAATGGCATCCACATGACCCGTTTGCCAGTACACGGGTGGTAGAACCTGGCGGGGTGCATTGTATGGTTCGTCGATACCCGGTACAGCCAATAATGGATGCATCACGCCGGTTACCGGGTCAATTTTCCACATTTTGTGCGGGTTCTGTCCGGCAGGCACCACGCCGCGCACGGAATCCGCACCTGCACGGCTGAGCAGCAACTGCACAGCATCATCCACAAGCCCCACCGGGCGAACCGGAGAAGTGGGGCGAAGCTGAACCACCACATTTGGTTGATACTGTTCATGGGCTGCAAGCCAATCCAGGGCGTGTTCAAATACCGGCAAATCGGTGGTTTGATCCTGGGCGAACTCCGCCGGGCGCAGGAAAGGAGTTTCCGCGCCATACTGCCGTGCAACCGCAGCAATTTCTTCGTCATCGGTTGAAACAATCACCCGCGTGACTGTGTTTGATTGTTGGGCGGCAGCAATGCTCCAGGCAATCAGCGGTGCACCGGCAAACGAACGGATATTCTTGCGGGGAATTCCTTTGGATCCACCCCTTGCCGGGATGATGGCGAGCACCTCAGGGTGTTTTACCATGCCGTCCAGCCCCCATCCACCACCAGGTTGGCGCCGGTCATATAACTGGAGGCATCCGAAGCAAGGAAGAGCAGTGCGCCATTCATTTCATCCTGTTCCGCCATTCGCCCCAGAACAGTGCGGGCGGTGTAATTCTGCAGGAAAACGTCATCATGGTGATTAAATACTCCGCCAGGGGTGAGGGCATTGGCGCGGATATTCCTTCCAGCGTAATATGTGGCAAGGTACCGGGTCAGTCCAAGCACACCCGATTTGGTTACAGAGTAAAAAACTGGCTTGTATGCCTGGACATCCTGCCCGGGACGGCGGTAAATACGCTGATCGGGACCTACCAGACCGTAGGTGGAGCAAATATTGATGATGACCCCATGATTCTGCCTGAGCATGGGCTGGACTGCCGCCTGGGCGGACAGGAACATGCCCGTCAGGTTTACATCCAGGGCATCCCGCCAGGCTTTTAGGGGATAGGTCTCAAAGGCATTGGCACCCTGGGAACCAAGGTGCTCGGCATCAAACTTGGGATCCATGGCGGCTGAGCAAACCAGGACATCCAGCCTGCCAAATGACCGGACTGCTTCGTCAACCATCGCCTGCACAGAGGAGGGATCCGTCACGTCCACCCCCACCGCTTTTGCAGCCAGTCCTTCCGCCTGAAGTTTTTCCGCCACCTCGGCTGCAGCAGCCTGGTTAAGGTCTGCAACTATCACTCCGGCACCTGCCTGCGCCAATGTACGGCAGAATTGCTTTCCCAGCAAACCCGCGCCACCTGTCACCACCGCAGTCTGCCCGGTCAGGTTGAATTTATCAAAAATATGTGCCACCACTACCTCTTTTTTATCAGGAATTGATCAACGGCAATTGTACCCCAAAATCAAGCCTGCCCGGTGCAAACAAAGCCGGGGAGCAAGTTCCTCCCCGGCAACTATTTTTCCAAACAAATCATTTGTGAAATCGTTATACAGGCTGAATCTGCTCCACCATTTCCTGCACCCGGATGCCATCTTCCAGGGTACAGACAGGTTCCGCCACGCCTTTAACAACCTCAATAAAATTTTGCAGTTCTGCAAGAAACATGGAATTCCGTTCAAACCCCGCGGGTGGCGGAACCACTTCCCACCCGCCCTGCCCAGCGTTGAACAACCGGGCTGCACCATCGGCATTATCCCACAGGATGGTACCCTCCGTACATATCACCTCCAGGCGGTGGACGGGGGGACGCTGCATGTAATTCAGATGCACCGATCCAAGTGCACCACCAGTAAATTGCAGGCTGATTTCAGCGGTATCCTCCACGTCAAGATCCAGCTGCGAGAGGGTTCCCGTGAACGAATGAATGGTCTCCACCTCCCCCATCAGCCAGCGCAGGTAATCCAACGGGTGGGATAGGGTGCGCACCACGCCGCCACCCAGGTCCCGGCGGGCGGCATAACCCTGCCGGTAATTCTCCCAGGGATGCCAATCGGGCAGGTATTCGCCCCACAGGGCACGCGCAGCAGCGGGCTTTCCTGCCGCCCCTGCCAGCAGCCATTCTTTCACCTGCCTTAAGCCGGGATGCCAGCGAAACTGGAAGCCCACCAGAGCCTTTCCACCACCAGTTGACAATGCCCGCCGCAATTCATTCACGCGGGATAAATTCGCAGCCACCGGTTTTTCGAGAAAAAGATGACATCCAGCCAGGGCTGCCGGAATGGCGGTCTCCAGGTGGAGTGCGGTGGGATTTGCCACAATGACGGCATCCGGTTGGTGCGCCAGGGCTGCTTCCATAGTGGTTTCCACCGGCAGCCCGGCAATTTCATCCGATGGCAGCGTGGAGTGACCGGAGCGCAGAAGCAGGATATCATGCTCGCCCAACTCGCGCAGGTTTCGCAGGTGGCGGCGACCAATTGACCCAAATCCGGCAATCAGGAAGCGCATGATGACTATTCCGCCGCAGGTTGAAGTTCAGCTTCCTTCTTGGATGGAATGATTTCCTTAACATACCGCATGGTAATCCAAGCCAGCGCCATGAAGAGCGTGGCAAAGAGGAATGTCCAGCGGTAGTTATCGCCAAGCGCATCCACCAGAACGCCGCTCAGGACTGGTCCCAGGACCGCAGCAGTTTGCGAGGAGAAATAGTACAGACCGGTATAAGCGCCAATATGTTTCTCATCACCATAATCGTACACCAGCGGCAGGCTGTTGACGTTCACCAAAGCCCAGAAGAAACCGGTCAAAACCAGTGCGCCAATGAACGTGGCAACACCCTGGATGACAAAGTAACCGATGAGCAAAATCACCACCAGCCCGGTCAGCCCAATGCGGATGGTTTTCCGGCGACCAATGCGGTGGGCAATCAACCCGGAAGGCACAGAGAAAAGCAGGAAAGACAGGTTGACCACCGCGGCATACATGGAAGCCTTGCCGGGGGCAATCCCCAGGGTAAAGACTGCAAAGGAAGACAGGGCTGTTTCCAATGCCTGGAATGCAATGAACCAGAAGAGGATGCTGATGAGGACAAACATCCCGCTTTTATCCGGGTTGGTGAAAACAATTCCAAGGTTCTTGATGACACCCCGCATGGGAGTCCGATCGGTCTCGGACTTTTCCGGGACCATGCCGCGCTCCTGGGGGGTTGGCTCGCGCACCCAAATCAGCACGGTTACCAGGGCGGCAATCATTCCCAATGCACCGGCAATAAACGGCGCCGCCCGACCCAGGCTGTCGAAGAGCATGCCGCCAAAGAAGTATGCCAGCAAGCCCGCCAACCCGCCCATCAGGTTGATGACCCCATTGGCTTTGGAGCGCTCATTGGCATGAAACAGGTCACCAAGCCAGGCAATGGTCGGGGAACGGAAGAGTGCCATGCCAAAATTGGTAATCAGAATGAAGACCATGATGGCAATAATGGACTGCGCCACCGGAATGAACACAAAGCCCAACACGGCAATGGGAGCACCCAGCATAATCCAGGGCTTGCGGCGTCCAAAGCGGTTCCAGGTGTGATCACTGCGTTCACCCACCCAGGGTTGAACAAAAATATTGATGAGGTTATCCCAGGTCATGATAAACATTGCCAGGGCGGGCGTCAGCCCAAACCCAACCAGGGTGGGAATTGCCTTGCCCTGTTCCAGGAGCTGGCGTTCAAATTCCGGGTTGCCCGCCTGAAGAAACAGTGGAATGAATTGGTTGAAGATGGGCCAGATGAGACTGATGCCAAAGAAGCCAAATCCAATCAAAAAGGTTTGTGCCCAAGGGAAGCGTCTCGTTGTCATGATGATCTCCTTTTAATGAAGAATATGATTTATTCAGGGATTAAGGTCCCTGGGATGCACCGGGATCAACTTCTGATTGTACCTTCTTGAGATATTTTCGGTCTGCGTCGGACAGGGAAGCATTTTCCAGCAGGTCCGGGCGGCGCAGCAACGTGCGCAGAAGCGCCTGTTCGCGCCGCCAACGGGCAATCCGGGCATGATTGCCGGAAAGGAGAACCTCCGGCACCCCCCAACCGCGGAATTCCGCCGGACGAGTGTACTGGGGATATTCCAGCAAACCCATGGCAAACGAATCATCCATGGCGCCATCCGGATCACCCAATACACCGGGAATTAGGCGGCTGATGGCATCCATCAGGATCAATGCAGGCAGTTCGCCGCCCGTGAGGACATAATCACCAATCGAAATTTCATCTGTCACCAAATGCTGGCGAATGCGCTCATCAATCCCCTCATAATGCCCGCATAGCAGACCAATCCTTGGCAAAACAGCAAGTTCTTCGGCAACCTTTTGGGTAAATGTCCGTCCCTGGGGGGTCATTAAAATAAGCGGACAGGCTGGGGGTGCACCAAGCACATCTTCAACAGCGGCGAAGACCGGGTCGGGCTTCATGACCATGCCCCCGCCGCCTCCAAACGGCGCATCATCCGTGACATGATGCTTGTCGGTCGTCCAGGTACGAATGTCGTGCAAATGCACGTCCAGCAAACCGCCGGCACGGGCGCGCTGCAGGATGCTGGCTTCGAGATATGGGATGAATACAGCCGGGAAGAGAGTGAAAACATCAAACTGCATGGAAACCATTCTACCATTTATTGGACAAGCAATGGGCGGATCCGGGTTGCAGATGGCAGGTGTCACTTTCTTTTGTCACTTGACAAAGTAAGTTGTGTGCGCGATAATCACCATACAAATCCCAGCCATGAACAGCCACCCTGCCTCATCCAGTGTCATCCGGGAAAATAACCTCAGCACGGTTCTCAATTTGATCCACGCAGAGGGCTCCATCTCGCGCGCTGACCTGATTCGCCGTACAAACCTGAGTGCAACAACCGTATCCGCGCTGGTGAGCGTGCTGATAGAAAGCGGCATTGTCCGCGAAGCCGGAACCGGAGAGTCCAGCGGCGGACGCCGCCCCATTCTCATTGAATTCAATTACCAGTATAAATATGTGCTGGGGGTGGATATTGGCGCCTCGCACGTTACCGTCCTGATCATGGACTTGCATGGTCACCCTCTTGCCCACCACACACAGCAGCACCCCGTCGTGACCGACCCGGCAGGAACTTTTGCAATCGCCCGGAGCTTGATCCAGGACATTCTGAATGCCTCCCATCTCCAGGAATCAGAACTGTTGGGAGTGGGTTTAACGGTTCCGACTCCCCTGCGCGGCGAGAAACTGGACCAACCGGTCACATACTACATGCCCGCCTGGGAAAACGTCATCCCGGTGGTTGAAATTCAAAAAGCCCTGTCCCTGCCCATTTATGTGGAAAACGATGCCAATGCAGGTGCCATCGGAGAAAAGTGGTGGGGCATTGGCAGAGGATTGGAAAACCTGGCATTTATCAAGATTGGCGTTGGAGTCGGATCAGGATTGATTCTCAGCGGCGACGTTTACCGCGGTCACAGCGGAACCGCCGGAGAAATAGGACACACCACCATTGAGGTCAACGGGCGGGGCTGCCGCTGCGGCAATCATGGATGCCTGGAAGCCTATGTTGGTGCAATTGAATTAATCAACACCACACTGGAAACCTATGCCAATGCCGGGGTGCAATCCCCATTTGAACAACCCCCATCTGTAATTCAACTGGTCAATGCGGCATTGACGGGCGATCCCATCGCTATTCAAATTATCCAGACTGCTGGGCGGTACCTGGGCACAGCCATTGCCAACCTGTTAAACCTGGTGGACCCGGGGATCGTCATTCTGAATGGCGAGCTGGTAGGCGCTGGTTCACTCCTGCTGGATGCCGTGCATGCATCCATCCGGCAACGGGTGATGCCCATTGCAGCGCAAAAAACAGCCATTGTGGTCAGCCAATTGGGCAACCTGGCAGTGGCAATTGGGGCAGCTACGCTGGTAATCCAAAATGCGTTCCAACCCGCCAACCTTGCAAAAACCCTCAAACCTTCCCCATCCATAACAGCTTGAATTGAAAGGAGGTGATTGTTCCCAAAAACCTGTGCCTTGTTTTGAAAGTGTTGTACCCAAACTTTGATAAAATTTGTTCAGAGGAGATAGTTACCATGCAAAAGAAGTTGTTCGTTTTCATCAGCGTCCTGCTGATTGCAGCCTTTGTGCTTTCCGGCTGCACCCCCAAACCAACCGATGTTGTAAAGACTGAGGAACCGAAACCCGCCTCCAGCCAGGTGGAAGTCTTTTCCTGGTGGACGGGTGGCGGCGAAGCTGCCGGACTGGAAGCCATGCAGAAAGTTTTCGCCACCAAGTACCCCAACATTGAATTTGTCAATGCTGCGGTGGCTGGCGGCGCCGGTACCAACGCCAAAGCTGTTCTTGCAACCCGCCTGCAGGCAGGCAATCCACCTGACAGCTGGCAGGGTCATGCCGGACAGGAATTGATTGGAACCTATGTGGACGGCAACCAGATTGAACCCCTGAACTTCCTTTATGAGGAAGAAGGCTGGCTGGATGTAATGCCCGAAACCCTGATCCCCCTCATTTCCAAGGACGGCAAGATTTATTCCGTGCCGGTGAACATCCACCGCGCCAATGTCTTGTGGTACAACCCCAAGGTGCTGGCTGATAACAATATTGCTGTTCCCACCACGATGGACGAATGGTTCGCCGCACTGGATGCCCTGAAGGCAGCCGGTGTGGAAACCCCGCTCGCCATGGGTGAACAATGGACTGCCATGCACCTGTTCGAAACCGTGCTGCTTGGCACGCTCGGCAACGACAAGTACAACGGTCTGTGGGATGGAACCACCGACTGGGCAGGCGCCGATGTAACAGCCGCCATTGATAATTACATCAAGCTGCTCGAATACACCAACAGCGACGCCACCTCCCTCACCTGGCAGGATGCTTCCCAGCTCGTAGTGAACGGTCAGGCTGCATTCAATGTGATGGGCGACTGGGCGGAAGGTTACTTCCGTGAACTTGGCAAAGCCCCCGAGACGGAATACGGCTGGGCTCCGGTTCCCGGTACGGTCGGCACCTTCCAATTCCTCTCCGACAGCTTTGTGCTGGCAATGAATGCGCCGCACCGCGATGCCGCAATTGCCTGGCTGAAGATTGCCGGTTCCAAGGAAGGACAGGATGCATTCAATCCCGTCAAGGGTTCCATCCCCGCCCGCAAGGACGGCGACCGCGCCCTGTACGGTGTCTACCTGCAGTCCGCCATGGATGATTGGAATTCCAACGTTGTAGTCGGCAGCCTCACCCACGGTGTGGTCGCCAACGACTCCTGGAAATCCGAGATTGACACTGCACTCGGCTTGTTCCTGAGCGCCAAGGATGGCAAAGCCTTCCAGGACGCACTGGCAGCCGCCTGCAAGTCTTCCGGACCCTGCAAGTAAACCAGATTGTTTTTCCCGGGGCGGGTGGCACCCCCACCCGCCCCATTTCTGTTATCCTACGAGGTGATCCATGCGAATTGATAAAGACCGGCTGATAGGGATCTTGCTGGTATCGCCATCGATTATTGCTGTAGCCATTTTTATTTACGGGTTCATTGGCTGGTCGGGCAGGGTTTCCCTGTCCGCCTGGAAAGGCTTGAATCCAGATTACACCTGGGTGGGATTAAAAAATTACATCAACCTCTTCTCCGATCCCCGCTTCCAGGTGGATATTCGCAATACGGTAATTTTCACGGTTCTTTTTGTTGCTGGTGCACTCATCCTTGGATTAATTCTCGCCATCCTGCTGGACCAGGACTTGCGCGGCGAAAGCATTTTTCGCACCATCTTCCTGTTCCCGATGGCAATATCTTATATTGTGACCGGTGTTGTCTGGCGCTGGCTGATGAACCCGGCGCAGGGCGAGCGAATGAGCGGATTTAATATCCTGTTTGACAAGCTCGGTCTCGATTTTCTGATTAACAAGTGGTACACAACCCCGGAATGGGGGATTGCCTTCATCGCAATTCCTGCCATCTGGCAAATGTCCGGGTACGTCATGGCGCTTTACCTCAGCGGGCTGCGAGCCATTCCCCAGGAATTGCGGGAAGCTGCCCGCGTGGATGGCGCCACCGAAGTGCAAATCTATCGTCACATCATCCTGCCCCTGATTCGACCAATAACTTTGAGCGCGATGATTATCCTGGGGCACATTTCATTAAAAGTGTTCGACCTGATCATATCCACGGTGGGCAAACAACTGCAACTGGATGTTCCCGCCATTTATATGTGGCAAACCACATTTGACGGGCACTTCTTCGGACGCGGTGCTGCCATCAGCATCCTGCTGTTGCTGAGTGTGGCGGTATTGGTCATCCCCTATCTGCGATACAGTTTGAAGACGGAGGAGAGCCTATGAACCGCTCGCGCTCCCGTTACCTGATCTACATTCCCCTGGTGCTGGTGACCATCTTTTACCTGATTCCACTGTACGTGATGCTGGTGACCGGCTTCAAGAGTTTTGATGAAATCAGCCTGCAAACCATGTGGAGCCTGCCAAAATCCGGGCTGCATTTTGACAATTTCATTGAAGCCCTCAGCAAGCTGGCGCCCTATTTCAAGAACAGCATCATCATGGTTGTGCCAGCTGCGATCATCTCTTCCATCCTGGGTTCGCTGAACGGGTACATCCTCTCCAAGTGGAAATTCCCCGGGGCGGATCTCATCTTCCCTGCCATCCTGTTTGGCATGTTCATCCCTTACCAATCCATCCTCATCCCGCTGGTGCAGTTCATGAAATCCATTAACCTGTACGGCGGTGTGGGCGGCTTGATCCTGGCGCACGTGATCTATGGCATTCCCATCACCACGCTGACCTTCCGGAATTACTACGCCACCATTCCAAAGGAGCTTTTGGAAGCTGCCCGGATTGACGGAGCGGATATCATGGGGATTTACTTCAAGATCATGCTGCCCATCTCGCTGCCCAGCTTTGTGGTGGTATTGATCTGGCAGTTTACCTCCGCCTGGAACGACTTCCTGTTTGCAGTCGTCCTGACGGGCTCCCAGAGCTGGCCGGTGACTGTTGCACTGAACAATATGGCAGGATCCCAGATTATTGCGTGGAACGTGCAGATGGCAGGGTCATTCCTGGCAGCTCTGCCCACGCTATTAATCTACATCTTCCTTGGCAATTACTTCCTACGCGGTTTGATGGCTGGCGCGTTGAAGGGTTAACCCCATCCTTTAAAAACTTTCTCCGTGCCCCCTGCCGATTCCCCGGCGGGGGGCATCTTTTTGGTTTTTCGGGCAACCAGTTAATTATTCCACCTGGCGGAGAAAATTGGTCAGAAATGTGGTGGCATCATCAATCAACAAACCCGCCCGGCGGGCATCAGATACCGGAGAGCGGAAGCGGATGCTGAGTGTATTCTCCAGCCAGATCACCTCCGCCACGTCCATCAACCCGGCTAGCTTGGGCATGTGCTCCTTGAGTCGCAGCAGGATATCCTCCCTGTCGTGGTTGGCAGCATCCAGCGGGAAATATAGCTGAAACTCCTGGTCGGCATACCACAGGCGCTCTTCCAGCAACTCAAATCCATCCAGTGCCGGTGATTCCTGGACCGCCTCAATCTGTCGCAGAACAAAGGGTGCCATTTGAACCCTGCGGTTGGGCTTCCAGCGGACATAGAAACCAGGTACAAATGTCGTCTCCCCGGCAATATTTTTCTCCCAGTAGCCAACGCGCAGAACCCCGCCCGGAAGCGAGATTTGGAGAACCTGCCGCCCTGGCGTCATGGTGGTCAACTCGCCGCCCCGCCGCCTGCGCAGTTCCATCATGACTTCATCGTGCGAGGATCGGGGTCGACGGATCAACAAGACCAGGGAAACAATTCCGCCAACCAACAGTACCAGGATAATGATAATCAGAATAATTTCAAGTACAGATAAGTCTGGCATGAAATGTCCTCCTTGGGGACCCAGCCATAAAAGAAACTGGTTTGATTCTAGCACAGCGTAATGGAAATGGATTTGGAAAATCAAGCAAATTTTTGAAATTCACCCCTTGTCAAAAAACAAATCATGATATAATACACACACCCTGTAAGGGTTTGTGTGTTGACCGCCAGACCGAACATAGGTCGGCGGCTTTTTAGTTAATCCGTGTGAACCACGGACGAGGAGAAATCAGAAGTAATGGAATCAAAGCTCTACGTTGGAAATTTATCGTACAGCACCACCGAAGAAGGTTTGCGCCAGTTGTTTGCCCAGGCAGGCACGGTCACCTCGGTGGAAATCATCAAGGATCGCATGACGGGTCAATCCAAGGGTTTTGCCTTTGTTGAGATGAGTTCCGCCAGCGAAGCCGAAGCCGCAATCCAGAAGTTCAACGGGTACTCCCTGGACAACCGGGAATTGCGGGTCAACGTTGCCCGTCCCAAGGAGGAAGGTGGACGCGGTGGTTTTGGTGGACCCCGGCGCCCGGGTTCGGGTGGCGGATTTGGTCGTGGCACCGGCGGTCGCGATGACCGGCGCGGTGGCGGCGGACAACGCCGGTATTAATATTTTTTGTTCAAATCAGGAGTTTTTGAAATGTCGGATCGGATCGTAGGTACTGTCAAGTGGTTCAACAAAGATAAGGGCTTTGGCTTCATCGCTCAGGAAAATGGACCGGATGTATTCGTTCACTTCACTGCCATCCAGGCAAACGGTTTCCGCACCCTGGAAGAAGGTCAGAAAGTGGAATTCTCGATTGAAAAGGGTCCAAAGGGTCTGCAGGCTGCCAACGTAACAGTTCTGTAAGCTCCATATGTGAACCAAAACGAACCCCGCCGTGAGGCGGGGTTTTTATTATGGGCGTACTGTTTTTTATTCCAATCGACTGCTAACGGGCTGGTTGAGGAGCAAACCTGCGCGGGCGGCGGTTTGCGTACTGGTTGGATGGACCAGCAGGTCGTTGTTGGCGTGACCGCCCTGGAATGGCAGGGGCAGACGCTGCCAGCACGACACCTTCAAACCCCGGCAGGCTGCGCCGTTCCAGGGGTTTTCCAAGCAGCTTTTCAATCGTGCGGAGCATCAACACATCCTCCACCGTGACGAGTGACAACGCAGTTCCCAGCCGTTCCATTCTTCCGGTTCGTCCAATCCGGTGGGTATAGGTTTCGGCAGTATCCGGAAGGTCGTAATTGATAACATGGGTGATTTGCGAGACATCAATCCCGCGGGCAGCAATGTCGGTCGCCACCATCACCTTTGCCCTGCCGGAACGGAAAGCATCCATGGCTGCCTGCCGTTGATTCTGTGACAGGTTGCCTTGCAGGGATGTCGCACGGACTCCAGCCTGGACCAGCTGCTGTGCCACCTTGCGGGCGCGGTGCTTGGTCCGGGTAAAAACGAGCACCTGTCCCTCCCCTGCCTGCCGGATTAATTCCAAAAGCAGGTCGGTTTTTTGGGTTGGCTCCACGGGATACACGGCATGTGCAACGGTTTCCACGGGGCGGGAAGGACTGATCTCCACCGTGATTGGGTCATGAAGAATTTCGGCAGCCAGGGCGCGAATTTCTGCAGGCATGGTGGCAGAGAACAACAGTGTCTGCCGCCGGGCGGGTACCGCCGCCAGGATTCGCCGGACATCGGGCAGAAAGCCCATGTCAAACATCATATCGGCTTCATCCAGAACCAGGACTTCCACCGAGGAGAGGTCCACATACCGCTGCCCCATCAGGTCCAGCAGGCGACCCGGGCAGGCAACGGCAATCTCCGCACCCTGGCGCAGGCGTTGAATTTGTGGATTTGCACCCACACCGCCATACAGGGTCAGGCTGCGCAAACCGGTTCGCCTGCCAAGCGCCTGGATGGCAACGTGGGTCTGTTCCGCCAGCTCGCGGGTGGGAGCAACAATCAGGGCGCGCAGCTTGCCACGCGGACCCTGGCGTAATTTTTGGAGAATGGGCAGGACAAAGGCAGCCGTCTTGCCGGTGCCGGTTTGTGCCAGCCCCAACAAATCCCGTCCGGAAAGGATGGGGGGAATGGCGCGTTCTTGAATGGAGGTGGGATGAATATAACCAGCAGCCATGATCCCAGCATGGACCTGCGGGTGAAAAGCAAACGATTCGAAACTCACAAATTTTCCTTTATACAAACAAAATCCAGCTGAGGGGTCCCAGTTGTTCTACCCCGCATCTGGATCAAAGATTTCCCGTCAACAAAGTAGCGTGAAGAGTATACCATAAAAATCAATGGCGCGCCGGTTGGTTATTTCGGGCGAAGCTGATCCCACTCCCGCTTCAACATGGCATACCAGACCTCATCCAGGTATTGCCCGTTGAACCACAGGCTTTCCAGAAACACTCCCTCCCGGCGAAACCCGGATTGTTCCAGGACACGCATGGCGCCCAGGTTTGCCGGGTCACAATTGGCGCGCACCCGGTGAAGTTCCAATTCATCAAACAGGTAGGAAACCAGCCTGAGCGTTGATTCCACTCCATACCCTTGCCGCCAGGCGTGTCGGGCAAGCGTTAAGCCAATTTCCGCCTGGCGGTGGTCCTGCGGCAGGATGTAAAAAGCGCAATCCCCAATCATATCGCCGGTATCCTGCCGGACAATTGCTGCCTGGTACCATTGATCCGGGGTACCGGGAGAAGCCTTAATCATGTCGGATAGGAATGCTTCCGCTCTTTCCCTTGTGTAGGGCATGCTCCAGCCCTGGTAGTGCGCCACTTCCGGGTCCGAGCGGTATGCCAGAAATGGCTCCAGGTCCGTTTCGAGAAACGGTCGGATGAAAAGCCTGGGGGTAACAAGGGGAAATGGCATTTTAAATCTCCTTGGAAGAGGGTGTCCACTCCCGGAAAGCGCCGGGGCACTGTTTTCACTCCTCCATAATTATCACACTTTTTCTCCGGCTTGCACACATCCATGCAAACTCATCTTCCCGGTAAATCAAACCGTCCCACCGGGCTGGATCCGATGGGACGATTGGGTTTGTGGATCGTCCGGGTGATTGTCAATCCACCCGGAAGGACCAGTGGATTACTTTTCGACGGGCAGTTGTGCAGCGATCCAGGCGCCCAGACCACCACCCAGGTTGCGGACGTCAGTATAGCCAATCATCTTGAGCGCCATCAGGGCGATTGCACCGCGGTGACCGGACTTGCAGAGCACAACCATCTTTGCAGCTTTGTCCTGGGGCAGTTGGTCCAGCCTGGCAAAGAGCTCCGTAACGGGCACATGCACCGAGCCGGCAATATAACCATCCGCAGCAAGCTCATCCGCCGTGCGAACATCCAGGAGGAATGGAGCCGTGGCTGCATCCGCCAATTCCGTGTTCAAATCGGTAGCGGAGACAGTCATAAAACCTTCGGGCAGACCGGAAATGAATGCATTCAGATCGCGGAAGCGGATTTCATCCACAACGGGGGCAGTACCGGCAGCCGGGGCAGCCGGAACACCAGTTTCAACCGCAAATTCACCCTTGATCCAGGCATTGATGCCGCCACCGAGGTTGCGGACATCGGTATAGCCCAGCAGGCGCAGGGCAGCCATACCAAATCCACCGCGATGCCCGGAGGCACAATAGATCACAATCGGCTGGTCCTGGGCGGGGAGCTTATCAAGGTTATTGAGCAGTTCCCGGATGGGCAGGTGAATTGCACCGGGGATGTAACCGGTCTTTTCAACTTCGGCAGTCTCACGCACATCCACCAGGAAGGGGGCTTTGTCCACCATGGCGGTGTTCAGGTCCGCTGCAGAGACGCTGTAGAAACCAGCAGGCATTCCGGAGGTGAACTCCGACCAGACTGCAGTCCAATCAACAATTCCGGCTACAGGGAATTGAGAAGCTTTCCAGGCACCAAATCCGCCACCCAGATTGACCACATCGGTGTAGCCGATCATTTTCAGCGCCATGGTGAGAACGGAACCGCGCAAACCCGAACCGCAGTAGATCACAATCCGCTGATCCTTTTCGGGAAGCTGGTCGAGACTGGTCAGGATGGTTTCGTAGGGAAGGAAGATGGCACCATCAATGTATCCATTGCTGGCAACTTCATCCGGGCGGCGGGTATCCACCATGACCGGTGCCTCGCCGGAAGCGAGTTCTTCGTTCAGCTTGGCAGCATTGATCGCCAGGAATCCTTCGGGGAGACCGGTAATGAAGCCATCAATGGCGGTGAATAATTGTTGATCGGCAACAATCGGGGTGCTGATGGCGGCAGCAGCGGCAGGAACACCGGTTTCCACGGCAAATTCCGCCTTCTTCCAGGCACCAATTCCACCCGCCAGGTTCTTAACGTTGGTATAGCCCAGCAGCTTGAGGGCGGCAAAGGCAAATCCGCCGCGGTGACCGGAAGCACAGTAAATGACGATGGGGTCGTCCAGACCAGGAAGTTTATCCAGGTTGGCAGTCAAGGTGCGGATGGGCAGGTGAATTGCTCCTGCAATGTAGCCGTCTTTTTCAATTTCAGCAGCTTCCCGCACGTCCACCAGGAACGGGGGCTTATCCACCAGGGCTTCATTCAGCGCCGTGGCGGAAATAGTTCCATATCCCTGGTCCTTGCCATTCTCATTCACCAGCTGGGTGAACAAGGAGAGAAAATCGGGGGCGGGTTCCGGGATGGCAGTGGGTTCTTCGGTGGGAGCTTCCGTTACAACAACGGGGGCTTCAGTTGTTTCCACCACCACGGGGGCAACAGTTGTGCAGGCGCCCAGCAGAAGGCTGAGCAGAACCAGCAGGGTAACGGGGAACAACAATTTTTTGGACATTCTACCTAAATCTCCTGTAATGGGTAAAAGGGTCTTCTCTTCACACAACTGCAGACTGATCCAGCATTCTGCAGTTGAAGTGTGTTGATTATTTTGTAGACGGCACCTCGGGTACAATCACGTCCTGGTTGGCTTCCAGCTCCCAATCCCGCACCTTGTCGGCAGTCAGGAAGATCTCAGCATTCCCATGGCAGGCATTGCAGCTGGAATTCTGAGGGGTGTTCCGCTGGATATTGTGCGGAGTGGCATATGCCCAAGTGGGTAATGCACCAAAGTTTGGCAATAGGTTCTCACCATAGTAATCATAGTTGTTTGGATCCACCGGGATATGGCGCACAGGGACGTATTTGTAGGGTCGCTCCTCGCTTTGGCGGGTGTTCAAACCAATCAGGAAGGTCATATAGGTTCCATCTGTCTTGAACTTGGGATTGCCGGATGTCTCACTGATGGATACATGGCAGCCATCACAGCTTGTGTAGGTGATGGAATGGCAAACCTGGCAGGACAGGGTATCCCCATGGATGGCATGCTGGGCAATCGGATCGTTTGCCCCGCCCACCTCGTGGCAATCCGTGCACCTGGGGGTTTCCTCACCAGAGTAGCGGTGATCGGCTCCCTGGGAATCGTGCATCTCGGCACCCGTGTGGCAGGAGACACAGTTCATGCGGGCAGTGCGGAAATGCACGTCACCGGGCAATTCCTCGTTCTTGCCAAGGTATTCATTGCCCACCCGGCTGCCGTGGCAGGCAGTGCAGGTGCGCGTCATGGGTGGGGTTTGCACAAACAAGTGACCATCCAGCAAACCTCCGCCCACGCTGTCCGGCTGGCTGATATGGCAGTCGCCGCAGGTGGTGTGGCAGGAAGCACAGTGGTTGCCAAACATGGTTTCCAAAGCAGGATGATTCTCCGGCACGCTGCGGGCATTCAAAACCGTCCAGTATCCTGCCTGGGAAGCGTGGAGGCTGGCATCAAAATTCTGGCTTTCCTTTTCATGGCAGTTGGCACAATTCTTTGAATCCAGGCTGGGATCAGCAATCAAGTCCGTATGAGCGGAATCCTTGTCTTCTGATAACTGACCGCCATGGCAGTCCACGCAGGTGGCTTCGCCGTGAACAGAGGTCAGGAAATCGGCACTGATCAAAACTTTCTCCCATGGCTCCAACGGAGCCACAGAGCCACCTCAGCCAACCCCTTCAGACTCTTCCTCCGCTGGCTCTTCGGGTTTTGCCGTATCAATCAGGCGCTGTTTATCCGTATGACAGTTCAGGCACGTATCTGTATCCGCCCGATCAGCAGCCGTTGGCAGCATGACAATTGTGGGGGTGGGGGCAATGTTCCCAACCGATTCCGTCGCAGTGGGCGCCGGGGTGGTACTGCGGGTGCAGCCACTCAGGACGAGCAGCCCAAACCCCAGTAACAGAAGCTGGATTGTCTTCTTCATCTTCCCTCTCTTTGCCAAGTTTCGGAATAATCTGGTAAATTATATGGGATTTATCCAACGCGTTATAGTGACAAATAACACCTGAACAGGTGTAATTTCATCGTGATTATACACCAATAATGTCCACTTTGATTACACAATTTGCAATTTTTGGGCACCTATTTGGTACGGTATGGATGGTCTCGGCAAAGCAGAAAGTGCAGATTCCACCCACACCTGTAAGGTTACAAACGGTATTTTATCGAATCAACCTGTCAGGTGCGCATCCCCCAGCGGCGGGAACGTTGTTCCTCGCTCATATCCAATCCCAGAGTCCCGCCGGGGTTCATAATCCCGTTGGGATCAAAGTGACGTTTTAACACCCGAATGACATCCATGCAGGCAGTGCCGATTTGATCCTCCAGCCAGGGGGCAGTTTGCTTTCCAATCCCATGGTGATGACTCATAGCTGCACCGGACTGCTGGATGGCTTCCAGAACACCATACTGCAAGGCAAGATATTCGTTGATGTCCGTGATGCGGGCAATAAATATAAAATAGAGGTTTGTGCCCTGCGGATACATGTGGGACATGTGGGTCATGCAAATCGTCTGCGGGCGGCTTTTGACAAACTCCCGCACCCTGGCATGCACCAACGGCACCTGTTCCCAGGTGACTGCACATTCCAGCGTGTCAATCAGAACACCAAAATCCATCAGGTCCTCGCGCAGGTATGGGTCGGTAAATCGGCTTTTTTCCCAGCGCCGGGTCACTTGGAAGGGAGTCAATGGAAAGGCGCGGTGGTGGCGGCTGATGGCAGCAATTTTCCGCGCCACCAGCCGGGTGTACCCCGCATCCCCGTCCACAGAACCCAGGAGGAGACAACGCCGCATGGGTTGATAATCGAGCGCCTGTAAAACCGCATCGGCGGGTGAGCCATGAATGTGATACATGCGCATCGCCACATCGGTCTCTTCGGGATCCGAGAGACGAAAAACGGAAGGCAGCCCGGATTCCGCCTGCATCATTTCCCGTACCACCGATTGGGCTTCCTCCCAGGTATGAAACAAATAGGAAAACCTCCGGGTGTTTTCCGGCATGGATCGGAAAACACGCAGGGTTACCGTTGCCAGCACACCAAAGCAGCCTTCCGACCCCATCATCAACTGGTCGAAGTCGGGTCCGGTGGCAGACCGGGGATAGCCGGGAGTTTTCAGGTCACCCAGCGGGGTAATGTATTCCTGTGAAAGAACAATATCCTCAATCTTTCCGTAATATGTGGAATTTTGCCCGGCGCCGCGCGTAACCGTCCAACCACCCACACTGGAATGCATGAAGGATTGCGGGAAATGACCGCAGGTGTACGCGCGGGACGCACCCAGGATTTTTGGAGCCTGGTTGAGAATGCGCTCCAACTCGGGTCCCCACATTCCTGCCTGCACGGTGATGGTTTGATCGACTTCATTAAAGCTGACAACCTTGTTCATGTGTCGGCTCATATTCAGGCAAATACCGCCATGAACCGCCTCCATTCCCCGCGTGACAGAGGAACCAGCCCCATAAATGTAGACCGGGATCCGGTTTTGGTGACAGTATTGGACAATGGCACGAATATCGTCCGTGGAACGCGGCGCGATCACCAGGTCTGGCAGGTTTTCGATGTGGTGCTGCCGCAGGCGGAGGGCATCAATCATTCCCGCTCCGTAGGAAGCGCGTACCCTTTCGTAGGTCCCGGTTTGAATGTTTTCGACCCCCACCATGTTCGTGAACGCCTGCAAATGGACAGCGTCCATGGTAACGGGAAAATCCGCGTCAAACTCCTCCCATCCGGTGTGCAGCGGCTGCTGGAAATCCGCCTCACTCATCCCAAATGTATCCAGGATCAGCCTGAACATCCCGCGATTGGGATGCTTGAACTCGTTGGGGTTACCCCATTTAAAAAGGCTGCGGTATGAATGCGGCGGGGCAGCTTCTTCAATCCAAGGGGGGGTGAAGTCTTTCTTTTCGGTCATGAAGCACCTCCAACAGAGCCTTTGATTAACTGGTGTGGTGGGGCGTAAGCCTGCCGCCAGGTATTTTGATATGCCTGTTCTTCAACACTCCACTGTTCATCCGTCCAGCCAAGGGCGGGCTGGCACAATTCACGGATGCGGGGTAAATCCTCCAATCCACCATCCGGGAGCAGCAATCCCAGGCGGGTGCGCCGTAACAGCAGGTCTTCCAGGTGAACCACCTGCTCCGCTTTTGCCGCCCATCCCAACTCCGCCCAGAGGGTGGGCGTCTGGCAGACATGTTCCAGGTCTTCAACCCGGGAGGTTTCCAGCAGGCTGGGGGCATCCGTTCCATACCGACCCAGCAGGCGTAATTTTTCTGCAGGATCAAGATCAGTCTCCCAGACCATATCCGTGGAGGTGCGTTCATCCACCCGGTCGAGGGCACGTGCCAGCGGATTGGGCAGCGGGTGTTCCTTCAATCTCGGGTGAACGAACCGCAGGGTTGTTTGTGCCATGTGACGGAACATGGTCAATTTTCCGCCCGTGATGGTTACCAATCCATCCTCATCCCACAATACTTCATCACGGGATTCCTTGGATGGATTGGCTTTGCCCGTATCCAGCACCGACCGGATGCCTGCAATGGTGGAAATGACATCATCCTCTGTTAAGCCAAGGCAGCCGAAAAGATGCTGCACCCCCTGCATCAGGTAGTCCACCTCATCCCTGCTGATCTGTGGATTGGTCTCCATGGGCTCGTGGTGATCCACATCGGTCGTTCCCACCAGGGTTACCCCCTCCCATGGGAAGGCAAAAACCGGGCGTTTATCCGCCGGGTGCATAAAGGAAATCACTTTGCTGACCGGCAGTTTTTCCTGGGAAAATACCAGGTGGGAGCCTCGCAGCTGGCGGAGGCGTCTTGGTCGCCCCACCTGTCCGCGCAATTCATCCGCCCAGGCACCCGTGGCATTGATGACCACTTTCGCCTGCACCTCACAGGTGCGGTCGCCCGGCAGGTCGTGGACAACCGCTCCGCAGACCTTCCCGTGCGCATCGCGCAGCAAACCTTCCACGCGGGCGTAATTTAATGCCACCCCCCCAGCCTTCTGTGCCTCCCGAATCACCCGGAGCACAAGACGGGCATCATCTGTCTGGGCATCAAAAAAACGGTATCCTCCTGCCAGGTTGCGCTGACTGAGATCGGGGCAGAAATCCACCACCTCGCGCAGGGTGTGGTGTTCGTGATTCCAATGCATTGCCAGAGTATCATAAATCATCAATCCCAGTCCATAGACCCAGGCAGGGGGACGGTCGTCCTTGTAGCTGACAAGCAAAAATTCCAGTGGATCCACCAGCCCCTGCCCCTCGCGGAGCAGCCGCTGGCGTTCCCGCACCGACTGCATGGTGAGCTTGATTTGCCCGGTGGCGAGATAACGCAGTCCGCCATGAACCATCTTGGAGGAACGGCTGGAGGTACCGGACGAGTAATCATGTGCTTCCACCAATAGGGTTTTCATCCCCAGCCGGGCTGCCTCGCGCAGGATGCCAGCCCCCACCACGCCGCCGCCAACAACCAAAACGTCCCATGGACCCCCAATCCCGCTCCAAATTTGATCCCGTTCCATGATTGTTTCCATATTATTTACTCCTGAAATCGACAAATACCTCGGATTTATGATTCCTGCTGTTTCCACCGCTCCCGGCTGGACTGCATGGTTTGGCGCACCAATTCCTCAGCTGCATTGCCATCACACCGCTCAGCACACCCCAATAAATCCAAATAAAACGCCCGGGAATGGGCGCGATTTTCTGCAATGGAAAAATAACGAACAGCCAGAGATTCATACAAATCTGTGAAGCTGTTATAAATTAATGTAAATACCGGGTTACCGGACAGGAGAGTCAACTCATACTGCAACTGCCAGTCGGCACGGGCAAAGGAGACAGCATCATCCGGCAATTGGGGATAATTCTGAAGCAGTGCAATCACAGCCTGGCGATCCCGCTCCAGTGCTTTTCGGGTATAAGCAGGGGCAAACAGGGTGCGCACCTCCAGCATATAATCCGAAAAGTGGGGGGGCAACTGACGGGCAGCTTGCGCCAGCGCCGCCAGGACCATCAGGTTACCCTCCCGCCAGTAATCGCGCACCCGGGTGGGTTTGCCATGGTGAATTTCAATCCAACCGGCGCGGTCCAGACGCGTTAAAACCTCCCTCAGCGTGGGGCGGGTGACTCCAAGCCGCGCCGCCAGTTCCCGTTCAGCAGGGAGCGATGAATTTATGGGAAATGTGCCATCCAGGATGGCGGAAATCAGGCGGGATTCACAGAGCTGGGCAGGCTTGTGGGGGGGATTCCAATCATCCATACCGAATCCTTCTGGTAAGAGGTCTGACCAGTTATATTATAGGAAATTTTTCCCCCAAAGTCAAGCATGAGATGATCACATCCAGATATCAGCCCGCCCCTTCCTCGTCCAACGCCTGCAAAAGCTCATGCAAAGCCAAAGCTGTTTGCGCCAGCCGGGATGGGTCGACCTGATCCGGGCTGTCCTTGGCAGTGTGGGTAATTTGTGACATCAAGCCGCCAAGATCACCGGAAGTGATTGCCACCGCCGGGCGTCCGTTCTGCAGGAAAACCATATGGTCTCCCTGATACCACGGATCCCCTTCCAGCATGCCCGGCTGGGCGGAAAGCACTCTGCGGACTGTTTCCCCCAGGTCTTCCGGGCAGCCGTACAGGGAACAGGCAACATCGTCCCCCACATGCCCCAATCCGTCCAGGTTGATTGCCAGGGACACATTCTGAATTTTCGCGCCCATCCGTTCCAGGTAAACCACTTCCCCCCTCGCCTGGTAGTGATCCTCCCCGTTGATGATCAAAATGTCCACGCCCAGACAAACTGGAGATTGTCTCAACCTCTCTCCCAGTAGCATCAGGGTGATGACACCAGAGGCATTATCCAACGCGCCGGGGGTTCCGGGCTTGGCATCGATATGCGCGCACAATACCACCCGCGACTGGATTTGCGGGTTGATTTTTGCCACACTATTCCAACCATGCGAATCGATCCGCCGGGCATTGGAAACAAGTTCCACCTGCTGCCCCGCCAGGGCAGCCAGGCGCACCCCCTCCACATCCGTCATATACACGGAAGGAATGTCAAAGCTGCCGTCCTCGATCATGGGAAAAGGATACATTGCGCCCGCCAGTTCCGGGTTGCATCCAGTGGCTGTGATGATGGCTGCCGGTTGCTTCTCCTCCAGCAAATCGTAAATCCGGCGGTGCTCGTCTGGAAAATAAAACGGATACCCTTTTGGCATCAACTGCGATGCAGTGATTTCGCCATACAGGAGGAGGATTTTCCCGGCGGCATCCACTTTTTCCAATTCCTCAAGGGAAGCTGCCATTCCCAGGGGGGCAATCACCCGGCAGCCATTGGAATGCGGGCTGGAAAAAACCGAAAAGCATTGTCCCGCAGCCAGAAGGGAAGCACCTTCCGTTTCCCAATCCTGGCAATCAAACTCCTGTCTTTCCATAATAAATCCCCGCTCCCCCATCCAGGCATCGAAAACCGCTGAAGCCTGCCGGTTGCCCTCACTGCCCAACCGCCGGGTGGGGATATCAACACAAAACTTTACCAACAATTCCCCAGCCAGGCTTGCCATGTTGCCCATATTCATTGCCGCCTCCGGATTTTTTCATCAATTGGTGGGATTATTCGCATCCATTCTACACCGATGTAAGGGCATAGAGTAGAAAAATGGGGATGTCGGCAACAAAATGCATGAACCACGCCCACAGGGATCCGCGCGTTTCCAACATGCTCTTGCCAAACAAGAATGCCACAAAAGCTGTAAAGAGAAAACCAATCACTCCGGACGGATCGCCGTATAAAAAGTGCGCCAGCCCAAAGAAGACCGAGGAGAAGGCAAGTGCCTGTCCCTGTCCAATCACCTCATGCGTGGTGGAGAGCAGCGGGGAGCGGAAGGTTAATTCCTCTGACAGTGCATTCATTGCAGCAAAGAGAATGACACCGGGGTAAAGGGCTGCCGCCTTGCCAAAATTGGAAAATGCAGACCAGGAACTGGCAGCCACAAAGATGGCAATCCCAGCGGCAATACATCCGCCAAAGATCCACCCGAAGGTGGACCAGCGTTCACCAGACCCGATCCCCAGCCAGCGCACGGGTTGAAGCGGTGCATCCAGCTGACCTTTGGCAAGAAAGAAGGCAGATGGCTGCCTGCGGACAGCCAGGGTGACGGCAATCATGGCGGTCATTTCCAATAGACCAAGCAGCTGCCAGCCAAGGTGCCCGCGATAAAAACGATTCCCCCCTTGCCCAAACCAGTTCTGCCAGAGTGCAGTTCCTCCCAACCAGGCAGAGGCGCGCCGGATCAGCAGGAACGCCAGGAAAATCACCGCAACCTGCCAGAGAAGTCGCAGTTTTGGGACAAACAAGGTGACACACAGGAAAACAACCAGAACTCCTGCTTTGGTCAGGAAGAGCCAATCCGGTTCTCCCTGGCTCAGGTTTAACAGGATGTTGGGCAGGTCGGAAACAAGCAGCATGACCAGCCATGCAACAGCAGCCATCAACCAGCCTGTTCGATGATTGGGGGATGTCGTCTCCATACGGTGTTCCTCCAGTTCTTTCAAAGGAAACCTTTTTCAAACTTCATTATACAGAATCACAGCACCCCTGATGATGTTTTAATTGCACATTAATGTATAATGACCCGGTATGATTCAATTTCCCCTGACTTCCTCCAACCGATTCATCCTTGCCCGGGCATTCCAGGATGTGCCGCGGGTGGATCTTGGCATTGACTGTATCCTGGAAGGATCGATGGGGAAAGTATTTGTCGATGATGCAGACCATCCCACAGTATTTCGGATGGAACAATGCGGGTTTTTCTGCTGTTTTGCCGGTGATCCCTCCAGCCCGGCTGCAATGCGATTGATTAAGGATATTCCTGGTTTTTGCATGCTGATGCCCTCCGCCCCAGGCTGGCTGGAGCTTGCTCAATCTGTTCATGGTGACAGGCTGGAAGCAACCACCCGATACAGTTTTTCCGCTGCCAGCCTGGACAGAAATCGCCTGAACCACCTCCTGGAAACCTCACCATACAAAGAAGGAATCATTTGCATGGACTCGGACCTGTTCCGGAATGGGTTCCTGGATCCCGAACATTGTTTTGAACTTGGCGATTTTGATTCCAATGAGGATTTTCTCCAGAGAGGGATTGGCTTCTGTATTCTACGAAATCGGAAAATCATTGGAATTGCATATTCCTTCCAGGTTTGCACCCGGGGGATTGAAGTCAGCATCTTTATCCATCCAGATTGGCGGCGGACCGGAATGGCAACCGCCCTGTCTGCCCGGCTTTTGCTGTGGTGCCTGGATCGGAACCTGGAACCGCACTGGGATGCTGCCAATCCCGAATCCTGCCGCCTTGCAGAAAAATTGGGATACCAACCTGCGGGAACCTACAAGGCGTACATATTCAGCGGATAGAAAGGGATAAAATTGGAAACCATCATTAAGCATAAAGCAGGTAAAACATGGATTGAGACAGTTCCCGGCACAGGGATGCTTGCCAATGAAAACGATGCATTGGATCTTGTTGGACAATGCGGTGAAAATGATACCCCTCTGCTCCTGATTCAATCCGAAAACCTGCCCGATGCATTTTATGACTTGCACACGGGGCTGGCAGGCAGTGCATTGCTAAAATTCAGCAATTACAGAATTATTGTTGCGGCAGTGGTCAACCCAAAACTGGCAAACGCGGGAAAATTTTGGGAATTCGCGTTGGAAACCAATCGAGGCAGCGAGTTTCACGTGTGCCCGGATTATGAAACGGCGATGCAATGGTTATTGCGTGACGAGTTAATCCAGTTTTCGGGGGGCTAACCGGTTGCGCAC
>ERZ795031.292-NODE-292-length-65863-cov-6.679249_pt1 | contig 65863 bp, 78 predicted proteins | sample MGYA00375123_ERZ795031 | MGnify/ENA primary metagenome ERZ795031 (study PRJEB30166, sample SAMN05720159) | activated sludge metagenome | isolation source: anaerobic digester from wastewater treatment plant | place: USA | collected 2015-04-21 ...
ATAATATATTATATAATAATACTAGTAATAATAATAATAATATATTATATAATAATACTAGTAATAATAATAATAATATATTATATAATAAATATTTAATTAATAATATATTTATTAATAATAATATTAATATTAATAATATCATGAATATATATCCAAATTTATGTCTTTATAAGGACGAAAAAAAAATTTTTATGACATTTTGGAGATAATTAATTAAAAAAATATTTTTTAACGAGGATTAAAAATGTCTTTAGAAATAACATTAGATGTAATTAAGAAAGCATTAAAAGATTTAAATTTTAGACAATTATATCCAGAATTAAATAAAGAAATGTATGAATGGATAGCTAATCCAGATTGCAAGTGTAATGTTCCTTTATATAATGCTATTTTATCTGATATTAAAAGATTAAAATCATATTTTGGAGATAATATAGTTGTGGTAGAACCATTATTACCAATAGAACAAGATCAAATAAATAAATGGCAGGTTATTAATTGTAAAGTAGATGAATTAGAAAATGTATTAAAAAATATTTCATCATTAAATTATGGACCAAAACAAATAGCATGTTGCAGGTATCAAGATGATATAACAGTAATTATAAATGATCCTGTCTTTAATTAATTTTTCTTAAAATATAATATATATTTTTATGCTAATATCATTTAAAGAATATTATCATAAAATGGAATTTGATTATAATGATCTTCCAATTAAAATATTTAATATTATAAGAAATTTTATAGTAAAAAGTAAAAATATTTTTGGAATAGAAAGAAATCATATTGAACCATATCCTCTTAATATTAAAACTATTAATAAAGATTATAGTGGTAATAAAATAAATTGGATAAATAAAGACAGAAAATTTAATTATGATATGGAATTTATAAGTATAAATTTTATGATTTTACCAAAAAATCAAAAAAAATATATAAAAATGAAAGATAAAAATACTGGAATAGAATATGATTTTAAAAATAAATTTTATATATATGAAAATTTTAAAGAACCAATAATAATTGACGGAATACATAAACCTAAAACTAAATCAATATCTATAAATATTTATATTCAACAGGATATTGATAAAGAAAAAGCAATTAGTTTTTTAGATAAACATAAAGATTTTCATATAAATTATATTAGATCTCTCATTATTCATGAAACAACACATTTAAAAGACCGAGAAATTTCATTAAAAATACTTAGTAATAATAAAAATTATTTTAATAAAAATAAATCTTGGCTAGAAGAATATAGATCTCCACTTGAGACAAACGCAATAATCACATCATTGATTTATACATATAAATCAATGAAAAATAAAGAAAATGTAACTCTTTTAGATTTAATTAAAAAAAGTGGAATGTATGATATTTTAAATGCGCTTATTAATTCTCCAAAATGGACTGAAAGGTATTTAAAAAGATTAAATAGAGAAGGTATTCCAATTAGAGAATCAGGGTTTAGAAAAATTAATAATATAAATGAATTATATTAAATTATATTTTTTTATCTTATAGTATATTAGAAAATATTTTATCATTAAATTGTGAATTAAAACAAATATCATGTTGTGTATATTAAAAAGTAATTATAAATGATCCTGTTTTTAATTAATTTTTCTTAAAATATAATATATATTTTTATGCTAATATCATTTAAAGAATATTATCATAAAATGGAATTTGATTATAACGAGCTTCCTATTAAAATATTTAATATTATAAGAAATTTTATATTAGATATGAAAAGATTTCCTATTGTAAATAATAAACCATTTCCTATTTTTATTACATATGTAGATATAGATTACAATGGTGAAAGAATTGAATCTAAAAATAATATTCAAAAAATTGATTATAATGATGGAAAAACTAAATTTAAAGATAATATTGGAAAAAATATTTATAATGAAAATTTTATAAGAATAGAATTTAGTTCTTTACCAAAGAATCCAAAAAAATATAAGAAAGTAAAAGATGAAAAAGATGGAATAGAATATGAAATTGAAAATATATTTTATGTATATGAAAAACTTAAAGACCCATTAATAATTGATGGAAGATATTTTATTAAACCTACTAATAAAGATAAAATATATTTAAATGTTCATATTAAACAAAATGTTAATAAAGAGAATATAATTAAATTTTTAGATAAATATAGAGATTATCATATAAAAAATATTAGATCTCTTATTGTTCATGAAACAACTCATTTTAAAGATAGAGATATTTTATTGAAAACATATAATGATAGAAAAATAAATAATTCATGGTTAAAAGAAATTAGGACACCATTTGAAACAAATGCGGAAATTACAGCATTAATTTATACATATAAAATAATGAAAAATAAAGAAAATGTAACTCTTTTAGATTTAATTGAAAAAAGTGGAATGTATGATATTTTAAATGTGCTTATTGATTCACCAAAATGGACTAAAATATATTTAAAAAGATTAATTAGAGAAGGTATTCCTGTTAAAGGAACAGGATTTGAAAAAATAAATAAAAGTAATTTATAATTTCAAGGAATAATAGGCTGAATAATATCTTTTTTAAACGAAATAATGTCAATATTTTTATATCTTTTACAAACTTCAATCATTGATTTTGGATATTGATCATATTTATCTAAATCTGTTATCCACATATTTTCATATTTATATTCTCCCATTTCTATTGCATTAGTGTAATATTTACTTGCATTATTGAAATTTTTCATTTTTATATATATATCTCCTAAAAGACACCAAAATTCAGCAATATTACAGTTTAAAACAAGTTGTCCAAACAATATATCAATAGCTTTTTTATATTGTTCTATTTCATTTGTATAAATCCAAGCTATTAAATATCTCATATAAATCTTTTTAACATCAACTTGAGTAATATTATAATTATATAAAAATCTTTCTGCATGATATAATGCTTTCATTTGTTTATCTATTAAATGATATTCAATTGCTAAATAAAAATGATTTTCTGGATTGTTTGGATCAAATTCGACTTCTTGTTCTAATATAGATATATTTCTAATATGAGATTGAATATTATCATGTACATTATGATATATCTCAATATCATAATGATTTTTAGGATAATTTTTAGGTATTATTCTTTCATGAATTTTATTTTTCCATCTTATTTCTGGATTATTAAAAAACATTCTTATTTGACCCATTCTTGATGATCCATGAATAAGTTTAAAAGTATGATATAAATTTTTTGGATTATTATCTACTAAATCTTTTATTTTTTGTATAGAATCTTTTATTATATATTCATCAGAATCTATCCACATGATCCAATCTGTAGTGCTTTTTTCTATTGCAAAATTTCTTGCTTTTGAAAAATCATTATTCCATGTATATTCATAAATAGATTTATCAAAATATTTTTTACATAATTCATATTCATTAGATTCTTTATTTCCAGTAAATACTATTACAACATCACATTCAAGTTCTTTAATTGAATCAAGACATTGTTTTAAATAAACTTCATTTTCTTTAGTTATTAAATTTATTGTTAGATTTCTCTTTTTCATATGTTAACTCTATTAATTTATTATAATTTAATATTTTTTGTTCATCATTATCCATATTTTTAGCAACATTAAAACATCCTCTGCTTTGAGAGTACATTCCTAAATTAAAATAACAATATCCACATAAATCATATTCCCATTGAAGATTTGGATTAATAGACATACATTTAAAGCAAGATTCTAAACATTCTTTATATTTTTTGTTATTATAAAAAATTTTTGCTTCTTTTTCTAAATCTTTTTCCATATATATTACACGAAAATATTACAAAAGTTTACATTTTTTTATGTATTATACTATTATAATATAGATGATTGGTTTAGTAAAAAAAGAAATAAAAATATCAAAAAATAATTATCATATTAAATTCAAGAAAATAATATTATTTTTATTACAAAATTTTTATTTAACATATAACAATAAACATATTATAAAAAATAAACATAAAATAACATTTAACTTAAAATTGATTTTTAATTTTTTACAAGAATATATAAACATTAAATTCAAGTCTAAAAGGTCGTTTGTAAATTCTAAAAAAAATATAATATAAAGTAATTATAAAAAAATTATATGAAAATGAAAAGTAAGATTAATTATATTAAATTTGAATGAAGTGAATGAAAAGTGGGACAAAGCATGAGAGAAAAAAATTTTTTCATAAAAGGTAAAAATAGCATATGTCCCCTGAATATCTTAATAATAAAGACTTTGAAGTGTTAATTAGAAAATATTTAAAAAATAAAAATGATGAAGATATGAAAAACGAAATCACTCTTTGTTTTTATTTGCTTGCAGAAAATATAATAAAAGCATTTAATTTTAAACTTATAGATAAAGAAGATGCATTACAAGAAGGTGTTTTAATATGTTTTTCAAAACTATATATGTTTAATTCTTCTAAAGGAAAAGCTTTTAATTGGTTTACAACTATAATATTAAATCATTATAGACAATTATATAGATCTTGTAAAAACGATATAAGTTTAAAGAAAAAATATTTAGAAAGACAGGAGATGAATCATGAGACGGCCGAATTTAAAGGGCAATCTACCGAATTTGTTGAAAATATCACGAATAGAATTAGACGAAATACTGAACAATATTAAACAAAAAGGACATTTACATAAAAAATTAATTAAAATATTACTAGAAGAAGAATCCGTTTATACTAATCAAGGTAGATTAAACAAATCTTCATTGTCAAGGATTATGAATATGAAACCTAAAGATCTAGATTCTCTATTATTTGATTGCCAAAAAGAAATGGTAAAATGAAAAGTAAATTTAAAAAACAAGAAATAAATAAAGAAATATCAAAAGAAATTAGAAAATTTTTTAATGAAAATGAAATAAACATAGATGAAATGCTTTTATTTGAAAAACATAATACTGAAAACATAATTGAGTTAATAAAAGAAATAGAAAATATTAATGATAATCACAAAATATTAATATTCTCTATGTTATTAGAACTTAGACAACAAATAAAAAGTATTCAAATAAATCAAACAGAAATTAGCAAACAAATAGAAGAAATAAAAAACTTAACCAGTAGCAACACCTGAGTTATTAATCAAAATAGCCCTATCATATCTTAACGTAAATTTTACGTCCAAAACATCAGAATTACTCATATCTAATTCTCCCCAGTCTATATCAATAGGCCAACATGCCTGTAATTCCCATTGTTCTATATTTCTACCATGACCATCTAATAATATAATTCTCGCGGTCCTTTTAGGATAAATCACATACGGTCCTGTTATATTAGACTGCTCGGCTGATGGACTGACTATTCCTTTTTTAGGATCATAAAAAACAGTCATCCATTTATATAAATAATCATCATCTTTAAGATCATAAACTGTTATATTCATAGGAATCCATTCGGCTTTTGCTGGAATATGAATTTTTTCTATAGTATGTTCTATTTCTTGTTCATTAAATCTCATTTTTGGTCTACTTGTTATTTTACATATATGCCCTTGTTTATTATAAAACGTTGATGGTTTTATAACATCTTCTATAAAAAATAACCATCTAAATTTTCTTTTAAAAACAATAGAGTCGTCTCCTAACCGTCCTATTGACATGCTAGTAATAGGAGACGACCCATTATTTGAATTATGATTTGGCATAATATATATACTTTACTTATGCATGGTTATGTGATTGTAAAGATACATTTTGTCCTGGTCCTAAAACAAACTTTGCTCTATCAAATGCACATGTTACAGCTACATCAACTGTATCCGAAGAAGCCATATCAAGATCTCCAAAGTTTGTACTCTTTGGCCAAGCTCCAATAATATACCATGTTTCTAATACCCCACCATGTCCATCTAACATATACAATGTAATATCTTGTTTGTATTCATTATCTATATCGCCCATATCTAACCAATTATATCCTTGTGTTTCCACATTACTATCTCCAGAAAAATACCAAACTCTACTTAACCATTGGGCTAATATTAAATCAGATCCATGATCATTATCCATTATGTGTACATCATAAATTGTCAAGTTTAAATCTTCCCATGAAGATTTTCCAGACAAATGATGTTTTTCATGTAAGAAATGAATTGCTGTATCTTCAAATGTTAATGTAGGTCTTTTAGAAACTTTACAGTACCACATAGTTTCTGGTTTATCGGCGCTAGTTGGAAATTGTCCTGCATTATTAGGTTCTGTTCCTTTACTTAATGTCATTATCCATCTAAATTTTCTTTTAAATAATGCGGTATTTGCTCCAATATCGCCTATTCCCATTGATATTGCCATTTTTTATCTCCTTATATTATAAAATAATTATACTGTTATATATAATATACATATAAAATTCTTAAAAAAGAATCCAACATTTTTACATGTTGGATTCTTCAAATGAACCAGTTCTATGAATAGTAAATTCAATAAATATAAATTCAGCTGTTTTAGTTGGTTGAATTCCTATTCTAGCTCTCATCTCATTCCTATCAACAACCTCAGGAGGATTTAATTCTTCATCACATTTTATAATATAATTATAAATACCTCTTCCTTCTTTTACATTATCTAATATTGTAGAAGCTATTCTTACAAACTGAGATCTTAAAATAGAATCATGTGGTTCAAATAATAAATATCTAGATCTATCTTTAAATGTTTTTTCGAGATATAACATTAATCTTCTTACATTAACTCTATCTAAAGCCGTAGAAGCTCTCTGTAACGTTTTTTGCCCCCAAACAGTAGGTCCATCTACAGGGAATGGAACAATAACATTAACAGAATTTCCACTTCCATATAATGCGTCTCGTTGTGTTAAATATGCATATGTTTCTACTTCTAATACTGTAGGTATTCTTCCTCTTCTGAGACCAGCTGGAGCAGCCCAAACGTTTGCTATTCTTTCAGATCCAGCATAAACACCTAGAATAGATCCTGTAGGAGGAACCCAAACTTCTACAGAATTAAATGGATCTTTTATTTTAACCCATGGCCAATAAAGAGCCGCATAAGAAGAATTAAGTTTTCTATTATTTAATAAATGTTCTCCGTTATGCCATTTTCTAACATTTACAGAATCTAAACCATAAGGAGAATCTATAATAGCCATACAGTCTCTTCTAGCCACCGAACATAATTCAATTAATCCACTCATAACAGAAGTTGAATTAATAGCTGGAACAGCTACTAAATCTATATCTATTTTTTCTGGTTCTGATAATGCATTTAAACCAGTACCTAATTCAACATTACCAAGAATTAATTTATCTATTTGTTCTGTATCAGGAAGTCCACCTATATATGGATAACCATCAGATCCAGATGTTGAACTTGTTTGACCCAAAGAATATGTTCCTTTTTTAGGAGCACCTAAAACATTTGTTTCGTGAACTATGTGAATATAATCAGAAACACCATTAATCCATTCTTCTATATAATAAGGATTATTAGTAGTTGTAAAATCAAGATTTAGATTTCCATGAGACTCAACAAACACAGTATTATGATAAATAAATAATGAAATATTTCCTTCTTGATTGATATCTAAAACAACCTTGGTATCATTTCCAAATAATCCTGGAGAATCTGCCCATATTGTAAATATTGTTGGGGCTACTCCACTATTATATTCATCACCAATTGATTTACCAATATCATCAATGTAATTTCCTGTTGCTGTGTCTGGATCTCCGTCAATTAATTCTCGAGTAGAAACTAATACTGGAGTTTTTCCAGTAACTGCGCTTGGATTAAAACCTAATATTTCATCAACAATATGAGAATATGATTGAACTTGAACAAGAGCATCAACTCCTCTAATATAATTTATTCCACCAACTAAATCACTTGGAACCACTAATGGATCTCCAAGTGAGTCTGTATAATATTTTCCAGTATATAACTGAACAAATGATTTTCCGTCAGAAGTTGATATTTTTGCTCTAAATCCACCGGGAATATTTTCACCATGCATTGTAGGATTATCAATCCACCAATTAATAAAATCAACAATATTTTGGGCAGTAACGATTGGGCCACCAATTCCTGTTTCTGAACCAGATCCATCCCAGCCAACTCTATTAACAGTTACATATGCTCCACCAGATGGATCTGTATTAAATGGATGAACCAAGTCATTAAACGGTATAACCTGAACAATATTATCTATATTAGGATTACCAGTTCCAGTAACTCTTACTTTCAATGTTGGATTAATATGTCCAGAAAAATCAAACCCAACAATAGAAGACCCGATTGGCCATTGGTAATTTTTTCCGGTTATTTTTGAATAAGTCATTTTTTTACCAATACCAATAGTATCATAAATATCATCTTCAACTGAAATTAATTCTATAGAAGCATCTTCACCATATCTATTATTAGTTCTAAATGCTAATGTTGGATTAGATTCAGGATATTCAAAAGCTTCTATTCCATCTTCATTTTTTAATAAATTATTAAAAGTATCGACCAAATTAGGAGTAGATCCTCCTTGGTCTGTTAAAGTATATGTTCCAGCTGGAATAGTAATTAATTTTTTATATAAACTGCCATTTACTGAAAATCTGAAATTATCATTTACATCTTTTACAATTTCAACTTCAGTAGATCCGTTCTTTTTAGAACGAATGACTGCTGCTAAACCAGATATTGGAACTTCAACATAGGCGGTTTTAGCAAAATTATCCCAATCTGTCTCGTCAGTACATCCAACTCTTAATATCCATAATTCATTTCCATACTTTAAAAATTCAATTGCAGCATATAATAAATAAGAACCATGATCAGCTGTAGGATCAGGATATCCAAATTTCCTATACAACTCTTCATGATTAAAAACCTGAGTAGGTTCATTTAATGGACCTTTAGACGCAAAGCCTACTAGAGCGGCCTTAGAAAACGATCTACCCGGAACATATGCAGAAAAATCCGTCTCGAGAAGTCTAACACTTGGTGAAATTGTCGCACTAGGCGGAAATCCAACTAGTTCTGTTAATGAAGCCATATTTTAATCTCCTTTATTTAAAATTACAAATCTTTTAGATTGATTTGTTTTTATTAATTTTATATATTGTTTTTTTTTCAAAAAATAATGCCTTTTTGTAAAAATTTAAGTTAAGTATATAATTACACTTAATTTTTTATTAATTTTACTTAAACCTTTACAAAAAGGCACATTAATGTTAAGCGATATTGTTAGTAGTATATATTAATTTCATCAAAAATTTTTTTATAAATTTCAAAGAGTTTATTTTATGTCTTATGAAGATGAAATAAAAAATTGGATTAAAAACAATTTATATAAAAAAGATAGTTCAATTAATGTAATAAAAATTAGAGAATATAATTTTAAACTAAGATATCCTAATAAATTAAATGAAATTATATTACTTACATCATTTTTAGATATAAATGTTAGTATATCCGAAAGAATATATTGTATTTTAAATGACATTATTGAAAAGAAAAAATGTTTAGAGTGTGGATGTTTTGTTAATTTTCATTCATATACTAGAGGTTATAATATTTATTGTTCTAAGGATTGTAAAAATAAATCTAAAGTCGTTCAGGATAAGATGAAAAAAACATGTTTAGAGAGATATGGAGTTGATAATGTTTTAAAAGATAAAGAGAAAATGAAGAAATCTATTATGTACAAGTACGGAGTTGAGAATGTTTTCCAGTCTGATTTTATTAAGGATAAGATAAAAAAGACTTGTTTAGAGAGATATGGTGTAGAAAATATTTCTTCAAATGAAGATATAAAAAACAAGAAAAAAGAGACTATGATAAAAAATTTTGGCGTTGAATATGTATTACAAAATGAGGATATTAAAAATAAGGTTAAGAATACAAACTTGGAGAGATATGGTGTTGACAATGTATTTAAAAATAAAACAATTAGAGAAAAGATTAAAAAAACTATGTTAAAAAAATATGGTGTTGACAATGCATTTAAGGATAGGGAAAAGATAAAAAATATAATGATAGAAAAATATGGCGTTGAGCATTCATTGCAAAATGAAGATATTAAGAATAAGGTTAAAAATACAAATTTAGAAAGATATGGTGTTGAAAATGTTTTTCAATCAAAAAATATTAAAGAAAAGATTAAAGAAACTATTTTAGAGAAATATAATGTTGAAAATATTTTTCAGTCAGAGAGTATTAAAAAAAAGATTAAAAACACAATGATAGAAAAATATGGAGTAAAACATGCCTTGCAAAATAAAGATATTAAAAATAAAGAGAAAAATACAAATTTGGAAAGATATGGCGTCGATTGTATATTTAAAGATAAAAACTATAGAGATAAAATTATTAAAACTAACAAAAAAATATATAATGTTCCAAATTATTCTCAGTCTCATTGGAACAAAGAAACATTAGAAAAAATAAATAATAAAGAATTTTTGGAAAAAGAATATTTATTAAATAAAAAAAGCTCTAGAAAAATAGCCAACGAAATTAACGTATCACAGTTTTGTTTGCTTAATAAACTTCATTTTTTTAATATTCCAATTCGTTATGAAATAGAGCGTTCTTCATATGAGCAAGAAATAGTTGATTTTATTAATTTACCTAATATATTAACAAATGTAAGAAATATTATACCGCCATATGAATTAGATATATACTTACCAGATTATAAGTTGGCTATTGAATTTAATGGTTTATATTGGCATTCTACATTAAAAGACAATGATTATAAAGCAAAATTTAGGAATATAAATAAAACAAAATTATGTAACAATATTGGTATTAAATTATTTCATATTTTCGAAAACGAATGGTTAAATATTACAAAACAAGATATATGGAAATCCATTGTCAATAAAGAATTAGGAAGAAACCTAACAATAAATTCATCTGATTGTGATATTAAATTATTAAATAATAATGAATTCATGGATTTTTTATATAGGAATAGTTTGAATAATTATATTAATTGTGATATAAATATTGGTTTTTATTATAATAATGATTTAGTGTTTGTATCAGGGTTAAATAAAAATGATTTTGAATTTAATTTATTAGTTTTTTGCAATAAAGTTGGATATGATATAAAAAATTCTATGAAATTATTATTAGATTATTTAAAAAATAATTATAATTTTAAAATATTATTATCAATTTTTGATTTAAGATATTGTAATAATTTATATAAAGATTATGGTTTTTATTATGTTAAAAATTTAGATCCATCTTTTTATTATTTTGATTTTTATAATATAGACTTATTACCAAATTCTGATTTTAATAATAAATATAGAAAAATATGGGATTGTGGAAAAATTGTTTTAGCATTTAATAATAATAAAAATTTGTAAATTTTATTTTAAATATATTGTATATATGATATAAATAGAAATTAATAATATGATAGGATAGAAATAATGAAAAATTTTAATGAATATATCGGTGGAACTAGAACTTCTCAAGGATCTCTTGATTTTTTATCAGAAGAAGAACAGTTAAAATTAATAAAAAAAAATCCTGATAATATAATCAATATCGCTAATCCTTCTGAAAAAGTACAATTATTTGCCGTTAAATTAAAACCTGAATCATTATATGATATTGATAATCCTTATAAGTCTGTTATTAAATATTCAATACAAAAAGATTGTAGAATTATAAATTTTATTGAAAATAATAATTACTTAAAAAGAAAATTCAACGAATCAGAATTAGAAGAGTTATATTTAACTGTTATTAAATATTGTAATACCATACAAAGTCAAAGCGTAGAACATATGCAACAAATAGTTGATTCAATCAGTATTGCTTGTAGTAATTTATCAGAAAAAAAACAAAAAAAATTAATCAAAAAAGATGAAAATTGGATAAAATATATTCATAAACCTTCTAAAGAATTACAAATGATAGCAGTTAAACGAAATCATTTGTTAATACAATTTATTAAAAATCCTAGTTTAGAAATTCAATTAGAATCTGTTAAACAAGATATAAAATCTATATTTTATATAAAAAAACCAGATAAAGAAGTTGCATTTTATTGTATAAAATGTGATCCAGATTTATTAAAAATAAAAAAAGAACAAGTTGATTATCAAAAACTTTCAAAAAATTATTTTCAACATTTACCATTAGAAGTTCAAAAAATGTTAGTAGAATATGATGTAACATTTACATTAATAATACCAAATTTACATCCTAGCTTAAAAACTGAACTAACTAATGTTAGAAATATGGGAGTATTTTAAAAATGATTAAAAGAGCTTTAGTATTATCCGGTGGTGGATCAAGGGGATCATTTCAAGTTGGAATGATTAGGTCTATTGTAGAAAAATATAATATAAATTTTGATGTTATATATGGAGTTAGCGTTGGAGCATTAAATGGTTCATTTATAGCACAAGCAGATAAACAAAAACCAGATGATTTATTATATTATGCTTCAAAATTAGAAGAAAGATGGAAAAAAATAAAAAACAACGATGATATTTATAATTCTAGAAGTTTTCTTAGTATAGTATTGAAAAATCATAATAGTTATTATGATAATAAAAACTTATATAAATTGATAAATAAATGGATCGATGTAGATAAAATTAAAAAAAGTGGTACAAAATTAAGAATAGGTGTGGTTTCATTATTATCTGGTGATTTTTATAATATGAGTGAAGATTGTAATAATTTAATAGATTATATATTTGCATCTACATGTATACCTGGCGTATTTTCTCCTCAAAAAATATTCAATGATATGTATGTTGATGGAGGTATAAGAAATATAACACCTTTAAAAGAAGCAATACAAAACGAAACTGTTGATGAAATATATGTATTACTTACTAATAGAATAAAATTACAAGAAAATGGAGAAATAGATGTAATTAATATTCCTATTTGTATTAAAGATTTAACTTCTAAATTTTTAGGAACACCAGAAATAATAAAAGTAATATCTAGGGCTGTTGATATAATGTGTACCGAAATATTGATAAATGATATTAATATTACATCAAAGAAAAATAAAGAATCTATTGTTAATAAAAAATATAGAAATGTACCTATATATATTATATCACCAAAAAAGTGTTATGGTAATAATGATAATGGATTAGATTTTTCTAAAGAATTAATATCAGAGGCCATAGATCATGGAAAAATAGTTGGAGAAGACAAATCTACATGGAACATATTATAATATCATAATTAAAATTATTATCCTGACATATTAATTTTATTCTTCTTTTATCTTTTCTTTCTTTTAATGCTTCATTTATAATATTTTCTGTATTTATAATCTGACTTTGTCTTTTACTTGTAGTTACTGATCCATCTCTCATATATCTATATTTATATAATACTTTATTTAAAAATCCTAATTTACCAATCATATCCATTTTTAAAGCTAACCATTTATCACAAGACGTAGATGGGCAGTTTGAAAAATCTATTTTTTCAACAAACTGTTTTTTACATGTAATAAAATGAGAAACAATTACCCCTGGAATAGTCAACATTCCATCAATTAATGATCCATATTTATATGGATCTTCTGAAAAACCATCCAATGTTTTGTTTTTTAATTCTTTATCGTATCTTTCATTATTAGAATATGCAAAAATAACATCATTTGTTTTATAAAAATTATTCATTTCTTCTATTGCATTAGGATAAATCCAATCATCTGAATCTACAAAACCTATAAAATCTCCGTTAGATTCTTTTATTCCTATATTCCAACAATATCCTTGGCTATGTGGACCATCTTTTAATTCTATGTACTTTATTTTATTATTATTAATATTAGAAATTATTTTTTTAGTATTATCATTAGAATTATCATCTATAATAATTAACTCAAAATTTGAATATGTTTGATTTAAAACACTTTCAATAGAATTACGAATATATAATTCAGAATTATATACAGGCATTATAATAGACCATAAGTATTCATTATTTTTATTTAATAATTTTTTAAATAATTTATCATATAATATAGAAACATTTATTTCTCTATAATTCTCAGCTTTTAATTTTGCCTTTTTAGATATTTCTTTTTTAAGTTCTGGTTTTCTTATTAAATCTTCGCATTTTTCAATTATTTCATAAAAACTATCACAAACAAATCCACCGTCTCCTACTGTTTCTTTTAATGCTCCTTTATTTTCACATACAACTGGAACACCTAAAGCCATACATTCAGCTATTGACATTCCAAAAGATTCTTCATGTTCGGATGTTAAATATAAACACATATCAAAATCAGCTATATATCCAACCCTATTTTCATCATAAATATTTTTTATAATATTATGTTCTAAATTATATTTATTAAAACTTTTTATTAATTCATTTTCAAATGGACCGTTTCCTATAATTGTTGACAATATATATTTATTTTTATTTGATAAATATTTTAATATTGGAACAAAATTATCATGAAATTTTCTTTTTATTAATCTAGAAACTCTACCTATTATAACAGATGATTTTTTATAATTATTTTTCTCAATATATTCATAAAAACAATTTTCTATTGGATAAGGTATAACAAATGTTTTATTTATATTTGGAGAAAATTTTTTATTAAAATTAGATCCAACACAATAATAATCACATATATCTGGCATTATTTCTACAGAATCATGTATAAAACCTATTTTTAATGATTTTATTTTTTTTATATCTTCATATATTTTATTAATATTATTTATTCTTTTATAGGCAACAGAACACCAATGTAAAAATATTATATCAGAATCTTTATCTATTTCATTTATATCTTCTATTTTTTTATGTTTTATATTATATTTATTTAATTTATCAATATATTTAGACGTTTCTATACTATCTGGGCTATTTGACATATAATAAAAATCTATATCATAATTATGATATTTTTTATGTCCTCCGGCTATTGTTATAGATCCAAGCCCTTGTCCTCCTTCTAAACATAATTGAATATGTGATATTTTTATTTTTTTATTTTTATTCTCTGTTCTTTCTATTTTATTGTTTAAGTATTCAAACAATTCTTGTTTAAATTTTTCATGTTTATCAATACAATATTTATAATTATATTCTTGTATATCTCTTAATTCTTGAATATTATTTTTAAAATAATTAATTTTGTCTATCATTATTTTTTCTTGATTTTCTTCTATTGTAATATAAAATTTTTCTCCCATTATACTTGGCATATAATCATTTTGACATTTTTTACATTTTAATAATGTACCATTTTTATTATCAAAATATTCATTGAATGTAGTATAATCTGTTCCAAATATATAATTGCCACATGAACAAGCGTCTTGAACACATAACCCTATTCCTTCAAAAATTCTAGGAACCAAATACATGTCAGATTTTAATAAATTGTTTATATATTGTTCATTATTATCATTTCTGCCAAATATTATACTTGATATATTACAAGAATTAATATCTATAAGATCTATTGTAGGATAATCCGTTTTAATTATTATTTCTATATTTTTTATTTTTTTTAATATTTCAGTTATAAATTCTTGATTTATTCCTCTTGATCTTAAATGTAAAAATAATTTTAAATTATTTGTTTTATATTTAATTGGATTTATTTTATTTATAGGCGGTTGCCATATTTGAATATGTTTTAACGGTATATTATTATTTATTAATTTTATTCTATCAAATGCAAATTTACTTGGAATCAGTATTTCATACCAATAATCAAATGTATTTTTCATAAATCTCCATGCTGCTCCTCCAAGAAATTCCTGACATGGTATCCAAATAATTTTACCTTTTAAAGACCATATTTTTGATGGTCTTCCTTCACATACAAATATTATATCATATTTGTCATATATTTGAATATTTTTATAAGAGTAATGATAATAACTAGAAGAATATACTGATGTATATGGAAATTCTCTTATTTCTACGTTTGATTTTGGAAAAATGTTTAATATTGTGTTTTTTAAATAGTTAGATAAATTAAACCATCCAGAGTATTTATGATTTGTGTTTATTATTATTAAAAAATTCATATAATATAATAGATTTAAGCGATAAAATATATTTTTTAATTATAAAATTTATGAATTTAAAAGAAATATTAGAAATATTTTTATATTCTAATTATAGAACAATAGAAAACGCTATTGATGTACATAAGTTAATAAAAGAATTAAATAATATTTTTTATTTTAATCTTTCGGTTTGGTTTATTAAAAATTATGAAATAATTACACATAAAGAAATATTTATATCAAACTTATTTATATCAGATTTTATTGAACATAGACAAAAAGCGTCTGAATTATTAAAAGATTTCAATCCATACTCGATTAATAATATATTAGATAATATAAAGGGAAAAGTTTATATAATAAAAAATGAAAGAGTTTTTAAACCAAGATTAAAACACAATATTCCTAGAATATTAAAATCTTCAATAAAAAATTATATCGAAAGTATTGATAATATTGATATTATAAATAATAATAAAAAATATTTAAGACAAATATGTTGCAGATGTAGAATTAATATAGATAAATATAAAAATATACTTTTCAATAATGAAAAATATGAAAATAATAATATTTATAATCAAGATTTATCTTTAGAAAACTTAATATGCGAATATGAAAAAGAAAAAAATATTTTTTTAAAAAAAATAATAGATTTTATCTAGTATTTATTAAGGGTTTGTCGATTTTCCTGAGATAGTAGTCAGAACAATAGATTGTAAGTATATACGAATCTATAAAATGGATTCTCTCTAAAAATCGACATTAGTTTATTTAGGAGAAATTCATGTCAGAACAATTAAAAAAGGCATATTTATTAATAGATGAAAAAAATGAAAATATAAAACTTATCGATGAATTGCAACAAGTAGAAAAAATGAAATTTGAATCTATAGATGAATTATCTACCATTAAAATATTTGAAATTGAGTTTAAGAAAAAAATATCATTTAAGCCAGAAGTTAGTATAAAAATTAAAGAATAATTATTCTTGTAAATAAATCGAATATTAGTAATAGAAATTTATGATTTTCAATAAATAATAAAAAACAAATAAAACAAAAATAGAAATTTTATCTTTTCTGTATTTTTAATTATAGATTTAGTAAGATTATGATATATAAAATAAATTATATTTTTGTAAAATTATAATTTTACAAAATTTTTTATTTATTTAAGCGAAAAATATTTTTTATTATATATAAAATAAATTATAAGAGGTTAAATTAAATATGGAAATTGAACAAGTTTATGTAATTATAGAAGAGACAAACTGTGATGAAATGATAAAATGTAGGGTTTTTTCAAATATATATGATGCAAATTATTGTATTGAGGAATGGGCGGATGAAAGAGGAATTTCATTAGATCCTGAAGAAACAGATGCTGATATTTTAATTGAAAATAATGAGGAAGAAAATTTTGATTATATTTCATCAATTATACATGATGATTACGGAAAAATAAGATTGATTATTACAGAATTAGAATAATCAATATATTGATTGAAAAATTATTTTTATAAAATAGAAGTTTATGAGAACGCCATTAGAAAAAATTTACATGAAAACCGCGATTCTTTTTTCAGAAAGAGCAACTTGTAATAGAAAAAAAGTTGGCGGAGTATTAGTTTTAGATGGAAGAATAATAGCTACCGGATATTGTGGTTCACCTTCAAAAACAGATCACTGTATAGACGTTGGTTGTGAAATACAAATTAAAGACGGAAGAGAATCTTGTGTAAGAACAGTTCATTGTGAAATGGCTATTATAAGTTTTTGCGCAAGGCATGGATTATCTACTCTTGGAACAGAATTATTCATAACTTTATGTCCTTGTTATGAATGCGCTAAAGTTTTAATAAATGCTGGAATTAAAAAAGTATTTTATTTAGAAGAATATAGTGGAAAAAGCGGAAAAGAATTATTAAAAAATAATGGAATAGAATGTATACAATACAAAGAGGTATAAAAAAATATGATAGGAATTAAAGTTAGAGAAAAAGAAACAATTGAATCTATGTTAAAAAGATTCAAACAGGTATATGAAAGTTCTAATTTACAAAAAGAATTAAAAAAACGAGAGTATTATATATCTCCATCAGAAAAAAGACATAGAGATGATATTGATAGAAAAAAAAAGATTAAAAAATTAAATATTAAAATGAAGAAAAATGAAAAGAAAGAATTAAATAAAAAAATTATATTTCCATTATAAATAATTATTAAAAAAATATATATAATAATTATAAATATTATATAATGGAAAATTTCGAAAAAATATCAGAATCATCTGTTTCTCCATATACTAATTTTAGTAAATGGTTAAAAAAAAGAATAAGAGCAAATAGATTTCATTTTATGAGTAATTTAGATTTAGATCATTGGCCAGCTGGTAAATTTTTAGAATATAAAGGATTTATTTATATTCCATTAAAGATAGATTGGCCTGAAAATAGAGATTATGGTATACTTTATTTGAAACCAGTTGGGCGTACTAGAAAATTACAAAGCGGACCATCTACTACATTGATTCCTTTAAATCCTTATCAAATAAGAGTTCAGGTTTCAAGAGAAATAAAAAAAAGAAAAACTAGTATTAAAAATACCATAAAGAAAACACCTTATGAAAAAATGATTAAAAAAATGCTCATAAAACCATAAGTAAGAAATCACTAAAATTAATTAATAATGTTTAAAAACAAATAATAAAATACCGGAGCCAATTGTGGGAAAAATAGATATTGAAAAATTAACCGTGGAACAAGCGGCAAAAAAAACAATAGAGTTTTTGACTTCAGAAGAAGGAAGAAAATCTATTTTAGAATCATTAGAATACGTCAAAAAAAATTCAATAAGTGAAGAATTGAGTAAAGCTAGAATTATTGATTATAATGATATTAATAAACCCAGGTACTTAAATAAACCCATGTTCTTAGAAGATGAAATAGATATGTTTTAAGGAGTTTATAATTATATGGAAAACATTGAACAAATTATTATAAATGAATTTCCAGATATGCTTCAAAAATGCGTTGAAATTTATATGTATAGTGGGTGGTATGAGTTAGTAAAAAAAACTTTACAAGAAATAAAAGATATAATATATCCTTATTCTATTAATATAACACAAATAAAACAAAAATTTGGTGGATTAAGAATATATTATGATGAATGTCCAAAAGAAAAAAAAGAACAAATCGACAATATTATAAAAAAAGCAGAAAGAGAATCATTTGATATATGTGAAATTACAGGAAAACCAGGAAAAACAAGATCTTTAAATGGTTGGCGAGTTACTCTTTGTGATGAAGAATATAAATATTGGATTAAAAATAGAAAATTAAAATAATAGAAAGGAAAGTTTTCATGAACATGTTGTTGTTATATCTACAGGTTGGTATGTTGGTTTTCTTGATTTATTTTTTAAAAGAAAATAATTATAAAAATCACTTTCTCTCAATTATTTTTTTTATATTAACATGGCCTTTTTTATTAATAATAGAAATTATAAATAAATATATATTAAAAGATGATAATTAAATAAAGGGAGTATTAATATGACTATAGGATTAGGAATATTTTTGTGTGGTTTATCTATCGGTTTTTCAATAATAATTTTATCTATATTGGTGTCTGGAACAATAATAACTATAAAAAAAGATAGTGGAAAAGACGAATTCGATAAAATAAAACAAGATTTAGATAAATTATCAGAATCAATTGAATATATAGAAGAAGCATTATCTTCTTTGAATATACCAATGGATGAACATAAATAAGTGTATGATTATTCTACAAATAAGATCAAAAATATAATATTGGAACATTTTCCTAATATTAAGCCTTTTGATCATAAAAATCCATCTAAACCAAAAGAAATATTAGAACATGTTTTATGGATGATTTTTGAAATACAAAAAATGAAAGATACATTAAAAGCAAGTAGATGGATTGGATGGATATATTGTGCTTTAGGTCCAGTTGGATTAAAAATAATATCTTCTGATGATTATAAAGAAATGGCAAGAGTCGATATGTCTCTAATAGGAAAACATATTTTAGATCTTACAAACCAAGAATTAGATTATATTATTGAAATATTAGGAAGGTCAGAAAAAAATGAAACTTTGGATTGATGATTCCATTTCAATGCCAGACAATTATGATTTTCATGCTAGAACTTCAATGGAAGCCATAGACATAATAAAAAACAACAAAATAACTGAAATATCATTTGATTATGATTTAGGAGGACATCAACAAAATGGATTTTGGGTTGCAAAATGGATAGAGTTTTTAGCTTATCATAAAAAAATAGATCCATTAAAATGGGAAATTCATTCAAAAGATAAATTTGGAAAAGAAGTAATAGAATCAGCAATGAAAAATGCTGAAAATTTTTGGTCAAAAAATGATAAGTTAAATAAAACTAATATAGAAAAAAAAGAAATAGAATCAGAAAATAAAAATAATAAAAAATTTTGGTCAAAATCAAAAAATGAAAAGTCAAATAAAACAAATATGTAAAAAAAGAAATGAACCGGATTGGCTTATATATTTAAGAATAAAATCTTATAATAAATTAATTTCGGAAAATAATACAAATGATATTATTTTTAAAAAAGAATTATTTCTAAATGATTTAAGTATAGTTAAAAATAAAAAAAATTTAATAAATTATTATCCAATTATAGTATTGCCTATTTATCGTGCAATAGAAACATATGAAAAAATATTAGAAGAATATTTATCTTTATCTGAAATAAATAACTTAAATAATTTAGGGTTTCAAGATGGAGTATTTATATATGCTCCTAAAGATTGTAAAAATAATAATTTAATATCTATAAGTCCATTTATAGATTCTGAAAATAGAAAATCAATAGAAAAAACTTTAATAGTATTAGAAGAAAATTCAGAATTAAATATATTAGATGGATGCACCTCACCAATAAAAAACGATAATAATTTTCATTCATATGTTGTAGAATTTAACATGAAATCTAATACAAAATTAAATTATTATTCAATACAAAATTTATATTTTGGAAAAAAAGATGGGATTATAAACGTGGAAGATAAAGTTTTTAATATTATTGGAGATAATGTAAAGTTAAATTACATTCAAGTAGATATAGGATCATTAAAAAATATTAGAAATAATTATATAAAATTAAATAATAAAGAGTGTTATATAAGAAATCAAAGTTTAGTATTAAATAAAGAATTCCAAGAATCAATTATAAATAATAATTATAATTTTTTAAATGATAATAATATTGTTTATCAAAAAAATATTAGTATACAAAATGAAAATTCTAAAATATATGAAAAAAATATTATAAATTCTAATAATAAAGGAAAATATTTTTATTATGGATTATCAAATAGTTGTAATAAAGAGCTAAGGTATAATTCAAATTCTAAAGATTTCTTATTTAATCATGATATAAAAAATATAAATGATAAAAATATATTAGAATTATCAAATGAAATATTAGAAGAATTTCCGAAAGAATATTATTTGGAAACATTAGAAATAATTAAAACTATCTATAATATATAATAGATATGAATATATATAAAGACTTTCCATGTTTAAATCAAAATATAAATGGTCAAAAATTAATATATTTTGATAATGCCGCAACCACTCAAAAACCAAATATAGTTATAGAATCTATGTCTGAATTTTATAGAAAATATATGGCAAACGTACATAGAAGTTCTCATACATTAGGATCTATAGCGACAAATAAATATGAAAACGCTAGAGAAAATATAAGAAAATTTATAAATGCAAATAATAAAAACGAAATAATATTTACAAAAGGAACAACAGAAGGAATTAATTTATTATCAACATGTTTATCAAAAAAAATAAAAGAAAATGATGAAATATTAATATCTCAAATGGAACATCATTCAAATATTCTTCCTTGGCAACAGGTATGTAAATACAAAAAATCTATATTAAAAACAATTCCTTTTAACAATAATGGCGATATAATATTATCTACTCTAAAATCAATATTAAATGAAAAAACAAAAATAGTATCATTAGTTCATGTTTCAAATGTTTTAGGTACTATAAATCCTATAAAAGAAATAATAAAAGTAATTAGAAACTATAATGATAAAATTATAATAATAATTGATGGTTGTCAAGCTATAGCCCATATGAAAATAGATGTAATTGACATAGATTGTGACTTTTATATTTTTTCTGGTCATAAAATGTATGGACCAACAGGAATAGGTGTATTATATGGAAAAGAAAAAATATTAGAAGACCTTGATCCATATCAATTTGGTGGAGATATGGTTAAGTATGTAAGTTTTGAAAAATCAGAGTTTGATATATTACCATATAAATTTGAAGCCGGAACTCCTAATATAGTTGGAGCAATAGGATTATCTGAAGCGATTGATTATATAAAAAATTTAAATTTTGATGAAATAAAATTATACGAAAATAATTTATTAAAATATTGTATGGAAAAAATATCAAATATTAGTAAAATAAATTTTATAGGAAAATCATTAAATAAAAATCCTATTATATCTTTTTATATAAATGATATTTCATCTTATGATATATCGTTATTATTAGACACGTATGGTGTTTCTATAAGATCCGGACAACATTGCGCTCAACCTTTATTAAATGTATATGGACTAGATTCTGTAGCAAGAGTGTCTCTTGCAATATATAACACAGAAGAAGAGATAGATATATTTTATAATAGCCTTGTTAATACTATAAAAACATTAATATAAGGAAAATATATGGAAATAGACATAAAAATTTATCCAGATAATTTTTTATTAAAAAAATGTGAAGATATAGATTTTGAAAAAGATAATTGGAAAGAAATAGCGGCTTCTTTAATTGTAAGTATTTATAAATATAAAGCTGTTGGAATGGCTGCTCCTCAAATAGGTATATTAAAAAATATTTTTGTAACAGATCATATATGGAAAGGAAATAAAAAAAATATATATAAAAACTTAAATGTATTTATAAATCCTAAAATAATAAATACATCAATAGAAGATGTATTGTCAACAGAAGGATGTATTTCAATACCAACAGTTGGTGGAGTAATATATAGACAAAAAGAAATAACAATAGAATATTTTGATGAACATACAAATAAAGTTCAAAAAACATTTTCTAATATGTTATCAAAAATAATACAACATGAAATGGATCATTTAAACGGAATATTATTTATAAATAAAATGCCAGAAAATCAAAGATCATTAATAGCTAGTAAACTTTTTTCACTAAGAAGACATCAAAAAGATTAAAAATTTTTTGTTTTTTTTCTATAATATATATTGTGTATTTATGAAAAGATTGACTTTTTATGCAGTCTTTTCAACAGTGACTTTTAGCACTGTAATATAAAAACAAGGAGTATTATTATGTCTTGGTTATATTCGTTTCAAAAAAAATCTAATCATCGTTTCCCAAAATGTGATGTTACTAATGTTTTCGAATTTAATGATGGTTGTTTTGAAGCAGCAATGGATCAACTTCGTAATCGTTTTTTTTCTAACAAAAATATTATATCTGATGTATTTAAAAACTCAGCAAAATATCCTAAAACAGATATTAAAGTTAATGATGATGGATTTGTATTTAACATTGCAATTCCAGGTCTTAAAAAAGACGATATAGAGATAACATTTGATAAAAACATATTAACTATTAAATATGACAAAAAAGAAAACAAAGAAGAATCAAGTGACAAATATATATTAAAAGAACTTAGGCATTCTTCTTTTATAAGATCTTGGGAATTTCAAGACGAAATCAAAGAAGAAGAGATAGAAGCATCAACAAAATATGGTATTTTAACTATTAAATTACCATCAAAAACTCCAGAAAAAAATGAACAAAACAATGTAAAAAAAATAGACATAAAAGATGAAAATGAAACAATAGAAGAAAAAGAATAATTTAATTAAATACTACGAATAAAAAAGTGTACCTTTTACAAGGTACACTTTTTTATTTTTCAACAATATTTTTAATTCTTTCTTTTATTATTGATTCTAAAGGTTTCATATAATTATTTATATAATTAGATTTATAAAACTTTGGATTAATTTTATAACTAAAAATATTTTCATTATTAAAATAAACTTCTAATATTATATTAGACAATGATCTTTTTGTAATACATGAAATATTAATATTATTATTTTTGCTATTATTTATTTCTAAATTATTTTCATTAAATTTAATTTTTTTATCAAAAAAATTTTTACTAATTAAATATTTATTTAAATAATTTTTTATATAATTATTAGAATCATTTTTGATATTATCAATAATTTTACTATTATTTAACAAATTAATATATTCTGAAAATTCACCCATTTTTTATTATTCCATATTTTTATTTAAAAATTTCTTCTCTAGTTTTAATAACATCATCTTTATTAATAAATGTATAAAAATGATTATCAGGATTTTTTATTCTTATTATATCTCCTTCTTTTAAATTAGTATTTCCACCAGAAATTATTCTAAACATATTATTTAAAAATTTTTCTGCCTTAAAATATTCTCCTAAAAAAATATGATTGACATTTTTATTTGGAGAATCAACAGAAACAACTAAAGTTTTAAGCAAATACCAACGAGCAAAATTATAATCCCTACCACTATAATATTCTATAAAACTAATCATAATATTATATATATTTATTAATTAAAAAATCTTATTTATATATTATGATAAAAACAAATTCTGGTAAAATATATGAATTACAAGGACCTAATATAATATTAAAAAATCAAGGGAAATATTGGAAAAATGAAGATATAAAATATATAAATTTTGATAATTATGGAAAAAACAAAATATTATATAACACAAAAGAAATAACTAAAAAAGAAGAAATAATAAATATAAACATACCTAAAATAGAAAATATATATAAAGAAAAACAAACCTATATAGAACCAGTATTAAATAAACAAGAAAAAAACAAATATTTTGAAGAAGATAAATACTTAGAAGAATTAACAAACCAAAAATTAAATGAAACAATAGAAAAAATAAACCAAGAGCAACAAGAAGAATTAAAAATAAATAATGATATAATTCTAGAATCAGCAGGATCAACAGTATGTATAATTAACGAAATAGGACAAGTAAAATATAAAAAATATGCTGTCGTAATAGAAGATAGAGATAAAAACAGAACTTTATTAATAAAAGATTATAAATATAAAAACAACGAATCAGTAATATGTGAATGGGATAATACGAAATGGAAAATAAAAAAATCTAATCAACAAAATAATAATAGTATTGTAGATTTAATTAACCCATAATAAATGGAAGCTGTGGAGCATTCCATTTATATATTAAATCTTTTTCTAATTGTAATTTTTCAGTTTTACCTTCTTCTAACAATCTATCCCCATCAAGCTGAACTCCTTCACCTGCTGATAAAATAGAAGAATATTTACTTCTTATCCTTCCTAACATTATTTTACTTAAAGCCAAAGAATACTCGTTCATAAATTGATGAACTTCTGCCCAATCTTTCTTGTTTTGTAAATAATGCACTGTTACTATACCACCACCGGCAGATGGAGTTGGATAAATTTTAATAGAATGCAAATCTTCAAAATATTCCCACCCACCATTTCTACTAGAAAGCCTTTCAAACATTTCCTCATATTGCTTGAATAACACCCATTCGCCCGCGTAACCCCAGTAAGGCTGCCAACGGTTATACCCCCAAGCTCCCCAAGCTAATCCTCCGGCACCATATCCTGTGTCTCCAATCCATCCTAGTGGCATTGATCCTCCAAGTTCACTAGCTCCATCACATAATGCTGCGGCATAAGTTACATCTCTAATCATTCCAACATCACAAGGCATTTTATAAACAGATTGTCCAGCAGATGCAACAAAACTATAATATTGAAAATAATGATCTGGAGCCCATTCTTCAAATATTTTTAATGATTCGTTTACAGCCAAAGATAATTGTTGTTTATCTAATTCAATTTCAATACTGGGAGCTCCTAACATTAATAAAACGTAATCGGCTATTTCGGACCTTATTCTTTCTCTTTTGAATCTTGGACCTGTTTGGCAATTATAAGTTCTTCCAGGCGACTCACTTTCTGGAAGTATATTATCATTTAAAGATTGATTAGGCAAATAATCTTTTAATATATTACAAGTTTGATCTATCATAATTATATTTATAAATAAAATTTAAAAAATATAAATAAATTTTTATATATGTGTTAATATATGTTTATGGAACTAAATGAATTAAAAAATTGGATAATTAATAATTTATTAAAAAATAATAATATTATTTCAAGAAAATGTAGAAAAGATTATTTAGAAAAAAATAATATAAACATATACAATAATATTATTTATTATACTAAATTTTTAGAAAATACATGTAAATTATCAGAAAGAGTTTATTGTATATTAAATAATATTAATAGTCCAATGATTTGTAATAATAAAAATTGCAATAAATCTGTTAATTTTGTTTGTTTTTCTATTGGTTATAAAAAATATTGTTGTTCTACATGTGGAGTTAGAGATGAAGAAATAAAGAATAAAATAATTAATACTAATTTATTAAGATATGGAGTAGTACATTATAGTAAAACACAAGAAAGAAGAGATAGGGTTATAAATACATGTATTAATAAATATGGAGTAGATAATCCATGTAAATCAAAAGAAATAATTAAAAAAATAGAAAACAATAATATTAAAAAATATGGAGTAAAATCAGTGTTTCAGCTAGAGGAAGTTAAGAGAAAAATATATAATAAAATACATAATAAAATTAACGATATTAGATTAAAAGCTGAAAATACTTGTTTAAATAAATATGGAGAAAAATATTATTGTGTAATTCCAAAATGTTATAAATCTGGAATTAACTCTATATTAAAAAAATATAATGGAAAGTATTATTCACAGGTTCATATTTCTGATGAATCATTAATCAATTTAAACAACAAAGATTGGTTAAAAAACCAACATTGTAATTTAAAAAAAAATTGTAATAAAATAGCAAAAGAATTAAATGTTTCTCAAAGAACTGTCTTAAATTATTTACACAAATTTAATATTAAAATTATTAGATTTCAACGTTCTTCATACGAGCAAGAAATAGTTGATTTTATTAATTTACCTAATATATTAACAAATGTAAGAAATATTATACCACCTTATGAATTAGATATATATTTGCCGGATTATAAGTTGTCTATAGAGTTTAATGGAAGTTATTGGCATAAAGGATTAGAATATAGACATAAATTAAAAACAAATTTGTGTAATAAAAAAGGAATTAAATTAATACATATATCAGAAAACGAATGGAATAATGATAAAGATAAATGTAAAAATATAATAATGGAATCTATAAAAGGAAATATAATATAAGTGATATTTTTAGAATCAGAATTTGGAAATTATTAAAAAATAATTTTGAAAAATTTATTGATAAATATTTATGAGGTAGATCATACGATAATTAAATAAAAAACTAATTAATACTTAATTGATGAATTGAATCAATTGACATTTTTATTTTTTGATTTATCTTTTTTAAATTTTCTTCTGTATTTTCACATGTTACCATATAGTCATTATATAAAAATGAAAAAAACTTTTTAATATTATATACTTTTTCATTTAATTTTTCTTTATTACATGCAGAAAGTATTACTTCAGATAAATTAAGATTATTATCAATATATATTCCATCTGATATATTATAAAAAGGATTTCCACATACAACAACTGGTTTTCCCATTAAAGCGGCTTCTAATCCTAATTGAGAATTTAAAACTATAATAATATCAGAAAATTTAATTAAATTATAAGTATTTACTTCATATTCTATAAACATACAAAAATTATTTTTATAATAATCATCATTATAAAAATAATTATATACAATTACATCTCTTGGATGAAACCTAATTATTATATTATATTTATCCTTATCTATTGAATCAATAGCGTATTTAATAAAACTTTCAATATTATTAAAAGTATCTTCTAAAATAACAACAGAATCAATATCAACTTGTCCAACTATTAATATTGTTTGTTTATTAAAATTAAAGTTTTTATTTTTACTTAAGATTTTTTCTTTTAATATTTTATCATTTTCTTCTTCTGGCTGAGACACTTGTCCCCTGTCATAAAAACATGAATTAAAAAATTTACTTACATTATCATTAATTTTTATATTATTTTTATCAATGATATTCCATTTATATTTCATTTCTTTCATTATATTACATATTGGGCCGAAAGAATCAAAATAAAGATGATCAATTATAAATGAATTTTCATAAGACATATAAGGAATTTTAAGTTCATTTTTAATTATTTCACATAAAACATTATCTAATTCATAGTTTCCTCTACATATCATTAAATCAATTGGAGTATTATTTAATATAATATTAAATTGTTCTTGTAAATAATCTTTAAATTTATTATAAAGATTAATAATATCATTTTCATTCATTTTTGAATAATTTTTATTGGCTTTTTTACTTATTACAACTTTTAATTGATTTAATAAATAATCTTCTTTGAAATATTTTCTTGATAATTCACATTTTTTTTTATTTTTTAGAATTAAGTTATTATCATATAAAACAATATCATTTCTATTTAAAAAATATTTATATAAAAAAAATGTAAATTCATCTAATTTAGACCATTTCATATTTTTTCGTTCATTATAATTTATACTATCACTATAATTAAATAATAATATTCTCATATATCAATTTCTATAAATGATTTTTTTATTTCATTTTCCCAATATGACATTTTTATTTTATTGTAATTATAATATTTATTTGTAATATCATTATATTTTTCTTTTAAATATTCTTCGTTTATTTCATTCCAAGAATCTGTTATTAATATTGGAAGATCCAAAAAATATTCAGTCATAGGGCTTTTTTTAACTATTGGAATAGATCCTAAATATAATGTTTCCCATGTTCTATGACAATCTATTCCATTTCCTGGTGGAGATATAACAAATTTGTGATTTCTTACTTTTTTTGCAAAAAAATCAAATTGTATTCTATTGTTTTCGGTAGTTACCCAATCATATTGTTTAAATTTATTATATACAAATTCTCTTTCTTTTTTATTTGTTCCAATTGTTATATTAAGATATACTAGATTAATAAAATTTCTATCTTTTTTAGATTCTTCTTCTATTAATTTTATATCACCACTTCCTCCTTTTCCATGTATAAAGAATCTTTCTAATCCTATTGGAATAGGTATTAAATCTTTTTTTTCTATACAAACATTTTGAGAAAACCATTTTATAACATTTTTTGGTTTTTTGTTATATAAATCTTCTGTAATATTAAAATCAGAATTATGAGTTATAATAATATATTTAAATGTACTATTAGAAATTAAAGAAAATATATATTTTACAAAATGAGTATGACAAAATATTATCGAATTTTTTTTTAAAATTTCGTTTGAAGGAATAATTTTATTTTCATCAAATATAAAATGAGCAATATTTCTAAATTTATCTCCATGTATATATTCTTTTTCTAAATCCATTAAGTTTATTATTATTTTCCTTTTATTTTTTAATAAAAAACATTTTTTTATTATTTACAGTAAATTGAATTTTTTTTCTATTTTTATTAAATTAAATCTTTTTTTTAATTTCGTATTAAAGTTTTTTAATATTTCATCATAGTAAATTGAATCTTTTTTACATATAACAGCCGTCCATGGTATATAATTCATAACATCTATCCAAACAAAATTATCTGGAAAGATTACTTTATGCCAATTATATGATTTTACTTCAGAGTCATGAGCAATTATTAAATCTGTTTTTGAAAATGATACGTTTATTTGCATCCACCTTGATTCCCAATGTCCATCAACAAATATTAAATCAAATTTTTTATCAATATTTTTTATAAACTTACATGCAGAAAATGGGCCTAATAATAAATTTGGATGAAAATTAATACTACCATTAAATTTATTAGATATAATATCATACCATTTAGAATCTTGCATTTCTAAACTTATTACTTCATCACATTTATTTATAAATAAACTTGTACTAAATTTTCCAAGTCCTGTTTCCAAAACCGTTTTTATATTAAATTTATCTACAACAAATTCTAATATTTTAATATGAGAACCATAAGGATCCACTTTTAATCTCTTACATAAAATCTTTTAATTTTTTACAATGTATATGCAAATTATTTAATTTATATTTTTTATGATTAAAAACAACATATGGAACTTTTCTACCATATTTATCATTATCAAATATAACATTATATATATTATTTTTTAAACTGGAACCAATCCAATGATGATCAAATGAACATCCTGGCAAATGACCATGAGGAGTTCCACCAACAAATTGTCCCCAAGATGCGCTATCAAATAATGAATTAAATGAATCTAAATATCTTGAAAATTCACCAATAGGTTCTAACGGCATATAATCTATAATTCCAGTATTTTTCTTTGATATAAATTTTAATAATACCATTTCATTAATTAAATTTTCTTCTGTCATTTTTTGTAATTTTTTTATGTCTAAACTAAGATAATGTATTAATAAATCATTTATTTCTTTTATTATATCATATTTATATATATAAATACAAGCTGCAGTATCATATTTAGGACCAAGAGGATTTAAAGCTATTTTATCATTAAAAAATATTTTAAATATATTTGATATTCTAGAAAAATCTTCATAAATTAATACATCATTTTCTATATGAATAACATTTTCAATATTATTTAACCTCATAAACTCTTCTATATAAAATAATCTTTGGCATGTAATATGCCAAAAATTATTATTTCCAAACTGAGACAAATATGATATAGAATTAAATTTTTCGATTCTATCTAAATTTGAAATATCATCTATATTAATTTTTATTAAATTTTTAATATTACAATCAAATATTTTAAGATTAAAATTATTCATTAATAAAAATATATTACTATTTCTATTAAATATTTCTATTTGAGAAATACAGTCGTAAATATGTTTTGGAAAATCATTTCCTATATGGATTAAAACAAAATTAATCATATTTATTCCCAACAATTATATGATCCATTATACCAAGAATGAACCACTATTATATCATATTCTTTATTTTTATTTATAAATTTATTTATTTCATTTATAGAATATACCGTTTCAAATGGATTTTTTTGACTTTTTCCCATATTAGTTGTTTTTAATTGTATTATATCATACATATCAGGATAATATTTTAAAACATAATTTCCATATAATTCTGGTTCTCCTAGATAACAACTATTGTCTATAATATCATATGATTTTTCTATAAATGTTTGTACTGTAAATTTATATCTATTTAACATATCTTTTATAATATTTTTATTAAAAAAATTAGTATCATTAATAAAAGTATGATTTGCTATTCTTCCAAATCCTAACATTTTTTCTTGAAAATTAAAATAAGGAGCATGATTTTGATCTTTTCCATAATACCAAATTGGTTTTCCATTATCATTAAACATATTTATATCTTTATTAACAATGACATCAGCATCTATTGTAAAATAATAATCATTTTTAGTAATATTTTGAAATAACTTTATGAATTGTTGATATATCCAGTTAGGTCTATATTTCCATCTCATTGGATTAATATTCAAAACATCTTTGTCGTTAAAATATTCTATATTATATTTTTCTAATTGACTTTTATTTATAAGATTTGGTGTAACTAAATATATTTTATCGAAATTTTTAATGTGCTTATGTAAATATTCTAAACATAAGTCTATTTTTATATAATCTTTCATTGAACAAGTAATAAATATATCATATTTTTCCAATTTATTTCTCCAATTTTATAAAATTTTATTAATAATATTTAATATCATTTTACAAGTTTGTTCCATTGTAAAATATTTTATATAATTTTCTCTTAAACTTTTTGACATTTGTTCTATTTTTTCACTAGAAAATGATTTTAAAATATTTGGTATATCATCTATTTGATCTTCATGAACAAAAACACAAAAATCTTCCCATTTAACTTCATCTATAAATGGAATCCATGGATTATCATAAATATACACTGGAATAGAACCTACCTGCATAGATTCATATAATCTAAACGAAGTTTGGCCGTATCCTCTTGGACATAGTAAAAACACACTTCTAAAAAGTATTTCCGAATATTCTTTTATATTCATGAAATTATTACATCCGGTTTCTACAATAAAATAATTATTTATATTTTTAAATTTATTAAATATTTCTCTTCTCATTTTATGAGTATCGCTTCCAACAAAACCAACAAATATATCTTTTTTCATATTTTTATCTATGTGGTTTGTTGGCATAGGATCACATAACAAGGGAATTGGAATATGAGCAACACCTCCTTTATCAAAACCTCCAGCTCCAAATACTATAATATCTAAAAAAGAAATATCATTCATAACTCCATCGGCATTTCTAATTACAGTAAAATACTTTTTATCTCTTGGTAAATAATCTAAATATTTTTGTAAATCTTTTATTTTTATTTTATCTTTTCCAAAACTATTTGGAACATAATAATCAGTCCAATATAAAGGCAAATATGATATGTTTTTATCAATTTCTTTTAAATGTTTCTGTACAAATTTATCAAAATATTTTTCTAAATGAGGACCTCTATGATAAGGAGGATTATTCCATTGAGGAATATTGTTAAATATTTTTGGTACATTTATATATTCTATCATATTATGTATTATCCATAATCATCCAATTTTCAGGACATAAATCAAATGTTTTATCATATGAAGGACTTTTTGGAGTAAACCATTCTTTAGGATTAGGAGTAATTACAATTTTATAAGGATTTCTGTTTAGATAAGCTCCCCACCATGAAAAAGAAGAATTTGCAATAATATTATTATCACACATCGACATTAAAAATAAATCTATATAATCTGGATTATTTTCTATATACAACATTTCTTTTTCTCTTGATGTTATATTATGTTTACACCACTCTATATCGTCACTAAAAACTACATAAAGATCAGTTATACTATTCATTTTTTGCATAGCTTCATTATAATATTCATTTCCTATAAATGGATGATCATTATCATATAGATAATCCGTTCTTCTAACATGAATAGATGTCGTTTTTCTAGAAAAGATATAATTATATTTATCTAATATATTTTGTATTATGTTATCTTTTATTTTAAAAATACTCTTTATAAAAATTTCATCTAAATATTTATAAGATTGATAATATCCATGAAATTTAACATTTCCACCATTATAAACTATATTATTATATCTAAATGATTTTTCTAAATAATGATTCCATTTTATTGAATTAAATAAATTACTATCAAATAAAATATCCCATTCAAATAAATCACTATATTTCCACGTATTAAATACTAATTTTGTTTTATATTTTTTAGATAACATACAAACATTTGCAATTTGAAACATATTATTTCCAAATCTATCTCTAAATTCACATGTTATGTATAATTCTTTTGGATTAGAAACATTGTTTGTTTTTTTATATTTTATAAGTTTTCTATTTATTCTCATAAGTCTATTATATTACCAATATTTGTCATTTTAATATTTCTTTCTTCTAAATTTTGATATTGTAATTTATAATTAATATCATCACATTTATCATCTTTCCATTCCTTTTCATATTCATGTAAAATATGATAAACTGGACATATTATTTTTTTTATTTTAATACCAGCCATTCCAGCTCTCATAATAAAATCACAATCTTCTCTTCCCCACATCAGATATCTCTCATCATATCCACCAATTCTATTTATTAAAGTTATTCTATTATAAAATTGAAAAAATCCTGTAAAATCTTCATTTATACTAACAACATCATTTTTTATAATATCTATATCACTTCTATTTTTATTTGATTTAATATTAATACGATTAGTTATGTATATTATATTATCTCCTTTAAACATACAGGGATATAATATATTATATAAATTTTTATTTACAAATATATCGCAATCTAATAACAAAACCCAATCATATTTTGCTCTTATTAACCCTATATTTCTAGCATGAGATAAACAAAATTTATTTTCATTATTATTTCTTTTAGATCTAAATATGTTTAATTTTATATTATCAAAATCATTATTAAATTCATAATAATCATTTTCATATATTACTATTATTATTTCACATTTTTGTATTCCAGAAACACAATTTAAATAATGTAAACAATCATATAATTGACTAAATCTACTAGAAGATGTTGGTATAATTATACTAAAACTATAATTATCTTTTTTTACAAGATTATAATTATAATCTTGAGATTGTTTGTATTTTATAAGTTTTCTATTTACTTTCATATTTTTGTATTAAATTTTTAAATGCATTAAATATAACATTTTCATTGTTTTTATTCATACATGGTAGTGGAAATTGCTTGTTTTTTTCTTTATAAAAACACGTAGGCCAATTCCAACAAGGGCACTTCTCAAAATCACTTGATTTATTTCTATGCATTTCCTGAACTAATATTGATTTTTTGTGATATTTTCCTAATATTTCCGAATCAGTCCATGGAAAAACTCCAACCGTTGGTATTTCTAATGCTGCAGATAAATGAAACGTCCCTGTGTCCACTGATATAACATAGTCAAACAAACTTATCATACTAATAAATTCTTTAATAGATAGACCATATATAGTTAATGAATTTATATTTTTTGATCTTAAACTAGAATCTAAAACACATGGATTGTAGCCTTTACTTTTCATTAAATTAATAAGTTTTGCAAGAATATCATCTGGTATATCTTTAGAAACAGAAGCAGATTTTGGACATATTGCTATTTTAGGATTAGCAGTATATTTAAACTTATCTATCATTTGTTTTTTCATTAACTCAACTGTATTAATGTCTGGCTTTATACAAAAATCATGATCTATTAATTTTATACCTAATGATAATTCAGCCCATATATCGCTTCTATGCTTATCTACAAATGGCATTTTTGAAGATTCATATTTTCCACAATCATAAGATATATCACAAACATAACCATATTTATTTAAATCCATTTCATTTACATCTAATATTTCGTCAATATATGGATTACTATCTACAAGTTCAAAATAATTTTTAGGTATATAATAAGTAATATGTAATTCTGGATATAATGTTTTTATTGTTTTAAATAAGCACATTTGATTTACAATATCTCCAAGTCCACCGTGTCTTCTTATAATTGCTATTTTATTTCTTTTATTAAGTAATGTTTTTAATGAATATTTTTTAGAATCATTTTTATATAACATATTGTAAATAAAAATACCTCCTAAATATCATAGGAGGTATTAAAAAAAATTATCAGATTTTTATAATTATAATAATCCGGCAACTATTACTTGAACACTAGCAGCACTAGAAGATCCAGAAATAGTATTTGATATAATAATATTATTTAATAACAATTCGCCATTAGAAAATGTCAATGAAGTACTAGAATCTAAATCTATTCTTGCAGAATCAGATCCATTTAAATAAACATATACATCCTGATCAGATTCTATTGTCATAAATAATGCTGGTCCATTAAGATCTTTAAAAAAATCAAGCTTTACACTGTCTCCAGCTCCAATAAGTTCATGATAAACTTTTGGATAATTTGGTATATTAGTAAAATTTTCAGAAAACGGTAATCCATCATCTGTAATTAACTCTAATATCGCTTCATCAGCGGCTCTAGATTCTTCTACTCCAGAATCTATTAATCCTTGATAAGTAAAACGTTTGTAATAGTTAGATCCTGTAAATGTTTCACTTGGATTAATATATTTTATAGCTCCAGCTCCTAACGTTCCATCGCCTTCTCTCAAAAACCCTTGAACATATAATATTCCACTAGAAATATTTTTAAAAACACTCATGTTTAACTCCTTACAGTTAATTTTATATAAATATATATATTATCTAAAATTAAATATTTAAAAAAAATATTTTATATATAAATTATATGAAATATAAAGATTGTAAAATTAATCAATTAAGAAAAATACTTTATAATAGTTGTGAAAAATATTCGATGTATTATGAAAAAGACAGGGATGAGTTTTTAAAGATTTATAATAAAATAACAAGAATGAATAGAGAGAAAATACTTTTAGAATTAAATGTAAAAGAAAATGACGAGTTAAATGAAAAAACATATAATATTATAAAAAATATTATATAAAAAAATAAAAAAGGCATAATAAATTATATTTTTTTTATTATGCCTTTTAATTTATTAACTATTAGGACATTTCTTGCAAGAAGTAGAATTTGAATCATTATTATTACAATTTGTTGTACTATTACTGGATCCAACATAACAATCTTTTTTATCATTACAACTTCCATCTTCACAAGAATCATTAGATTCTTTAGATTCTTTTTGTTTATTTGAAGAAAAAGCTTCTTTTATACTTTTAGATATATCAGAAAGATTGTCTTTCCAAGCTTTTTGTCCTTCTTCGTCATTAACATCAGAATTAATATTTTTTATTAATTTTACAAGACCTGTTATTACTGGTATTAATGCTGGAATAGATGGTGTTCCACCAGCAGCAGCGGCTCCGGCCGTTACAACTAACGTAGCTATTCCAGAAATAATTGCCCTATTAGCAGCTTTTACTTTTTCTATTTCTTTTTTATGAGCAATTATATCGGAATCTATTCTAGAATCATCAACTGTTGGTTTAGAAACCGTTACGGGAATAGATACATCTATTCCTTTTTTAAGATCATCTATGGAACTATCAATTTCTTCATTTTTTATAATATTTTTAGCTAAAATTTCTATTCTTTTTGAATAATCTTCTTGAGATTCTCCGGGTTTTAATCCATCTAATATAGCATCAATAAATTTTTTTTCTTTGTCCATTTAAATCTCCTTTTATTTAGAATTCTGATAATATTTGCTAATTACATCCGTCAATGATTTTTCTATTTCTTCAGGTATTCCAGAAGCAAAAAAATCTTTTAACAATTGATCTTTTACTGATGCTTCTTCTGTAGCCATACTATTTATAACTTCTACTGCTCTAGCACCAGCATCTATTTTTTGTGATATAACAATTAATCTAGAAATTTCCGTTTCACTATCTTCTTTTATTTTTTGAATACCAATTATATAATTTTGTCCAGCCAAAGCTGATTTTTCAGATATTTCTTTCTGATCTCCAATATATTGTTCCTGAATATCAGACAATACCTTGTCATATTTTTGTTTTAATTGAATACATGCTTTTTCTGTTTTTTCAGTAACAATATAATTTATTAAATTAGAAACTTCTTTTGATGCTTCAATTAATTGGGTTTTAGTATCTGTTGCGAGTTTTGTTCTTATTTCAATAGCTTTTTTACTCGTAGCACATGAACTAAAAGTTATTGATAAAGCAAGAAAAATAATTAATTTTTTCACATTATCCTCCTTATATAAATTAAATTTATATATTATATTATAGAAAATTTATATAAATAAATTTATTTTACTAAATTATTTTGTAAAAAATTTATAATCTTATGAGGAGTATTTTTGTCTTTTATATCAAATTCCAATGAACCAGTATTTTTAGATCCAATTGAAGGTATTAATTTTATTAAAGTTTGATTTTTTCCATTTTTTTTGCAAACATCAAATTTTATATCATAACCTATTTTTTTTAATGCTTCAATAATATTTTCTTTTCCAGTAAGGTTAGAATTATCAATTTTATATAAATGATTTTGTATCCTTTGAAGGACTTTAATTAAATTATTATTAAATTGTTTGTTTTCTTCTAATATAAAAGATTCTTTAATATCATTTTTGTTTATTGTTTTTTTTTATTATTTTTTTCTTTTTTATCTTTTTTATTATCTTTATTGTCTTTCAAAAATGATTTTAATCTTCCATCATAAATAGATAATTTAGCAAGATCAGTTCCAGATGTTGTAAACAAATAACCAACAGGATATTGTATTGTTTGCCATCCATTTGCTCTAGCAGATTCTTCTAATGCTCTTGTAAGATCTTCTTGATTTAGTTTAAATTTAGCGCCATCATTATCTTCTATTGTAATAATTCCAGATTCTTCATTATTATCAATAACTTTATAAATTTTTCTTCCAGGTATTTCTGCAAATATTGAATTTTCATTTTCGCTTTTTATACCTATAAATGATTCTGGAAAATAAAATTCTGATTCATTAATTAATAAATTACTTATTTTCCATCTAATAAATGAATTCATCTTTTTTTTCATAAATTACCTCTTATTATATTAATATAACATTTAATAATATATATAAATATTTTAAATAATTTTAAAATTATTTGTTTAAAATTATAATATTATTCTAATGAACTAGAATCAGAAATAGACCCAGAAATAGTTGGGAAATATGCATCTCCTGATCCATAGCTAAAACTTTTTAAATCATTAGATTTATATTTTGAATAATAATTTCTACAAAAACAATATGGATAATATTTTCTTTTTTTTCTTTTTTTAGATTTAGTTATTATATATTTTTTAAATTTCATACTATTATATATTAACAATATGATTAAAAAATGGATATTAAATAATTTATTTATAAATAATAAATTAAATAAAATTAGATTAAGAAAAGAATATGTTTTAAGTAATAAAAATTATTTTGATATTATTTATAATAAAACATCATTTTTAGATAATAATTCTTCAATGTCAGAAAGATTATATTGTATTTTAAATAATATAAAATCAAAAACGACATGTAAAAATATTAATTGCAATAATAAAGTTAATTATATTAATTTTTACTTAGGATATCATAGATTTTGTTCTACAAGATGTGCATCTAATGATTTTGATGTTAAACAAAAAGTAATTAAAACATGTAATGAAAAATATGGAAAAAATCATCCTCAATTAAATGATAAAATAAGACAAAAATCTATAAACACTATTATTAAAAAATATAAACAAAATAGTTTTTCAAAAACAAAATTATTTAAACAAAAAATGAGAGATAATTGTATTAAAAAATATGGAAAAGATAATTATATGCATGTAAATCACATAAAAAACAAATTAAAACAAACTAATTTAATTAGATATGGTCATGAAGTTGCTTCTAAAAATATAGAAATAAGAAAAAATATATTAAAAAGAAGAGTTGATATACCAGAAAATAAATTAGATTTATTGTTTAATAAAAAATGGCTTGAGTATAATCATATTGTTTTAAATAAATCATGTAATGAAATATCAAAAGAAATAGGTATAGATGTAAAAACAATTTATTATAAATTTAAATATTTCAACATTCCAATAAATAAAAATCATAAAAGTAAATATGAAAAAGAAATAATAGATTTTTTAAAATCAGAAAATTTAATAAAAAATTCTAGAAATATAATACCACCATATGAACTAGATATTTACTTACCAGATTATAAATTAGCTATAGAATTTAATGGATTATATTGGCATTCTAAATTTGATAAAAACTATCATATAAATAAAACAAATTTATGCGAACATAAAGGAATTAAATTATTACATATATTTGAAAATGAATGGATTGATAAATCAAATATATGGAAATCCATTATTAATAATAATTTAAATAAAAATAAACTCATATTAAAACATACTATAAAAAAAATATCTGACATTAATATTATAAAAAATTTTATAAATAATAATTCAATATTAGATGTAAAATTAAAAGGTTTATATTTTGGAGTTTATTATTTAAATGATTTAATAGGAATAGCTATAATAAATAAAAATAATATTAATATTTTTAATAAAATAAATATTGATTTTAATAGAAATAATATAATATATAAAATAATGAATCAATATAATATAGATAAATTATATTTAAATCTAAATAGAAGAATATTTTCTAAAATAAACATAAAAAAAGAATATTCATTAACAAAACCTCATAAAATATGTTTTAATAAAAATAATAAAAATATGATTGAAATATGGGATTGTGGAAATATAATCGTAGAATATAATGAAAATACCGTCTAAAAATAGACGGTATTTTCAAAAATATAAATAATGAAATTACTTTACTTTATATATTTTTTCAACTATAACGTCACCCTTGTTCTCTAAAGCAGTTATCTGATCACTAAATTTCTCTTCAGGTATATCAAGAGTAGACTTCCATGGCAAAGTAATAACATGTGTTCCACCGCCATCTCTTGTTCTTAAAGCTAATTGAATAGGACCGCGTCTTTTATTAGTTACTCGATAAATCATTTTTACTCTCCTGTATAATTATTTGTCATTAGGAGTTTCTCCTTCTTTTACTTCTTGTGTCTGTTCGTCAATAGTATCACTAGGCATTAAATCTCCTAATATAACATATTTTTTAGTAATTTGTAAAACCGACTTGTCTCTACGAATTGGTTGAGTTATATGCCCTTCTGCTACAATAGAAAAAGAATATTTTAATATTCTAACTTGGCTATCCTCTACTTCCATGTTAATGTTATTCGTAGAACCAGTAAGTTTTACAGGAGTTTCCCAAGGAATCCCCTCTATAGTTATATATGAAACTAAAGAAAATTTTTGCATTACTTGTTCAACCATTTGCATTAAATGTTCATAATATTTTGACCATAAATTTAATGTATAATTAAAATTAACCGGAATACCTTTGGCAAATCTATAAACTACGTCAAAGTTTCTTTTTTCATTACCGTAAGCTCTTTGAATATCAGCTTTATGATATATATAACGATTTTCATCTAATGATATATCCCCAGGGTTTAATGCCATGACAGGCAATATAATTCTATCAACCAATCCAGCTTCTTGTCTATCTGGATTTTTAACAAATTGTTCTCCAAAAACATAAATAGCGGCTCTTTCATGAGAACCAAAAATTATAGGAACAGGATATATTATATCATTGTCTATAATAGTTGTATCAGAAAATAAATCCATCATTGCTTTATTTGTATTTCTTATACATTTAGAATACCCATAAATATAATGTCTAGATACATTAGATTTAGGAGTATATATTCTAGGTTTTTGTATTTCTGGATTATTTGCAAATGATTTATCTGTTATGTTTGCCAATTTATATTTATCCTTTTTATATTACAAAATCAATTAATACCGTCAATTAATTGTATTAATTGAGATATTATTGGTAATTTACTTAAATTAGGATCAGTTTTTAGCTTAGAAGCAATTTGTTTAACTTTTTCTACATTTGGATTGGTTTGTTGTTGTGTTTTAACAGGAATATTTATTGCCCCTTGTTTGTTAGAAATATTCTGGTTTTGGGTTTGCTGAAGGGTGTTTGGATTTTGATTTTGAATATTTCCATTTTGGTTTTGGTTTTGATTATTATTAATAAATTGTTGTTCTAAAAACTTATCATATTTATCTATATATGACTTTAAATCATTATCCATAGTAAAAGATTCTTTTAAATCAATCATTTTTTTTCTCCTTAATAACAATATAATATTATATATTATTATTTTTTTAATAATTCCAATATTTCTTCACTCGGGTTATCAATATATTCAATAGCGTCTTTATTTTGCAATACTGCTATTTTTTGAACTTCTATTGGACATCTTGGTAAAAACTGCAAAACTAAACCATTTAAACTTGCTGCTAATTTTTGTAATTCAATAGAAGGATAAGTCAAATATCTTATATTATATGGATCTTGTTTTATTAGTTGTTCTTTATCTTTTTCTTTTAATTCGTCGTATTCTCTCATTTCATTTATATATTGATTAAAACTTTTCATTATTATCTCCTTTAATCTATATATTTTATTCCTTTCCAGTTTTCTCCTTTTTTTCCATGATATATATGTAACGGTACATTATCAAAATATATTATTTTTTCATATAAACCTAATGACTTTAATTGTCCATATATTTTATAATCTATTACATCATATCCTACATGTGATTTAATTGAATCTAATTTAATTGTATCTATTTTATTTAAATAATCTGATTTAAATGTTAAAAACCATCCCATAAAAGGTGATGGATATAATACTTCTCTTTTTATATTTTCCCACACCCAATATTTATTATTTTCATTATTATTATATAATTTAAAAAATAGATCTATATCATCTTTAGAAATATCTTCTCTATATGACGATATTAATAATTTTTCACTTTCAATAAAATTACATGATGTTTTTAATAAAATATCAGGAGGAAATATAATATCGGCATCAGTTAAAAACAAAAACTGGTTTAATCCTATTTTTTTTATTATATTATAACAATAATTTATCATTAATCCTTTATTATTATAATCATTACCAGAATAAGGTATTAAACAGATATTAAAAAATCCATTATTAATATAATTATATACTACTCGAGCGGTTTCGTAATCTTTATTACTACTTATTATAATTATTCTGTATAATTCTTTATTATATAACACATTGTTCCAATAAAATAAAGATGCATTTAAATAATTAGAATAATAATTGCAAACAATTAATATATCAAAAGTTTTGTATTTCATTTATTATATTTCTCACAGTTTTTTCCCAAGATATTAAATTCGGATAATTTTCAATAAAATCATTTCTTATATTAAACGGAGTATTTTTACTATAATTATTTAAAACATTATTTATTTTATTAACAATATTATTCGTGTTCCATAATATAATATTATTAGATTTTAAATAAAAACTTGGAATTTTAGCATCTTCATGTAAAAATATATAATTTCCAGCATATTGATTTTCTAATATTGGATATCCAAAACTTTCATTCATACATATAAATATTTTTGATTTATTATATACTTTACATATTCTTCTATAATGAGAAGTTGGACCATATAGATTTCCACATTTTTCAAAAACAAATGGGTAATTACCAAATTGTATAAATTGAACGTTACATTTTTTTAATATATCACTATATGCTTTTTTTAAATTATAATATATAGGTTCATCCCAATTTATTTTACAAAAATCAACAATTATTCCATTATAATCTGATTTTTCTGGATATATCCAATCAAATTGACCACATCCTATTTCTATCTCTTTATTATTAATATATTTCTTTTTAATTACAAAAAATTTATCTATTGAGTTAAAATTATTTAATTCTTCTTGATTATTAGATAAAAACTTATATTCATTATTAGTTATTTCAAAATCTTTTTTATCATCAAATGGAGCAAATCCAGAATATGAAATTATTTTAGCATTTGTTTTAGATTTAATATCAAATAAATTACATTTTGATATTCTTTTTCCTATCCATATAGGGAATATTATAAAATCAAATCCTTTTAATTTTTTTGGATCTATATATAATCTTTCAGGTTCGTGGATATCTAATCTTACAAAAATTATTTGTATATCTTTAAAAAAATCTATATTTTTAATTGATATATTTCTTATTCCGTTTTTAATTCCTTCTATTAAAAAAGAAGGGGCATTATTCCATTGTTTTCTTACACATAATACTGCTATTTTTATCATTTTTCGTTTCTTAAATCAAAAATTTCATTATTAAAAATATCATTGTTTTTTATTAATTCAGAAATTATAATATCATATTTTTTCATAATTTCAATAAATTCATCATATAATAATTTGTCACATGACTTAAATGTAATTGAAAATCTTTTTAATATACTTTCTAAAGATTTTTTCTCGTTTATTAATTCAGATATTAAATATAATATTCTTTTTTCTCTAATTAAATTTTTATAATTTTTTTTATTATTTAAATTCATTTTTTTTATTTTATTTTTTCTATTTTCAACTATTTCGATATATGGTCCGATTTCTGAATTGTATTCTGAATTATTAAATGTACAAATAAATTCAGGACTTTCTATTATTATTTTTAATAATTCTATCTTATTAATGTTTAATTTTTCTGAAATATATTGTAAACTTTTATATTCTGTTTTTTCAGATATAACTATTTCTTTTATTTGTTTTATAATTTGTTTATTGTTCATGATTTTCTAATACCTCTAGTATATAATTTACTAAAACTCTTGGATTATAATACTCATCAAAAAACTCTTTTCCATTTTTAGCAATTTCTTTTCTTTCTTCTTTATTAATTAAATAATACATAATTTTTTCTTTTAAATCGCTTTCGTTATTAAAAAATACACAATGCTTTTTATCTTCTGGTTCTATATATGCAAATTTATTCTCTGTTTTTTGAACTAATAAAAATCCACCTAAATATAATATTTCAAATTGTCTAAAACAATTTCCTCCATTTCCTCTAAGAGATATATTAATTTTACTAGACTTTAATAAATTAATATATTCAATCATATTAAATTCTCTACATTTAATATTATCCGGGAAAGCTACATTAAAACTTAAATCTTTTCTATTATATAATCCTCCAAAAAAATTAATATCTGGCCATTGTTTTAACATACTAATATATTTTATTCTGTCTTTCGGCCAAGCAGATCCAGAAAAATAAACATCTATATTTTCTCTATTTTCTTCACAATGAGTTTTATATAAATCATTATTAATTTTAAATGAAGTTAATAAACAAAAAGGATAAAGTTTTTTATTTAAATCTGATGATTTTATATTTTTTTGATTTCCCTTAATATTTATGTTTGATATAATCGTATTTTCTTTAAACTGACTTTTAAAATATATCTCACAATTATTCCAATAATATTCTGGTATAAGAGAACTATCTATAGAATCTATAATAACTCTTTTCGTCTTTGATTTAAGATGAGAAGAAATAAAAACAAACAATGAAGAATCTGAAAATATAACATAATCATAATAACCATCTTGTAATCTTGTTAATGCTATTGGTTCTGAAACACATGAGATTTCTTCCATTTCGCTAAATGGCAAAAAGCTTTCTCTATACCATCTTTTTCCAGTCCAATTAAATTGGTTTGGACCTAATTTTATTGAAAAATAATGTATTAAATTTTGAACTGTTGGATTTATATGTTCATTTAAAAGTAAAATTTTCATTAATATAATTTATTATAGAAAACATTATAAAATAATACAAATATATTATTTATTTGACTTAAAATTTTGATTGATAAATAATTATTATTTAACGTTTATGTTTCACCGCTAGATAAATCAGGAGATTGAGAAGAAGGAGCTGGAGGGGGCATTGATCCTCCTCCAATCCCAAGACCGGCACCTAATTCACCACCTATTCCACCACCTATTCCACCACCCATTCCACCACCCATTCCACCTCTAAATAATCCACCTAATGGAGAAGATCCTGGAAATTCACCAAACTGTTGATTATCAGATAATCCTTTTATTCCTTTCATTATTGTTTTCTTTTCTGATAAATCGACCCAACTAATTGTATTTTTTGATTTTTTAATAGCTTCAACAAATTTTTCACCTAAACCTCCAGGTTTTTTCCAATCATTAATTGAAAAACTAGTCGTTCCAGATTTATATTTACTTTTATCTAGAAAATGATTGTTTATCCAATTTTTAGCTATTTCTTTATGGTCATCGCTTTGATTAATATCAGGTTTTATTATAACAAATTCTCTATCATCTTTTTTATATAAATTTAATGATACCTTTCCTATCTTTAAATTATTTTCTTCTGATTCTAACATGTATTCTTTAAAAGTTTTCATTATTTATTATATATTATCTTAATATTTTTTATTTTATAAAATATTTTCTTATATACATCTTTAAAAAGATTATATTATAAATTATTTATTATAAAAATCAATATTAATTTATATCAAAAAACAAAATATTTATTATATATAGTATAAAAAGGAAAATTATATTATGGCGATTTATAAAACAGACGGATCTAATTTTAATTTACTTGGAAGCATGCAAACATATCCAATAAAACAAGCAGACACAGAATTATTTGATAGACTTGATAGAGAACAAATAAAAATAGGTGGAAGTGAAGTAATTTATTATAAATCTTTTTTAGATACAAATTATGATGAGTTATATATGGAAGCTTCTGATATAATAACTTCTCAAGAAGGATATCATATTTATTCTCAATTTACTCCAATTAGACCAACTCAGCCGCATACTATTTTTGGAATTGATTCACCAGATGAAATGATATTTAATTTCAATTTAACAGAATGGAAAGAAACAATTGGAGAATTACCAAAATTAAAAAGTTTAATATATTGTAAATGGGATTTTGGATCTGTATGGGAAATCATTGAAAATAATATTTCTGAACCATATAAAATATGGAAAAAATATAGACTTCAAGTTGTTACTAAAAAATACCAACCTTCTAGATCAGAAAGACATCCTACCAGAAGAGATTCTGAGGATGTAAGTTTAAATAAAATAAACATATATTAATATATAATATTTGAATACATTGATTTTAAATATTTATCAATAGCTTTAAATAGTCAAAAATAATAAAGATAATTATTGAAAAACAATCATTTTATATTATACAAAATAATAGAAAATTATTAAATATTATTAAAAAAATTATATAAAATATAATATTAAATATTAAAATTTTTAATATTTATTTTTGCATAATAATTATTATTGATCATTTTTTTATTATATCTTGATAAACATTCATTATATGATTTAAAATTTTTACAATCAAGCGTTGGTAGTGATAAAACTATTGGAACATATGGACTATATTTTTAAACAATCTTTTCCAGAATATCCCATTAAAATCAAATCTTTTGGAAACAATACGTCTTGATATACTTTAAATTGTTTATTTAATATTCCATAAAATTTAATTCCATAACTTTCATCGATATTTAAATTTTTTTCAAAATCAACACGTGTTTCAAGAATTGATATGTTTTCTATGGATGTTATTATAAAATTACCATAATTAGTTAAAATATTTTTATATATTATACTAGATATTTCCATTATTTTATGATATAAATAATCAGATTTTTCTTTTACTGTTTTCCCATCAACTATCGAAAAATCCAAATCCATTTCTATTCCTGCGTTAAATATAATATCATTAATTATTTGCCTATCTATTTCTGATTTTATTGAATATATAAAATCTTTTATAATATTTGATTCTAAAATCAAATTATTATCATGTAAAATTTCTTTATCAATATTTAACATAAAAGGAGTATTAAATTTTTTGGTATTAACAGATATATTTTCATGTTCTATAGAAACATTTAATGAAAATTCATCTGAATCTTCTTTTGATGTCTTATAATAATATACACTTCCAGTTGGTTGGGTGGTTGGCTGAATAGATACTATATCATTTATTATTAAATTTTTAAAAATTTCTTTTACTATTGGTAAAGAAATTTTTAAAAATTTTTTACCAATTCCATAACAATTATATTCCTTAAAAGATATATCATTATATTTGACTTGATTTTTTAATAAAATATATACCACTTTTCTTGTATGCTCGTCACTTATATCATCTAATTTCCAATCAAACTTATAAGGTTTTTTTACTTTTTCTATTATTTTTTGATCAAACATAGGATTATTCTTTTTCAAAGAACATGATCTACAAATATGTTTATTATGATTTTTAATAAAATTTTTATTGGCATCTTTCCATTTAATAAAAAATTCTTTACCACATCTATTATAATCACCATTACAATCATATCTAATCTTTACTAAAGTATTGTTTTTAAGATTTTCCAACATACATGTTTTACTCCTTTATAGTTCATATTATATAAAATATTATATTAAAATTATTTATTTTAGTCTTTCTTATAATAAAAGGAGTAATAAATGAAAACTATTATTATGACAAAAGATCAATTGTTAAAATATTATGAAAATCATGAAAAATTCGATATGATAAAAAATGAAATAATAAATTCAAAAAAATTAAAAACACAAGTAAATTTTAATAATATAGAATCTCCAATAATTGGAAGATATAAAATAATATTTATTAATGAAAAAAATGATAAAACAAAACATCTATATGAATATGCTAAAAATATATCTAATATAACTATATTTAATGATAAAAATACAAACGTTGCTGATTTTTCATTTAAGTTATTTTTTGACGGATCAGGATCTAATACTCTTCAAGAAATTATATTAAAAAAAGATCATTCTGGAGATATAATAATAAAACAAATTAATGAACTAAACCAATCATATTTCTTTATAATATTAAAAGATTATAAAATCAATGAAATAAAAATAAGTGAAATAAATAAAGGAATGGTTGATATAATAACATCAATAGAATATAAAGAAACAATAATTATTAATAACGATTAATTCCATACAAAAACCATATTTCCACAGTCCCATATCCTTCTATAACCATTATTATAAATATTTTCTATCTTTGTTAAATCTTTGTTAAAATATTTTAATTTATATTTTTTAAATTTATCATTATAATATAATTCTAAATCATTTGGAAGGAAATAATAATAATTGTATTCAGTATTGTTAATATATTTAAATCCTAAATCATAAAATACATCTCCGTTTCCATATCTTCTGTTTTCATAAGCTATAATCGATTTCGGTTTGTATTTATTAATAAAATAATTAAATATCTTGTTATATCCACCAATAATTGAATAATTAATTAAAGAACTATATCTAGACAATTCAAATTGATATTTACAATTAGATCTTGGAATCCTAAATGACATAACAGAAATTAATTTATTATTATAACATAATCCTATATTTATAATAGAATTAGTATATCCATATAAATGATTATTATTATAAAAATCATTACAGTTTTTTATTTCTACAATATTACAATATTTGGAATTTATACATATATTTTTTCCAATTTTATCATTAATAATTGATTTCCATATATTCTTTTTTATATCATTTATCCATTCATTTTCAAATATATGAAATAATTGTATTCCTTTTAAATTACACATATCAGTTTTTATTGCATGCTTGTTTTTTAAATTACTATCTGAATAAACATTATTAGAAGAATGCCAATATAAACCATTAAATTCAATTGCTAATTTATAATCTGGTAAATATATATCTAATTCGTTTGGATATATTATCTTTCTATCATTAAAGATAATATTTTTAATTTTAATAAATTCTCTTATTTCTTTTTCATAAGATGATATACAATTTTCATATCTTATTGGAATTTCTAGCCTATGTAAATAACTAAGAACAGTCGTATAATAAACATTTAATTGTTTGGCTATTTCTTTGGACGTCTTATTATTATTTATATATTCTTTATATAACCATTCTTTGTTTTGCAATAACGCGAGACTTTTATCACTTATATGTTTTTGATTGTAATTTGTTTTTCCATATTTTATTAAACATGTTTGTTTTCCTTTTTGACGAATATAACTAGAACACAACGAGCTGTTTCCACCATATTTGATTTTACAAGTATTTTGTGTTTTTTGTTTAATATTATCTGATTTTTGTGGATTATCACAGCCATATTTCTTTATATTAGTATTTTTAATTTTATTTTTAATTTTTGTAGAAGAAAAAACATTCTGTGCGCCATATTTTTTTAAATTAGTTTTTTTTATTTTTTCTTGAATACACTTGGATCCAAAAGGAGAACTAGACTTATACTTTTCTTGAAATACTTTACGAATTTTTAATTGTACATTTGAATCATTAAAACATGATATGTTTAATTTAGATAATGAATCAGAAATCTTTTTTTTGATATTAATATTTTGAACAGCATGTTCTACTCCATATTTTTTTAAACAAGTTTGTTTTCTTTTATTTATACTAGATTGTATTCGATCATTTGTTAATAATGACCAATTATATTTTATTTTTTTAGAAATAACACTTTTAACATTTTTATCTGTATGAGAACAATTTCTGCAACAAAATTTTTGATATCCTAGATTAAAAGATAAAAATTTACTATTATTTTGACAATTAATATTATTACATTTTACGTTTTTAGTTAATCCATTAATTATACAATATATTCTTTCAGAAATAGAAGCATTATCATTTAAATAACTAGTTAAATCTAAAATTATATTATATTTATCTATATGTTTTTTCTTAATTATTCTAAATCTATTTGGATCAATATTTTTGTCTTTTCCAATAACATTTTTATATAACCATTTTATAATCATAACAAAATAATAAATAAAATATATACTCGCTTAATTATATCTACAATAAATAAAAAAGTGGGAAGACTTTCGTCTTCCCACTAATAAATTCATACAGCGTTGATTTTATTAAACTTATATCACGAAATTTTGGACGCTGATTCTGGCGTAAAATTTAGCACCCTCTCTCAATAGTTTCTTTCCATATCGGGTTAAAACACCCCTTCGAGGACAGAAACTGTCTGGATCCAACACAACGGGAGTTTGTGTTAATGGTACATACGGACAATAGAAATATCCACTATCCATATAACTATCACCACGATATCCCATTAGAATAGAACCACGAGGGAATAAGGGATCTTTATACACTTTCCAGCGACCATTTACTGTTCCAATATATTGAATTCCTAATGAAGATTCAAAATTATTGGAAGGAGCAGGAGCAAAACCAGCTGTTGCAGTTTCAAAAATAGATGCAACTTCTGGAGATGTCACAATCCAGTTTGCGCCACCGCGCAATGTTTTTCTATGAATGATATTGGAAATTTCAACTACTTTAATATACAACGACTCATACTTTTCTTTTATAGTATCGCCAAGAGCCGTTGCAAAGTCCCAAGTAGCAACTGTTCCAGCATTTCTACGAAGATCAGTTATAATTTCCCTGTCAATTTCAAGATTGATTTCTTTTGCCAAGACCTGAGTCAATTCAGCCTCAGCATCAATATTGTGCTGAGAACGAAGATCTTGCTGTGCCTCAAATGACCAAACAGCTTTTAACTTTCTGGTTTTTGCGACTATAGACTCAGATTCAATAACCAAATTAACCTCTGGCATATCAGCATTGCATTCCATGTCATATTCATAAGTAGAAGTTGTAATAGTTAAAACATCAGCACCAGCACCAGCACTTGTATTTACAAATCCTGTTCCTGTAAAAACAATCACTCCAGTTGTTGGATTAAAAGTAACCTCGTTTAGCGTTATATCAGTTGTAATTGCAGTATTTGTAATATCATATTTATACGTTCCATTAGTTAAAGTTCCATTAACAGATTCGTCAACAGCGGCTAGAGCAGCTGTTGTTCCAACCCATCTAAATACAGATGTAGAAGCAGAACTAATTGAAAAATCAAATGTAACTGTTTGATTTTTATCTGTATCTTTACAAGTAAATTTTCCCCATACCATATAAGGAACATTAGTTCCAAATGGAGAGCCATATCCACCAGGAAAACCACCAGCTGTTGCAGCCGTAACAGCATTATTTGCATTTGCATCAGAAATATCTGCATAAAGTGTTCCATTGTTTAGAATAGGTGTATGGGAAAATACACCTGTTGCTGTAGTTGTATTAGTAATTACAGTAGATACAGATTCTCCAGCAACTCTTTGATGAGAATACCAAATATCTAAGTTGGCATCACCATCTGTTTGCTGTTGCATAGTAATGCTTTCAGCACCAGCTGTTCCAACAGGCTGGTCTTTATTAGTTTGACCAAGAGTAGTTCCTTTATCTGTTCCATAGCGAAATCTTAAGTAATAAACAAGTCCTGTTGGACCAAGTAAAGGTTGAACCGAAACGATTTTATTAGCTACTAACTGAGGATAAATTCTTCTTACTAGAGGAATAGAAATTCTACGGAATTGTGCGACGTCTGAAGTATCAGTTCCGCCAGTAAGAGCCTCGTTAATAGGTATTTGTCTGTTAAGAAGCTCTTGATTTTCTAATAGGACAGATGTTACTCTTCTGGTATATATATCATCTATACCTTCGAGTAATCCACTTTCATCCCATTTTTCTTCAAGTTTAGTTGCTTCTGCGATTAGAATATTATTAATATCCATATGTTTTTTACTCCTATATAAAATTTTTTACTTTGTTATGCCTGCTAATTTTCTCATATAATCAGATTCAGACATAATAATATTTCTATTGGCTCTTTTGTCTACGGCTCTCTCTGTAATTAATTCGTGTTCAGAAATTACACTTCCGCGACCTTCTACTTCCTCTGCATTTCTTTCTGATAACCTTCTTTGTATTCTTCTTTCTATATCATCACCTCGATATATACTGTTTTTATTTTTAATATAATCAATATCATCTTTATAATCATTGTCATTATACTCATTGTCATCATCATCATCTTCATCTAAATCAATCTTTCGATTTTTAAAATCCTCATCTCTAGTATAAATACCTTTATCTTTTTTATTATAAATACCTCTATCTTCGAGTGATTTAGGACGATATTTTTTCGAAGAACTTTCTGTTAAAAGTCTCATATTTTTAGCTTTAATTGTTTTGTTTTCTGCCTTTAATCTTTTAATACTTTCCTCTAAATTTTCTATTTTTTCAGATACAGAATCATCAATTTCACTAGAGCTTAGAGAAGACGATACGATTTTTTTGATTTTATCAAATGCAACTTTATGTTCTAGAATTTCTGGAGAATTTTGTAATTCTCTTTTTACGGCTTCTGTAATTTCATCAACTCTTTCTTCAAGGAATCCATCGATTTTTTCAACAAGATCATTTTTCATATCTTCTATTTGTCTCATATATTCTTCATATAAGTTTTGCTCTAATTGTTCATTATAAGCTTTTTCTTCTTCAATCATGTTCTTAGCAATTTCATACTGCTCATTTAGAAATGATTCAAATTCATTGGCTTGTCTTTGTAATTGTTCATCTTTTTCTTGAATTTCTAATTTAGCTTGTTCATATCCTTCAATTGCTTTATCAATATTTTCTTGCAATTTATATTCATTTTGTTCTTTAATTTCTTCAATCTTATTTTCATAAGATTCTTTAATGCTTTTCATTTGCTGATCCCATTCACTATATGATGATTCTAATGTTCTTTCATATTCTTCTTTGAGATTTTCTCTTGTATTTTCAACAAATTCATTAATAGCTCTTTCGACATTAGAAACCTGATCTCTAGGAATAAGATTTTTTACGCTTTCTAATATAACATCTTTTAATCTTGACATGTTTTAATCTCCCATTAAAATTTTTTATATATTTAATCTTTAATTGATTCTTTAAAAAGTTCTCCAATTAATCCTATTAATTGATGTGAATCTACATTATTGTTTCTATTAATGTTGTTAGTAGTATTTATTAACGAAGATTGTTTTTTTTGTTGAAATTTTTGAGGATTATTACGAAAACGGTTTTTTATACTTTCTCCAATTTGTTGTGAAACAAATGCGCTTGGAGTAGAAGGATCAGCGACAACATCAAATGTAATTAATTTGAAAGTTTCATCAACTATCATTGTACCATCTTTATCTGTCTTTCCGTTTCCAATACCACGAGAAGATATTCCAACAGGAATTCCACATCTAATAATAGTTTCTAATATTTTTCCGGCTGGAGTTGGAAGTATTTCTCCTTCACCATATAAAACATTATCAATCCACCAAAGTCTTGTTATTAAATGTGATGCATTTTCTAAATGGATAATAGAATCAGATGGATGATCTAATTCTCCAAATAACCTTCTTTCTAATATTATTGGATCTAATCTGCATCTTTCTCTTTCAAGAAGATTATATCTATATAATCTTCCATTTTTATTTTTAACTTCAGCTTCTTGAAATTTACCTTTAAATTTTACAAAACCATTAGAATTTGCAGATTCATTAACTTCAATTTCAATCATTGAACTTCCAACGCAATCACATATTAAATATTTTTTTTCTTTTTCCATTAATTTGTTCCTTTTAGCTTAAATCTAAATTTCTCGAATCGAGAGATTTAGGAGCCATTGGGTTTTGAACAACTCCATTTTTCATAACATTAAAATCTTTATATTTATCCGGATTAAATAAATCTAATTTATTAGGATCAAATTCTTTTTCTTTTAAAGAATATTTATCACTTAAAACATATGAGTACATCTCTTCGTCACCGATATACGAGTCTTTTGTAGATTTTTTGGTTAATTTTTCATAATCATTTTTATCTAAATCTATATTGTCTCTAAAATGACAGGGTTCTTTGAATACCAATTGATTTAAAGTATAATCATTTTGGACTCTTGTTAATAAAGAACCAACAATATTTTTAACAAGATTTTCATTAAACGGATTAGATTTAATTCTACCAGCTATTTTACGATATTCTAAAATAAGCTGTTGAACTTCTTTATCTTTGATAATTTCTGTATTTTCAGCTTCTGATTCTAATATATCGGCAACTTTTTCTATAGTTTCATAAAGATTGTTTATGACTTTAAATTGTTTATTTGCTCTATCATAAATATCTTCATAATATCTTGAAGAAATTTCTTCAAAAGCTTCATAATCATCATCAGAAACCTCTTCGTCTAATGAAACAACTTCGTCAATAGCACAATATTTTGCAATATCATAAGCCTGATCATTATATATTTTGTGAGCTAATTTTCTTAAACCAATAGCAATATCTTCGCATAAATAAAAATCATACCCACTTTCTCCTCTAGATTCTAATATTCTAGAAATCATTGAAGATAATTCATCTTTGGATACATATATAATTTCTGGATTTTCAGCAACAATATCAATCAATGCCTCTTCTATTGCCTCTCCATCACCCATATTGTTATCTCTTTTAATTTGAACTATTTTATCCGAAAAATCAGAGTCTTTTTCTTTTTTTGAAAACTTATTTCTTGCAGCATGAACTTTAACGCGATGTTTTTTAGACTTAACACCCATTGATTTCTTTTTATTATCTTTATCTTTTGTATCTACCTCTACTTCATCTATTTCTTCATCCTCATCTTTATCTTCGTCATCTTCGTCATCTTCGTCTTCATCATCTTTGTCATCTTCATCTTCATCATCTTTGTCATCTTCATCTTCAATATCATCATCTATATCTTCATTTTCATCATCGTTATATTTGTCTTTTTTATTTTTTTTCTTTATTTTTACGTCTTCAACCTCGTCTTTTCCGACAATTTCGTCCGTATCTTTTAATGCTTCGATTAAATATTTCATCGAAGATATATAATTTGGAAGTTGATGGGCGTATTCCTCTAAACAAGGATCAACTGCTTTTAATGTCATTAATTCATCAGACGTAGATGTTAAAGATCCATATCTTCCATCTGATTTTCTAGATGATCTAATTTTTCCTTGTCTTTCTTGGTCTTCTTCATCTGCATTAAAACATCCACTATCTCCTGGAGCATGTCCTGTTTTTGCAGCTTTCTTTTTAACCATTTCTGTTATCGGAAATTTATACATTAGTTCTTCCCAACTTTCATTTGCAGATTCATTATCATCATTTTGAAGAGAGTTTATCATATTCTTTAAAATTTTCTTTCTTGATTTCTGTTTTGAAGATTCGTCTAATATTATTTTCTCAAAATTATTAAATTTAATAGTATCATTTTCTGTAAATCTATAACGAGCTTTTAAGAAAATATTAGGATTATCTTCTGAAGCAAATACAACATAGTCATCATTAATATTTTCAACTTTAAGTTTCTTTTTAAAAGCTTTTCGAAGTTTATTACTAGCTTTACAAATCTCGTCTCTAATATTATCATGTGACCTTTTTCGAATTGCTTCAAATGTTTCTTGTCCTATTTTTCTAGTTTTCATCAACATTCTCCTTATACTAATCTAATATTTGAATTTATATACAATTCTTATATACATTATCTTTAGTAGCTATATATTAAATATTATCAACATTTTTTAAAAATATTTTATAAATTTTATGTATATAAATTTAAATGAAAGAATTTATTGATTACATGAATACAAATAATGAAGAAAAAAGCAAAGAAAACGATTATAGCAACTCAGAATTATAAGAATTATGTTTAAAAGCAGTTAAATCTTTTGGATGTTCACTTATGTTTATTCCTGAAGATTATCCTTCTGAAAAAGTACAATTTGCTGCTGTTAAACAAGAAGGAGCATATATATCATATATTAATAATCCAACAAAATATGTACAACATGAAGCAGTACGTCAAAATATTGATAATATATTTTATATAAAAAATCCTGATCCAAATGTTGTATTTTATTGTATGGCTTCTGATCCAGAATTATTAAAAAATGAAAAAGAAAGAAGAGAAAAAATTCCATTCTATAAAGACCTTCCAGAAAATTATTTTCAAGATTTATCATTGGAAGTTCAGAAAATGTTAGTAAAATATGATGTAGCATTTACATTAATAATACCAAATTTACATCCTAAATTAAAAACTAAACTAACTAATGTTAGAAACATAGGATTGATTTAATAAAAAACTATATCAATCTATTTAAATTTTTCCTATTATATACATATATAAATATTATTATATTGTTTTCTAAGGAAAATTTATGAAACCATGGGAAAAATTATTTGATATTTTTAGTTCTGTATTTTCAAGAGATCTTTCTAAAGAAATACCTAGTCCATCATCACTCTCTGGAGCGGGAATAGGACAAGCCGACTCAGTAGGATCATCTGAATACCTTGAAGGCGGATCAACATTCAACCACTCCATAGAACTAACAGACCTAAATGACTTCCTAGAAGTTGGAGAACATACAGATAGAAAAGCTAGATATCTAGAATATGACAGAATGGAAAATATACCAGAAATATCATCTAGTCTAGACACTTATGCAGATGAAATAACAGTCCCAGATGTAAATGGAAAAATATTTGATGTAAAAACACCAAACAACGGAATAAAAAAAGAATTAGAATGGCTATTCAATAATATGCTACACCTTGACGATGGAACACTATGGTCATGGGCTAGAAATATATGCAAAAATGGAGATATATTTCTTGAAATAATTATAAACAGCGAACACCCAGAATATGGAATACAAAAAATAATGGAACTACCTCCTGAAACTATGTACAGAATTGAAACAGTCAGAGGAAGACTAATCGAATTCCAACAATCATATCTTGGACCAGATTACCAAGCCGTAGTAAATGATATAAAATCTAATAACCAAGAAAATAAACAACAAACAATTAATATTCCAACATTTGCATATATGACAACAACCGGAGAATTCCCAACATCTAATACCATAAGATTCACCCCACAACAAATAATACATATGAAAATAGGAAATAAAAGAAGAGGCTTTTACCCATATGGAATATCAATACTATATGCCGGAAGAAGAATAGCGCATCTACTAAAACTAATGGAAGATGCTATGGTAATATACAGATTAACTAGATCAACAGAAAGAAGAATATTCTACATAGATATTGGAACATTACAACCTAATAAAGGCGAAGCGGTAATAGAAAGAATAAAAGATAAAATAAAAAAGAAAAAAATATACAACAGACATACAGGACAAATAGATGAACGTTATAACCCGTGGGCGCTTGATGAGGATTTCTTTATTCCAACTAGACCAGAATCAAATACAAGAGTTGAAACTTTACCGGGAGCATGTTTGTCATTAGATACAAACATTCCATTGTTAGATGGTAGAGTTTTAAAATTAAAAGATATAATTGATGAATATAATAATAGAAAACAAAACTGGGTTTATAGTTGTAATCCATCAAATGGTGATATTGTTCCAGGTTTAATTAGTTGGGCTGGTATTACAAGAAAAAATACAAATGTTGTTAAAATTATATTTGATAATAATGAAGAATTAATTTGTACACCAGATCATAAATTTCCAATTATTGGAAAAGGAAAAGTTCAAGCAAAAGATTTGGTTATAGGTGAAAGCATAATTCCATTTTATACAAGAAAGTGTTCTACTGGACACAAAAGAGATTATATTCAAGTATACAATAATTATACGAAAAGATGGAAATTCGTTCATAGATTAGTGGCTGAATATTTTAAAAACACAGATCTTTATAATGAATTTTTATTTAATGAACAATATAAAGAAAATAAAAAAGGATTAGTTCATCATAAAGATTATAATAGATATAATAATAATCCAGATAATTTATATTGGATGAATTTACAAGATCATTCTGATTTTCATTCAACTAATTATTATTCTAAAGATTTAAAAGTAAAAATGCATAATGGTCTTAAAAAATATTTTAAAAATTTAACAAAAGAACAAAGAGAAATAAAAAGAATTATTTCTTATAAAAATATATTAATTGGTTTAAATAAATATTTACATAGATTAAAATCAGATAAAAATTATTCAGAATATTGTATAGAAAGAAGAAAAGAAGGTTTTAAAAAATCAAAAATATTAAATCCAGAAAAATGGGAAAAAAGAAGCAAACAACTATCTGAGCTCAATAAAAAAAGATTTTCAAATCCAGAATTTAAAAAAATGATAAAAGAAAAAGTATCTTTAAAATTTGATTATAAATTATTAAAAACAGTTGTCGATATATTTAATAAAAGATATAATATAACACAAGTAATAAATAGTTTAAATAAAAACAAAGAATTTATAAATCATTTTATTGAATTAAATAAACATATAGTTAGGTCTAACTTTAAAGAGTGTGTAAAGTCAAAAGGTTTTACTGCAAACCATTTAAATAAAATGTTAATTTATTTTGGATATAAAAATACAAAACATTTTATTAAAGAACATAAATATCTAAATCATAGAATTGTAAAAATCGAATATTTAAATGAAAAAATGGATACTGGAACATTAACAATTGATGTTAATGAAAAATATCATAATTTTCATACATTTGCAATTAATAATATTGGATTTGTATACAATTCGAATCTTGATCAGATAGATGATACAAAGTACTTTCGTGAGAAATTGATGGTTGCCCTGAAGTTGCCGAAAAATTATTTATTTCAGGAAGAGGTTTCAATTACAAGAACAAATTTTGCTACACAGGATATGCGTTTTGCTAGGGCTATTTATCGTGTTCAAAAGGTTTTGTCATATGGTTTGCGACAGATAGCAATAAGACATTTAACATTAAAAGGATATCCTGATAGTGATATTAAAGATATAAAGATAGATTTTACATCTCCATCTGATTGGTTAGAATTATCAAGGGCAGAGTTGTTAAGTAGTAGATATAATTTGGCATCTTCTATAAAGGGTTCAATGATTTATGATGATTTTACAATATTGACAAAATTGTTAAATCATACTGACGAGGAAGCTCGTGAAATTATAGATAGAATAGAGGCTCAACAATTAAGAATGCAGGAAATTCAGGCTCAGGGTCAAATATTTGCTCAACTAGCTACGGCAGAGGCTCAGAATCCTTATGCAGAGCCTAGCCAAGAACCTGAACAAACTCCTCCAGAAAATATTAATCCTTCTGATATAATAGAAAAGAGCCCAGAGGAAGAAAAGTCTACCAGTGTTCCTGAAAAAGAAGGTAGTGTTAAAAAGCCAACTCGTAGTAAAAAGAAATTAAAAAGATATGTTGATTTTTCAGATTTAGAAGCTGATGAAGAAGAAACAGATATCAACTACGATTTATAAAATTAGAAAAAGTTTATTAAAATAATTAAAAAAAATTAAAGGCGATTATAGAATTGTTTTAATAAATTATATTGTAGAGGAAAATTTCATGAAAAATAATGATATAAAAATAGATTTTAGTATAAACATTGATGGAGAAACATTAAAAAATGAAATTAGTATTTTTAAACCTTATGTAAAAACAAAGGAATATTATAATAATTTTTTTAGTGCTTCTATGAAATATATTGTTAATATTGTTTATACTAAAAAAATAGATTACAATAATTTAATGTTATTTATAGAAAATATATTATTGCCAAATGGAGAATTTGATATAAAAGTTTATGACTCAAATGACAATAATATTTTAAATATTATATGTAACGAAAGTGAAATTTATAATTATGGATATTATATTAATACATATATTTCTTATAGGATTAATATTAAAAATCAAGATATGATCAACTCATTAAATTGTAAAGAGGAAGCTTTTCTATCAAATATTAATACTTTTATAGAAAAAATAAAGAATAGCATAATATTTAACGAAATAAAAAACAAATTAATATATTTTTTAGATAAAGAAATTATCACAAAAGCAATAAAAATAAATCCAGATAACTTACAAATAATAAAAAAATTAAATATAAAATATTAAAATAAAGTTAATATAAGTTTATTATATATTTTCCTGGTTCTTTTTGTATATATGTTTCTTCTATATAAAGATATTCAAAATCATTATTAAAAAATTTATCTAAATTATATTGTTTTTCATTTAATTCATTTATTATTTTAATTGTTTTTAATTTTTTATTAATTATAAATTTAGTACTTTTTTCTTTTTCTATTTTAAAAAAAGGTAAATTTTGTCTAAACTGCTTGTCGAATCTATTATTTTTAAATTCATCGAGAAAAACATTACAATGATTATCAAAAAAAAATAAAGTTAAACTATAATAATCGTTTCCCCTAGTTGTTATATTAGTATATTCTTTTTGCATAAAAAACGATATTTGACTAGGTTTTATACATGTAATATCAAATTCTACTTGTTCTTTATTTAAATGTATAGAAAAAGGAATATTATTTTGTTTATTTATAATTTTAAATTTCTCTGAATTATTAATATCAAAATTATCTGAAGAGTTTATAATCAAAACACTATCATTATCAGAAACCAAATCAAATAATATAAATTCTTCTATTAACTTATCATCAACAAACCAATCTATAAAAAAATCATGATGTTTTTTTACTTTTATAACATGTTTTCCAGGACTAACAGATACACTTTTATATTTTGAATCTATTGATAGATGTATAATATTTGTATTTTCTATTTCACAAAATCTTTCGCAATCATTGTTTAAATTATCTATAATAATATTTTTCATATGTTTCTATTATATATAATAGAAAATAATAAGGAAAAATAATAAAAAATGCCAATATATGATCATAAATGTAAAAAATGCAATAAGATATCTGAACATCTTTATTCTAATAGTAAAGATATAGAAAAAGAACCTATTTTATGTCCTTTTTGTAATGAAATAACGGAAAGAATTATAAGCAATGTTCACTTTGGGTGGGAAAGAAAAATATATAAAACATTTGTAAAAGCCGAAGATGAAAGAGCCGAAGCCGAACAAAAAGATCATATGGGAAAAAATCCGTACAGTCTATTTCAAGACGAACAATAATATTTAAGCGAAAAAAAAATAAACTTTTTAATTATAAAAATATTAATAAAGGAGAATTTATATGTATTGGGGTGATTTATCAAATACGAAAAGAGAAATGTTATTAAATGAAAAAATTATTTCCCCAGAAAAAGTTCATAAACCAAAAGCTGAAATATTTAAAGAACCATCTTATGTCGAGGTTGTAAACAACAGAGTATATTTTTATTCATATGTTGGGTCATCAGAAATATTACAATTAAATAGAAGAATAACAGAATTAAATAATAATTTATTAGTAGATGCAATTACACAGAGTAGGGAGCCGGCATCTATATTTTTACATGTACACAGTTTTGGAGGATCTATATTTTCTGGTTTATGTGGAATGGATGAAATTAAAAACTCTAAAGTTCCTATAGTAACAATAGTTGACGGATGCTGTGCAAGTGCAGCAACATTTTTAACGGTAGTTGGTAAAAAAAGACTAATATATGAAAATAGTTTTATGTTAATACATCAATTATCTACTTTTTTCTGGGGAAAATTTGACGAGATGCAAGACGAGCATGAAAACTGTACTGTTTTAATGGAAACAATAAAAAGAATAATGGATAAATATACCAAAATACCTTCTAAAAAAATAAATGAAATATTAAAACACGATTTATGGTTTGATTCTAAAAAATGTTTAGAATATGGTTTAGTTGACGAAATAATATAAAGAGAGATTTTTATGAAACACGAAGAAGAACAATATTTAGAATTATTAAATCTTGTTTTGAATAAAGGAAAGAAAAGAAAAGATAGAACTGGTGTTGGAACAATATCTTTATTTAGTCCTCCAGATCAAATTTATGATTTGTCTAATGGAGATTTTCCATTATTTACGACTAAAAAAATGTATTTTAATGGTGTTAAAGCAGAAACATTATGGTATCTTAAAGGCGATGATAATATAAAATTTTTAAAAGATAATAAATGTAATATATGGAACGATTGGGCGGACAAAGACGGAAATTTGGGTCCTTTATATCCGGTTCAATTTTGCGATGTTCACGAATATGATAGAAAAAAACAATCTATAACAGGAAAAACCATTAATCAGGTTAAAAATTGTATAAATTTAATTAAAAACTTTCCAAACAGCAGAAGAATTCTTATAAATTTATATAATGTTCAAGAAATTAATTTTATGGCATTACATCCTTGTCATTATGCTTATAACTTTTATGTAGACGAAGACTATTTAAATTTAAAAGTTATAATTAGAAGTAACGATTTGGCATTAGGGCATCCATTTAATGTTGCATTTGCATCATTATTTTTATCAATGATTTGTCAATGTACTGATAAGAAACCTGGAAAATTAGTTATAGATATATGTGATGCTCATATATATTTAAACCATATTGATAAAGTTAAAGAACAAATAAAGAGAAAACCATTTAATTTTCCAAAATTATCATTAAATAAAAATATAAAAGATATATTTGAATTTAAAATGGACGATATTTCTATATTTGATTATAAACATCATGATACAATAAAATTTGACATAGCTGTATAAATAATAATATGGGGGTGAATTAGAATCGACTAAGTTGTTAAAAAAACAATTGCAAGCGGAGCATGTTTTAATATCTCCTTAAACTATAAAACAAAAAATAAATGCAAATAATTTTGCTTTAGCTGCTTAGTTGTAGCGATTTTTAATAATATTCTTGTATTTATTAAAAATTTCACTTATTCGAGATAGTTATATAAAATTATTGTAATTATATAATGAATCTAACAATATAGTTTATATAAAGTTTTTTATTTTTCTTATATAAATTAAATTAAAAAATAAAAAAGCTTGTAGTATATTGTTTTCTAAACAATTTAGGACGAGAGGAGCATTACCTCTCCACCTCCACCATTTTTTAAACAAAAAATAAAAAAAACAACAAATAACAATATGATTAGATTAGTTAAATTTATTGATTATATTAATGAACAAATTAATTTTAGCAAAGCATATTATCACGGAACACCAACAAAATATAATTATGAAAATATCAAAAAAAATGGATTAATTCCAAGAGGGTTTAAAGAATATACAAAAAAATATATTGAACATAATAATTATTCTATGATGCCATCAACATATGTATTATATCTTACAAAAGATATTTGGCAGGCAGCAAGATATAGTTTTATAAGCGATGACGAAGAATATAATGTATTTAAAGAAAAAGAACCATATGGATATATTTTAGAATTTTCACCAGAAGGTTTTGGAAAAATATATGTTGATGAAGATTTACTTGAACATATATTAAGAAATATAATTATATATCCTGACGGAGAATATGCACAAAAATATCCGTTTTTAATTAATAAAATTAATAGATTTGATGTAAAAAAAATAAAAACGAATAAGGAATTACAAGGAATTGTAAAAAATATATCAAACTTATTAACAGAAAAACAAGTAGAAGAAATATTAAATAATGAAGATTCAAGAGAAATAGTTTCTAGATATAAAACCTTATTTCCAGTTCATGGTTATAGGATAAAAAACCAGATGTTAAATTTTTTAAAACAAAAGAAGAATATCAACAGTATACGGAAGAAAATATTGAATCGTTGTTTTAAATTAAAAAATAATAAGCGTAAATTTTAATATGTAATAAATAGGTGATAAAATGATTTCAATTATTGTTGCAATAAATAATAAAAACGTTATTTCCTCTGATGGAAAAATCCCATGGAAATGTAAAGAAGATTTGTCTCTTTTTAAAAAATTAACTCTTAACAAACCAGTAATAATGGGTAGAAAAACATTTGAATCTTTAAATAATAAACCGTTAAAAAATAGAACAAATATAGTTTTAACATCAAACCCTATTTCTATAAATAAGAAATTTTATGATAATTCTTTTGGTCCATTTATTGTTACAGATATAAATACTTCAATAAAAGTAGCTTCAGCTTTTAATAATGAAATAATGATTATTGGGGGAGAATCTATTTACAATCAATTTATGGATTCTAATTTAGTAGATAGAATATATATTAGTAAAATCAATAATAACGAAAGAGGAAATAAATTTTTTGAAATAAAAGATGTTTCGAAATGGGAAGAAAAAGAATCAAAACAATATAACGAATTTATATTTAAAATATATGAAAAAAGAATATAAAATATATTTTCCATACAGTAAAATAAGGCCAATACAAAAAACTGCGTTTGATTTTATTTTTTCGAATTTAAATTCAAAAAAATATATCATTTTAGAAGGTCCGGTTGGTTCTGGAAAAAGCGCAATAGCTTATACATTGTCAAAATGGATATTAAATAATTATAAACCATCTTGTGATTTTGAAAATGGATCATATATTGTAACTACTCAAAAAATATTACAAGAACAATATATTAATGATTTTAATGATATAGCAAATATATGGTCAAAAAGTAATTATACATGTAAACATAGAAAAAACATGTCTTGTGATGATGGACAAAGACTTGCTCAAATATTTTCAGACAGTAAAGAATCAAAAAAATGTAATATAGACTGTGTTTATAATACAGAGTTTAAAAAATTTTTAGCAAATCCAATAGGAGTTACTAATACGGCATATATATTAAATCAATTAACATATAATAAATCCGAAAAACTATCATTAAAAAAAAGAGCATTATTAGTTATAGATGAATGCCATAATTTAGAACAAGCTATTGTTAATTTTGTTTCAACAAAAATATATAAAAATTTTTGTGAAGAAGATCTTGAAATAGATTATATTAATGACGAAAATTTAGATTTATTAAGTATAAAAAAATGGATATCTGATATATTTATGAAAGGATTAGAAGATAAAATATTAAATATAACTGACGAAATATTATCAATAGATCCTAAAAAACAAAAAGTAAGACCTCTTGTTAAAAAATATAATGATTTAGATAAAATAAAATGTAAAACTGATAGATTTATAAAAATGTTTAATGAAAAAAACTGGGTAGTAACAAAAGAAAATGATTATTTTGAATTAAAACCTATTTATATTAATCAAATAACACAATCATTATTATTTAATATAAGTGAAAAAATATTATTAATGTCAGGTACAATATTAAACCATGAAACTTTTTGTCAACATGTCGGAATACCAATAGAAGAATCGTGTTTTTTATCAATGGATTCTCCATTTAAAAAAGAAAATAGAAAAATATTTATATCAAATATAGCATCGATGAATTATAAAAATATAGATAGTGGAATTAAGAATATAAATAATGCTGTTCAATATTTATTAAGCCAACACCGTGGTCAAAAAGGAATTATACATACTCATACTTATAAAATAGCAAAATACTTAAAAGATAATGATAAAACAAAAAGATTATTGATACATGAAACTAATAATAGAAACGAAATATTAAACAAGCATATAAAATCTAAACATGATACCGT
>ERZ795031.301-NODE-301-length-64655-cov-21.239102_pt1 | contig 64655 bp, 51 predicted proteins | sample MGYA00375123_ERZ795031 | MGnify/ENA primary metagenome ERZ795031 (study PRJEB30166, sample SAMN05720159) | activated sludge metagenome | isolation source: anaerobic digester from wastewater treatment plant | place: USA | collected 2015-04-21 ...
GGTTGATTAGGGTGTCGAAATAGCCATCGGGTTGGTTTATAATGTTGAATGGGGTAGTGGTGGACACTATCAGCGTTTTATCATCAAATAATCGGGTGTTGGTATTCAGGTACTCGTAAACCTCGTTCCCAAATTCTGCTTGTAACGTTCGCTTAATCAGCTCAACCCTCATGGGGTTGGGTGCCCTGGTTGTTTGGATGGGCGGGGTACGACGCTTTACGCTCCGCTCAATCATCCCCAGCAAATTATCGGGGATAACCCTGATTCGCTTTAATCCGGCCCAAAGGTTGTATATGAATAGCTCCAGCAGGGTTACCATCAGAATGGTGTTGAACACGATAAACCGGGAGTACCTGTCGGACCGGGTGAAGTATATGAGAAAAGTTACAACGGCAAATGCCAGGAGGTTTGATTTAATAATATTTGCTGATATTTTTCGGGCCGAATGGGTTGTAAACACATACTTCTCGAAAACTATTGACGTTGCAATCCATATCAGGGCAAAGAGCAGAAGTGCATTCTGGTAGCTCTCCAGGTAGCTGGCAAAACTTACCCCTTTCAGCAGTACCGATAGGTAGAAAGCTACCAGTATCAACATCAGGTCTATAATTATCAGTATGAAAATACGCTTGTTCATGTTGGCTTAGCCTTTGTACCTTTTTAAATCCAATTTACCTGCTGCAAATGGCCAGCAGATTTTTAAAAAATGTAAAATTACCTTTAAAATATAACCTTTTGACCTAAAAGAGGTTCAATTTTTTATGAATCATGCTATTTTGAATGTTAAGGCAATGATACATTATACCAACGCCATGAAGGAACCCCACGATTTTCTGATAAGCAATTTCATTCCAATTTATTAACGCGTTTTTGGGTAAATTTGCCATTAGTTTAAATTTGGTGGTGCTTATGAGAGTGGATAAGCCCTCCTTAACCCATTAGCGAAAGAAAGAGTTGAAGGTAAACGGAGTTAACTATCGGACGATATGGCTGGAGGATGGCAGCAGCCCATGCGTTAAAATAATTGACCAGCGATACCTGCCCCATCGGTTTGTAGTTGAGCCTATTGAAAGCTTTGATGGGTTACTACGGGCAATTTCCGAAATGCACCTTAGGGGAGCCGGCTTAATTGGCGTAGCGGCAGCCTTTGGGATCTACCTTGCAGTGTGGGAGCAAAGAAACCTTGTCAATTTTCAGGAGGCGTTGGAGAAGTGTGCCTTAAAGCTGATTAAAACACGTCCTACTGCCGTAAACCTGAGATGGGCGGTTGAAAGGCAGCTGGAAGTTCTTGCAGGGGTTGAGAATCCCGACGATAGGGTGGCCATTGCACGTCAAACGGCTATAGATATTGCCGAAGACGATGCTGGTTGCTGTCGGAAAATTGGGCTGGAGGGAGTAGGTTTAATTGAGGACATTGCCCGCAACAAGAATGGCGGAGTGGTCAATATTCTAACCCATTGCAATGCAGGATGGCTGGCTTTTACCGATTATGGATCAGCCCTGGCTCCCGTTTACGAGGCATGGCGAAGGGGTGTAAGGCTGCATGTTTGGGTTGACGAAACCCGGCCACGCAACCAGGGTGCATCGCTTACTGCATGGGAACTGCTCAACGAGGGAATTACCCACACGGTGATAGCCGATAACACTGGAGGACACCTCATGCAGCATGGGTTGGTGGATTTGGTGTTAACCGGTGCTGACCGTATCACCACCAACGGCGATGCTGCCAACAAAATTGGTACCTACCTTAAAGCTCTTGCTGCCCACGACAACGGGGTTCCATTTTACATTGCAGCGCCTTCATCCACCTTCGACTGGTCGCTCAGCGACGGGCTTTCGCAGATACCCATCGAGCAGCGCCATCCCGATGAGGTGCGGTACGTTGGTGGCTGGCTGGATGGCAGGCTTCAAAACGTGCTGGTTTGCCCTGATGAAAGCCCTGCCGCCAACTTTGCCTTCGATGTTACACCCGCCCGATTAATTTCCGGGATTATTACCGAACGGGGAATTTGCAAGCCCTTACCTGCTGGCATAAAGAAAGTTTTTCCTGAAAAATTCAACTATTGAACGAGAAGGGCATTATTAAATTCAGGTGCAGCTGGGTTAACGCCGACCCTCTTCCCTACGAAGCGGTTGCCGACTTGAACCGTTGGCGTTGCATACTCTACAACAAAGGTCTGGTTGGAGTGGATTGTAACGGGGTTGGTTTTGGAAACCTGAGCAAGCGTTACCTTCACAACCAGTTCGTCATTACAGGCTCAGGAACAGGACAACTTACCGAGCTTACCACCATGCACTACACGCTGGTTACAGATTTCAGCATTGGGCGTAACTGGGTGGAGGCCAAAGGCCCGGTTATTGCTTCTTCCGAATCGCTTACCCATGCCGCACTTTACCAGTGCGATAAGGCAATTAAGGCGGTGTTCCACATTCACAACCTTGAACTTTGGAAGCGGATTATCGGGAAAGTGCCCACAACGCTGTCTAATGCCGAGTACGGGACTCCCCAAATGGCCATGGAAATCAAAAGGCTATACAGACAAACCGATCTCCGTAAAACCAGAGTGCTGGTCATGGCTGGTCACCAGGAGGGAATTATGGCCTTTGGCCTTGATGCCGATGAAGCAGGGAAGCGTATTTTATCGCTCATGAAGGAATACAACCCATAAGCCAAGTTTTTGAGGCAGTGCTATAAACTTCGCGGATAAATCTTTACTACCTACCTTCCATTCTTTCCGTCCTACTAAAACAATGAAGTTCAGTTGTCGCATAGCAGCTACCCCAAACTTTAGCTCAGGGGCGATTGGTTAATTTTTCCATTAACTAAAAATTTGCTGAGTAGGCATACACAGGCTTTACGCCTGGCTGATTAGCTCAAACAACAGATGATTTTTCCGCACGAGCTCGGCAACATTGACAAACCCACTACAGCTACACTTTTGTTTTTTTGCTTCATATTTTATGCTTGTTTTGATAACTTTTTATAAGTTTGAGTTTTAAAAGGTGGAATGCCTGTTTGCAGAGCAAATCTGAAAATTCAACTTTTAGTAGTAATCATCTAAAAAACCTGTATCATGAAAAGTTTTTTTAAATACTTGCTTGCCACCATAGTTGGCGTGCTGCTGTCGTTTCTTCTGATATTTTTGATAATGATGGGTATTGCCGGCAGCATGGTTTCATCAGCCGATAAAGCTGTTGAGGTAAAGGACAACTCTATTCTTTACATGGATTTAAAAAACGAGATTGTTGATAGGGCAAGCAGCAACCCCTTTGAAACACTCGACCTGGCAACTTTCGAACCCCAGAAAAACCTTGGCCTTAATGAGATACTAAAAGCAATTGCCAAGGCAAAGGATGACCCAAGAATTAAGGGAATTTTGCTGGAGTTTGACGTGGTCAATGCTGGTGCTGCAACAACCGGCGAAATCCGTGAGGCCCTGAGGGAATTTAAGGAGTCGGGTAAGTTTGTTGTTAGCTATAGTGATACCTATAGCCAAAAAGCATACTACCTGGCCTCTGTAGCCGACAGCATCTACCTTAACCCCGAGGGGATGGTGGAGTGGCTCGGCCTGCGTTCCGAAATTATGTTCTACAAAAAAGCGTTTGAAAAGCTGGATGTTGAACCACAGATTATCCGTCATGGCAAGTTTAAAAGCGCTGTTGAGCCATTCATGAGTGAAAGGATGAGCCCCGAGAATCGCGAGCAAACTCTTACCTACCTTTCCTCTATTTGGGGCAGTTGGGTTGATGAAATTTCAAAATCCCGTAACATAGCTGTTGCAGAGCTTAACCGCCTGGCCGACAACATGGAGGTGTACGATGGTAAATCCTGCATGAAGTCGAAGCTGGTTGACAGCCTGATATACAAGGATCAGCTGTTAGAGAAGCTTAAGGCTTTTACAGGAATACCCGAAAATCGTAACCTGAATACCGTTACCTTGGAGAAATACTTCAAGGTGCCTCCCGTTCAAAAAACGGCTTTCTCCAAAAACAAAATAGCTGTTATTTATGCCCAGGGAGAGATTGGCATGGGTGATGGTAGCAATACGGCAATTGGCTCGGAAGGTCTTTCGAAGGCCATTCGTCAGGCTAGGCGCGATAGCACTATCAAGGCCATTGTTTTCCGCATCAACTCTCCTGGTGGTAGTGCTCTTGCCTCCGAGGTGATATGGCGAGAAGTTGAGCTGGCCGGACAGGCTAAACCTCTTGTGGTATCAATGGGCGATGTGGCTGCTTCGGGTGGGTACTATATTGCTTCACCTGCAACCACCATTCTTGCCAGTCCAACCACCATAACGGGTTCTATTGGGGTCTTCGGCCTATTCTTCAACCTTCAAAAAACTTTAGATAAAAAGTTGGGTATTAACGTGGATGTGGTGAAAACCAACGCCCATTCCGACTTTTTCTCCATGTTTCGCCCCATGACTGCCGAGGAAAAGGCCGTTGGGCAGCGTTTTGTTGAACAAACCTACCAGACCTTTATCGGGCATGTTTCTCAGGGAAGAGGCATTCCCGTGGAAAGAGTTGACGAGATCGGCCAGGGTCGCGTGTGGAGCGGTGCAAATGCAAAAGAAATTAAGTTGGTAGATGATTTTGGCGGGCTAACTGCAGCCATAAAGCTGGCCGCCGAAAAGGCAAACCTCGACACATACCGGTTGGTGGAGCTGCCTAAGCAGAAATCGCCCTTCGAGGAGCTACTTAAGGGGTTTACAACCGAGGCTAAAGCCATGCTGGTGAAGGACGATTTGGGCAAGGGATATAAGTACTACAACAGGGTTATGCAGATGGTTGAAAACCAGGGAGTGCAGGCTAGAATCCCCTATGATGTTGAAGTTTACTAGAATGTTGCCATTCATGCACGGAAAATAGGCATGAAAAGTGTTGAGCGGCTTAGGGTTTACCCTGAGCCGTTTGGCTTTCAACAGCATAGCTACCAACAGAAGTTTGTTAGCTGGATGTTAGAAGTTTAAGGCACAACCCGGTTAGCATGGGTAACGACGTTTGGAACGCTTGCTCGTCAATCCTGAAATCCGGACGATGCAGCTGCAGGGTTGGAGCGCCTGGCGTGCCAACGCCAATTCTGAAAAACACCGATGGGATTGCCTGGCTGAAGTAGGCAAAATCGTCGGTGGTCATCCTTGGCTCCAGGGGAGCAACGTTTTCGGAACCGAAAATACTGCTTGCAACCTCAACGGCTGTTTGGGTAAGGATTGGGTCGTTGTAAACCGACGGGTAGCCCTTGCGAATTTCCACAGAGCATTCTCCTCCCGTAGATCTGGCAATATCACTTGCCATTTGGACAATTAAATCGTGTGCCTTTGCCCTCCATTCCTCGTTCATTGTTCTGAAAGTTCCGGAAATGCTTACCTCGTCTGGTATAACATTAGTTGAGCCATTTGCCGTTACCCGGCCAAACGACAAAACGGATGGGATGTTGGAAGGTGCCTTGCGGCTTACCAGTGTCTGAAGGGATAAAATAATCGTCGAGGCAATGACTATCGGATCAACCAGGGTGTGGGGTAATGCGGCGTGTCCCCCTCGTCCTCTAGCCGTTAGATAAACCTCATCGCCCGATGCCATGTAGCGTCCTGGGCAAAAGCCAACCTTCCCGGTGGTAAGTTCGGGTAGCACGTGCATGCCCACCATATAGTCGGGTTTTACCTCCTGAAATTCATCCGATTCGAGAATGGCCCTGGCACCACCGGGAAGTTCCTCCTCTCCCGATTCGAAAACCAGCACCACTTTTCCACTCCAGAATTCGCGTAGGTTGTTGAGGATTATTGCGGCACCTAGAACCGACGCAAGATGAAAATCGTGCCCACAGGCGTGCATTACTCCTGCGGTTCGAGAGGCGTACGATTCTCCGGTTTTCTCATCAATGGGCAGTGCATCCAGTTCAGCCCTGAGTCCAATGGTTTTGCCTTCACCTGTGCCGTCAATAGTTGCCAAAAGGCTGTAGCTCTTATCTAGTTTTATTATCCCTATGCCTAACGATTCCAAAAAGCTGGCAACATAGCTTGATGTGCCTGATTCGCGGAACGATAGTTCAGGATTTTGGTGGATATGCCGGTAAATATCACCAGCAACAACCGGAGTAGTCTTGTAGAGTTCCTTTAACTTGTCATTTAGGCTGGCCATCATTTTGCAACCTGGTTAAACCATTCAAACTTACATGTAATTTCCGAAAAAATATTCATCATCAGCACTTTTACGGACGAAAACCTTACATTACTGGCTAAAGCCAGATGTTTAGATCATTTCCCTCAAAGCCTTTTTGTCAAAATTTGGTTTACTGTTTGAGGCTCGCACTTTTTTACTTTGAAAAAATTGTTGTAGTTGCCTGTAATTCGTAACTTTGATGTTGATTTGGTTTACTACCTGCCAGGTGAAAATCGTTTTGCTTGCAGTATTTTTTAGCTTTTGAAAATATTGAGTATTGATATTGCTGAAGTATTTTTACCTGGTTTTCGTTTTGAAGGACTTGAACCTGTGTGAGTTCTGCTTACCAGGTATACATGGATAAGCCTAAAGCATAACTATGGTTTGTTTTGAATTTGAGAGGTTTTGAGGCAGTCAAGTTACAACATACTAAATGTAGATAATGATGAAAAGGATTTTGATTTCCGGTTTTGCCTGTGCAATGCTGCTAATAGGTATTGTTGATGCTCAGTCGCAGGTGGCTAGGATTTACTTTAAAGATTCCAATCACGATTACGGAGTGATAAAGGAGGACGATGGCGTTGCATACTACGAGTTTCAGTTTTCCAACACAGGAAGTACACCGCTAATAATTCAGCGGGTTGAAACCTCGTGCGGCTGCACAACACCCGATTGGCCAAAAGAACCCATTGCCCCAGGTAAAAATGGAAGAATTAAGGTGGGATATAACCCATCGGGGCGTCCGGGGGCCTTTTCCAAAACCATTACTGTTTACTCAAATGCCGAAACACCTACGGTTATTCTACAAATTAAAGGGGAGGTTATTCCCCATGTTAAAACTCCCGATGAGATATTCAACATTTCCATCGGCGGTAAGCTATACTTTGAAAAAACCCATATTCCTTTTAGCCGGCTATTCCCCGGGAAAATTTATACCGACACCCTCAAATTTATGAACAAATCAAGCGAGGTGGTTAAGGTTGCTGCCAATGCAGGTGGGTTAAATTTCTTAACCGTAAGGGTTGAGCCCCAGAGTATTAAGCCTAAACAAGTTGGAAATATTATAGTTACCTACGATCCTCAAAAACGAAACGACTGGGGTTTTGTAATGGACAGGTTTATGCTTTCTATCAACGATTCCCTGATTACAAACACCCCAATATCGATTACCGGCAGCATTGAGGAGGATTACTCCGCCCTCAGCGCCAGTGAGCTGGAAAAGGCTCCCAGGGTAGAATTTAACACAACCTCCTACGATTTTGGCCAGAAGGCTGAGGGAGAACCCGTAGAGTACAGCTTTACCATTAAGAACACAGGGAAAAGCGATCTGCAGATTCGTAAGGTTAAAGCCAGCTGCGGCTGCACAACCGTTCAACCTTCAAAAAACATTCTTAAACCAGGCGAGTCAACCGAGATTAAAGCCCTGTTCAGGACTAATGGGTATTCGGGTAGGCAGAGTAAATCTATTACCGTGATAACCAACGATCCTAAAAGTTCAACCACGGTTCTGCGTTTATCGGGAAATGTTGTTAAGAAATAGTAAGCTGCATTGATGTAATGATGCGGAAAAAGGGCTGCAACTTGCAGCCCTTTTTCGTGAGATTAAGCCACCATTCATTCCATCTGCTCGCAATTATTTTGACCTTCCCCGTTGTTCGCTCCATGCACGGCATCACTTCGCCAGCTTACATTTGCTGCTGGCAAGGGGCTACCGAACAAGCCTGCCATTACATGTTTCTTAACATGTTTTTCAGAAAACATCACTAAGTATAAGAATAACAGACATTTGACTTGAATTTTCATTTTTTGTGAAAAATACGAACCTAAAAAAAAATTCCAACGAAAAATAATTATTTCTTAATGCACTTAATTTTGTGAGCGTTATGGATTTTAACAAACCTTAAATTTAGTAAACACTTTAAAGGAGGCTTTATGAATAAACGTAATGTAGTAATTATTGGCGCTGCCGGAAGAGATTTTCACAACTTCAACACTTTCTTTCGCAACAAGGAGGAGTACAACGTTGTAGCCTTTACAGCAGCTCAGATTCCCGATATTGATGGTAGAAAATATCCTGCAGAGCTGGCAGGAAAGCTTTACCCAAATGGAATTCCCATAGTATCGGAGGAGGAGCTACCCCGCCTGATCAAGGAGAAGAACGTTCATGATTGCGTTTTCTCCTACAGCGATGTCAAGTATCAGAATGTAATGCGGATCAGCTCAATTGTGAACGCAGCAGGTGCAAACTTTATGCTGTTGGGGCCCAATGAGACCATGCTGAAGAGCACTAAGCCGGTTATTGCTGTGGTAGCAACCCGAACCGGATGCGGTAAATCGCAAACATCCCGAAAGGTTATAGAGTACCTGATGGGGCTTGGCCTGAAGGTTGTTGCTGTTCGCCACCCCATGCCCTATGGTGATTTGGTTGCCCAAAAGGTTCAACGGTTTGCTACGGTTGAAGACCTTAAAAAGCATAAGTGCACCGTTGAGGAAATGGAGGAGTACGAACCCCACGTTGTTCGCGGGAATGTTATCTATGCTGGCGTTGACTACGAGGCCATTCTTCGTGAAGCCGAAAAGGATCCAAGCGGTTGTGATGTAATCCTTTGGGATGGTGGCAACAACGACTTTTCGTTCTACAAACCCGATTTGACCATAACCGTTGCCGACCCTCACCGTCCAGGCAACGAGGTAAGCTACTATCCCGGCGAAGTTAACCTCCGTATGGCTGATGTAGTTGTAATTAATAAAATGGATTCCGCTGCTCCTGAGGGTATCCAGATGGTTCGTGATAACATCCGTAGGGTTAACCCCAAGGCCATTGTTGTTGATGGCGCTTCACCCATTAAAGTTGATAACCCCGAGCTGATTACAGGCAAACGCTGCCTCATTGTAGAGGATGGCCCAACCCTCACCCATGGCGAGATGAAGATAGGTGCCGGCACCATTGCAGCTCGTAAGTTTGGGGCTTCCGAAGAGGTGGATGCCCGTCCGTTCCTCGTTGGAAAGCTTAAGGAAACCTACCAGATTTACCCAAACATTGGCCGGATTCTTCCTGCAATGGGCTACGGTGAGCAGCAGCTCAAAGATTTGGAAGGAACCATCAACGCTACCGATTGCGATAGCGTGATTATTGGCACACCAATAGACCTTAATCGCATTATCAAAATAAAGAAACCAAGCACCCGAGTTTACTACGATTTGGTTGAAATTGGTCTTCCCGACCTCAAAGGAGTACTCGAGAAATTTGTGAAACAGCACAAGCTTGATAAGTAGTAAGCAGTATTTTTGAGGTATAATGGTTAAGGCGGCTCAACAAGGCTGCCTTAATTCTTTTTAGTGATGCCTTGCGGTGAAAAAAATCATACCTAAATGTGGCCCATATTGGCCATTTAGAGACTAAAGCCTTTTCTAAATCTTGATCTTGGAGAATGGGAAGTTTTGTAGCCTATTCTTTGTCAACCAAACCTGTTACAGTTCTGTAAATCTGGTTGTTAAGATCGTTAACCAAGTCGAACTCTTCAGCTTTAGCTTTTCGGAACCTTCGTAGCGATAACTGGGAGGTAAATCGGAAGAACTCCCTTCGCCATAGGTAAAAGGCAGCAGCACCAAGGGGTAGCGTGGCCAGGTAGGCCAAAGCTAGCCAAATGTTTTTCAGCACAAATCCAACAACCAGGGTTTGTACTAGATATGCCAGGGGGGTTAAAAGCAACGCCCCGGCATGTTTTATAGAGCTGTGAAACTGAACATCCTTGAACTTTTTGCTGAGCAGGTAGGGGACAGCTATGGGAATAGCGTTGTTTACCGCCCCATACAGGGCAACTGGCATGGTAATTAGCAGCAAGAGCAATCTGATTGGTAAATCCCGAAGGGTTTTTGAGGAAGCAGGCAGGAGTTTTACGGAAAGCCCATTAGCACTTATTATCCTGCCATAATCATTCGCATTTTTGATTATCTCCTCGAATTCCGAAGCATTTGTATTTTTCAGCCTGTCTAGCAGTGAAATGATTTTCTTATCAACCTGAAATTTCTGGTTTTGTGACTTAGGTAGTTTTCTCTCCTTAATGTACCTTGCTGAAAATAGCTCCAGGATGGTAAGGTAGGCGGTATAGTTTTCATCCTCTATGTTGATCATTTCCAACCTCATGCGTTGCTCCAGCTCGGCAATTAGAGCGTTGTAGGCCTGTGCCCTATTCTGCCTGTAGAGCTCAAGGTAGCGGTCAACCTCAATGGGTTCACCCAGCCTGATTAAAAGGTTGCTTCTGAAAGCTACGTAGTTGCTGTACTCTAGCCCAACAGGTACTATCTGAATACCAAGTTTACCGTTGGCGGCATCCTCTGCCTGAAAGGCAATACGGGCAATTCCTTTCTTCAGCTGGCGGAGCTTTTTAACCCCCTCATGGCTTCCCTCGGGAAGCACCACCAACCCATTACGGTTTTGAAGGACATCCAAGGTCTTTTGGAATATCCTGTCGTTGAGAAGGAGATTTTCAAACCCGTCGCGCGAACGGTAAACGGGCATAATTTTAAGAAATGTGAGAATTTTTGAAAGGAAAGGCTTTTTGAATATATCCGCTCTGGCCAGAAATATGGGTTGAAAATCCCTTTTCAGCGTAAGGATGGCAAGGGCGTCCATAAGGGTATTCTGGTGGTTGGGGGCAAAAATCAGGGTGGCATTATCTGGAAGTTTCTCAATCCCAACTATTTCAGTTCTAAAGTACAGCTTAAAGAAAAAATTCTCGTGGCACTTGAGCAACCAGTATGCCAGAGACCATTGCTCAACTTTATCTCGGTTAAAAGGCATTGCGTTTGGGGTATATAATTGTTAGCCTGCAAATGTGATACTTTTTTTTATAAGTTCCATAGAGTTTATGGTAAAGTAATCCGTGTTTGGCATTAGTAGCGTTTGCATTATTGAGCGCTGACGAGTATCATAAAAAATGATTTACAGTAGTATGAGAGCAATAAAATAAAAAAGCATATCTTTGCGGGGCAAAAAAGTAGGTTTAACCAATTAAAAAAGCGTTAAGTATGCCTGTAAAAATCAGACTAAGCCGCCATGGTAGGAAAAAAAATCCCTACTACCACATTGTGGTGGCGGATAGCAGGGCGCCACGGGATGGCAGATACATAGAGAGGATTGGTTCATATAATCCTCTGACAAATCCTGCTACTATTGAATTAAATTTTGATAGGGCATTGGACTGGCTGCAAAAAGGCGCTCAACCTACCGACACCTGTAGGGCTATCCTTTCATACAAGGGTGTTCTTTATAAAAATCACCTGCTCATTGGTGTAAAAAAGGGTGCAATAACCATGGAGCAGGCAGAAGCCAAGTTTGATACGTGGCTCAAGGAGAAGGAAGGCAAGATTAAGGCGAAGATTGACCTCGTAGAAAACAGCAACGCTAAACGAAAGAATGAACGACTTGAAGCCGAAGCCAAGGTACGTGAGGCTAGAGCTCAAGCGGTTGCTAAAAAACGAGCTGCCGAGGCTGAAAAGGAAGCTAAAAAATCTTCCGAGAATTCTGCTCAGGATGCCGTGGAAGCAAATGCTGATACTGAGGCTGGCAGCAGTGAAGAATAGTAATGCATGACCGATACTCAGCTTGTTGAGGTTGGCTTTATTCAGAGAACTCATGGTGTTAAAGGTGAAATCCAGATTTCAGTAGCGAGTTCAGCTGGCGTTTTACCCGAGGAGTTGGAATTGGTATTTCTTGATATTGAAGGAATACCAGTTCCTTTTTTTATTCAGGGTATAGTTGCTATTTCCGACGAGATTTTGATTGTTAAGTTTGACGAAGTTGATTCGGTTGAGGAGGCTGCTGAGCTGGTTGGCCTCCGTGTTCTTTTACCCTGTGGCTGTTTATCAAATGATGATGGGGGTGTTCCTTTTTCATCCCTAGTGGGTTACCGGCTATTCAGTACCAAAAATGAGGAGCTTGGCATTATTACCCGCTACGAGGAGTTTGCCTATAATGCCCTTTTTGCCGTTACGGCAAAATCGGGAAAGGAGCTGCTTATCCCTGCCGCTGAAAATTTGATTTCAAGAATAGATGATGCTGAACGAATTGTTTGGATGGATATACCTCAAGGTTTACTGGAGGTTAACTCCATGGATTAGGCCTTCTTTCTCAAAATCAGCAATTCTCTCCCTCCAAAGTAAAGGGATCGGGATGGAAAGTCCACTGGAGTTGCTGAAGCAAACCAGCACCGACTTGCTCGTGGTGTAAACCTCTTTTGATACCCTGTTCACAATCTCCTGTCCCATTTTGAGGCTTTTAGTTCCCATTTCGTAGATTCTGGTAAACACCTCTATGCTATCGTAAAGGGTTATGGGTTTCAGGTAATCAATAGTAATGTTGGCCAGCACCAAGCCCTCTGTTTCCAAGTTTAGATGTTCTCCCAGCACCCTATTAAAGTAGGCAATTTTCCCCAGATCGAAGTACTGTTGGTAAACCGAGTTGTTGACGTGGTTCAGCGGGTCAATATCGTTAACTCTTATCTGAATGGGGGTTGAGTGAAAGTAGCTATGCGGTTTTATAGTCATTAACAATATATTTTTTTTGACGATCGATATCCTCGTAAATCGAGTTGCGGCTAATGAACTCCGGAACAATATCCTTCATCAGTGAAACAACCTTGAAGTTGTTGTGTTCGGGTAGAGTTTCAATTAGCCTGTTTATTTTCGGAATGACATTTTCGGGGATCAGATCAGGAACTTTGGCAATCATGATTTTGGGGTGATAGGTGGGTATGGTGTTTTCAGTGTTGTTTAGAAGTTCCTCATAAAGTTTTTCGCCAGGGCGAAGCCCCGTGAAGTTAATTTGTATATCCTTGCCCAGGGTGAGTCCCGAGAGCTTAATCATTTTTTTTGCCAGATCAAGAATCTTAACCGGTTCGCCCATGTCGAATATAAAAATTTCGCCTCCATTACCCATGGCTCCGGCTTCAAGCACAAGCTGGCAAGCTTCCGGGATGGTCATAAAGAATCGCGTAACTTCGGGATGGGTAATAGTAACCGGACCACCCTTCTCAATTTGTTTTCTGAAACGGGGTATAACCGAGCCGTTTGAACCAAGCACGTTGCCAAAACGCGTGGTAATAAAGTTGGTATCAACCTGGCAGCTGAGCGATTGGGTAAAGATTTCAGCTATGCGCTTGCTTGCACCCATAACGTTGGTGGGGTTAACCGCCTTGTCTGTAGAAATCATCACGAACTTCTCTACTCCATACCTTACGGCGGTTTCGGCAATTAGCTTTGTGCCTAGCACGTTGTTGAAAACAGCCTCAGTAGGGTTATTCTCCATCATGGGGACATGCTTGTAGGCTGCTGCATGGAAAACCACGTTGGGTTTAAAAACATCAAAGAGTTTATTTACCCTATAGTCATTGGTAACGCTTCCAATTACAGATTCAAAGTCGTAGAAGTGCAGGTTTTCCTTTAACTCCAGTTCAAGATCGTAAAGCGGAGTTTCGGCCTGGTCGAAGAGCACTATTTTTTTAGGGCTGAATTTGGAGATCTGCCTAACCATTTCGCTCCCTATCGATCCCGCTGCACCCGTTACCAGCACAACCTTGTTCTTTATGTAGTTTTGAATTCTCCTCTTGTCAAGAACAATAGGAGGGCGCTCTAAAAGGTCTTCAATGTTTATGCTTTTTAGCTGGCTGGTGTTAAGCTCTCCGTTAATCCATGCGGTAGCATCGGGTATAACCTGAACCTTTACGTTGAGCTGCAGGCACTTGTCTATTATTTTGTTCTTTTTTACAGGGTCAAGATTTTTTTGGGCGATTAAAATCCTTGAAACGCCATACTTTTGAACAAGGAATTCAATTTTTGAGGTGTTGTATATCCTGACATCCTCAATGGAGTTTCCCTCCTGCTTGCAGTTTGGGTCAATAAAGGCCACCACCTTTAGACCAGCCATGTTGTCCTTGTCAATTGCCCTTTTTGCAGAAGCGGCAAATTGTTCAATGCCTACAATCACAATATTTTCGGCTTCAATATCAACATTTTTAATGGTATAATAAAGCGTTTTGTAGAATAGCCTGGAGCCAATCATAAGAATATTGGTGCCGCAAAAATCTATGAGCAGGATGGAGTTTGGAATTAGGAACTGGCCCGATTTAGAGTAAACTATAAAGTTGATGGTAAACAGTACTATTGTGCTGGAAGTGGTTACCATGAATATCCTTTCAGCATCTTTCAAACTGGTGTACCGAATTAAGCCTGCGTAGGTATGAAACGAAATAAATGCAAGCGCCCTTACAAACAGGACTAGCGGAGCAACTAGCTTTAGGGCATTAACTTGCTCGCTTCCTATCCGAAACTCAAACCGCACGTAGTACGATAGAGTAATGGAAACCAGGCAGATGCATAAATCAATAACGAAAACCAACCAGCGGGGTGCATGTTTTACGGGTGGAATCATGTTAGGTAACATTTTATATTCAAATTTAGGAGAAAAATTGTATCGTTAGAAAATTTTTTTAAGCAAAAATTATTCCTAAAATGAGAATGATGAATAAATTTCAAACCTTTCTGGTTTATTTTAGGTAGTAGTAATGCGGGAAGAAAGTCCTGGAGAGCGGGTTAGTTGTATATTCCCACCAAATCACCCCTGAATGATACTTGGTATGATTTCAGCTTATACCCCTTAGTTGGGTAGCCATTATTGTAGAAGTAGTAAACCGTATGGCAATGAGGGCAGGTGGCAGTTCCTGAGCCGTTTTCATCAAGGGCCACCGATGCATTTACTGCAATGTGCTGCGGGCAGGTAGCATCAAAGGCAACTATTTCCTCCTGGTTTAGACGGAATACTATAATCCCGTTGTTGTTGTAACCCTCATTAGGAATTTTTACCGCGCCCATGGGAACGGTTATGTTGTTGTAAAAGGGTTCGTTAAGGTAGAATTCTATGTGAACTGGGACATCGGGAACAATTTCGGGCTCGTCCTCTCCACAGCTGCTAGGCAAAAAAAAGGATGCTGCTATTACTAAAAGTTTAGCTATCTTTGCTCTCATGGTTTTATTCCGGTAAATACATTACAAAAATACAATTGTTTTTGTTACTTATAATACCGGCTTAAACCTGATGGTGAAAAACAGCAACGGATTGCCGTTCGTAACAATTTAACGGAAATGACGTTAGTGTGGGTAGTTGAATTTTTGTTAACTAAATATTTGCTGAAATGGATGGTGGAGATATCCTATTCATAATCATTGTTACCATTTTAGGAATTATCAGCTCGGTTTCCAGGAAGAAAAAAGAGGCGGCCAAACGGGCCATGAAGCAGACCGAAGCAGAGGAGCCTAAAAACTATTCAGAAGGCCAACCAGTTGAAATACCTGAAAATAATAATGAAGACATATATACATGGCCTCAGCAATCAGTAAGCGAGTTTCCGTCCAACGACACTATGCAGGATTTTACTTCTAATTCAAATCCGCGAAATGAAGGGAAGTCTGTGTTGTCTGGCTGGGACAATATGGAGGGTGAGGTTAAATCTGTGGAGTATGAGATGCCGTCAGTGCAGGTAAGCGAAGAGGAGTTGTACGCCCCTAAAAAGTATGAAGAGCTCGATAAAATTCCCACTTCTTCGGGAAGCAGCCTACTCGACCAGCCTGTTAGTCCCTACGAGACAACCTACGAGGGTCTAGCTTCTAGCTATCAGCCTATTGCTTTCGAGGAGCAAGAGGAAGAGTCTAAAGCCCCCGATATGATTTTTGAGTATGAAAAAGTGCTTGAGCAGGAATCGAACCAAGCTGGCATTTTGGATGATTTTGATCCCGCCAAGGCAGTAATCTACTCTGAGGTAATTAATAAAAAATATTTTTAGCTTTCATTTCATTCCGAGATTTTTATTCTAAAATTTGTTATATTTGCAAAAGATGAGAGTTCCGAGCAATCGGAATTCTTTTTTATTTCAGATGTATAAGGAGGTTGAAATGTCCAAAGTGAACTACTTAACCGAAGAAGGCCTTGAGAAGCTGCGTAAGGAGCTCGACCACCTAAAGAGTGTGGAGAGGCCAGCCATTTCCAAAATGATTGCCGAGGCAAGGGACAAGGGCGATTTGTCGGAAAATGCCGAGTATGATGCAGCCAAGGAGGCCCAGGGCATGCTGGAGCTTCGTATTTCAAAGCTTGAAGACCTAGTTGCCAATGCCAGGGTTATTGATGAGTCGAAGATTGATACCGAACGCGTGCAAATACTCAACCGCGTTAAGCTTAAAAATCTGAAAACAAATGCTGTAGTTGAGTACATGCTGGTATCGGAGTCGGAGGCTAACTTGCGCGAGAACAAGATCTCTATCGCCACGCCAATAGCTAAAGCGCTGATTGGTAAAAAAATAGGCGACATAGTAGAGGTTCAGGTCCCTTCGGGTCTGATGAAGTTTGAAATTCTTAGCATATCACTTTAATCCTGTCGGGTTATGGCTTCCATTTTCTCAAAAATTGTGAATGGCGAAATTCCCTCTTACAGGGTTGCTGAAGACGAAAAATATTTTGCCTTTCTTGACATTAACCCTTTGGCTGAAGGGCACACCTTAGTAATACCCAAACAGGAGGTTGATTACCTTTTCAACCTCGATCAGGAAACCCTATCGGGATTAGTCCTTTTTGCCCAGCGGGTTGCCAAGGCAATTGAAAGCGTGATTCCATGTAAGCGTATTGGTGTAGCGGTTTTAGGGCTTGAGGTGCCTCATGCGCATATTCACCTCATACCAATTAATTCCGAGTCGGACATTGATTTCCATAAACCAAAGCTAAAGCTGAATCCTGAACAGCTTGATGCAATTGCCCAAAAAATTGCCACGAAATTTGAATAGCTGTGTGTGGTAGCGGGCTTCCATTCCGTGCCTCTTTGCAGGACAATCAGGCTAATACTTCAACCTATCCTAGAAAGCTTACGAAAAGCATTAGGTTTAAAAGGGTTACTACGGCTCCAAGACCGTAAAGTGTCCATTTTGTAAAGGGACTGTTTTTGTACTTTCCCATCACCTTTTCGGAGGAGGTGAGCCTAACCTGGGTGAATATCGTGAAGGGTAGTTGAATGCTTAGCACCATTTGGGATATTAGCAGTGCTTTAAAAGGGTTATCTATGGCAAATATAACCAGCACAGCAGCTACCAGCGAAAGCAGAATTCCAAGTTTTGAATGGTTGTCCTTTACGTCGTAAGGCTCGTTAAAAATTCCTGCGAATATTGATCCGGCAGCCATCCCCGAGGTTATGGTAGAGGATATCCCTGCAAGTAGCAGAGCTACTGCAAATATATCGGCTGCACTGCTTCCAAGTAATGGTATTAACATGTTTTGAGCCTGACTTAGCTCCGAAACCGGCGTTTGGGTTTTATGAAAAGTGGTTGCAGCAAGTAGTATCATGGAGCTGTTTATGGCCCATCCAACCAGCATGCTGAAAAGGGTATCGAAAAATTCATAGTCGAGTTGTCTTCGTATCACCCTGTCGTCCTGAAGGTTCCACTGTCGGCTTTGAATTACCTCGGAGTGCAGAAACAGGTTGTGGGGCATAACTACTGCCCCGAGAACGCTCATGATAACGAGCATGGAGCCTTCAGGAAACGATGGCGTTACGGAGGATTTGATGGCTTCGGGCCAGTCAATATTAACCAGGCTCAACTCGTAGATAAACGATAGTCCTATTATGGAGACAAATGCTATAATCCACTTTTCAATTGCCCGGTAGCTATTGGTGAATAGCATCACTAGCACAAACGCCAAAACAAGCACTGCGCCAATCTTGATAGGTATGCCGAATAGCATTTGTAGTGCTATTGCGCCTCCCATTATCTCGGCCAGCGAGGTTGAGACTGATGCCAGCATTCCGGTGCCCAGGATAAACCTTGAAACGCCAGGTTTTAGGTACTTTGTGGTTGCTTCGGACAGGCACAACCCGGTGGCAATTCCCAAATGTGCCACGTTATGCTGAAGGACGATGAGCATAATGGTGCTCAGGCTCACCATCCATAGCAGCTTATAGCCATAGTCGGCTCCCGCCGCGAGGTTGGAAGCCCAGTTACCGGGATCAATAAATCCCACAGTTACCAGCAGTCCGGGTCCAATAAACTTGAATATTTCCATCGCTCCCATCACGGGACGATGGTTTTTGGAATCAAACCTTGTAAAAATCTTTAGCATCTTTAAACCGCTATTTATCCGTTACCTGTTTTGTTGCTTACCACCTTAATATTAGTAACCCTTTTTTAGGTGAAAAAGTTCTACTTTTTACCTTTGCGCTAACTCAATCTTTTTCTGCTGTTGCGCAATATGATATACTTTGGCTTGGTGCTCCAATGCTGACTTTTCCGTTTATTCATAGTGGAGTAGAGCTAGGCCTCATCTGTCATATTGCTTTTCATAACCATGTCCACCGTTTTTACCACATGCTCCAGTTCAAAACCCCTCGACAACCCAAATCGGACAAGTTTTGCCCGTAAGTCCGACGGACTTTTAGCCTTAACCTGGTTGGCCTTTGTGGTAATAATATTTTCCAGAGTTGCCCGGTCGAATTGGGGCTGAAGCTCGAGCAGCGCCTCCTTAATTATAGATTCGTTAATTTTTTTTACCCGCAGAGCTGCTGCAATTTTAATGCTGCCCCACTTGTTTAGCTGGCTCTTTTCCCTTACAAACATTTGTGCATACCTTCTGTCATCAACAAATCCCTCATCAACCAACATGGAGACAATCTTTTGAGCCTCTTCGTTATTAATCCCCCATAGTTTAAGTTTCTGCATGATATCCCACACGCACTTTTCCTGCCTTGCGCATAGGTTTTGGAGCCGTGTTAAAGCTTTATCAATACTCACTTTTTCTCTGCTATCCATAATTACAGTGGGTTGGTTATGTTTAGCCGGTATAGGTGCCCGAAATCATCCGGTAGCGTTCATTTATATCCTTTCGCAACGTAACCTTGCCAAAATGGTTTGCCTCCAGCAGCTCTACCATTTGGTTGCCAAACTCCTCATTAATTTCGAGGAATAGCCTTCCCCCTTGCTTAATCAACTTGGAGGACTTGCTTACAATAGCCTTGTAAAATTGAAGGGGGTTATCATCACTTACGAACAGGGCTAGCGGGGGTTCGTGGTCGAGCACATTTTTGTGCATAAACCTCCTTTCGGAGCTGCGCACGTAGGGTGGGTTGCTCACCACAATGTCGAAGGGAGCGTTTGGAATCAGGCTGCCGGAAAGGATGTCAGCCTCTACAAAGCAAATCGAGGCGCTGTATATTTTAGCGTTATGCCTTGCAACTTTAAGCGCGTCCGGGGAAATATCAACAGCTGTAAGGGTAGAATCGGGGATGTTTTGTGCCAGGGCAATGGCAATGCAACCCGAGCCGGTTCCAATATCCAGAATTTTAGGTTTTGGTAAGTGGCAATCAGCAATCACCCATCGAACAAGTTCTTCGGTTTCCGGGCGGGGAATGAGCACCGATGGGTTAACAGTTAGATTTAACTCCATAAAAGTGGTTTCGCCCAGCAAGTATTGAATTGGAACGCCTCGAACCAGCTGGCCTGTCATGTCTAATATATTTTTGGACAGGCTGGGGCTGACTTGGGCGTTTGGGGTTAGGTGAACATGGTAGTAGGGAATTTTAAGCACATGTTCCAGCAGCATCCTACGCAAGGAGTTTACCTCACCGGAAGTAAAAAATTGGTTCAGGACTAAGCCCACCTCATCAAATAGCTGCCTTTGAGTGTAACTCTTCATTTAAAAATTTAACTTTGTCATAGCACAAATTTAGGTAATATTTATGGACAACCTCGATGTGGATAAGCTTTACATGTCTCGCTGCCTGGAGTTGGCCTTAAACGGGATGGGAAGTGTTGCTCCAAACCCCATGGTGGGTGCTGTTGTTGTACACAACGGTAAAATCATCGGTGAGGGATTTCATGCGCAGTATGGTGAGGCACATGCCGAAGTTAATGCCATTAACTCGGTTAGGGATAAATCGCTGTTGCAGGATTCAACGCTTTACGTTTCGCTTGAGCCCTGCTCGCATTATGGTAAAACTCCTCCATGTACCGACCGAATTGTTGAGTATGGCATTCCGCGGGTAGTGGTGGCCACAACCGATCCAAACCCCAGGGTCTCGGGCCGCGGGTTGGAGCAGCTGCGTAAGCATGGAGTTGAGGTTTCTCTGGGTATTCTTGAGGATGAAGCATTGCTGCTAAACAGGAGGTTTATCACCTTTCATACCTGCAAAAGACCCTATATTATTCTTAAATGGGCTCAAACTATAGATGGATTTATTGATCTGGTTAGAACTGCTGAAACACCTGTTGGTTCTGTTTGGATAACTAACGAGCTGGCACGCTCGCTGGTACATAGATGGAGAAGCGAAGAGCAGGCAGTGATCGTCGGAACCAACACCGTTGAAAGGGATAACCCACGCCTGAACATCCGCAGCTGGAGTGGAAGAAATCCCATTAGGGTGATTGTTGATCGAAAGTTGCGCCTGAGTAGGGATGCCAATGTTTTCGATGGAAGTCAGCCTACAATTTTGTTCATTGGGAATAACAGCAGCGCGCTGGTGCGTAAATCGGAATTTGCAGGCATCTCAAACCTGGAGATGGTAACAATCGACTTTGCCAAAGGCTCCGAGCAGCAAATCCTAAAAGAGCTGAGCGATCGGGATGTTATTTCATTGATAATTGAAGGCGGTGCAACGCTGCTCAACAACTTCATTCAGAAAAACTTATGGGACGAGGCACGGGTATTTGTTGGCAACCGCTTTTTTGGCGAGGGAGTGAAGGCCCCTCTTTTTAAGGGCGATCCTGTATCCTACGAAGAGGTAGGGGACAGCAAGCTATTCATTTATCGGAATCAGCAGGGAAGAAGCAACAGGTGAAATACTAATAACCTTCAGCATATCGTTTCAAATTTACCATTGTAGTTTTGCAGTGCCAGGCGTAACCGCGTTGCAAAAGTTACAGTGCTGCAAATTTAATAGCATCCGAATCCCATGTTGGCGCTTTTTCTATGGCCGGAATAACCTCCTGGGGGGTTTCCACAAATGTCCAAATACCTGCATGTTCAGGCCGCATGAAGTGCTCATCAATCATCTTGGCCAAAAGTAATTTTAGGTAATCGTAGAATCCATCGGTATTGAGAATGATTATGGGTTTCGTAAATTTTCCCAACCTTTTTAGGGTGATTACCTCCATCAGCTCCTCAAGCGTTCCACAGCCGCCAGGCAGGGCGACTACGGCATCAACATCCTTAATGAGGAGCTTTTTCCGCTCATGCATATCCTTAACCAGCTTTAGCTCGGTGAGATTCTTATGTCCCCACTCAACTTTATTCATAAATCGGGGCAATATACCTACCACCATGCCTCCATTCATAAGAGCGGTATCGGCCAGACATCCCATAAGCCCGTGAGAACCACCACCATACACTATGATGTCGCCTCTGTTGGCCAATTCCGAGGCTAGCTGACGGGTTGCATCAAAATACTTTTGGTTAATTTTTGAGCTGGACGCACAGTAAACCGAAATTCTCATAAGGAAAAGATTAAATGGGCTCTACGTTTGCAAGAACATGCGGTTAGTCCTTTATTTCGGGAATGCCGCTGTTTGTAATGCACAGCTGATGGAGAATACCGGTTAGAATCTATTGAAAACTCCATTTGCTGCAACGCGAATGGTGGAAGGGGGATTTTGGGTAAAGATAATAATGAAGATGTTTAGTAGAAATAGGTAAAACCACCACAACATCGGGTTAATAACCCTAAACATCATGGTGGTATGAAAATTTTTAAAAAAACTACCTGAGTAGGGCTTCAAGTTTGGAAACCAGGTTGCTTTTAGGAACAGCTCCAACCTGCTTGTCGGCCAGCTGTCCATCTTTAAAGAACAGCACGGTAGGGATATTCCTGATGCCGAAACGCGCAGCAATGCCAGGGTTATTATCCACATCAACCTTTGCAACAACAGCTCTATCCTTGTATTCATCGGCAATTTGTTCGATGTAGGGGGCAATCATTCGGCAGGGGCCACACCATTCTGCCCAAAAATCAACTACAGCAGGTTTGCCGGCATTCAGCACCACCTCGTCAAAGTTGGAATCGTTTACTTCTTGTGCCATGACAACTATTGTTTTAAATTGATAATCTAATTCGTTTACCAGTACAAAATTAAAACGAAAATTAATACCAAAGGTTCAGCTTGTAATTAGTTTATACTCCAGCTCATTATCTGTCAGGAAGTGAATAAGTTCGGTGTTGATGCTAACCCGGTGCGATCGGGAAAACAGGTCAACCGAAATCCTGTTTTCCACATCTACCACCTTAAATCGAAGCGATACCTTGGCATTCTCGTGGGTTAACCTGGTAAAATCGTCAATAAGTATGTCGTTAATTTCAGTGGTGGGAAGGGTAATCGAAATACCCTTTATTTGTTTTTCCCGAACGTCGTAAAGCATGCTCATACTTTTGATGTGAAGCTCCAACTCCTCTGGTTTAAAGGCTTTGGGCTGAACTTTTCCCTTAATCATCACCATGTAACCGGTGTAGCAGAAATTTCGATAGGTTTCAAAGTCCTTTCCAAACAGCATGATGTCCATGGTGTCGGAGTAGTCCTCAATGGTGAGCCTGGCGTAAGGTTTGCCATTTTTGGTAGTATCAATCTTAGCCTTAACCACCATACCGGCAATGGTTACTTCCCTGTTGTTGAAATCTTCGAGGTTTTTAAGTTCGGCCAGGTTGGTGTTGCATAGGTTCTCAATTTCAAACCGAAACTCGTCAAGTGGATGAGCAGAGAGGTAAATGCCAATGATTTCCTTTTCCTTGTTCAGCTTTTCGATGGTTGGCCAATCGTCGGTTTTGGGAGGTTCGGGTTGTGGTACCTCAAATCCGTTGGTTGCACCAAAAAGGGTCATCTGCTTACTGTTTTTTTCCAATTGAACCTTTGCTCCGTAGCGCATCAGGGTTTCCATGAAGGTTACACCCTTGGAGTCGGGTGTAAAATAGGCGCCCCGGCTAATGGGGCTAATGTTGTCGAAAGCGCCAGCCAGCACGAGCGATTCCAAATTTTTCTTGTTAACTGTTTGGAGGTTAACCCGCTCCATGAAATCGTATATATTTTTAAATTTACCCTCATGGTTGCGAGTTTCGATAATGTTAGCTGCTGCATTTTCGCCCATTCCCTTGATAGCTCCCAAGCCGAATCTGATGTCGCCGTTGGGCATCACTGAGAACTTGTAGTTGCTCTCATTCACGTCCGGTCCCAGCACTTGCAGGCCCATTCGACGGCACTCGTCCATGAAAGTGGTTATTTTTTTAATATCCGAAAGATTCCGGCTTAGCACAGCCGCCATGAACTGACCCGGGTAATGTGCCTTGATGTATGCGGTTTGGTAGGCCAGAAAGGCATAGCAGGTGGAATGTGACTTGTTGAAGGCATATTCGGCAAAGGCTTCCCAGTTGGTCCAGATTTTTTCCACTTTAGCCTGGTCGTGTCCGTTGTTGATGCATCCATGGATAAATTTTCCCTTCATTTTGTCCATGACGTCCCGGAGTTTTTTCCCCATTGCTTTTCGCAGAGAATCAGCCTCACCCCTTGTAAATCCGGCAAGTTTCTGCGAGAGTAGCATCACCTGCTCCTGGTAAACGGTTATTCCATAGGTATCCTTTAGGAATTCCTCCATTTCGGGTATGTCGTACTCTATTTTCTCCCGACCATGCTTCCGGTTGATGAAGCTGGGGATATACTCCATAGGCCCCGGGCGGTAGAGCGCATTCATGGCAATGAGGTCCTCGAATCGGTTTGGCTCCAAGGCTTTAAGGTATTTTTTCATTCCGGCCGACTCAAACTGGAAAATGGCGGTGGTATCGCCCCGAGAGAAGAGTTCGAGTGTTGTCGAATCATCCAAGGGGATATTGTCTATATCGAGCGATTTTCCGGTTGATTCCATGATAAGCTGCAGGGCATCCTTAACAATGGAAAGGGTTTTCAGTCCAAGAAAGTCCATTTTCAGAAGGCCAATGTCCTCCATATGGTTGCCCTCATACTGGGTAACGAAGAGTTTGGCCTCCTTGTTGATACAAAGGGGGATGTAGTTTTCCAAATCGTCGCGTCCAATGATGATGCCGCAGGCATGGACACCTGTTTGTCTGATGGTTCCTTCAAGAACCTGTGCGTGCTTTAGTGTTGCCCTCACCAGCTCGTTGTCCGATTTCAGCTCCTTTTCCAGCTCGGGAACCTCTTTAATGGCAGCCGGCAGGGTAATGCCAATGCGTTCGGGAACAAGTTTCGACAAACGCTCGGAGGTTGAGAGGTCAAGGTTTAACACTCGGGCAACATCCTTTATGGACGATTTGGCTGCCATGGTGCCAAAGGTTACAATGTGGGCCACACGTTTTTCGCCGTACTTTTGAACCACGTACTGGAGCACATCCTCCCGGCCATCCTCGTCAAAATCAATATCAATATCGGGCATGGAGATGCGGTCGGGGTTGAGAAACCGCTCGAACAGCAGGTTGTATTTTATGGGGTCTATGTCGGTAATTTTTAGGCAGTAGGCGACCACGGAGCCAGCGGCCGAGCCTCGTCCGGGACCAACCGATACCCCCATTTCGCGGGCAGCCCTTATAAAGTCCCAAACAATCAGGAAGTAGCTGGGGTAGCCCATACGTTCAATTACCTGAAGTTCAAACTCTATTCTACTGCCGATCTCGTCGCTAAGGGTATCGCCCCAGCGCAATTTTGCTCCTTCGTAGGTAAGGTGGCGCAGGTAATCATTGTCATCGGTGAAACCATCGGGAAGCGGGAAGTTAGGCATAATGGGCTTGTGGCTAAGATCGTAAAATTCAACCTTATCCAGTATTTCCATGGTGTTGTGAACTGCTTCGGGATTCTCGGAAAAGATGGAAAGCATTTCCTCCTCGCTTTTCAGGTACTCCTGAAAGGTGTAGCGCATACGGTTGGTGTCGTCAATCCGCTTGTCGGTGTTAAGGCATATTAGCAGGTCGTGCGAGGCGGCATCATCGGACATGACGAAGTGGACGTCGTTGGTGGTAATGCACTTTACTCCTGTTTTTACCGACAGCTCTAACAATGCCTTGTTTACCTTCAGCTGGTTTTCGTAAACCTCGGAGTCAATGCGGGGTTCACCGGATTTGTGGAGCATGAGCTCCAGGTAAAAGTCGTCGCCAAAAATATCCCTGTACTCCATTATTAGCCTCTCGGCTTCGGCGATGTTGTTGTTAAGTATGGCTTGAGGTATTTCGCCTCCCAAACAGGCGCTGGAGGCAATTAGCCCCTTGCTGTACTGTCGCAGGAGCTCCTTATCAATGCGGGGCTTGTAGTAGAAACCCTCGGTGTAGCCATAGCTAACCAGCTTCACCAGGTTGTGGTAACCTTCCAGGTTCTTGGCCAGAAGAATAAGGTGAAAGTTATGGCGGTCCTCCTTGTCCGTGCGGTCGAAACGGCTGTTTTTTGCCAGGTATGTTTCGCAGCCGACTATGGGTTTAAAAAGTTGTTTTTCGGCCTCCCTCAGCTGCTCGTTCAGCAGGTCTAGAGAAGGGCTGTTATCAGCCACACTACTTCCGGAGCTTATGCCTTTAATTTCAGCTTTTATGCTTTCTATTTCCTTAAGAACAGGGCTATTACTTTTTTTTACAGTATTCAGAAACTCCTTTATGCCGAACATGTTGCCGTGATCGGTTATGGCAATTCCTGGCATGCCCAGCTCTTTTGCCCTGCTTACTAGCATTTCAATGCTCGATGCTCCATCCAGTATGGAGTAGTGGCTGTGAACATGAAGATGTACAAAACTTCCCATTTACTTAATTGTAGTCAATACTCAGATTTACGAAATGGCAGGATGAAGCGTTACCGTCATGAAAACGAAGGTGATTTTAAATTGAAAATCTTGGGATTCAAATGAATGAACTTAGCCATTAACCCTACCTGTTATCGTGCGAATTTACCAAAATATGGGGTAGGTAAAATGGATGTTGATAACTATTGAATTTTCTTTTCGCATTCAGGTTTGGTTACTTCAATTTGGCTGTTTGCCACATTTTTACTGTAGTTTGTAAAAGGAGTTATGGAATATATGAATCTTACTTCTATTTTTATAGCTTAGCATATTAAATTTTTATAGGATGCGCGGAAAACTACTAATGCTATTGGTGGCTAGCGGAGTGATATTATCTGTTAGCGCATACGGGCAGAATAACCTACCTGCCTATCTAGGTGTCTCATACATTCCGGAGCTGAGATGGAAGGTGTACTTCATCAACCATAAATCTATCGGCGAACCTCTTTCCCTGAATTTTGACATGACCAGCATGTCGTCCTACGAGGGCAATTTTGGTATTCGTAGGCTAGGGGTCAGGATGGGGGTGTCGGCCCAGACGGAGAACAACCTAATAGGTAAGTTTTACCGCTGGGGCGGGTACTTGGGATTTAAGAACATGCTACTACGGCTACAGAGTTCCAAGATGTCGGGCGACCTGGAGTGGTCGGGAGCGCTGCCTCCTGGTTACTATGCCAATAGGGAATTTTCCAACAAGTACTTCAACATAGATCTTTTAAAGACTGCTAAAGGGGGTTCGGCGTTTAACGAAGTTGGAGGGTACTGGGGTGTTGGCTATACCTCAATGGGTTATCCGGTAGAGATTAGCACCCTGGTTACCGAAGGCGGAAGGGAGAACCAGAAGTTTGGAATGCCTGCTTATGATACGCTCTACTCCATTAAATCGTATAATATTTGTTTCGGATTTGACTTGCTTCGACAGCTTTGCCTTACAGGAGGACTTGAAGGTTTTGCTCCGGGAAGACGCGCCATGCGTTTTGCCATGTATGCCTCCACGCAGGATAAGGTTGGTTTTGGGCCGGCCAAAATATCCGATTACGGAGTTTCTATGGCCGAAGCGCTTAACCCGGGTAGAACTGCAGTTACCAGTAAGTTTTTCAATGTAATGGTTCATTACTCCCTCTCCTTGGGGTTGCGCTACTACATTCATCCCGGGCCAACGGTAGTAATTTTTGCTCTGGGATACGACTTTGAAGGCGCCATGAATGCGCCCTTTAAAGGAGCAGCCGATAACGCCGAGGATTTAGGTTTCGACTTTTTGAACTACTACCTGAACCATGGTGTTTCGTTTAAGATATTCCTGGCATGGAACAGGGACTGGCAGCAGAAAAATCAGTAACTACCTGTTTACCTCACCTCAAGCACCTTGCCAGTGAATTCTACCTTTCCTGCTGTAAGCTTAACGATGTAAGTTGCAGCAGGCATTCCTACTTCTGCTGCAGAAAAGTAGTGGGTTTTTTGTCCCGCATCCTCAATACCGTTCACCAAAACGCTAACAAGCTTGCCCGTAATGTCATACACCGCAAGGTTTACTTTGCAGCTTTCGGGGAGGGTGTAGGTAATGGCAACCTTGCCCTTATAGGGATTTGGAAATGTTGTAAACCTCAGCAGGTTATCCGACACCTTGTCCACATCGCTTGGCTGACTTACAACATTGCCGTTGAAGGCTGCCTTGGTTTGTGTTGAAGGTTTCCCGTTTGCCGGAGTGTAGGTGCTTTTTATTAGCGATAGTACCGGAAAACGGTGGTTGGCCACATACCAGCGATAGGTAACATCCTCAATGTTAATCAGGCTGTTGTTGATGGTTTGCGTGGTGAGCTTCACCTCCTTAACCCGTAAAACTCCACTTAGCTCTCTTCCACCGGGTAAAATCAGCTTACCGTAGCCATCGCCCTCCACCCGGTAGGTTCCTGAAATGGTGCCAACAGGCACTTCGTTAACAAGGTAATCACCCTTAAAATCTCCGGAAAAGCTGCTGTTAAAACCAAACGGGTAGCGCATTTTGACAAATGGCTTGCTGTATGTTATTTCGGTGCTTCCTGTAGATGACTGAAAACCAACTTGCTCCAGTGAGTTGGCTGTCATATTGAAGATAAACCTATTGCCGAACTCTTCAAGCACCACGTTGCCACCCTGGTTTGAGGGGTAATCCTTGAGGGTGTAAACCTCTTTTAGGCTGCCCTGGAAGTTCTCCGAAGTTTCCAGCATGCTGAAGTTCCACACCACGTTTTTACCAGCTGGGCCGGGTTCTACGTAGCTTGTAAGCAGCATTGGGTTATTGTCATTAGGAATGAATCCGTGGTTTTGGCTGGTAATAATAGTTTGCCCGAATAAACTTAGGGTAAGAACCAGCTGAGGGCTGAGCAGTAATAATTTCTTCATGACGGCCTCCTTTTAGGTTTAGCTATGCCCAAATATAGCTCAACTTCGAAATGAAATCAATACGTTGTGCGGTTAATTTTTTGTTAACTTCTTTAAGGGCAGCTCCATAAGCAAAGAGGTTGGGTTTAGTGAGTTGAAAAGTTAACAGAATGCTTTTCTCAGGCTGGTAGAAGAGTCTTGGATGTGAAGCAATGTGGCGTTTGGTGATGGTATGGCAAAAAAAGTTGTACTTTGGTGTGGGTGGTCAGCAGCAACGGCAAACAGCTATATCTGCCCCTGTTACCTTTGGAGCATGCCGCTTACATTGTGATTTACAGGTAAAATGAGGTTGTGGGCGGGTAGTTCGGGCCAATTAGTTTCCCATTTCGGAAAGGAACTTAATCCGCATAAGCCTGATTTCCTCCTCGGTGTAATCCTCATCGCCAAGGGCAACAAGAGCTTCCTCGAGGCTTTCGGTTTCGGCCTCATTGCGGAAGTAGTCGAATATTTCCTCCTGCTTATCCTCGTCAATAACCTGGTTGATGTAGTAGTCAAGGTTGATTTTGGTACCCGAGTTGACAATTGCCTCAATTTCGTTCAGCAGCTCATCCATTTCGAGATTTTTTGCGTTGGCTATGTCTTCGAGGTCCATTTTCCGGTCGATGCTCTGAATGATGTACACCTTGAGAAGCGATTTGGTGGCAACCGATTTAACCACCATGTCCTGGGGTCGGATAATATCCTTATCCTCAACGTATGCCTTAATCAGCTCAACAAACTCCTGTCCGAAGCGCTTGGCTTTTCCGGCGCCAACTCCGGTAATACTATGCAGCTCCTCAATGGTAATGGGGTACTGGATGGCCATATCCTCCAGCGATGGGTCTTGAAAGATTACAAAGGGGGGAAGGTTTTTCTTTTTGGCCATTTTCTTTCGCAGGTCTTTCAGCATTGCAAGCAGCTCGTCATCAACAGCGCCCGACCTGTCCATGGGCATTCCAATAGATTCATCGTCATCGGCTTCCTCGTACTCGTGGTCCAGGGTAAAGAGCACGTCGGTGGGTTTGTCGATAAATTCCTGACCCTTAGGCGTAATAAATAGCAGCCCGTAGTTTTCGATGTCCTTGTCCAGGAACTTCATCACCAGGGCCTGACGGATTATGGAGTTCCAGAACCGGGAGTCCTTTTCGGCGCCCTCGCCGAAGGTATCGAGCTGGTTATGCTTGTACGATTTAACCGCTGCGGTAACGTTGCCAAGCAGGATGTTGACTATGTGGTCAGCTTTAAACTTTTGGTTGACTGCCAGCACCGTTTCCAGCACCATTTGAAGCTCCTCTTTCCCCTCAAACTGTGTTTTGGGGTGTAGGCAGTTGTCGCACGAGTTGCAGTTTTCCTCATCATACTCCTCCCCGAAGTAGTTCAGAAGAGTTTTCCGACGGCACATGGATGACTCGGCGTACGACACGGTTTCGAGCAGCAGCTGCTTGCCAATTTCCTGTTCCGACACCGGTTTCCCCTGCATAAACTTTTCAAGTTTTTGAATGTCCTTGTAGCTGTAAAAGGTTATACATTGACCTTCGCCCCCATCCCGGCCAGCCCGACCGGTTTCCTGGTAGTATCCCTCAAGGCTCTTGGGAATGTCGTAGTGGATAACAAACCTAACGTCGGGCTTGTCGATACCCATTCCAAAGGCTATTGTTGCCACAATTACATCAACCTCCTCCATCAGGAATTTATCCTGATTTTCCGAGCGGGTGGCGGCATCCATCCCCGCATGGTAGGGCAACGCCTTAATTCCGTTGATTTTGAGAATTTCGGCCATCTCCTCAACCTTCTTCCGGCTAAGGCAGTAAATGATTCCCGACTTGCCCTGGTTGGACTTTATGTACTTGATGATTTCCTTAACTGCATTCACCTTGGGGCGTACCTCGTAGTACAGGTTGGGCCTGTTGAACGACGATTTGAAAACACTGGCGTTGAGCATGCCGAGGTTTTTCTGGATGTCGTGCTGAACCTTGGGGGTTGCCGTAGCGGTCAGGGCAATTATAGGAGCTGTGCCTATCTCGTTAATTATGGGGCGAATTCTTCGGTACTCCGGACGGAAGTCGTGCCCCCATTCAGAAATACAGTGCGCCTCGTCAATTGCGTAGAATGAAATTTTGATTTGCTTTAGAAACTGTATGTTTTCCTCTTTGGTAAGCGATTCGGGTGCTACATACAGCATTTTGGTAACACCGTTGGTAACATCCTGTCTTACCTTTTGAAGTTGGGTTTTATTAAGCGAGGAGTTCATAAAGTGGGCAATGCCCTCCTCCAGAACAAATGCGCGCATTGAGTCAACCTGGTTCTTCATAAGGGCGATGAGGGGCGATATGATGATGGCGGTTCCATCAAGTATTAGGGCGGGCAGCTGGTAGCATAGCGATTTGCCTCCACCGGTGGGCATAAGAACAAACGTGTCGTTCCCTGTAAGAACATTGTGAATAATTGCCTCCTGGTTGCCCTTAAAGGTGTTGAACCCGAAATACTTGTTAAGATACTCCTTTAATGATAGTTCAGATGTGTTAACGTTCATGATTTAAGTTTCCGACTCCTAATTTTAAACTGTTTAACTGTTGCTTTCCACCCTACATTACGTTACGTGGATAAAAAATAGATACTTTTGCTTTTATAAATATACGCCATATTTTTTTTAGTGGTTCAAATTTAAAGTCATTTAACAAAAGGATGACAAAAGTAGCAAATGAAAGGGAAAAAATGAATAATGATGCCATCAGAAAACTAGCTGTTGAAACAATCCGAACCGAAGCCGATGCCATTGAAAAACTCGCCGGGTTTATTGATGATGATTTTGTTATGGCAGTAAACCTGATTTTTAACGGAAAAGGTAGGGTAATTGTTACGGGGATTGGAAAAAGCGCGATTGTGGCTGAAAAAATTGTAGCCACCTTCAACTCAACGGGAACGCCAGCCATATTCATGCACGCTGCCGATGCCATTCACGGCGATTTAGGGATTATTCAGCCCGATGATGTTGTTGTTTGCCTCTCAAAGAGCGGCAGTACTCCCGAAATAAAGGTTTTGGTCCCACTAATCAGAAATTTGGGCAATAAGATAATTGCGGTTGTTTCGAACACCGATTCCTACCTGGCCCGTTCATCCGATTTTGTGCTTAAGGCAACAGTTGACCGGGAGGCATGTCCTAACAACCTGGCCCCCACATCCAGCACTACAGCCCAAATGGTTATCGGCGATGCCCTGGCAGTTTGCCTACTCAAACTTCGCGGCTTTACCCCGGCCGATTTTGCTCGCTTTCACCCGGGTGGAGCCCTTGGTAAGAAACTCTACATGCGTGTTTCAGACATTTTCACCTCTACCGATGTTCCAAAAGTTCGCCCCGACGATCGAATTCGATCGGTTATACTCGAAATATCCTCAAAGCGCTTAGGCGCCACCGCGGTGGTTGACTCCAACGACAGGGTTGTTGGCATTATCACCGACGGTGATTTACGCCGAATGCTCCAGAAGAATCAGAGCATCGAAGGCCTTGCCGCCGCCGATATTATGACCGTTAACCCAAAAACAATTGACAGGGAGGAGTTGGCAATTACGGCTTTCAACCTTATGGAGCAGAATAAAATCACCCAGCTGCTCGTTACCCATGAGGACCGATATGAAGGGGTGATACACATTCACGATATTCTCAGAGAAGGTATAGTCTAATTTCCTTAAGGTGATGGCTGGAAAAGCATCGAAACATAATGAAATGACTTTCTGGCAGCACCTGGGTGAATTGAGGAATATTTTTATCCGCTGCATGTTGGCAGTTGTTGTGCTTTCAATTGTGGCATTTTGCTTAAAGGACATTATTTTCCAGCAGGTTGTACTTCGCCCTCGAATGCCCGAGTTTGTTACCAACCGGTTGTTATGCCGGTTGGCTGAGCAGTGGAACTCTCCGGTTCTTTGCATCAACTCAACTATTTTACCGCTTATCAACATTGAACTTGCTGGGCAGTTTACTGTTCATTTAAGGGTGGCTTTCTGGAGCGGGGTAATTATGGCTTTTCCGTATATTATGTATGAACTTGCCAAATTTTTCAGACCGGCGCTTAAGCAGGGGGAATCAGCTATGCTTAGAGGTGTAGCATTAATGTTTACCCTTTGCTTTGCAATTGGCGCTGCTTTTGGGTACTTCATAATAGCACCCATATCCATTCATTTTTTAGGAACCTACTCGGTGAGTGCGCAGGTAGTCAACCAAATCACTCTGGGTTCATACCTGTCAACCGTTTTAGGCCTCATTTTTGCAGGTGGCGCAGCCTTTGAGATGCCGGTAGTTGTGCTGTACCTTAGCCGTTTAGGAGTGGTGAAACCCCAATTCCTATCCCGATATAGAAAAGTTGCCATTGTAGTTATCCTGGTTATTTCGGCCGTGATAACACCTCCCGATGTGTTCAGCATGACCATTGTTGCCATCCCGCTTTTGCTTCTCTACGAGGTGAGCGTTTTGCTGGCCCGAATGGAGTTTAAGGATTGATTTTTATGATTATGAGGAGATTGTTGTTTTTTCTAGCACTTCAGCTGGCATTTGTTTCATCCATTTTTGCCCAGGGGCAGATAACCAAAATCAGGGGTAGGGTTATTGACGCTCAAACCAGGGAGCCTATAGCCTACGTGAACATTGCTTTTAGGGGACTTCCCATTGGAACTATTACCTCCGAAAAAGGTGAGTTTTTCCTCGAAACAAGAACTACGGGCGACTCACTTACCTTTTCTTATGTTGGGTACCAGTCGAAAACCGTAGCGGTTAAAAAGGGGTATTTTCAGGAGATTAACGTGGAACTTCAGCCCGAGGCTATTGAGCTTGCCAGCATTGTAGTAAAACCAGGCGAATATCAGGCAAACCGTATTGTGAAAAACATTATCAGGAATAAGGATAAAAACAACCCGGCCAACCTCAGCTACTTCTGCCATAGCTACAATAAAATTCAGGTTGACCTGAACAATGTAAACCTTGAAGCTTCGCAACGTAAGTTTTTGAATCAGTTTAAATTTATTTGGGACTACGTGGACACCAATGCCATAACCGGAAAACCCTACCTTCCGATTTTCATCACCGAGTCGCTTTCCGACTACTACTACCGTTCAAGCCCAAAAATGGAGAAGGAAATTATTAAGGCTACCAAAATTTCAGGTGTTAACAACGAGAGCGTTGCGCAGTTTACGGGTATGATATACCAGAACGTGAACATTTACGATAACTACATCAATATTTTCGATCAGGGTTTGGTTAGCCCGATAGCCAATGCCGGCTTAATCTACTACAAGTACATTCTGGTTGATAGCGCCTTTGTGGGAAATCGCTGGTGCTACCAGATTTCGTTTAAGCCCCGTCGGAAAATGGAGCCTACATTTACCGGCGATTTTTGGGTGAACGACACCACCTGGGCTGTGGTGAAAGCCCAGTTCCGCCTTTCCGATATGGTTAACCTTAACTTTGTAAACGACATGGTTACCACCTCGGAGTACGTCCCAATTAACGATACCCTCTGGTTCCCGAAGCAGCTAACCATGTTTGTTGATTTTAACCTTACCGATAAGGAGGCCGGTTTTTTTGGGCACAAAACAGTTACCTACAGCGATGTTACCCTTAATCCCGACTTCCCAAGCGAGATTACCGAGCAGCCAACCAGCCTTAAGGTTATGGAGGGTGCGCTAAATCAGGATAAAGAGTACTGGAATAAGACGCGACCTTTTGAGCTGACGCCCAAGGAGGCCAACATTTACGCCATGGTGGACTCGGTGCAGCAGGTTCCTCTATACAAAACTTTTGTTGACATAATCAACATGATTGTGAACTACTACTACGTTGTGGGGTACGTTGAGATTGGCCCCTACTACCAAACATACAGCTTCAACGAAATTGAGGGTAACCGCTTTAAGGTGTCGGGACGAACAAGTAACGAGTTTAGCACTAAAGTTATGCTATCGGGTTTTCTGGCCTATGGCGACAAGGACAACCGATTCAAGTGGGGTGTTGGTTCCATGTACATGATAGGAAAGAATCCGCGCCAGGTGTTAAGCCTTGACTACAAAAGCGACATCGAGCAAATGGGACAAAGCCCAAATGCCCTTACCGAGGACAACATCCTCACCTCGTTTCTTCGCCGAAACCCTAACTACAAGCTAACCATGGTGAAGGATTTTAGCGTGTCGTATGAAAAGGAGTGGTTCACCGGATTGTCCAATACAATTTATTTCAGCAACAGGATAATGTACCCCACGGAGTACATCCCATTTCTCCCGGTTGGCGGAGGTTTGCAGCTGAAAAATATCACCACCTCGGCAGTAACCCTTAACACCCGCTGGGTAAAAGATGAAACTTTTGTTCAGGGTGAATTCACCCGGGTAAGCATGGGCAGTAAATGGCCTGAGGTGAACTTCGACATTACCAAGGGTATAAAAGGCGTGCTGGGTAGCGATTACAGCTACTGGAAGCTGCACCTGAACTACTACCACAAGTTTAACGTTAATCCTTTTGGCTACGCCCGGGTTATTGCCGATGCCGGTAAAACATTTGGAGAAGTACCCTACCCGTTACTTCAGCTTCACGAGGGTAACGAAACCTATGCTTTCGACAGGTATGCATTCAACATGATGAACTACTACGAATTTGCCTCCGATCAGTATGCCAGCTTGTACCTTGAGCACCACTTCCAGGGTTTTTTCCTGAACCGATTTCCCCTGTTGCGCAGGCTTAAGCTTCGCGAGGTGGCCACCGCCAAGGGACTCATCGGCTCCATCAGCAATTCCAACATGAATGTGCTTCAGTTTCCAGAGGGGCTGGGCTCCGTATCAAAACCCTACGTTGAGGTTGGGGTGGGAGTGGAGAATATTCTCAAGGTTATTAGGATTGATGCCATTTGGCGCCTTACCCATCTGGATAATCCTGATATTTCGCCTTTTGGAATACGGGTGGGGCTACAAATTATTTTCTGAGTAGCAACAATTTGTTTACTTTTGGAGCTTAAATAATGCAAGCTAGCTATGCGTTTATTTACTGAAAACCTGGTAAAACGGTATAAAACCCGAACTGTTGTTAAGGGCGTAAGCGTTGAGGTGAGCCAGGGTGAAATTGTCGGGCTGCTTGGGCCCAATGGCGCCGGAAAAACAACAACCTTCTACATGATTGTTGGGCTGGTTAAACCCAACGAGGGGAAAATTTTTGTTGATGATGTTGAAATCACCGGCGAACCGGTTTACAAGCGCGCCCAGCGCGGTATAAGCTACCTGGCCCAGGAGGCTTCGGTTTTCAGGCACCTTAGCGTGGAGGATAACCTAAAAGCTGTTCTGGAGATGACCAAGTTCAGCAAGGAGTACCAGATGGAAAAGGTGGAGTCGCTTCTCACTGAATTTGGGCTGCAGAAAATAAGAAAGAGTAAGGGAATTCAACTTTCCGGCGGTGAACGGAGAAGAACCGAAATTGCAAGGGCACTGGCGCTCAGTCCTAAGTTTATTCTTCTCGACGAGCCATTTGCCGGGGTTGACCCTATTGCCGTAGAGGATATTCAGAATATTGTTGCCCACCTTAAGGATAAGAACATCGGTATTCTTATTACCGATCACAACGTTCATGAAACGCTTTCAATTACCGACAGAGCATATTTGCTATACGACGGGGAAATACTTAAATCGGGAACATCCGAGGAGCTGGCCGACGACGAACAAGTTCGAAAGCTCTACCTTGGCCAGAACTTCGAGCTTCGTAAATAATTTTTCCTTTTAAGGCTACTCCCGGTTGGCTGCTTAAAAAAATCAGCTAACTTTGCCAAAAATTATGCGGATATGGCGTAATTGGTAGCCGCGCTAGACTTAGGATCTAGTGCCGTAAGGCGTGTGGGTTCGAGTCCCTCTATCCGCACTTGACCCGGAAAAGTTCCGGGTTTTTTGTTTTGCTACCAGCCTTAATAGTTCCTCTCCCCTCAAATCCGCTATTTGTAGTCATAATAGCCCTTAACTCCATTGCCATTGTGGGGGGATTGGTGGTGAAGGTGTAAGCAATTCATTTTCCCGATTTACTGGCATTCAAAATTTTTACCTACTATTGTACGATTAAAGTTTTGCTACTACTTACAGCTAAATCTGCCATCACATGAGCAAGGTTGCGCTTTTCCCGGGTTCGTTCGACCCTATTACAGTGGGACATGAATCGCTTGTGCTGCGCGCACTATCCATTTTCGACAGGATAGTTGTTGCCATTGGCAACAATTCCAGCAAAAAATCGTACTTCGATATTGATTTACGCAAGGCCATGATTGAAAAGGTTTTTGCAAACGAACCCAGGGTTGAAATTATTTGCTATGACGGTTTAACGGTTGATATCTGCAACAAGCTGAATATAAACCACATCCTTCGTGGGCTTAGAACTGCAGCTGATTTTGAATTTGAACGGGCCATAGCCCAGGTAAACAGGGCCATGTATCCCCATATTGATACTATTTTCCTACTTACCGCTCCTGAGCATACTTTTGTAAATTCCTCAGTTATCAGGGATATACTTCAGCACCACGGCGATGCCACTAAGTTTATTCCTGCCTCCATCAACATATACGACTATATGGGCTAAAACCCTGCAAAAACCCAAGGGTGGTTTACCTGCTTAGGCAGGATATTTGTTTACTCCACCGGTTAAAGCAATATTACCTAACATTCTAGCAAGGCTGAAAATGAGAAATTTGGTGCTTTCCCTGTTGGTGTTTATTACTCTTGGAGTTACGGGAGTATTGGCTCAACAAGCCTTAGTTTACGGCACTGCGGCCGATTATGCCGGAACTGATCTGGTTTTTTACACCTACTCCGACTACATCACGCTTACAGAAGTTGAAATTGGCAGATGCAGGGTAAAGGCAAATGGTAACTTTGAGGGGAGCGTTAAGGTTTTGGAAACAACCTACGTATTCAGCCATTTAGGGATTTACCGTATTTACTTTTTTGCCGAACCTGGTAAGCGTTACCAGCTGGTGCTTCCTGCAAGGGAGGAGAAGACAGAAGCTCAAAGGTTATCGCCATTTTTTAGGGAAACCGACTTGCAGGTTGGAGTTGCTAACATCAGCCAATCCGATATTAACTTTCTGGTTAATGCCTTTGATATTCGCTTTAATGCCCATTTTGACCAAATTGTAGCGGATACCTACCGGGGTAAGTCCCAGAATGTAGATTCGCTTATTAACGTGATGGAGGAAAAGTTTAAGAATGAGCCAAATTCCTACTTCAAGGCTTACCGCGAGTACCGGTATGGTCTGCTTCGGCAGGTTACCCTCAGCCGGAAATCGTCTGGAATTTCTAACGAGCTGTTTCTTAACAAGCCAATCCTTTACTCCAACCCCTCGTATATGGAGCTATTCAACCTGGTTTACGATAAGTACTTCATGTTCTTCTCACGTACCAGTACCGGGAATGCCATTTTCAGCACCATATCGCAGGAGAAAAGCCTAACCCAGCTAAAAAAACTCCTCGCCACCAATACAGTGCTCAGCAACGACACCCTAATGGAGCTGGTTATCCTCAAGTCGCTCTACGATGAGTTTTTTAGCAGTAACTTTTCGCGCTCGGCTCTGCTAACCCTTCTCGACTCGGTTTATCGCACAACTCAAATCCCCGAACATGCCATAATTGCCGAAAATATCCGAAGCCGAATTACCAAGTTGCTCCCCGGATTTGTGCCAAGTCCTTTCAAGCTGAAGGATGTAAACGGCCATGAAGTTACGCTCGACCAGCTTGAGGGAAAATACGTTTATCTGAACTTCTGCACCACTACCAGCTACACATGCCTTCAGGATTTTTCCTTGCTGGAAAAAATCTACCGGAAGTATAGAAAAAAATTAGAAATTGTTACCATTTCGGCGGATATGGAGAAAAAGGATTTGGAAAGTTTTCTTAAGACTACCGGGTACAGCTGGACATTCCTGCACTTTGGAGAAAAACCCGACGTGATTAAGGATTTTGATGTGAGGGCTTACCCCACCTACTTCCTGATTGGCCCCGATAGAAAAATTATACTTTCTCCCGCTCCTTCGCCAAGGGAAGGGTTCGAGCAGCGATTTTTTGAGCTGCTCCGGAGCAGGGGCGAAATCTAGCTTCGTAAACTCGCAAATACCATCCGGATAGATGGGTAGGAGTCTTTCAAACGGTTTTCAACCCCATCTGCATCAACCCATTCAGCTATTTCAATATCTTCCTCAACCTGAGGCTTCAGGCTGAGAGTGCCCCTAACCTGCATCAAAAACCAGTGGGTTTGCTTGAGCATAGTGTTTCCCTTCTCCTCGTAGGTGTGGTAGGTGCATGTAAGCGGGCGGACAACCGTTAGACCTGAAATTCCTGTTTCCTCCTCCACTTCGCGCAAGCCTGCCTCAACAGGGGTTTCTGAAGGTTCGACCTTCCCCTTTGGTAGATCCCATTTTCCGCGTCGGTATATCATCAGATACTGTCCAGCGTTATTCCGCACCAACCCTCCGGCAGCTGCAAGGAACTTAAACTGAGAGGTAAACCAGGAGAAGAGCTTATCCACGCTGCCGTTACCAACAAAAACATTACAAATTGCCGGGTGACTTTGAAAAATTTTGACTAACTTTGGAATGTCGTAGCTGGAGGCATGTCCCAAAAAATACCCTTTTTCGTTGCCAACGAAGTAACCAGCCAAATCCGATGTGATGGTAAACCTCCTATCGTTGAAAAATATGACGTACTCTGAAGCCATAAATGCTGAATCAATCGCTGCAAATTTACTAAAAATTAAGGCAATTCGTTTAAGTCCGACAGCTCCTTTTACCTGGGCTTCGGGTCTTAAATCGCCAATATACTGCGATAACCGAATAACCCTTTCCTATCCGGATGTTCGAAACCGGATATGCAACGCCTTTGTGGAGCTTGTTCGTCGGTTGTATCCCGACGTCGAGCTGGTTGCGGGAGTGGCTACCGGTGCAATAGCCCACGGAATGCTTGTTGCCGACAGGCTTAACCTGCCGTTCGTTTATGTTAGATCGTCACCCAAATCGCATGGGCTAGCCAACAGGATTGAAGGGGAATACCGTCGTGAGCAAAAAGTGGTGGTAATTGAAGACCTCATTTCAACCGGTCAGAGCAGCATTGCGGCGGTTGAAGCCCTAAAGGAAGCTGGCTGTAATGTGCTGGGGCTTTTGGCTATATTCAGCTACCAGCTTGAACAAGCTGATGAAAATTTTACCAGCGCCGGTGTTGAGCTTACCACTCTTACGAACTATAGCGAACTTATAGGGGTGGCTGTCAGTACAGGCGTTGTGAATGCCAGCCAGCTGCAGCTCCTGATGTCGTGGCACGAAAACCCTGAATCATGGGGAAATATAACCTTGTAGGCTGAATTTCTCTTTGGCGGGCATAAATATATTTCGTTCATTTTATTACATTTATCCTAATTTTCAACTAAACGGGTGCTAGCATGCCCATCATTGGCACGAAATACAGACTCTTCATATTTGTTGTTGAGAGCAACCCCGATTGTGTTGCCAGGTTGATGCAAGGCCTGGAAGTTCCTGAACAATCCCTAATAAAGGCATTCTCGAGCGGAGAGAGTTTTATTGATTTTTTCCCCAAGTCCAAAATCCCCAAAAGAAAGCTAATTCTGATTTTTTTGGGCTATACCTTTTCCGATGAGGCCAACCAAAACATGATGAACGGTATCGAAATTCTAGAAACCGTTAAAATGCTTAACCCTGCTGTTCATGTTGTAATGCTAACCCACAACGGCGAGCAGGAGTACGGTGGTCATGCAAAAAGCATGGGGGCCAACAGCTGCATTATGAAGGACGAAAGCATGGTAATCAGAGCCAACAGCCTTATCAGGTTACTTCTAAGCGAAAAGAAATTGGGCAATAGGCGACGTCAGCTTAAAGTTGCAGCGGTTAGCTGGTTAGTTGCGCTGGTTTGCTTTTTACTCTCCGTTGGTGTTTGCTGCTTTTCCTAGCCAACCTGCCAAAATTGCGCCTACCGTGTCCGCTTGGCAGTTGTATTAAGAATCACCCGACAAAGTGTAATTATCAATAAATCAACATGATGATAATCATTTTCTATGCCCTACCCGGTGGTAAATTTTGTATGGCATTCAACTTGCAGGTAGAGGCTGGAAAAAATTTGTTAAACCTTTAAATGTGGATGCAATGCAAACGGGTAAAATTGGGGTAACAACGGAGAATATTTTCCCGATCATCAAAAAATTTCTCTATTCCGAGCACGAGATATTTCTGAGGGAGCTCATATCGAATGCCGTTGATGCTACACAGAAGTTGAAAACGCTGGCATCGGTGGGCGATTACAAGGGCGAGGTGGGCGATACAACCATCAGGGTTAAACTCGATAAAAAAGCTGGAACCCTCACCATCAGCGATAGCGGGGTGGGCATGACAGCCGACGAGATTGATAAGTACATCAACCAGATTGCCTTCTCGGGCGCCGAGGAGTTTATGGAGAAGTACAAGAATCAGGCCAACGGCATCATCGGACACTTTGGCCTTGGGTTTTACTCATCATTCATGGTGAGCGACAAGGTGGAAATTGTAACCAAATCGTGGCGCGACGATGCCGGAGCAGTTAAATGGTCATGTGACGGCTCACCCGAGTTTGCCATTGAGGAGGCAACCCGCAGCTCGCGTGGAACCGATGTTATTCTTCACATCAGCGATGAGTCGAAGGAATTTCTTGAGGAGTCGCGCATTAGCGAGTTGCTGCTCAAGTACTGTCGTTTTCTACCCATTCCCATTGCCTTTGGCACCATCAAAGAGTGGAAGGATGGCAAGGAGGTTGACACCGGCAAGGAAAAAATCATCAACGAAACCAACCCACTTTGGGTGCGTAAGCCGGTTGACCTCACCGAGGAGGACTACATGAACTTTTACCGCAATCTCTATCCAACGCAGGAGGACCCTCTATTTTATATCCACCTGAACGTGGATTACCCTTTCCACCTCACCGGAATTCTCTACTTCCCACGCATAAAAACCAACTTCGACATTCAAAAAAACAGGATACAGCTCTACTCCAACCAGGTTTACGTTACCGATTCGGTTGAAGGTATTGTGCCCGAATTTCTAACCCTGCTGCACGGGGTGATAGACTCCCCCGATATTCCCCTTAACGTTTCGCGAAGCTACCTGCAAAGCGATTCCAACGTAAAGAAAATATCGAGCCATATCACCAAAAAGGTGGCCGACAGGCTGCAGGAAATTTTTAAGAACGACCGCGAGCAGTTCGAGAAGAAGTGGGACGACCTGAAGCTGTTCATCACCTTCGGAATGATTACCGACGAGAAGTTCTACGAACGTGCCGAGAAGTTTGCCCTTCTCAAGAATGTGGATGGGAAGTACTTCACCCTTGAGGAGTACGAGAAGCTGGTTAAGGACAACCAGACCGACCGGAATAAGAATGTAATTTACCTTTATGCCAGCGATAGGGAAGCCCAGCACAGCTACATTGAGGAGGCTAAGAACCGTGGGTACGACGTTCTGCTGATGGATGGGCAGCTCGATCCGCACTTCATAAACACGCTGGAGAGCAAGCTTAAGGATACCCGTTTTGCCAGGGTTGACTCCGACGTGGTTGACAAGCTGATATCCAAGGAGGAAACCCGTGAGGTTAGCCTGTCTGCTGAAGAGCAGGATGACTTGCGGGCTGTTTTCGAGGGTGCGCTTCCCGAAGGCGACCATTACTGGGTTTCGTTTGAAGAGCTGGGCGAAACCGCTAACCCCGTTATCATTACTCATTCGGAGTTCATGCGCCGAATGAAGGATATGGCTGCCATGAGCCCAACCGCTAGCTTTTACGATAAAATGCCCGATAGCCACAACCTGGTGGTGAACACCGCACACCCGTTGGTGAAAGCCATTGTTGAAGCTAAGAATAAGCAGGTTGGCGGTAAGCTGAAGGAGCTAAACGCCGGCATTGAGCCTCTAAAGGTTAGCGTTGATGAGCTGCATAAAGCCCAGATGGAAAAGAAGGAGGAAGAAATTCCTCAGGCTCAGAAGGAGGAACTTGCCGAAAGGGAGAAGCAGCTCGAGGAGCTGAAGGAGGAGAGGCGCAATTTACTCAAGAATTTCGGACGTGAGTACAAGCTGGTTAAGGAGCTAACCGATTTGGCCATGCTGGCAAACAACATGCTTAAAGGTGAGGATTTAAGTCGGTTTGTGAAGCGCAGCCTCGAGTTGATAAAAACAGAATAACCACGTTATTCATTTTCTACCACAACCAATGGCCTAGGGGTTAGGTCTGAATTTTGAGGCCTGACCCCCTTTTTGGCTAAAAAGCCTTGATGTTGGTGAACCCCTCATCGCTTGTCCATGTTGAACGGGCAGAAGAGCAGCCGAGCGGGTTGGCTTGAAGGAAAAATTTAGCGTTTTGCCTTATGGCATAGCAGAAGCCTAACATGTAGGCATGGGGTTGTCTTTGAAGTAGATAACCCCTGGAGTTACAGTTACAATCAAATTTTTTCTACGGTTCGGGACACCCTTGTTTTCTTGCTTTCCTGCAGCATCGTATGGTAATAATTTATCATTTACTCGTACTCGATGGGCAGGAGTTTGATGCCTGTTTTTTTGATGGTAGAGCGACAGCGTTGATCATTAAAACAAGTGTTGGAGCTGCATTTGGCTTTTTCCCATTTTAAGGAGGTAGGCCCAGCTGCACGAGTACTGTAAATATTTATCCGGTGTGCATTCATAAACATGTTGCTGCTACAGCCCCGAGTTCAGCTTGCTTTTATTCCTGCCGTAAAACAGGTAGATAAGCAAACCAATGGCAAACCAGATAATCAGCCTCAGCCATGTGGCAAAGGGCAAGGCGGCCATTTGCAGAAGGCAGATACCTGCACCCAGAATTGGCACAAGCGGAACCCAGGGGGTTTTGAACGGGCGGGGAAGATCGGGACGTTTTTTCCTCAGCACGATGATGCCGATGCAGACGATAACAAACGCCAAAAGGGTACCAATTGAAACAAGCTCGCCCAGAATGCTGATGGGTAAAACGCCTGCAAGTATCATTGCCACTGCGCCGGTTATGATGGTGCTAAGGTAGGGTGTGCGGTATTTTGGATGAACCTTGGCGAATACAGGTGGAAGCAATCCATCCTTTGCCATGGTGAAGAATATTCTTGGCTGGCCAAGAAGCATGACCAGAATAACCGAGGTTAATCCGGCCAGCGCTGCAATCTTAATGATTATACGGAGCCAGCTGTACTGTTCACCCATTGCATCAACCGCAAGAGCTATAGGAGCAGGAACATTTAAGAACTTGTAGTTGACCATGCCTGTTAATACAATAGCCACTAAGATGTAGAGCACGGTTGAGATAACCAGCGAACCCAGAATACCTATCGGCATGTCGCGTTGGGGATTTTTAGCCTCCTGGGCAGCCGTTGACACCGCATCGAACCCGATGTAGGCAAAAAAGATTACCGCTGCACCCCTTAGAATGCCGCCCCAGCCAAAGTGCCCCCACTCACCAACCCTTTCGGGCACAAATGGATGCAGATTTGAACTTTTAATAAAGGCAAAGCCCAGCGCTATGAAGAGAACAATAACCGATACCTTAATGATAACCATGATGTTGTTGAAGTTGGCCGATTGCTTGATGCCCACTATCAGCAGCATGCTTATTACGGCTATGATGAACATGGCCGGAATATTGATAATAGAAGTTACCATGGGCAGCGAGCTGGCATTAACCCCCTGGTTTGCCAGGAACTCAACAAGCTCCCCGGTCTTTGGAAGCCATCCCGCATCAATACCCGGTATATTTGCAGGAACCTGCAGCAGCTCCATCCCCCTGGCTGCCGTGAACTCAGGGGGTATGTTCACCCCAATTTGGTATAGGAGGCTGACAATATACCCCGACCACCCCACCGACACGGTTGAAGCGGCAAAAAGGTACTCGAGGATTAGGTCCCATCCAATTACCCATGCCAAAAACTCACCCAGGGTTGCATAGGCATAAGTGTAAGCGCTTCCCGAGATTGGAATCATGGAGGAAAACTCGGCGTAGCATAAACCCGCAAATGCACAGGCCAAACCCGATATGATGAACGAGATTACGATGGCCGGGCCTGCATACTGGGCAGCCGCCTGACCCGTTAGCACAAAAATTCCTGCACCAATTATGGCACCTATGCCTAGAGTGGTGAGATTCATCGGGCCAAGGGTTTTCTTAAACCCATGTTCGCCGTCTCCAGCTTCGCCAAGTATCTTTTGAATGGGTTTGGTTTTAAAAAAGTTAGAGCTCATCCTCTTAATGTTTTAAATAAAACCTATAATGCCCTTCTTTCGTGCTATTGGCACGATTGGCAGGCCATCCTGCTATGGCTATTTATTGCTGTTGTATGGTAGATTGTTTTAGCTTAGGCAAATGTTGTAAAAAAAATCATACGTTGAAAAAAAAATGCGGAATATGTAAAGCTAAACCTGAAGATATTTAGAAAAGTCTAGTTTAATTAGGTTACAAGCCCACACCCGTGGAAAAATCAACAAGTGTTTTTTCAAATTTTAAACACGCTTTCCAGCTATTGAAAATGATCAAAGTTTTGTATATCCCCCTGCTAGCTGTTGCGTCTGGTTTACTAATCGTAGTGTTACAGAAACTTGTTATTCAGCATGCACCTATCGCTTGTTTAAAGGGTTACCTATAAATGATGGAGCTAGCCTGGCATACAACATGGCAACCTAAAAATAAAAATACCGCCGCTGGAAATAGTAGCATAACCAACGGCGGTTTTATCCTGGGGCATTCTTAATGCGCTAACCTGCTTGCAACCTCGGCAGCATGTAAATAAGCCTGTGAAGCAGGGTTCATTTTTTTACTGCTGAAACTCGTTAACTTCAAAGGCCAGCTTCATCACCTTGAAAACTTTACCATCAACATCTCTTACAGGAATGTAGGTTTCGAGTAGTTCAATACTTCGGCCACCAGACGTTATGGTTGTTCGCAACTTCTTACTTACGCCCGCCTTCAGGTTTTCCCAGAAAGTCCCATACTCCTTTTTCTGCTTATCGTTCAGTATCAGGTTTTGTGTATGATGTGAACCGATTATTTGCTCCCGGGGGACACCAACAAGCCTGATGTAGGAATCGTTTACGTTGATAACATTTCCGCCCAGATCGTACTCTACAACATAAGCCGTGCTATTGATGGAGTTCATAAACTCTTCAATTTCGCCCGATTTACGGCTGACTTCCTCCTGTGTGGCTTGTAGCTCCTCCATGTTCTGACGCATTTCTTCCTCCTGCGCCTTCATCTCTTCGGCTTGCATTTGCGACTGTTCCAGCAGCATTTTGGTACGTGCGTTTATCTTCACCGAAAGGATGGTGGAAGCAATGCTTTCGGCAACCTTTTCTATAAACTCAACCTCATGCTTCTCGAGCACTTTAAAGGAGGCCATTTCAACAACACCTACCACTTCATCCTCATGTTTAAGCGGTACAAGAATGACACATCGAGGGTTAGCCTCGCCTAGCCCGGAGGTAATGTTCACGTAATCATCGGGAACTTCGGTAAGGAATATGGTTTCCTTTTCCATGGCACAAGCGCCAACAAGTCCTTCTCCCAGCTCTATCTGCTTGGTCATGTATTTTTTTCTATCCCACGCATAGGCTGAAATGAGCTCGAAGAATGGATGCATCTTATCATCATCGTTGAGCAGGAAAATGCCACCCTGGTTAGCTCCAACATACTTAACCAGCGAGATGATGACGTTGTCGCACAATTTTTGCAAATCGTTGTTGTTTTGCCGGAGTATTTCCCCAAAATGTGCATGTCCCTCGTTGGCCCACGAGCGCTTCTGGTCCTCCAACTTCCTGTTCTCTTCCTCCTTTGCGGCATTTTTTAAGCTATCGCGCATGGTTATCAGCGATTTGCCCAGCACATCCGCCTCGCTCAGCAGCTCGAGCTGTGTAGCGTAGTTCCCTTTTCCAATATCGTTGGCAAATAGGGTTTTATGGTGAAGTCCTGACAGTGAGGTGTTGAAGGCAACTGCCATTTCTTCAATTTCATCGCCTGAATTAATGCTAACCATCAGCTCTTCCGAAATTTCTCCCCGTGCAAGCCTTTTCAACGCTTCGGTAATCTTTTTGATTGGTCTGGTGAGATTTCCGGATACAAATAGCAGTACAAGTGTAATGGCTATCAGGCCAAGCAGGCTAACAATTATTGAAACCCAAAGGGTATGCCTGGCCTGTGCCATGATAACATCAACAGGTGTTGAAAGCACTAGAGCCCAGGGGGTTTTTACCTTTCCTGCCACAATAGGTGAATAGCAAATCAGGTGTTCCCGACCCGAAGAATCCTTTATGGTATAGTTGAACTTTTCTCCTTTGGCAATGCGCTCGGTAAGCTGGTATTTTTTTTCATCAGCTGGATATGCATCTGCTATTTTCTTGAAAATGAACTCCTTGTTGGGATGACCTGCAATGATTCCTGAGTTGGATACCAGGTATGCGTAGCTACCAGTAACCGGCTTAATTTTAGAAACCATTTCCTGCAGGTTATCTAGTCCAACATCGGTGGCAATAGCACCTGCAAACTCACTGTTGACATAGACTGGTGAAGCGTAGGTTATCATCAGTTTAACCTCGGCTTTACCTTTGGTAACCTGATCAACGTAGGGCTCCCAGATTGCCTCAACGCCATTACGCTTAAAAACGCCATAAATTGGGGGATCACCTTCCATGCTACGCTCGTCGTAAAGCCATTTAAGCTGGCTGCCCTCGCGCCATGTGGTAATTACAAATCGTCCAAAATCATTGGTGTACCCGGGAATGTAGTACTTATACTCCCAGCTGTCCCAAAGCGAGTATATCTGCGGATTTTCCCTGAGTACAGGCAGGTACATATCCAGAAATAGCTTGTGCCACTGCTCCTGTGGAAGTTCCTGGTACACCGTTAAGGCTTGCGAGAGGGTGCGAACCAGCGATAGCTCACGTTCAAAAATGGCCGTAACTTCCTTGGCCGATACTTCTGCAGTAAGCTGAGTTTTTTCCATCGCCTCCTTGTAGATGGTTTGCCGGGAGGTGATTAGGATATACCCGACACAGGCAATGTAGAATAACCCTGTTGCTCCCAAAATGTAAAGCAGTATTTTCTGTCGGATTTTAAGTTTGCACTTCATGGCTCTTTAAAATTTGCTTTAAACTTATACCATTTTTGAATACTATGCAACAACATCAGGAAATTTAATTGCCTAAACATGTTAAACTTAGGTCGGCGGATTTCGTCTTATGGGAAGTAACCAAAACCCAACTAGAAATGACCTGTTTTTTAAAAAAAATGACTTTATGCTCAGCGCTGGTTACCTTTTCCATGCTAGGCATGGCACAGGATTATAAATACCAGTCTGTTCCTGGCGACCCGCTAAACGCCAGAATTTATACCTTAGCTAATGGTCTTAAGGTATTCATGTCGGTAAGTAAGGATGAGCCCCGTATTCAGACCTACATTGCCGTTAGGGTGGGAAGTAAAAACGACCCTAAGGAAACAACGGGGCTTGCCCACTATTTTGAGCACATGATGTTTAAGGGAACACCCCAGTTTGGCACAGCCAACTGGGAGAGCGAGAAGGTGCTTATTGCAAAAATTGACTCCCTTTTTGAGGTGTACCGAACTAAAACCGATAGCTTGGAGCGTGCACGTATTTACCATGTAATTGACAGCATTTCCTACGAGGCGTCAAAGCTCAGCATTCCCAACGAGTACGATAAGCTTATGACGGCAATAGGCTCAATTGGCACTAATGCCGGAACGTCTAACGATTACACTATCTACATGGAGAACATACCCAGCAACCAGCTCGAGAACTGGGCAAAAATTCAGGCAGTTCGCTTTGCAAACCCTGTTTTAAGATTATTCCACACCGAGCTTGAGACAGTTTATGAGGAAAAGAACATGTCGCTTACTAACGATGGCCGAAAGGCATCCGAAACCCTCCTCAAGGGGCTTTTCCCAAACCATCCCTATGGGCAGCAGACCACCCTTGGCGAGGCGGAACACCTCAAAAATCCATCAATGAAAAACATACGCGAGTTCTACGCCAAGTACTACGTTCCCAACAACATGGCTGTTGTTATGGCGGGTGATTTCGACCCCGATGAGGCTATCAGGATTATTGACAGCAATTTTGGAAGCCTGAAACCTGGAAATGTTCCTTCCTTGGTGTATCAACCCGAGGTGCCTTTCACCCAACCAAAGGAATTTGAGGTTGTGGGGTTGGAAGCCGAAAACGTGATTATTGGCTACCGTTTCAGGGGTGCCAACTCACCCGATAACGATATGCTCGACCTTATTTCGGCAATACTTTACAACGGGCGTGCCGGATTAATCGACCTCAACATCAACAAGAAGCAGCTGACGCTTGGATGTCAAGCCTACAACAGGGCTATGGCCGACTATTCAATTCTTCAATTTTCAGGGCGTAACAAAAAGGGACAGTCGCTCGAGGAGGTTAAAAACTTACTGCTCCAGCAGGTTGAGCTGCTTAAAGAGGGCGATTTTCCCGACTGGATGCTCGAAGCTGCCGTTAACAACGTAAAGCTGCGCCAAATGTCCCAACTCGAAAGTGCACGCGGTAGGGCTAGTTTGATGTACTCAGCCTTTTTGAACAACATTGAATGGGCCGATGAGGTTGCCTACATTTCCAGATTGGAAAAAATTACCAAAGAGCAGGTGGTTCGCTTTGCCAACGATAACCTGGGTAGCAACTACGTTGTGGTTTATAAGCAACAGGGTAAGCCCGAGGAGGTTGCCAAGGTTGCCAAACCGCCCATAACTCCAATCTACATCAACCGCGATGCCGAATCGGATTTCCTGAAAATGATTAAAAACTCTACCGTTAAACCAATTGAACCAAGGTTTATTGACTACGATAAGGATATTACCAAATTCAAGCTGAACACGAACGTAGAGGTGCTTTATACCAAGAATGCCGAAAACAGCACCTTCAACCTGACTTTATACTACCCATTTGGAAGATTGGCTAATCCTTTGCTAACTCATGCAGCCGACTACATCCAGCTGCTTGGAACTTCAAAGCTTACCGCCGAACAGCTAAGCCAGGAGTTCTACAAGCTAGCTTGCAACTTCAACATTTCTGTCAGGGACGAGGAGATGCTAATTTCGTTGACGGGCCTGAGCGATAATGCCGATAAAGCTTTTGAGCTGATGGAAAACCTCCTTGCCGATTGCCAGCCCAACAGCGATGCCCTCTCTATGTACATTACCAACCAGCTAAAATCGAGAGACGATGCCAAGAAACGGCAGCAAAGTGTGTTTAGCGCATTGGTTAGCTATGCTACTTATGGAGAGGAAAACCCACAACGCTTAATTCTCTCAAATGAAGAGTTGAAGGGTCTTACTGCCCAACCGCTGGTTGACCTAATCAGGGAGTTTACCTCATACCCGCACATCATTCTTTACTATGGACCTCAGGATGTTAAGGGGTTGAAAAAAATGCTCACCGAAAAGCATATTCAACCTAAAAAGTACAAATCGTTGCCGGTGAACAAAAAGTTTGAGGAGACTTCAACAACTACCGAAAGGGTGCTCTTTGTAAACTACGATGCCAAGCAATCGTACCTTCAAACCATTAGTAAGGGCGAGCTTTACAGCGACAACCTTTATCCTGTGGTAACCCTTTACAACGAATATTTTGGTGGTGGTATGAATGCCATTGTTTTCCAGGAAATGCGTGAGAAACGTGGCTTGGCCTACACTGCACGTTCTTTGTACAGTATTCCCGATGAGCCCAATAGGGTATTCATGAACACAAGCTTTATTGCAACGCAGAACGACAAGGTTATTGATGCTTTTAATGCTTTCAACGAGCTTTTCAACAACATGCCCGAAGCGGAAATTGGTTTTAACCTGGCAAAGGAATCGCTCATCTCCAACATACGTTCACAGCGAATCATCAGGATGGCCTTACTTTACAACTACCTAGATGCCCGTCGAATGGGCTGGAATCGCGATATGCGGCAAACCCTTTTTGAGGTTATTCCGGGAATGACCCTTAACGATGTGCGCTTATTCCAGCAAACCCATGTAAAGGGTAAGCCTAAAACCTACGTTATTCTTGGTAAGGAGTCTGACATGGATTTCAATAGACTTTCGTCGCTGTTTGGACCTGTTACCAAGCTCTCGCTTGAGGATATTTTTGGCTACTAGAATGGGAAAACAAAAAAGCCGATTGTTCAATCGGCTTTTTTTACACCTAGCCTATCATGACTGCCTAAGCGCAGGGTTAGAACGGGTGTATAAGTGCAAGCTTTTTAGAATAACTTTACTAGTACATACAAATTGCGAGTATTATGTTGAAAAGGGGTAAAATGTTGCTGTTACTGGCGCTTGTTTATTTTACCGGCAGTGGCCAGGATAGGATGACAGGGCTTAACTTTGCCACCCGTTCGGAGGTGATTGCGAGTCACGGTATGGCCTGTACCAGCCAACCGTTGGCAACTCAGGTGGCCATAGATATTCTGAAAAAGGGCGGAACTGCTGTGGATGCTGCCATAGCAGCTAATGCCATGCTTGGTCTGGTTGAACCAACCGGTTCGGGCATTGGGGGTGACCTTTTCGCCATTGTATGGGATGCCAAAACGCAAAAACTCTATGGGTTAAATGCCAGCGGCCGTTCGCCCAAGTCGCTATCACTTGAGTATTTCAAGGAGCATGGAATAAAGCATATCCCTGCCATTGGCCCGCTGCCGGTATCGGTGCCTGGTTGCGTGGATGGCTGGTTTGAGCTGCACAGTAGATTTGGCAGGCTGCCCATGAAGGTAATCCTTGAACCAACAATTGGCTATGCCCGGGAGGGATTTCCTGTATCAGAGCTAATTGCCTACTACTGGAAGGGTAATGCCGAAAGGCTTAAGCAGTTCGAAGGTTTTGCTGATGTTTACCTGCCCAACGGGAAAGCGCCTGCAAAGGGGGAAATATTCAAGAATCCCTACCTGGCAAATACCTTGGAAATGATTGCAAAGAATGGTCGTGACGAATTCTACCGTGGCGGCATTGCCCGGACCATTGATGATTACATGAAGAGGAATGGTGGATTTTTGTCCTACAACGATTTAGCCTCACACCGCTCGGAATGGGTTGAACCCGTTTCAACCTCATACCGGGGCTACGATGTTTGGGAGCTTCCCCCAAACGGCCAGGGCATTGCAACGCTCGAGATGCTAAACATCCTCGAAAATTTCGATATTGCCTCAATGGGCTTTGGCTCGGCTGACTACATGCACCTTTTTGTTGAAGCAAAGAAACTCGCCTTCGAGGATAGGGCACGTTACTATGCCGATCCTGATTTTACTGACGTTCCATATATGAGTCTGCTTTCGAAGGACTACGCAAAAAATCGTGCTGCCCTTATTGATATGAACCGTGCAGCAAGAAGTTACGATGCGGGTGAGTTGCAAACCGGCAACACCGTTTACCTCACCGTTGCCGACAGCGAGGGAAACATGGTTTCGCTCATTCAGAGCAATTACAGGGGAATGGGTTCGGGAATGACTCCTACAGGTCTGGGTTTTGTGCTGCAGGACAGGGGTGAGCTGTTCTCGCTTGAGGAAGGACATCCCAATGTTTTCCAACCCGGGAAAAGGCCATTTCACACCATTATTCCTGGTTTTATTACAAAGAGTGGAAGGCCATGGGTAAGCTTTGGGGTTATGGGTGGCGGAATGCAACCCCAGGGGCATGTTCAAGTTATTGTTAACCTTATCGACTTTGGTATGAACTTACAAGAGGCAGGCGATGCACCGCGAATCCAGCACGAGGGTAGCTCCGAGCCAACGGGTGAGAGGATGAACGATGGCGGTAACGTTTTTCTGGAATCTGGCTTTGACTATCAGGAAATCCGTAAACTTCTCGGCAAAGGACACAGGATTTCATACAGCCTTGACGGTTACGGCGGATACCAGGCTATAATGTACGATGAACGGAATAGGGTTTACGTTGGGGCTTCGGAGTCGAGAAAAGATGGGCAAGCCGCAGGATACTAATCAAAAAAGAGGCTTAAGGCCTCTTTTTTGATTAGTGACGCAATATAACTACTTGTGAATGATAGGATCGGGGTTGCCATCGGGATCGTTGAGCACGTATCCATCGGTTCGGGGTGAGCCAAGCAGGGTTACTCCACAAGCATGAGGTGAAGCCATAGAAGTGCCGCTAAGGGTTGCGTATTTACCCGACTTGTATGTCGAGTAGATGCTTACTCCGGGAGCACAGTAGTCTATAGGCGGATTCCCATAGTTGGAGAAGTATGCAAATTTATCGGCATTATCCATTGCTGAGATGGTGAAGATGTTAGACCCATTCACCCGTGCAGGAGAGCTAAGGTTGGCATTAGCACTTTCATTACCAGCGGCTAACGAAAACTTAATCCCCTTGTTAGATGCTGCCAGCACAGCATCGTCGAGTGCCTGATAGGTGGGGCCTCCTAGGCTCATGTTGGCTACATCACCCGATTTGCCAGCAGAGGCAACATAGTTAACACCGGAAATAATGGTGGAGTAAGCTCCGCTTCCACTACGGTCGAGAACCTTTACAGCCACTACAGGCGCTCCTGCAGCAACCCCAACAACGCCAATGGTGTTATTTTTTGCAGCAACTGTCCCTGCAACATGCGAGCCATGCCCGTTATCGTCATCGGGAGTTCTTCCACGGGGTACGAAAGTCTTGCTGCGAGAAACATCCACATTTAAATCGGGATGGTCTAAATCAATACCTGTGTCGATTATCCATGCCACGTTGGTTCCTGTATAGTTGGTAGCGCCTCCAACACGGGTTATACCCCATGGAGTGGTTTGGCCCTTCGCTGTGGGATCGGAGATTGACTCAACCTTGTAGTCCAGCACTATCCAGCGATCAGGTTCTATATAGGCAACTCTCGAATCCCTATAAATCGCATTTACCTGTAGCTCGTTGAGTTCGGCGGAAAAACCTTTTATGGAAGCTCCATACACCTGGTCAATCTTACCGGATGGTACAGCATAAACACTCAAAAAGGTTGATGCTTCAGCCAGCGCTTTAGCATGGCTTTCTTCATAACTTACCTGTTGCACCTTGTCAACCCTTGTGCTGAATGTATCCTGTGTAAATACCACAATAAATTTCCCCGGGATGATATCGCCATTCTTCAGCTCCTGCTTCGTTGAGAGCGGGTTGGTTTCATCCGAAAAATTTTCTTCCTTTTGGCAGGCAGTCAGTAGCAACCCGCCAAGCGCCAGAGCATAAACAGATTTTCTTAACATGGTTAAATGGTTTTAGGTTAGTATTCAGGTGCAAATTATGGCTATATTACATAAAAGTCAAGTGCTCAGAAAGTTTTAACTATTTTTTTCGGCATTTGACGGATTTAAATTTCAAATAATACGCAGCCAATCACATAGCTTTAAACCTTTAACGCCTACCGGCTCACGGCTTTCAACTCAATTTTTTTTAGCACACCCGGGTTACCTGTAAGAACAATTTCACTATCTTTTAACCATCTAAAATCCATTTTACTTAAAACGATAACAGGTTATGGTAGAGCTGGTTAAAGGAGACATTACGTTAATGGATGTGGATGCGATAGTAAATGCCGCCAACGAATCGTTGCTTGGCGGTGGAGGAGTTGATGGCGCTATCCATCGTGCTGCGGGACCGCAGCTACTTGCAGAATGCCGAACGTTGGGTGGATGCCCTACTGGTGAGGCACGCATCACTAGAGGCTACAATCTTAAAGCTAGGTACATAATTCATACTGTAGGCCCTGTTTGGCATGGCGGATCGCGGGGTGAGGCTAAGCTTCTGGCCTCAGCCTATTGGAACAGCTTACAGCTTGCAGCTGATTACTCGCTGAAAAGTATTGCATTTCCTAACATTAGCACCGGTGTTTACGGTTATCCCAAAAGGGAGGCCGCCGAAATAGCCACTAGAACCGTAAACGAATTCAAACAGCAAAACCTACATCCCGAGAGGGTTGTTTTTGTCTGCTTTGATGACGATAGCTATCAGATATACAAGGAGATGCTTAAGCGTTAAATGTTGATGGAGTATTTCTCCAGCCTTCGGTCGAGCGATTGACGGGTGATGTTGAGCAGCTGTGCAGCCTCTGTTTTCTTGTAGCCTGTGCGTTCCAGGGCCTTCATAATCACAAATTTTTCAATGAGGTCCAGGTCGAATACGTCATCGCCTATGCCGGGTAGTTGGGTGCCCGCTTCTCCGGTTTGGCTTGTTAAGCCCGGAAAATTTTTCAGGCTAAGCTTGCTACCATCGCAAAGAATAATGGCACGCTCAACCATGTTGCGCAGCTCCCTGATGTTTCCGGGGAAATTGTAGCCCATCATTACCCTTTGCACCGAAGGGTCTATTTCGGAAATCCTTTTGCCCAGCTTACGGGCAAAAAACTTTACATAGTAGTCCAGAAGTACTGGAATATCCTCCCTACGTTCCCTCAGAGGTGGAATGTGGATTTCGAATGTATTTAACCGGTAGTAGAGATCGCTACGGAGCTTGCCGGTTTCGAGCTGTGTGAAAACGTTCTGGTTGGTGGCAGCAATTATGCGCACGTCAACAGGAATATCAACGCTTGAGCCAATTCTGCGAACCTTACGTTCTTCCAGCACCCTGAGTAGCTTGCTCTGCATGGCAGGAAGCATTTCAACTATTTCGTCCAGAAAGAGGGTGCCCCCGTTGGCTACCTCGAACCAACCGGCTTTGTCCTCGTTGGCACCTGTGTAGGAACCTTTTTTATGCCCAAAAAATTCACTTTCAAAAAGCGATTCGGGAATGGCCGAGCAGTTTACTGCGTAGAAGTATGAGTCCTTTCTATTGCTGAGATAATGAATTCCACGGGCAACCAGTTCTTTCCCAGCTCCGCTTTCACCGGTAATCAGCACTGAGGTATTTTCTGTTTTGGCCACCCTACCCATAAGGTTAACAACATGGCTTATGGCGGGTGATGTTCCCAGAATCTCGTTACCCACACTTTCAATCAGCTCCTTCGAAATAAGCGAGTAGGTCTGGTTGATTTCCTTAAGTTGGTTGCTGATGGTAATGTAGCGCTTGGTTCGCTGGATGGCCGCTCGCATGTCGAGTAATCGGAAAGGTTTCGGGAAAAACTCTACTGCACCCAGCCGCATGGCCTGTATTACAGCCTCCATGTCGCCATGTCCGGTAATCATAATTACTTCAATGTCGGGGTACTCCTCCTTAACACGCCGGAGGACCTCAAAGCCATCCATTTCGGGAAGTTTTATATCCAGGATCATGATGTCAACTTCCTGCTGGGTGAGCATCTCGAATGCTGCTGATGGCCTATCGGAGAGCAATACCGTGAAACCATCGTTTTCGAGGAATTCCTTTATTTCATCCCGAAAAACCTTTTCGTCGTCCAGCACTAAGATTCTTATTTCCTTCATGCCTATCTACATTTTGGGAAGTGAGATTTCAAAGCGGGTATATTCACCCTCAACGCTTTCAACTTTAATGTCACCTAGTAAATCCTTAATGAATGCATAGGATACCGAAAGCCCAAGCCCGGTTCCCCTTTCCTCGCTTTTGGTTGTAAAAAATGGGTCGAATATCTTGTCGATGATTTTGTCGGGAATGCCCATGCCGTTATCCCGAACGCTTAGGTAAACCTGATTGTTATCCTGCCATGTTTTAATCTCAATCAGTTTTGTGTACTGGTGGTTGGCGTGTTTTTTCCCTTTTTCGTCAACAGCATACTTGGCGTTGGAAAGTAGGTTAAGGATAACCTGCTCCAGCTTGTACTTGTCGGCGGTAATGCTACCGATGTTTTCGTCAAGGGTAACTTCCATTTTTACCCCGTGGTTCTCGTACTGGGTAGATACCATGAAAAGGGAGCTGTTAACCACATCGTTTATGTTGATTTGTGTGAAGGTAATAGGCTTTTGAGCTCGTGAAAAATAGCGAATATGGTCAATAATTTTTTTAATACGCTCCACATTTTCAAAAAGTGAGGATATTTTTTCTTTCATGAACTCATCGTTGTAGCTTTTATCCTGCACCTTCAGCAGGATGTTGTCGAGCCCCATTGAAATGCCCCCCAGGGGTTGGTTTATTTCATGGGCAATGCCCGCTGCAAGCGTACCAAGGGACTCAAGTTTCGACTTTTGGGCAAGCAGTAGCTGTTGTTTTTCCTGTTTTTTTATCTCCTGAATCATCCTGCGCTCAAGCTCGCGGTTCAAATCGGTGATGCGCTGTTCCGTTTCAAGGCGTTTGGCAATTTCCTTCTGCTTAGACCGAAAGAGTATGATTAAAAGAACAATTAGGGTGATGAAAATGATGATGATGAGAATCAGTATTCGCGTTTGGTACCTGGTTTTGTTAAGCTGCAGGTTCTGAATCTCTGAATTCTGCCTCAGCAGCTCATTCTCCTTCTCTTTCTGGGAAATCTCGTAGAGGATTTTAAGTTTAGCCAGCTTCTGTCCTGTTTCCTCGAAGTAGATGGAGTCGCGTGTTTCAACCCACATTTTATAGAACTCGAGGGCATCCCTATACCTGCCCTGACCCTCGTTTAGGATGGCCAGGTACTGGTAAACGTCGGCTACCGACTGGGTGAGGTTGTTTTGCCGGGCAATTGCCAAGGCTCTATTTAGGTATTTAGAAGCGTTGGAAATATCGCCGCTGCTGAGGTAGCATCTCGAAATTTTTACCAGGGATTCGGTGATAGCGGGAATATTTTTTAACTTTTGTGCCACGGTGAGTTGCTGGTTGTAGTAGTAGAGGGCTTGAGTAGGATTTCCTGAATCGAGGTAAATATCAGCAATTCCCTGAAGGCCTTGAATCATGCCTACCGTGTCGGAAATTTTGTTGCTGATGGCGTATGAGGCTGTAAAGTAAAAGTTGGCGCTATCGGGTTTTTGTAGAAGGTAGTAGGTGAGCGCTATTTCCTGAAGTGCATTGGAGTAGCTAAGTGAATCAAAATTATTTATAGAAATTTCTGCAGCTTGTTTAAAGTTGCTTAGGCTTTCTACCAGTTCCCCCGAATTCTTTTTTACCTGTCCCAGCTTAAAGAAGGCGTCAGATTTGATTTTTTCCTTCAAAAGCACCTTTCGGCCCATCGGGTTGTCAACTATTGCCAGCACCTTGCTGTACATTTCAGCTGATTTTCTATAGTTGCCTTGTTTCTGGTAAAGTTCACCCAGCAGTTCTAGCAGGTCGATATACAGGTTTATGTTGTTGATGTTTTCGTCAGAGGCAAGCCCCCTTTCAAGGGTGGAAATGGCCAGCTCGGGATTTTTCTCAGCATCATACACCCTCCCAAGCCCAATGAGTATCTTGTACTTTGCATCGGAGTTGCCAAGTTGGTCATAAAAGTTGAGAGCCCTATTATAGTAGCGTGATGAATTTTCATACTGTCCAAGGGTAAAGTTCGACTCGGCTAAAATCAGGAGAGCTTCGATTTCAAATCGGGTATCGCCCAGCTTTTTTGCCAGCACTAGAGCCTGTAGCCCATTGTCCAATGCCTTATCTGGATTTTTGACAACATTGTCCCTTCCCTCGGATATCAGGTTGGCCAGAACTTTTTCCTCCGATTTGGAGGTAAGGCTCGAATCCGGGCTGACCTGGGCTTGAAGAGTGGGGAATTGCATAAAAAGCCAGAAGGCCAAAACAATCGTCGTATGCTTCCCGAACCGGCTCATAGGGTGGTTATTGCAGCACTAAAGATACCCAAATTTAAAAAAATGGCTACTTTTGGATCGCATTTTTTGCCTGAGGGACGAATTCATCGGAGTACTATCGGTCTATTGCTAATGTTTTTGATCTTCCACTGTTGGTGAAGTTTTACTGTTTTTTTATTCATCCTGTTGAGTTATGTGCATTACGCACAGTAGGTTTAAAGTGAGGCAACCAGAAACGGCTTGTTTATGTGAGCATGCTTCATGTGTTCAACGGCGTTAATACGTTTTTTAAGAAATGAGTAGGAGTAGATTGTAGGATATTTACTATTTAAAGTGTTTAATATTTGGTGCTGATGAGTACAATTCTTTCTGTCTATGGTAAAAACAATTAGGAATTATCTTTCGCTGGTTAAGTTTAGCCACACTGTATTTGCATTGCCGTTTGCAGTAATTGGATTTTTTTTGGCCTATCGGCAAACCCCTCAGAATGTTGATGTTTGGTTGTTTGTGCTGGTGGTGCTCTGTATGGTTTTTGCCCGTAATGCCGCCATGAGCTTTAACCGGCTAGTCGACCGTCGTTTCGACGCCATTAATCCAAGGACGCAAAACAGAGAAATTCCTCGCGGCATAATTACCTCCAGGGCTACAGCCGTGTTTGTTACGGTGAATGTGTTGCTTTTCATTGCAACCACCTACTTCATCAACCGCACGGTGTTTTTCCTTTCGCCAATAGCTTTGGCAATCGTGCTTCTGTACAGCTACACCAAGCGATTTACCATGTTTTGCCATTTTGTGCTTGGTCTTGGATTGGCCCTGGCGCCTATAGGTGCCTACTTGTCAGTTACCCCCAGGTTCGAGCTGTTGCCGTTACTTTACTCGGTTATCGTGCTATTCTGGGTATCCGGTTTTGATATCATGTATGCCCTGCAGGATGAAGATTTTGATAAGCGGGAAAACCTAAAGTCGTTGCCGGCAGCACTGGGCGTTAAAAAATCTCTTTTGGTGGCCAACCTTCTACATTTTGTTGCAGGAGCTGTCGTAGTTCTCATTGGTATCCTATATCACTCCGATGTATGGTACTGGGTGGGTGCAGCCCTTTTTATCGCCCTGCTGATATACCAGCATCTAATAGTTAAACCTACCGATATATCGAGGGTTAACATGGCTTTCGCTACCACAAACGGTCTGGCAAGCATTATTTATGCTACGTTTAATGTTATCAGTATTTTTTTCTAACTTGCACAAGCTAGTTTTAAAGGACATTTTCAACTAAATTTTACTCAAAATCACAGAAGTATGATGAAAAAAGTATTTTTACTCGCAGCTACAGCAGCAAGTATTCTTGCCTGCTCATGCGGAACAAAGAGCAGTTCTGACAACCAGCAGGCAAAAGCCGATTCAACAGCAGCGTCAATTGTTGAGGTTAGCATTGATTCTCTCATCTCAAACCCACAGGCATTTGCCAACCAAACCGTAAAGTTTACTGCCAAGGTTGATCATGTTTGCATGCATAGCGGCCAAAAGCTTACGCTCATGGGCAGCGATTCGGGCAGCACCTTCAAGGTAATGGCAACCGATGCCGTTCCCCAGTTCGATCAGAATCTCAACGGAACCACTGTTGAGGTTGTTGGCGTGGTGCAGGGTGCAGCACCTGAAGATGTGGAATCATGCAGCGAAGAGGAAGGTGGACAGCAGAAAGCAAAAAAACTCGACTATGCAGTTTTCTGCCAAAAAGTAAGGGCCCTCTAGCATTCTACCTTAATTAAACTATACTCCGGTGGCAATCCTTCACGCCTTATGGTGGAGGAGGATACCTGCCGGTTTTTTTATACCAGGGAAAATATATAAGTTAATCGTTCATGAACATGCGCAAGCTGCTCAGGGTGCTGCACCGTGATTTTGGTTACTTTTTCACGGGAATGACTCTTATATACTGTGTAACCGGAATTTTGCTCAACCATACCCGCGACTGGAACCCCTACTACTCCATTGATATTCGTAAGGTGGAGTTTAATCTCCCACTCGACACATCATTAATTAACAAGGAGTTGCTGACTTCTAAGTTGGAACCTATTGGTGTACAGGGGCTAAGGTCGTTCTACTACCCTAAACCCGGAACAGTCAAGCTATTTGTTTCCGATGGAACGGTTACTTCAGATCTAGGGAGCGGTAGCGCTCTGGTGGAAAGAAGCTACCGCAGGCCTGTTCTCTACCAGCTTAACATGCTGCATAAAAATCTACCCAAATCATGGTGGACTTGGTTCAGCGATATTTTTGCCATAGCCCTGATGGCAATTACTATATCGGGGCTTTTCCTGGTAAAAGGGAAGAATGGCATTACCCATCGTGGTGTTATTCTCATTATTGCTGGTTTAGCACTTCCCCTTGTGGCCATAATTCTCCTCTAAACATTTTTAGCTGGGTTGATAGGAATATTTAGCTAATGTTGACTAAATTTGCTTCTACAAGTAAGCATCATATCGGCATTCAGCATAATGAATTATTGCGACCTTCATTTTAAATTTTCTGCCAAGTACGTATTCCTGAACATCAAGAACAGGGATAACTTTTTCTAATGCCGTCATTTGCATAGCCATCCCCCGGCTATGCAGCACTGTTTAAGTTATCCCTAAGTTTTAATTTTTTTCCGCTAAAAAATTATCGATATGGAACTACCATTTGCAGAATCGTACAAAATTAAGATGGTTGAGCCTATACACCGGAGCACCCGAAGCGAAAGGGAGCGTTGGATTAAGGAGGCCAAGTACAACATGTTTAACCTGAAGAGCGAGCAGGTTTTTATTGATTTGCTCACCGATTCCGGAACCGGTGCCATGAGCGACAGGCAGTGGAGTGCGCTCATGATGGGTGACGAGAGCTATGCGGGAGCTTCCTCATACTACAACCTTAAAAGCGCCATCCAGAATATTCTGGGATTTGAGCACTTTTTGCCAACCCATCAGGGGAGAGCTGCCGAGAATGTCCTTTTCTCCGTGATGGTGAAAGAGGGCGACTACATTCCTGGCAACTCGCAGTTTGATACCACCAAGGGGCATATTGAATTTAGAAAAGCCGAGGCGGTTGACTGCACCATTGATGAGGCAGAGAATACAGAGATTTACCACCCTTTTAAAGGAAATGTTGACCCCCAGAAACTTGATGACTTTATCCGTACCCACGCCGACAGGGTTCCATTTGTCATTATCACCATTACCAATAACTCAGCAGGAGGACAGCCAGTATCAATGCAAAACCTGAAGGATGCCCGAAAAATTTGCGATAAGTACGGTAAGCCGCTGGTGATTGATTCGGCCAGATTTGCTGAGAATGCCTACTTTATCAAGGTTCGTGAAAAGGGTTATGCCGATAAAACCATTAAGGAGATTGTGCGCGAAATGTTCTCGTATGCCGATGCTATGACCATGAGCAGCAAGAAGGATGCCATTGTTAATATAGGCGGATTTATTGCAATGCGCAGCAAGGAGCTTTGGCAGCAATGCTCAACCTTCAACATTATGTTCGAGGGATTTGTTACCTACGGGGGCATGTCGGGGCGTGATATGAATGCCCTGGCGGTTGGTCTTGATGAAGGAACGGAGTTCGACTACCTCGAAACACGCATTAAACAGGTGGAGTACCTTGGTAACAGGCTGAAGGATTTTGGTATTCCTTTCCAGTTCCCTGCTGGTGGACATGCCATTTTTGTTGATGCCAACAAGGTTCTGGCTAATGTTCCCAGGGAGCAGTTTCGTGCCCAAACGCTGGCTGTTGAGCTCTACCTCGAGGCAGGCATTCGGGGTGTTGAGATTGGTGCCCTGATGTCGGATAGAGACCCGGTTACCCGCGAGGTAAGAATGCCCAAGCTGGAACTTCTCAGGTTGGCTATCCCCCGCAGGGTTTACACCAATAACCATATAGACGTGGTGGCGGTTGCCCTTAAGAATGTTTTCGACCGTAGATTAGAGATTAACAAAGGCTTGCGAATAACATGGGAAGCCCCAATTATGCGCCATTTTACCGTTCAGCTCGATAGAGCACGATAATCTTTTTCAACTCTTTTGCCATTGGCTTGTTCTGTAGTGGATCAGGCCAATGGTTTTTTATTTATCATTTACCCCAAAAATAGCCTACTTTTGCAATTCATTTCTATGCAATGAGGGATTTTACAACCGGTAGCGAAACCCAACATATTTTAAGGTTTGCAACACCCATGCTGATAGGCGATATTTTTCAGCAGCTCTACAACGTGGTTGATAGCATTATTGTTGGTCGCTTTATTGGCGATAAGGCTTTGGCGGCTGTTGGAGCATCGTTTCCGGTAATCTTTGTTATTATTGCCCTTGTGCTTGGCATTGGCATAGGTTCTACGGTTGTCATCTCGCAGTACTTTGGTGCGCGTAACTTCGATATGGTGAAGCGTGCAGCTAACACCATCTATATTTTTCTTCTGATTTCGGGCGTGGTGGTTACCGCCATTGGGCTGATGGCAAGCGGAGCCATTTTTAGGATGCTTCACCTGCCTGAAGAACTCATGAAGCCAGCTAGGACCTACCTCAACATTTTTATGCTGGGCATGGTGGTTATGTTTGCCTTCAACGCTATAGCCAGCATTCTTAGGGGAATTGGCGATTCTAAAACTCCTTTGTATTTTCTTCTTATTTCAACGCTTACCAATGTTGGATTGGTGCTACTTTTTGTGGTAAAATTTCGATGGGGCATAGCCGGTGCTGCATGGGCAACTGTCATTTCTCAGGTTGTGGCGTTTATTATAGCCTTAATCTACTTAAACCACAGCCAGCACATGCTTAGCATAAACCTACGAACCATGAAGTTCGACCGCCAAATTTTCAGGCAGATTGTTAAAATTGGGTTACCCACCGGAATACAGCAAACTATGGTAGCCCTTGGCTCAATGGCGATGATGGGAATTGTTAATTCTTTTGGAACCACCGTTATTGCGGCTTTTACTGTTGCTAGCCGTTTGGATGCACTAATTGCAACCCCTATAATGGATTTTGCCGCCGCTCTTTCGGGATTTGTGGGGCAAAACATTGGTGCCAACAAGATTGACAGGGTAAAAAGGGGGCTACGGTCAACCCTGAAAATTTCCATTAGCTTTTGTGTTGTCAACATTGCCATTATTCTGATTTTTGGCCACAGCCTGATGGGGATATTCACTAAAAGTTCCGATGTGATTGCCATAGGTTACCAGTACCTGCTGGTTGTTAGCTTGTTCTACATAATTTTTGCCGTAATGTTTTCCATCAACGGGTTGCTCAGAGGGGTGGGCGCTGCTGTTGTTCCCATGTACATCACCCTGCTGTCGCTCTGGATTTTTCGAATCCCTCTTGCCTACCTGTTGAGCAAAACCTTTGGTATGGGTGCATTGGGTATCTGGTGGTCTATTCCTATTGGTTGGACGATGGGGGCCATTGCTGCAGTAGCCTACTATCGCCATGGAAGCTGGAAGAATAAATCCCTGGTAAAGGTACGCCAGCAAGCTGCGGATTAGAGTTGAGATGGTAGCAAGTAAGTAGCTCCGAAAACCAAAAGGTTGAATATCTCACCGAAACAAAACTATTTGCCATTTTTGCTTGGATTGAATTCCATTTTTTATCCTAAAGCTGGTTAATAAATTAGATGTTGATGGCTGTTTCCTAAAAATTTTATATTTGTAGGAGCAATATAATGGCATTCCATTAAATACTCATTAAGCTACACTGGTTGATAATGATGGTAATTCATGTCAGGCAACATGATTTCATAAACGGGTGATGGAGTTCTTGAGTTCTATAAAACTATTGTGGGTGCTTTTCAATCTGGGCAGGTACTTTTCCTTGCGTCAATAGTTTTTATTTATTGGTTTGCTGCCGGGTAAATTCTATCATATAAACTTTTTAAAACATGCTAAAGGACTATTTAAGCAGAATTCAAGATACCATTAACAAGGGAGATGCCAGGGAGGAGAGCTACTACTCACATCTAGATAGCCTGATTAAAGAATTTGCAATAGAAAATGGCATTAAAAAGATTGATGTAACAATACTTCCCAAGAAAACAGAAGCGGGGAATCCCGATTTCCGAGTATGGGACGGGAAGAACCATATAACCGGGTATATTGAGGCAAAGGATCCTTCGGTTGACAATCTTGATAGGATTGAGGAATCGGAGCAGCTAACACGATACCGGAGCACCTTTCCCAACTTAATTCTGACGAATTTTTACGAGTTTAGGCTATACAGGGATGGCGAACTGGTAAGAAAGGTTACGATTGGCCGACAGAGGATTGCCCAAAAGTTGAAAACAGCTCCACCGGTGGAGAACGAGAAAGAATTCAACGACCTGCTTGGCACCTTCTTCTCCTTTTCCCTACCACAGGTACGTAGCGCAAAGGCGCTTGCACAGGAGCTGGCTAAACGTACGCGTTTCCTGCGCGATGAGGTGGTTAGCATTGAGCTGGCAGAGGAGGGAAGGATTGGAAAAAGGGATATTATGGGGTTCTATGAGGCTTTTAGGAAGTACTTGATAGGCACTTTAACGGAGCAGTCCTTTGCCCATCTCTAAATATCAAGGTGAATCTGAAAATGACAGAATTGAAGGGATTGCCT
>ERZ795031.322-NODE-322-length-62053-cov-11.871496_pt1 | contig 62053 bp, 45 predicted proteins | sample MGYA00375123_ERZ795031 | MGnify/ENA primary metagenome ERZ795031 (study PRJEB30166, sample SAMN05720159) | activated sludge metagenome | isolation source: anaerobic digester from wastewater treatment plant | place: USA | collected 2015-04-21 ...
CGATCCGTACGGGCGAATGAAAATTCGCCCGCCTGCGTGATAATTCGCCGGCCTGCGTGTCGATGAAGTCGTCGGGTGGATCAGGTGGCGTCGGGCATGACTCCCCAGCGGGCCGGGTCGCGGACGATGTCGCAATCGAGCAGTACGGCGCCGGACGGGTTCAGCAGCGGGGAGTTGCAGTATTCCAGCAGCATCGGAATGGCCTGGATATCAAGCTCCAGACGTTCTGTCTTGCCGTCTTCGTTGACGAAATCGCGCGCCTTGGGGCGCGATGAGTTGTCGCCGCCGTGGTACTTGTAAGTTCCGTCCGGAACGGTCTCGGCCCACATGTCCCAGCGCGGCCAGCTTTCATAGCTTGCGATGCTGCGATCCCAGATCTTGTGAATGTGGCGGACTTCCTCGTTGGTCAGCGGCATTCCGATTGGTGCTGTCATGGCCAGCATCTGGGCACCCTCGATCTCGTAATCGGTGCAGTTTTTCGGGCCGGGCTCGTCATCGGTCGGATGCAGGACGGAGTCCATGCGCTTCGCCAGTCCGGCCATCAGGCCCATTGCATAATCGAGTTCCCAGTTGACCAGGGCGTTGGCCACAGCCGCCATGTGGAAGTTCCAGTTGATATGGTAATTGAAACAGTGGGTTATCTGGCTGAACTGATCATAGACCGAGTTGAATCCGGACTTGCAGTCAACGTCCCTGGTGTCCCCATACGCGACAAGCGCGGCCGAGGCCCGTGCAGTGCATTCGTTCTGGTCGTCCATCCCGACGAAGCACACGAACGACGAAAGATCCTTTTCATTCTCGCAGCCGGGCAGGTATGCGACGCCAAGCGAATCCTTCGTCCTGATGTTGTAATCGAAATCGACGATGTCCCGGGCGAAGCCCTTCATGTATTCAAGAGTTTCCGAACAGGCTTCGTGGACCGGGCCGGACTCCTCGGACTGGACCAGGTACGGAAGCAGGGCCATCGTCCTGAACATGTGGCATACGTCGTCCTTGCTGCGCAGGTTGGTCACCCAGATGTCGCCGAAGACCGGGTTGGACGCGTATTCAAAACGTTCGGCATTCCAGTCGGAATACGTCGTGTACCAATGTGAGAAATCAACTGCCTTGGAATGGCCGTTGATGTCTGTCCATTCGTGGTTCTGGCCGATGATATTTCGCGCCATGACATAGATGTTTTCGTCGTTTTCGTCGTACAGGAAGCCGGTCATCGTAGCGGTGATTCCCTTGCAGTACTGCTCGGCCACGCGGGCCGCCCATTCGTCGCCAGTCTGCATGTACAGGGCCTGGGCCGCGCTGAGGATTTCTGTGGTCGGTATCATGACGTTGTGGGCGCCGCCCGCGTCGCCATGATAGAAAGTCAGCTTGCCATCTTCCTTGATAAGATCGACGTCCTGCCACCAGACCATCCAGTCCGGCTTGCCGGTTGATGCGTCGTATCCGTGGGATGTGTCGTACACCCACTTGAAGTATCCGGTGTCCTTCAGGAATCCGGTGAACCGAACGGTAAACTCGGTCACTTCGTCAGCCGAAAGCGGATCCCCGACCTGCGGCCGGGTGAATTCCACCGGAAGTGCGGTCGGAAGATGGTCGGGTTTGACGAAGGCATCCCCGACGGTGTCCGTCGCCAAGCCGTCGTCGGTCGCGTCGTTCGTTGATACTTCCTGGTCGGGAAGCTCGCCGGTCGCTCCGTCGGGCTCGGTCGCGTCGGCGCCGGCGTCCGGATCCTGGACGTCGGCCGGTGTCGTGTCCGGCATCGCCAGATCGGCCGGGATGTCGCCCGCCGGGACGTCGGCGATGACATCGTATTCACCAGACCCGCCGCCACATCCGGCGGCGGCCGCAAGCAGGAAGGTTGTTGCAACTGCAACGATCAGGCTCCGTTTCATGATTGGGCTCCTGGCCGACAAAGACACGACATTTTACATGCAAGGTCGAATTGGTCAGCATAAATTGTCCAACCCCGCGACCCGGACGCGGAATTTGACGGTTCGCCGGACTTACAAAACGGGCCTGCGGATGTTATAACAAGCGTTGGCTTCGATTCCCCGGTTCCCCGTGGCCGCCGCCGGCGGTTGAAGAGGTGTGATTTTGTCATCCAGCGGTTACATCCGTGTTTGCGCCATTGTTGCCTTCGCGGCTGGATTTTCCGTCACGTCGCCTTTGGCTGGGGCGGAAGAGGGCGGCAGCCTCTCCGTAATAGTTTTCCCGATAACCGTCGAGAATGCCGGCGTTACCGGCGCAACCCTGGTGTCGCTTCAGAATTTCCTGGAAGCCAGGCTCGCGGCCGAGGGCGTGCTGGACGTCGTGTCCGGGGACAAGGCGCGTGAAAGCCTTGATGATGGCGAGTTCGATTCGTGTGCGGCCAGAAAGTGCCGGATCCTGATTGGTAAGCAGATGTCCGTCGATTCGTTCGTCGAGACGTCGATCAGTGGCGTGGATGGCGGCTGCCGGATTTCGGTTGCCCTTCGTGAAGTCAGGACAGGTTCGGTGCTTTCTTCCGGCTCGGCATCGACCGAATGCGCTCCGGCCAGGTTGAAGGCCGCGCTGAAGGGTGTTGCCAGGATGCTTGGCGACCAGGCCGCCGGCGAGGGATGGGTCGTTGACCAGTCGGACATCCGGGACGCCGGGGAAGGCGACGCCGATGGCACGAAGAAGTCCGAAAAGAAGAAGGTCGATGAACCGCCGCGCCCGCTGGCCTGGGTCGAGATCGCCGGCGGTTCTTTCGACATGGGGCGCGCGGTGCGCGGTCCGGACGGTGATTCCCTGGTTTCTTCACGGGTTGCCGTGCCGGGCTTCAGGATGTCCGAAACCGAGGTCACGAACGGGCAGTACCTGGCATGCGTGAAGGCCGGTGCCTGCACCGCGCCGCACTGGGACGACCTGACCTGTTACATGTGGATTGAAGGTCGCTGGCGGACCGGGTACCTTCCAAATGAGTCCAGGGTCAACAATTTTCCCGTCGCATGCATCGACAGGAAGCAGGCCGAATCATTCGCGGCATGGGCCGGCGGCCGTCTGCCGACCGAGCAGGAATGGGAATACGCGGCGCGTGGCGGCGGTCTGGTGCGTCCGTTCCCGTGGGGCGATGCCCGTCCGAACTGCGACCTTGCCGTCATGACCGACCCATCGACAGGCTGCGAGCGGGACAAGCCGCGCAAGGTCTGTTCGGTCGCCGTCGGCAATTCCACGGCCGGTCTTTGCGACATGGCCGGCAACGTCTGGGAAATGGTCGCCGCGGTCGATTCCGGCAGGCAGGTGCTTCGCGGCGGAAGCTGGCGCACCGGCTCGGAACGGATAACGACGACCGGCCGTGGTTTCATCGGTTGCGGTTACCGTGATTCCGACGTCGGTTTCCGGGTCGTCCAGGACATCGTCAAGTAATGTTTTTTCCATACGGTGACACCCCGAATCCCCGAGGCTTCAAGCCCTGGATGACCAGGCTGCTGATCCTTGCCAACTTCGCGGTATATTTCCTTATTTCAAGCCCGTTGGCGGGACAGCAGGCCAGTGCGGCGGATCCGGGCTGGCTTGCCTATCTGGAGTTTCTTGCCGGTCACCTGGGCGCCCTGACCCCGGAAGTGATTTCCGGCATCACAAGATACGACCTTTACACCTTCGCGCATGGCTTCCAGCCCGGCTCGCCCTCGATCCAGGATCTCCTGTTCAGCATTTTCCTGCACGGCGGCCTGCTGCACCTGCTTGGCAACATGCTGTTTCTATGGATATACGGCGACAACGTTGAACACAAGCTCGGCCGTCTCGGCTTTTTGGTCGCCTATCTGGTGACCGGTGTTGCCGCCACGCTTTCGTACGCGGCGCTGGCCGGGAATTCGATGACCCCGCTTGTGGGGGCTTCCGGGGCGATTTCCGGCATTCTCGGGTTGTACTTCATCCTTTTCCCGAAGAACCGCGTGAAGATTTTTGTCTTTTTCTTCCCGCTGCTGGTTACGGTCTGGCATGTTCCGGCGCGCATCGTGCTTGCGCTTTACCTGCTGGCGGACAACCTGCTGCCACTGGTTCTGGGTGCCGACAGCGGCGTTGCATACGGCGCCCATATCGGCGGTTTTGTCGCGGGGGTCGTCCTTGCCGTTTCGGGTCGCGCCATGTCTCGCGCCGCAGGCTGGCTGAAGAAGGCCTTCGGGCCGCGCCAGGTTGTGAAGAAGGTTCCGAGGTCGAACCGGCCGGATCCAAGAACCGTCATAATCGATGCGGAATACGTCGATGACGTGCGAAACTGATGCAGGTCAAGGTTTCAGGAACCGCGCGAACGTCTTGTAGTGCCAGACTTCGCCGATCTTTTCCGGCTCGGCCCAGGTGACAAGGTAATGTCCCGCGCCGACGTGTGTCACGGACGGCTTGTAATATCCCTGGGCATCGTGGGTTCTTTCCTGATCCGGCGCGTTCACCTCGATCCCCGCGCCGATTGCGGCGATATCACCCGTTCCATTGTACGCCAGCCGGTAAAGCATCAGGTCCGTGTGCTTGTCCTGGAGGGTTGACGGCGGTTCGCGGAACAGCGCGACAACGTTACCGGATTCATTGCAGTTAAGTACCGGGTTGAAATGGATCCAGTTCTTTTCATCCCCGTCGTTTCCAAACATCTTGCCGCCGGAAGATGCCCGTCCGGCGGTTTCCGCGACCAGAACCACGTTGACCGGATCGCTTGAGTCGATGAACGCGGTATAGACCGTGTCCTGAGGCGTGATGGCGACGTTTGGAAGATCGCCGGCGACGTCGAAGAACACGGGCGAGTCTTCGATTGGCTGGCTTGAACCGGCCGGAATCGTCATGGACGCGATCCTGGTGTTCCAGGCTTCGCCTTCCTTGATCGAATGTCCCCACGTCATTCGAATGTTGCCGTCGGAATCGACCGCGACGTCGGCATTCTGCTGATCTTCATCCAGCCTGGGCCACGGATAGATAAGGTCGCCTTCCGGTGAACCGTCGGCGTTGAAGCGCTGGGCCACGACCTGGAACACGCTTGCGTTCGGATTTGCCCACGTCGATGCGATGACGAAGCGGCCGTCAGGAAGCGCGGCCGCGCGCGGGATCCAGTTGTTAACAGGCGCGGCGACGCCGTCAACCGGGGGCATCCACCTGTACTGGGTTGCCATCACCGGCGTTCCGTCGGTCTTGAAAGTCCTGAAATAAATCCGCATGTTGTCGTTCGGGTAATACGGTACGTCGGTGCCGGCGTCAACCGGTCCCGAATCGGTCGCGGCATCGGCCGAACCCTGGTCGCTGGCGGCATCCTGGATAATGTCGGCCACATCGTCAACTGCATCCGATGTATCTGCATCCGGATCGCCGGCATCGTCGTCCGGTTCGACGATGTCCGGATCCGCTTCCTCGAGCGATATCGACTCAAGGGGCGCCGCGGCGCGGACCGGTTCGGGCGGCATCGGTGCGATCGGCAGGACACCCATGCGAGCGTAGTAACCCTGGTAATCTTCGTGCCACACGATCATCACGGTGTCGCCGGACACGACTATGTCAGGTTCCCAGCAGTTGCCTTCACCTGTTGGAAAAACCGAAAACGGTTCGACAAGGATCTTTCTGTCGCAACCAATTCTTGCCGCCCTGATCGTGGAAACGTCGTCGTCCGGATCCTGCGTGCCCCTTTCGTCCATCGCGCTCCACGCCAGCCAGACGGCCTCGCCGTCAAAGGCCGATGCGACCTGCAGCACGAATCGTCCTTCGTCTGGAAAGAGCTGGAAGGGCAGGTTATCCGTGATGTCTTCGAAGCACGACGGCTTGACCACGGTGTCGATTCCGGCGTCCGTGGCCGCATCCACGCGTGCATCAACGTTGCTTCCCGTGTCGTTCACGGCATCGCCGGAAACGTCGGATACGGCGTCGTCCGCGACATCCGCACCCGAATCGGCTTGATTCCCGCCGCCTGAACCGCACGCGACGAACACCAGCATCAATAAAACGAGGAAACGCTTCATTCCGGACTCCAGCGAAAGGCAAGGCGGATTATAGGTCAGGAAATGACTTCCCGATACACGGCTTCAAGGGATTCGGTGTGCGTTCGCACGTCGAATCGTTTCAGAATCGACTGCCTGGCCGCACGGCCCATTTCCGCGCAGCGATCCGGGGAATCCAGGATGGAAGAGGCCGCGGCGACGATGGCCCGGGTGTCGCCAACCGGAACGACCATGCCGGATACGCCGTGCTCAATGATTTCCTGCGGGCCGCCGCAGGCGGTTGCGACAACCGGCACGCCGTGAAGCATGGCCTCGGCAATCGACAGTCCGAAAGTCTCGAACACGCTTGTCGCCAGATAAACCGAACTTTGCAGAAACAGTGCTGAAAGCTGCGACCTGTCCAGCCAGCCCGGAAATGACACGCGTTCATCATCCGGGCCCGTCGCGCCGCGGGCCCACTTGCGCATGTATCGCCGCTCGGACGGCTGGCCGTCCGGAAGTCCGCCCGCGATCACGACGTGGTTTCGTGGATCCGCCGCCGTCAGGCCCCGGGCGACATCGAACAGAACTTCGGTACCCTTAATGTCGCTGAAACGCCCCGCATGAACCGCGATTCGATCCGGTCGCGGCCACGATGCATCGGCCGCGCCCGGCTGGTCGGGAACGCCGGGAGCGATGACCCGGAATTTATCGGAGAATTCCGGAAATTCCGCAGCCATCATCTGGGCGGCTGCCCTGGACATTACGACGGCCCGCCAGCATGTGGCGACGGCTCGTGCCTGTGCCTTTGACGTGATTGTGCTTTCAAGGCCCCTGTACCAGTTCATCTGGTGCTGGATCACGTGCACCGTCTTGACGATCGGTACATGCCCGCCCGACAGGTCCAGCGCGAAATCAAGAAGGGTCGAATGATGCAGGTGGATCACGTCCGGCCGTGCCTGCCGTGCCGCCTCAAGCGCGGCAGGGATGGCCGACGGGGCGGACAGCGTGATCATTGCCGGCGAACAGGAAAAATCGATGCGGGGCACCTGATCGGTCAGCAGGGCCTGCGTCACCGGCCTGAACGCGTCGAATGACACCACGGTGCAGCGATGCCCCGCCGCGACAAGCCCCTGGACTTCATACCAGACCGCTGTTGATATGCCGCCATTGGTGTGCGGCGGATAGTCCCTTGTAATTACGAGGATATTCATTCGGTTTCAATCCCGTCAAGGGGATTGTCCGATGCGGCCGGCAGTTGCGGTCCGGCTGCGCAGGTGTACAGCTCGAAATCAAGCAGGGCTGTCGCCAGCCCGTCCCGAAGGAAGGATTCCGGATCCCCGTCCCGCAGTTGCGAACGATGGGCGGCAAGGGCCCTGAGCTTGTGTCCACGCCACGGCCTGACATCCAGCCTGGCATCGGCATCTTCCGGATCGATTCCCATCCGGTCCGCGGCGGGTAGATCCGATGTGTCGATTGCATGGGGAAGGTTGCGTTCCATGAAAGAACGGACCTTCGCGAAAAGGCCCATCGGGAACTGCACCAGCAGCAGCCTTGGGCGAACCGGGGCTCTGCGCGCGCGCCTTGTGCTGCCTTCCCTCATGGACATGACCTGGGCGATTACCGCTTCAGTGACCGCGATGTGATCCCGGTGGCCGTAGGCCCCGTCCATGCCAAGCGTGATGACCACGTTCGGGCGCAACCTGGAAAAGACGTCCCGGATCCTGGGTTCAAGTTCGGGATGTCCCTGAAGGGCGCCGTCAGGCAGATCGAGGAAAACCGGGGGCTGAACGCCAAGAGCCCGGCAGGACAGTCCCATTTCGACGGTTCTGAGCCTTGCAAGGGCAGGGCCAGGCGGCACGATGCCTTCGCGGTCCCGACCGGCTTCGCCCCGGGTCGCGCATACGACCGTGACAACGGCCCCGCCTTCCGCTGCCATGGCCAGAAGGCCAGCGCAGGAGTAAGCCTCGTCGTCGGGGTGGGCGAAGATGGCTGCGATGCGGTAACCGGTGTACTTCATCATCGTTCTGAAAGAAGCGTGCGGCTGCGATTCTAGCATGACCGCGGCGGGCGGATGTAATCCGCCCGTACAGGGAAGGGAGCGTGCATGATCGCGGCGGGCGGATGTAATCCGCACGTACAAGGGTGGAACCGGAAATCCATCCGCCGTATGGGCGAATGAAAATTCGCCCGACTGGATGAAAATTCGCCCGACTGGATGAAAATCCGACCGCGGGATTGAAGGCAATGTGTCAGACAATCTTGCCGGACGCGACCGCAAGTCGCGTCTGGGCGCGCTTCAGTGCATTGGTGGTGACCCGGTGTTCCTCGGGATGGGTGATCGGCGTGATTGTTTCCAGTTTGGCAAGAGCCCGCTTCAGGGCCTTTTCGGCGCGTTCAACATCGATGTCGGCAGCCGCCTCGCAGGACTCGGTAAGAATTCTGACGTTGTCGCCAAGGATTTCCAGGAAGCCCCCGGCAAGTGAAAACAGCAAGACCCCGCCATCCGGGGTGGTCAGCCTCATGGGGCCGATTCCGACGGTCGAAATCATCTGGATGTGGGCCGGCAGGATTCCAAGCTGACCGTCCGCGCCCGGAAGGGCGATTTCGGTCACTTCAAGGCCGGAAATCCGGAGCCCGTCGTATTCAACAACATCAACCTTCAGCGACATGCTCACCCCGTTCCAATCAGTCGGCTTCCATCTTGCGGGCCTTCTCGACAGCCTCGTCGATAGTGCCGACCATCCAGAATGCCTGCTCGGGCAGATCGTCGTGCTTGCCGTCCAGGATTTCCTTGAATCCATTGACGGTGTCCTGAACCTTCACAAACCGTCCTTCCTTGCCGGTGAACTGTTCAGCGACGAAGAACGGCTGCGACAGGAACTGCTGGATCTTGCGGGCCCTCTGGACTGTCTGGCGCTGGGTTTCCGACAGTTCGTCCATGCCGAGGATCGCGATGATGTCCTGCAAATCCCTGTATTCCTGGATGCATTCCTGGATGCGCCGCGCGACGCTGTAATGCTCCATGCCCACGACTGCCGGATCGAGGATGCGCGAGGTCGAGTCCAGCGGGTCAACCGCGGGGTAAATGCCCAGTTCGGCGATCTGGCGCGAAAGAACCGTGGTTGCGTCAAGGTGGCTGAACGTGGTCGCCGGTGCCGGGTCGGTCAGGTCGTCGGCCGGGACGTAAATTGCCTGAACCGATGTAATCGAACCCTTGCGGGTCGATGTGATTCTTTCCTGCAGTTCGCCCAGGTCGTATGAAAGGGTGGGCTGGTAACCGACTGCCGAGGGGATGCGGCCCAGCAGCGCTGAAACTTCGGAACCGGCCTGGGTGAATCGGAAGATGTTGTCGATGAACAGAAGCACGTCCTGGCCGGCCTCGTCACGGAAGTACTCCGCGGCCGTCAGCGCCGTCAGTCCGACGCGCGCACGCGCCCCGGGCGGTTCGTTCATCTGTCCATACACAAGGGCGGTTCGTTCGATGACGCCCGATTCCTTCATCTCAAGCCACAGGTCGTTACCTTCGCGGGTACGTTCGCCGACGCCGCCGAATACCGAGACGCCGCCGTGATGCGTTGCGATGTTGTGGATGAGTTCCATGATGACGACGGTCTTGCCGACGCCCGCGCCCCCGAAAAGTCCGACCTTGCCGCCACGCGGGTACGGTTCCAGCAGGTCGATGACCTTGATGCCGGTTTCCATCTGCTTTACGGCGACATCCTGATCCAGGAATGACGGGGGTTCCCTGTGGATTGGATAAAACGTCTTTCCATCGATCGGTCCGCCCTCGTCAACCGGCAGCCCGACGACGTTCATGATTCTCCCAAGCGTTTCGGGCCCGACGGGGATCTTGATCGGAGCACCGGTGTCGATCGCCGCCATCCCGCGCACGAGTCCGTCGGTCGTGTCCATCGCGATGCAGCGGGCCGTCGATTCGCCGGTGTGCTGCGCGACTTCCAGAACCAGGTTGTTTTCCCGATCGTTGATGGTCGGGTTCGTGACCGCCAGGGCTGTGTTGATTTCCGGAATTTCTCCGGGCGCGAAGCGGACATCGACAACCGGCCCGATAACCTGGGTGATTACGCCTTTCCTGGATTCCATAACTGCAAAGCCTCCAAGGGCGGACGCCGCCGCCCGTGCACCATGACCCTTACTTCATCGCCTCGGCGCCGGAAACGATTTCCAGCATTTCGGTGGTAATCGCGGCCTGCCTGGCCTTGTTGTACATCAGGGACAGCTTTGAAATCAGCTCGCTTGCGTTTTGCGTGGCCGATTCCATTGCCGTCATGCGGGCACCCATTTCGGCGGCCAGCGATTCGAGCACCGCGAAGTAAAGCCTGATGTTGAAATACATCGGCAGAACATTGTCAAGAACCGTGCCCGCCGACGGCTCAAATATGAATTCAAGCCCCTGAATCGTCTGGCCTGGCCCGTCCTGCTGCGAAACCTCGGGCACGATTGGCAGCAGCCGCTCGACCACCACCTGCTGGGAAAGAGCCGACTTGAATTCGTTATAGACCACATAGACGGCGTCCAGCTTGCCGTCCAGGAACTTCGCGACCAGTTCGCCGCCAATCTCGGCGACGTGATTGAAGTTCGGGTCGGTAAGGACGTCCATGTATTCGGCTGCGATCGGGAAGCCCCTTCGTCGGAAGTAGTCGCGCCCCTTCTTTCCCATCAGCGCCAGTTCAACTCTGGCGTGGCCGCCTTCCCCGCTCTTCAGGTACCTTTCGGCACGTCGATTGATGTTGCTGTTGAACGCCCCGCACAGGCCGCGATCGGATGTGATCACGACCATAAGGGCATTCTCCTCGGGTCGGATCTGCAGAAGCGGGTGGGCGTCGTGCGAAGTGTGTTCCGACAGGTCCCATATGAGGTCACGCATGCGGTTGGCATACGGCTTGGCCTTCAGCATGTTTTCCTGGGCCCGCCGCAGCTTGGCCGCGGCCACCAGTTTCATTGCCCTGGTGATCTTCTGCGTGTTTCGAACGCCGGTCAGGCGCTTGCGAATCTGTTTCAGCGTGGCCATGCGAACCTGCCTGCGGCCCCTTCAGGCGCCGCCCCTTCCATCACTTCGAGTTGAAAAGCGCCTTGAATTCGTTGATTGCCGCGACCAGGCGTGCCCGGATGGCATCGTCCAGAACCTTCTTTTCACGGATGTCGGTGAAGATGTCCGAATGCCTGGCATCGATGAAATCCAGCAGGTCGTGTTCGAATCGGCCGACGTCCGGAATCGCGACGTCCATCAGGAAGCCTTCGTCGGCCGATGCGGCAAACAGGCTGACGATCTGGCGTTCAACCGCCTCGGGACGGTACTGGCGCTGCTTGAGAAGCTCCATCATGCGGGCGCCCTTGTCCAACTGACGCTTCGTGGCCTTGTCAAGATCCGTCGCGAACTGGGCGAACGAAGCCATCTGGCGGTACTGGGCCAGTTCCAGGCGCAAGGTCCCGGCGACCTTCTTCATCGCCTTGATCTGCGCGTTCCCGCCGACTCGGGAAACCGAAAGACCGACGTTGATGGCCGGCCGGAATCCCTTGTAGAAAAGGTCGGATTCAAGATAAATCTGGCCGTCGGTAATCGAAATGACGTTCGTCGGGATATAGGCGGAAACGTCCCCGGCCTGGGTCTCGATGATCGGCAGCGCCGTCAGGGAACCGCCACCCAGTTCCGCGCTCATCTTCGCGGCGCGTTCCAGCAGCCTGGAATGGAGATAGAAAACGTCGCCCGGATATGCCTCGCGTCCCGGCGGACGGCGAAGCAGCAGGGAAAGCTGCCTGTAGGCGACGGCGTGTTTCGACAGGTCGTCATAGATAATCAGGGCGTGCTGCCCGTTGTCCCGGAAATACTCACCCATCGCGCACCCTGCAAACGGGGCGATATACTGCATCGGGGCTGTTTCCGACGCGGTTGCCATCACGACCGTCGTGTAGTCCATCGCGCCGTGCTGTCGCAGCTTGTCAACCACCTGGGCGACCGTTGAACGCTTCTGGCCGATGGCGACGTAGATGCACCATACCGGCTGGTCGCCTTCGCGCTGGGGCTTCTGGTTGATGATCGTGTCGATGGCGACGGCGGTCTTTCCCGTCTGGCGGTCGCCGATGATCAGTTCCCGCTGGCCACGTCCAATCGGGGTCATCGCGTCGATCGACTTCAGACCGGTTTGAAGCGGTTCCTTGACCGGCTGGCGCGCGACGATGCCCGGAGCCTTGACGTCGATCGGCCGCAGTTCGGTCGATTCAATCGGCCCGAGGCCATCCACCGGCTGCCCGAGCGCGTTCAGGACGCGTCCCCTGACCGCGGGGCCGACCGGAACGCTGGCGATGCGGCCGGTTCGGCGGCATTCGTCGCCTTCGCGGATCTTGTTGACTTCGCCAAGGAGCGCGACGCCGACGTTCGACTCCTCGAGGTTCAGGACCAGTCCCTGCACGCCGTGCGGGAAGTCCAGGAGTTCGCCCGCCATGGCGCCCGAAAGGCCATAAACACGCGCGATGCCGTCGCCGACGGTTATGACGGTTCCGGTCTCCCTGACCTCGACCTTGCGGCCGAATTCGCGGATTTCCTTTTTCAGGATCTCTGTTACTTCCTCTACGCGGAGTTCCATCTTCACCTTACCTGTTCTGCAGCAGCCTGGTGCGCAGCGAGTCAAGCCAGGTGCGCGTCGAAAGGTCATAGACCCGGTCGCCGACAATCACCTGCAAACCACCAATCAGCCTGTCGTCCGTTTCACCCGCCAGGACAAGTTTCTTGCCCACCCTTTCCCCGAGCCTTGTCGATATCGCGGCAATCATCTCCGGATCGACAGGCCCGGCGGCCCGAACCTTTCCCCGGATCCTTCCGGCGATCGCATCCTGAAGCCCCCGGTACTCGTCGATAATTCGATCAAGTCCGCCCAGCCTGCGCCGGACGACAAGAAGCGAAAGGAAAGCACTGGTCGTCTGATCAAGATCAAGCCTGCGCGCCATTTCGCCGACCGAAGCCTTCAGAACCTGAACCGGGACGGTCGGGTTGTCGAACATCTCGCGAGCGTCGGGAACGCCGGCAACCGCACTGCTGAACCTTTCGAGATCCCGGATGCAACGGTCGCCCAGACCGTCGGCCTGCGCGATATCGATAAGCGCCCTTGCATAGCGCCTTGCCGCGACTTCGGAAATTGTCGGCGCCATCGTGAAAACCCCTTCCCGTCGAGCGGGAACCGGCAACGCATGCCGGTTGACATCATCATGCGTCGATATCGGTCAGCCGCCTGACGACGTCGGCCGGAACCGGCTTGCCGCCTTCGGCCCGCAGACCATCGGACACCCTGTCGAGCGCCCTTTGAACCAGATCGGCCGTCAGGCTGGCCTGCATGGCAAGTCCGGCCTGGTTGATTCTCATTTCCGCCTCGCGGTTCATCTTCTGTATTGTCGCGATGGCATCGGTCTCAAATGACTTTCTTTCCGATTCGCCCATTTCGCGGAAGCTCTTCCTGATGTCTTCCATCTCGGTCTCGATGTGGCGCATGTGCTCTTCGGCCGCTTCGAGTCTGGCCTTCGCCGCATCGTGGACAGCCCTGGCCTCGTCAATCATCTTGACGACCGCTTCATGTCGCCTTTTAAGCGCCAGGCGAACCAGAGGAACCATAATGATAAGAAGCGGGATTATGACGACCAGGAAATCGCCGATTTGAATTCCAAGCTTATGGAAGAAGAGCGGGCCGTGCGTTCCGTGTCCCGGGGAGCCGGCGTCCTGGCCGTGACCGGCCAGCGCGGTTGCCGACAGCATCAACATCATCAAGGTTGTCGCGAGCCTGGTCATCTTGTTTCCTGTTCCCCGTTCCATCCGGCCTGGCGAAGAATTGTGGCCGCAAGATCGGCGACGGCCGGCTCGCTTGCCGCGCTGAAGGCGGCAGCCTTGTCTTCGATTGCCCTGACCTGACCATCGATTACGGCCTGAAGGCGGCCACGCTCGTTTGCAATCAATTCGGCGCGGATGCGTGACCCTTCGGCCGCGATGCGGCGTCTTTCGTCGTTTCCGGCCTTTCTTGCCTCCTCGAGCCTGGATGCGGTCGATTGTTCGAGAACGGCGGCGCGGGCTTCCAGTTCGGCGGCCTCTTCCCGCATACCCCTGGTGCTTTCGTCGCGCACCTTCAGGATTCGCGCGTAAGGCTGGAAGAAGAAACGGGACAGAAGCACATAAAGAAGCAGGAACAGGCCAAGCTGGATGAAGAAGCTGAGATCCAGGTCGATGACCGAAGCCAGCATCAGCGGTGGCGGTTGGAACAAGGCGTCGGCGCCCATGTCGAAACGAACCTCCTGGTGTCTCCTGCCATTATCCGGGCCTGGCCGGACCGCGTGGCGCGAACGGGGTAATCCGCGGCCAATGGAATTATGGATTGACTCGGCGCGCATGTCATCAGGGAAATTCAATTTTCGGCAATTCAGGGTCGAAATAACGGTTGCTTCCTGGGGCGGTGTTGGCACGCGGAGAAAATGTCAGGCGCGATAATTATTTGGTTTTATTGGCGAAATATGGTTGCGTCAATTCTTCACCGGCGGGTCGAAGATTTTTCCGCCTGTTGTAAAAAAGTTCACAACGCGTCCCGTCGGGCAAAGGAATCGGCACCAGACTTTGGGCACGAAGACGGACGCGACAAGGAAGACGGCGGCGATAACGACCGGGACAAGCGGAGCCGCAAGCAGCGAAAACGCGGGGAATGGCTCCAGGAGGGAAAGGTCGAAAGTCGGCTTCAGAATCAGTATTGCGGGAATCGAAAGAAGGAAGATCGAGCCCGCGATGTCAAGTGCGGCCCTCGCGGCTCGCGGAAGGGGCACGCGACGCGCCGGAATCCTTGAGGCCAGTTCGCATGCCGATCCGAATGGACACGCGAAGGCGCACCAGAACTGCCGGCCGGTCACGAAGGGCAGCACGATCGACATCAGCGCCGCGATCACCAGCAGAGGTCTTCCAAGGTTGGGTCCGCCCGCAATCCAGGACGCGAAAAGGGCGGTTGAAAGCATGGTGCCCCCCAGAACCCCGAGTATCAGCACGTTTGAAATCAGCAGAAGGGGTCGAAGCCTGCGGAGCTTTTCCGAAGTCGCGAAGCATGCGAGGGCCAGAAGAAGGGCGACGGCCACAAGCACCTGGGACAGAAGAATTTTGATGTCCGGGCCCCTTGCCGGCTCGAAGTCGCCGGCCGCGGCCAGCCCGGCACGCGTGGCTGAAATCATGGCCTGGCTTGTGAAAGTGGCGCCCGAAACGGAATCAACGTCGGTCGAGGTCAATGCCTGGGCAATCGTCCGACCTTTCAGGACATCAAGGAAGCCGCTGGATTCAACGATATCCATGTAGGATGGGGTCTCGAGGTTGGCAAGCGGCGCGATGCCCGCAACCAGTCCGTCCGCGTCGAGGACGATGGCGACCGGAACCTTTCCGTTGTAGCCGGTAGCCAGGCCGGGCAATGACGTGGTGTCGATCACATATCCCACGGTGGCATCGCTGTCGTCGACAAGCCGCGTTCCCGAAATGCGATCGTTGAAGCTGTATGGCCTGGCCACCGTAAACTCGGTAAATTTTCGCGCGGCTTCAAGGAGTTGCGGCGAACTGATGCCGTCTGGCTGCGGGGCGGTCGGGGCGGGCTGCGGGGCGGGAAGCACAACCAGGTGCATCGTTGCGGCAATGCCGGCCGCGACCACCAGCACGATGAGCTTCAAGACCGTTGTCCGCAGGGCGGATGGGAACTTCATCATTTCAGTCCGGAGCGAGCCTGGGTGATGTTCCTGCAAAGGAAAAAAAGGGTCAAGCTCGGCGGGGACTATTCACAACCCTGCAGAAGCCTGCGTGCCTGGTTCATGATGGCGGGCCTGGCCGCGCCGGGCCTTGCAAGCATGCGCCAGTCATTCTGGGTAAGTTTGGTGACGAACCTGACGGCCAGTTCAAGCGGCGTCGAATTGTTTCGCACGATATTCAGGATTACGTCGTGCGACTCCATCCATTGCTTGTTGGTGCAGATGAATTCGATGGCGTCGGATGCCAGCGAGTTCGATCTCGTGTATTCGACGACCTCGTCAACTTTCACTTCCGGGTTGAAAAAGACGAATTTGTGAACGGTTTTGTCGTTGTCGCGAATGAGTATGCGCCGAGCGATGCGTCTTCCCTGGCGGGCAAGGCGCTGCTTTTCCGGAACGGTCATTTCCCGGATGCTGACGGCCAGTTCACGATCGAGCTGCCCGGACTTGTCGTCGTCGAACGGATCCGGATCCTGTGGATCCTGTTCCGAGGGCGCTGAATCTTCCTGGTCGGGCATCGAATCCCGGTCAATCGGGGTGCGAATGGCCCTGGTTCGTCCGTCCGCGGTGTCATCGTCCGTCGCCAATTCCGGGGATGGCCCCGAGATCGCGTCGATCAACCCGGTTCCGCCCGCGGTCGCCGCCATCTCGAACAGTTCATCCACGGTGCTTGCCGGCTGTGGAATTTCGGGCTTCAGCGCCTTCATCTTCGATGTCCTGTTGACATCGTGGTATTCCTGGCGCCTGGTCTGGGTAACCGGCGGAGCCTCGGTAAGCACAGGGATATCTTCGTCAATGGGGGCCGGATCCCGTCCGAACTGATAGGTTTCGAACGATGGGCGCTTGTGGCGGCCCGTCTTCGCCCTGGAAGAAATCGGCTGGCCTGTCACCGTATCGACGGCGGAAATCGAAATGTCGAATTCGTCATCGGGAATCGGCGGCTCGTCACCCGGAACCGGTCGCGGCGGTTTCCGCACACCGGGGCGGGTCTTTTCGCGTCGCGCCGTCGCCGGGGCCTCTGTCTCGTCGCCGCCGCCGGCCGGCTGTGCGGCATGAACCGCCTTCGCGGCCGCAGATATGCTGGAATGGCCGAAAATCGTTCCACCACGATCGCCGGTCTGGCGTGAATCCGAGTCGTCGGCCTGTCGGTGTCCCGGATCCGTAAGGGCACCCATCCTTTCCGTGCGGGCCGTTGTTCGAAGAGGATCCGCCGCCGCCCCGTCAAAGATGTTGTCACCGACCGGCTTCGGCGCCGGGGCCGCTTCACGCGTGTGCGAGATTGCGGCGTCCCTCAAGGTTCCGTTAAGGAAGCCCATGTCCGGCGGGGTGTCCAGTTGCACAAGGAAGCCGCCGGGCCGCAGCATGATGACGACCCCGGTGAAGAACAGTTCGCGCTCGAGCGGCAGGAATACCTGCAGCTTGACGGTGGTCATGGCCTTCGGGGCCGTGTCGGAACTGACGGGAACCACGCCGACGGCAAAGTATTCGTTCAACACCGCCTTCAGAGCTTCCGGCGAAGTGAAATCGACGATGTATTGGTTTGGGGCAGCCATGGGCGAAGGATCGCAAAATACGCGGCGCCGGTCAATAGCAGCACCTGTCAGGATTTCGCAAGCTTCACTATGGGGCCGGTTTCTGGCAGAATCCGCGGCATGAAGGCGTACCTGGACAACATGGCGTCAACTCCGGCCGATCCCGATGTGATGAATCGCGCGGCAGCAAGGCTGGCCGGTATTTTTGGAAACCCGCATTCGACCCTTCATCCTTTTGGCCGCGAGGCCGCGGCGGTGCTGTCCGAGGCACGCGCTCTGGTCGCGGGTGCGATATCGGCCAGGCCGGACGAAATCGTGTTCACGCCTTCGGCCACGATTGCCGACAACCTGGCCGTCCTTGGAATCGCTCGGGCAAGGAAGCGTCGCGGCCGTCACATCGTCGTGAGCGCCATCGAACATCCGGCCGTCCTGATGGCGGCGCTTCATCTTCGGCAGGAAGAGGATTTCGAGGTAGATCTGGTCATGCCCGATCAGGGCGGAATCGTAAGGCCCGAAGCGGTCGCGGCGCTTCTGCGGCCCGACACGACGCTGGTTTCGGTCATGGCGGTAAACAATGAGATCGGGACGATTCAGCCGATTCAGGCCATTGCGTCGGTGGCGAAGGGGTGCGGCGCCTTTTTCCACACAGACGCTTCGCAGGCCCCCGGGCGGATCGGTCTTGATTTCGTCCGGCATGCCGATCTGGTCACGCTTTCGTCCCACAAGGTTCATGGCCCGCGCGGGGCCGGCGCGCTGATGATACGGCGTCGTCGCGATATCAATATCAAGCCTCTGTTCTTTGGGGGTGGCCAGGAAGGCGGGATCTGCTCCGGGACGGCCAATGTCGATGCGGCGCTGGCTTTCGGCATGGCACTGGATCGTGCCGTAAAGCGGCGGGAAGTCGATTCGGCACATGTTGCCAGACTGTCCGCCGAACTGGCCCGCGGCGTGATGGCTGCCTTTCCCGGTTCGGTTGTCGTCGGTGACCGCGAAATGTCGATTCCGCATTGTCTTTCAATCAGGCTGGAAGGTATCCCCGGCGAGACATTCGTTTCAAGGATGGCCCGCGTGGGGGTCGCGGTTTCGCTGGGCAGTGCATGTCATGGGGATCCCGCGGCGCCGTCGCATGTGCTGACGGCAATCGGGATGACGGCGGCCGAGGCGCGGCGAACAGTGCGTTTCGGTCTTGGCAGATTCACCACGGCCGAAGAAATTGCTTACGCGGAACAAATGGCAACGTCGCTTGCGGGTGAGTTGCTTTCGGGTCGGCAGGCCGCCGAAGCCCGATCATGAATCAGACGCCGATGAAAAGACGTTCCGCGAACTTCTGTTCAAGACCGGCATCCACGATCCTGCCGGCAGCCTTCTTGATGTCGTATTGCACGCGGTGATACTCGAGTCTTGATGCCTCGTCATCCCATGTCGCGAAGCAGGCTCTGGGATCGCGGTCGCGCGGCTGGCCGACGCTTCCGACATTGACGATGAACCTGGCCTCCGACGCGGCGGTTACCCTGGATGCATCGACCTCGACCGGCTGTCCGTCAATCAGGCCGAAAATGAGCGTCAGGTGGGCGTGCCCGATGAAGTTCACCTTTTTCAGCTTTGGCGCAAGTTCCACATGGGGCTGGGCTTCGGCCTCCTGGACAACGTAGAAGAAGCCGGACGGCATCACCGGTGCCGCATGGTAGAAGGCCGTGTCCCGGTCGGCCCAGGAATAGGGCAGGGAATAGAGCCAGTCATAGTTCCGATCAGCAAGCTGGCCCCTTGTCCATTCGATCGCGTCGCGGGCACCCTGATAATAATAGGCGACATCCATGGCCCCGGTCACCGCGGCGTCGTGGTTGCCCATCAGCGTCACTTCACAGCGTTCGCGGACGATGTCGGCACATTCGTTTGGACTTCCGCCGTATCCGACGACGTCACCAAGGCAGATGATTCGCCCGACACCCAGCCGGTCAATTTCGGCCATGACCGAAGTCAGTGCCTCGAGGTTTGCGTGAACGTCGGAAATGATGGCTGTCTTCATCGCGCACCCTGCTTGAAACCAGACGTTGCATTCACCGGACGAAGCGAATTGTATTCGCATTCAGGCAAATCTGTCATGTTTCAGTTTCATATTCCAGTTTTTGGTTTTTTGGATAAGATTCGACCGGTATCTTGACGAACTCCGGAGGAATCGTGGCAAATCTGAAGACCAGGTACATGGGGCTCGAAATTGACAGTCCGCTTGTCGCGGGCAGCAGCGGGCTGACACGCGACGCGGCCGGCGTGGCCAGGCTTGAAGGCGCAGGCATCGGCGCGGTTGTGCTGAAGTCGATTTTCGAGGAGCAGGTTACGCATGAAGTCGATGGTATGGCTGGTCCCGGAACAGGGGTCGATGCGCATCCGGAGGCGGCCGAATATATTCGGGCATACGGCACGGCCCACGCCGAGGAAAACTACCTGGAAAGGATCACCGAAAGTGTCGCTGCCGTCAGGATTCCTGTAATTGCAAGCATTCATTGCGTCCAGGCGGGTAAGTGGGTCGATTTTGCGCGGAAGGCGCAGCAGGCCGGCGCTTCGGGAATCGAACTGAACGTCTTTGTGCCGCCCTTTGACGCCTCTGTCGATGGGCGCCAGATCGAGCAGCTTTACATCGACATCGCGGACAGCGTAAGGCGCGTGGTCACCGTGCCGGTGTCGATGAAGATTGGTTATCACTTCACCGGGATGGCGAATTTCCTGAAGGCGCTGTCCGGGCACGTCGATGCCCTGGTGCTTTTCAACCGCTTCTTCCGCATGACGATCGACACCGAGACCATGAAGCTGGTGCCTTCGGTTCCTTACAGCGAAAAACACGAACACGAGATTTCGCTGCGGTGGGTATCAGGGCTTTTCGGGGTACTTGGTTGCGACATCGCCGCATCGACAGGCATAAATTCCGCGGACGTGGCCGTGAAGATGATTCTTGCCGGCGCTTCGGCCGTCCAGGTTTCTTCGGTACTTTACCAGGGCGGTGTCGATTCTGTCGGAACCATCAACAAGGGGATTGCCGAATGGATGGATCGTCACGGATTCTCGTCAATCGAGGATTTCCGTGGCTCGGTCAGCCGCAACTACTCCACAAATCAGTCACAGTTCGACCGCGTGCAGTTCATGAAGTTCAGCGTCGGCCACGAGTAGGGCCTTTCTTCGATATTGTCGGTTGATTTTATGTGCTGGTGGCGGTGTGACTTCTGTGTCAGTGGCGGATAAATCCTACCAGAGGTAGGAAATACCGAACTGGAAGCCGACCGAACCGTCAGCAAAGGCCCCGGCCGCGGTCGCCAGGACGTACGGCCCGAATTCCAGATTCGCGTGGATGTTCAGGTTCGGAATGACGTTGTATTCAAATCCGGCGTTGAACAGCATCGGGATGTCGGCGCATTCCGCACGGAACCAGACGCGGATCAGCTTCCGGAAGCCGGCGATAACGGCGATGCGCGGGTTGTTCCAGCGGTAGCTGTACTTCAGTTCCGGTCCGCCGATCTGGAAGGCTGCATCAAATCCAGAAGTGTATCTCATCGCGATGCCGAGATCCGCGCCCAGGGAGATTGCGTGCGGGCCCTGCTGCCACAGGTTTCCCTTCAACTGAACGCCGAACGTGTCACCGAAAGTCCCAACCCAGTTACGAACGGTATAGCCAAGGTAATCCATGGTCAGGAACGGCGTGACCTCGAGCTTGGACATTACGGGAATGTGAACGCCCAGATCTGTTGACGGCCAGCCGACGCGGGCCTCGAATGCATACTTGCCCGCCGGCAGGATTTCGGCGCCCTGGGTCATCCATCCGCCACCACCGCCGGACTGGGCGGATGCCATCGAGGTGGCTGACATAACCGAAACCGCCGCGACCACTGCAAGCAACGTCCTGAAAATCGACTTCATCGTACATCCTCCAGAAGAAGAAAATTGTTATCGCGACTTTACGGAAAAATGCCCGCAAAGCCTTATTCTTAGCGGGATTTTATCCCTGAAAACGGATTTTGACAAATGCCGGCCTGCATTGCCATGAGCCTTCAAAGGGTTAGGTAAGCAGTAATTGCCGGCGCGATGTCCAGGGCCCGGCGGATAGTAGTCAGCGTGGTTCAAGTCACGAACTTGATCGCCAGGATTGGCCCGTCCGGGATTTGTAACGGCCGGGTAAGTCTGTCGTTACCGCCTTAATCAGGAATTCTGGCCAGTGCCGGTTCCTTCGGTGCCTGGACGTGGTGGAACCGCCGTACAAATCCCGGTGGGCATCCCATATATCTCGCACACATGCGCGGGGCGTTCTGGTACAATCTGTCCGCTTCGGGCCCTGCCCGTAATGTTTCTGCTGTCGAAGGTGATGTTTATGCGCGCAAATTTGTCGATTCTGGTCGCTTCCGGATTGGTCGTTTTTCTTGTCGCGTGCGGAACTTCGGATCCTGTCTCGGACACGCGGGAGGATAACCTGCCCATCGATGTTGACTGGGACAACGGCCAGCACGACAGCATGTCCGATGAAACGCCGCAGGAAGACACAAATCCGGATTCGGCCGGGGAATTGCCGGCAGATGTTCCGCGTGATGTTGAAGGCGAAACGGTCGGCGATTCCATCGTTGATGTCGGGGCCGACGCATCCAATCCCGGCTGCATCGATCCCGACGGTGATGGATATGGCCAGGGCGTCGATTGCCTGGGGCCGGACTGCGAGGAAGGAAATCCCAATTGCAACGTCAACTGCATTACGGATTCCGATCAGGACGGCGCCGTGAACTGTCGCGATTTGTGCCCGGACGACAATCCCAAGCATGAACCTGGGGTGTGCGGATGTTCCGTGCCGGACATGGATTCCGATCGCGACGGCGTGCTTGACTGCCTGGACGACTGCCCCTTGAATCCGAACAAGATCCGTGCCGGCGTGTGCGGTTGCGAATTGCCGGATCTCGATCCCGACCAGGACGACCGGCCGTCCTGCGTTGATGGATGCCCGAATGATCCTGACAAGGTGGAAGCGGGTGTGTGCGGTTGCGGCGTGGCCGATGACGATTCCGATGATGACGGATTACCCGATTGCCTGGATCGCTGCCCGAACAATGCGGCAAAGACCGATCCCGGCGCATGTGGCTGCAATCAGCCGGATACCGATACCGATGGCGATCTGCGGGCTGACTGCATCGACGAGTGTCCAGCCAACGCTGGCAAGACCTGGCCAGGACAGTGCGGGTGCGCTGTTGCCGACACCGATTCCGACAGTGACGGCACGGCAGATTGCAATGATCAGTGTCCGAATGACAGCAGGAAGACGAAGCCGGGCGCGTGCGGGTGTGGTGCCTACGACACGGACAAGGATATGGACGGGTGGGCCGATTGCGTCGATACGTGCAGCAACGACCCGTTCAAGAAGGTTCCCGGCGTCTGCGGTTGCGGGGTGGCGGATGTTGACGCGGATCAGGACGGAACTCCGAACTGTGTCGATGGTTGCCCGTTCGATGTTGCCAAGACGGACCCCGGCGCGTGCGGATGTGGCGTCGTTGACGGCGATCGCGACGATGACGGGGTTGATGACTGCCTGGACGAGTGCCCGGATGATCCCCAGAAGACCAATGTCGGTTACTGCGGTTGCGGAAACGGGGAAAACGACACGGACCGTGACAGAATGCCCGATTGCGTCGATGAGTGTCCCGAAGATCCGGAAAAAATCCTGCGCGGCGAGTGCGGTTGCGGAATGGTCGATACCAACACCGATGGCGACAGCCTTCCCGACTGCTGGGATCTTTGCGACGAAAACCCGGACAAGCTGGTGCCCGGACTGTGTGGATGTGATCTGCCGGACGTGGATTCGGATGGCGACAATGCGTACGACTGCACCGACGAATGCCCGATGGACGGTTCCAAGTCGGTTCCCGGTGTATGTGGCTGTGGTGTTCCGGACAACGACAGGGATCTGGACGGGGTTCCCGATTGCATCGACGAATGTCCGCTCGACCCCGACAAGAGCAAGGTCGGCGTCTGCGGGTGCTGGGTTGTGGAAGGCGACGCCGATTCCGACGGCGTGGCGGATTGCGAGGATGGGTGTCCGGATGATCCGAACAAGATTCTTCCCGGTCCTTGCGGGTGTTTTGCCGTCGAATTCGACACCGACGGGGACACCGTGCCGGATTGCATCGACGAATGCCCGAACAACATTTCCAAATGGCTGGCGGGCTTCTGCGGATGCAACAGAAGCGAGTCCGATCCCGACGGCGACGGATATCCGACGTGCGTCGATGGTTGTCCGGACAGTCCGATCAAGATTGAACCGGGCTTCTGCGGTTGCTATGTCGATGACATCGACAGCGATCTGGATGGCGCCCCGGATTGCGTTGACGAGTGCCCGGATGACCCCTTGAAGGCGGATCCGGGCTTCTGCGGCTGCAACGAAGACGAGCATGACACCGACGGCGACGGGAATCCAGACTGCGTCGATGCGTGTCCCAGGGATCCCGCCAAGGTGGCTCACGGCTACTGTGGTTGCGGTATCGAGGACCGTGATTATGACGGGGACTTCTTCCTTGACTGCGTCGATGGTTGTCCCGAGGATCCGTTGAAGATCTCTCCGGGTGCCTGCGGATGTGGAAAGGCCGACGTCGGCGACAGCGATTCGGATGGCGTGGCGGATTGCGAGGACGACTGTCCGCTTGATCCGCTGAAGGTTGAACCGCTGTTCTGCGGGTGTGGCCATCCGGAGACGGATTCCGACGCCGATGGCGCCCCCGATTGCATCGATAATTGCCTGTATCTGCCAAATCCGGATCAGGTTGACAGGGATAACGACGGATTCGGCGATTTGTGCGACAACTGCGACCTGGTTGCTTCCGAGGATCAGTCCGATGCCGACGTCGATGGTTATGGCGACCCCTGCGACGTCTGCCCGCAGGATTACAATCCCGATCAGGCCGATTCCGACAAGGACGGCGTCGGGAATATCTGTGACAACTGTCCTTCCAAGTCGAACCAGTTCCAGACCGACAGCGATGGCGACGGCCTTGGGAACGAGTGCGACAACTGCCCGTCCGATTCAAACATCGGCCAGGCTGATGGGGATCGCGACGGGCTTGGTGATGTTTGCGACATATGCCCCGGCAAATACAATCCGGAACAGATCGACACCGATTACGACCGTGTCGGCGACGTGTGTGACAACTGCCAGCGCATCACCAACACCGACCAGTTGAATTCCGATGGCGACCTGTACGGCGACGCGTGCGATAACTGCAGATACCGTGCAAACAACGATCAGGCCGACGGCGATGGAGACGGGGTCGGCGACGCGTGCGACAACTGCAACGGTCAGCCGAATGCAGGCCAGGTCGATTCCGATTTCGACGGCGTTGGTAATGTTTGCGACAACTGTCCCGGGACTCCAAACGCTGATCAGTCGGATGTCGATAACGACGGGCTGGGCGACAAGTGCGATCCCGATGCGGACGCCGACGGCATCGCGAACATTGATGACAATTGCTGGCTGGTTCCGAATCCCGATCAGCATGATGAGGATTTGGACGGAAAGGGCGACGCCTGCGACGATTGATGTTTCCTGGCGAATTGGGCTTGGATTACAAGGTTTTATGAATTTCAGGGGAAAGCGATGAAGAGACTGACAATGGTTCTTTGCCTGGCGGTGTCGGCCGCGGTGGTTTCCGGCTGTATTCCGGCCCAGGTTTCGTTGAAGGATGTCGATGTCACCAAGTTGGAACTGCCGGTTCTGAAGAAGTCGATGGATCGTGTTCATTCAGAGATCGCGGCCCGGGCCGACGGTCAGCTTTATGTCGGCGCCGCGGAAGTCGATATCACGACCAGGTATGGACACGAAGGCAGCATCTACATCGGCGGGTTCGATCTTGGCAGGAAGGCGAAGGGTGTAAAGGATCCGGTTTATGCGCACGCCATTTACATCGATGACGGAAAAATGCCTTATGTCCTGGTGACTATCGACACTATCGGGTACATGAACAATGAAGTCGATGCGGTTCGGGAACTGGCGAGCGATCTTCATCGTGAAAGGATCAACGTGGCGTCGATTCATAACCACGTGGGCCCGGACACGATTGGCTACTGGGGCCCGGCGGACGGCGGATTGATTCCGGTCAGGACAGGTGTGGTTCCGGAATACATGATCACGTTGCGCCACCTGATTGCCCAGGCGATTGACCTTGCTGCCGAATCGGCCCGCCCGGCCAAGCTGAAGTTCAGCACCGCCAATATCGATCCGCAACTCTCGTTGAATATCCACGCGAACATCAGGATGCAGAAGGACGATGTTGCAAGAATTATGACGGCCGTCGGTGTTGACGGAAAGCCGATTGCCCTGCTTGCAAACTATGGAAACCACGTCGAGGCCATGTGGAACGATGAATACATCAGCGCCGACTGGGCCGGGGTGTTTTATGACCGTGTCAGGAAGGAACTTGGCGCGGTTCCGCTGCTCGTCGAAGGCGCGCTGGGGGGACTGGTCACGATTAATCCAGGCGACGACAAGATGGCCATGGAAAAGGAAATCATGGCGGTCTTCCTCAAGCATATGACGCGTGACGAAAGAATTGAGCTTACCAGCAGGATCGGCAACAGTTTCGCGGATCAGGTCATTGCCGCAGCCAACACGTCATCAAGGATTGCCGGGCCGACCGGTCTGTCGCTTCGCTACGCCAGCACCGAGTTCTACATCAAGGTCAGCAATTTCGTATTTGAGTACTTCTACAATCGTGGATTCTTCGATCGTCCGATGAAATATCGAAAGGGCGTTCCGTTCATGAGTTCCGATGTCAGCATAATGCGGATCATGGAAGGCGATGCCGCGCTTGCCGATTTCACCACGTGGCCAGGCGAGCCGGCTCCGACGGTGGTTGCCGAACTGGATGCCGGGTCGCCCGCGGAATTCCGCTTCACCGTTTCGCTTGGAAACGACGAGATGGGATACATGGTCCTGGAAAATGACTGGAACAACGCCGAATACGGCTACGAGCGAAGCATGTCGCTTGGAAAGCATGCGACGACGGAAGTGATGCAGCACATCAACGCGTTGCGCGATCTTTTGAAGTAAATCACCGAGCCGGCCGATCAGAGCTCGATTACCCGCCTTTCCCCGCGGCTGTCGGGCGGCCCGACCACCCTTCGGCGCTCCAGCGCTTCCATTATCCTGGCGCTTCGGTTGTAACCGATCTTAAGCCTGCGCTGCAGGAAGGAAATGCTGGCCTTGCCGCTTTCAAGAACGATGTCCTGGGCTTCGTCGGTCAGCGGGTCTTCGTCCTGGTCTTCCTGGATTTCAACGTCGTCGGCGTCCTTGATGATGTCAAGCTGATAGTCGGGTTCCCCCTGGGTCTTCAAGTGGGTCACGACACGCATGACCTCGTCGTCTGACACGAATGAACCGTGGACGCGTTCCAGCGCGGAAGTGCCAGGCTTCAGAAACAGCATGTCGCCGAATCCAAGCAGAGCCTCGGCGCCCGATTGATCCAGTATGATGCGGCTGTCGATGCTGGACGAGACCCGGAAGCCGATCCTTGATGGGAAGTTGGACTTGATCAGGCCGGTGATGACTTCCTTGGATGGGCGCTGGGTCGCCATGACCAGGTGAATGCCGGCTGCGCGGGCCTTCTGGGCCAGACGTGTCACGGCGGCCTCCACGTCCTTCGAGGCGACCATCATCAGGTCGGCAAATTCGTCCAGGACGATGACGATATAGGGAAGCCTTACCAGTTCGTCGATGTCGAATTCATCGGGGTCAAGCGATGCCAGTCCGTCGGCGTCATCGTCGCCGGTCCCGGCCGACTTGCCGGCCTTAAGGCTCAGCAGACGGTCGATGCGCGCGTTGAAGGACGCGATGTTCCTGGCCGAGAATCTTGCCAGCAGGCTGTACCGGCGATCCATTTCCTCGCATGCCCAGCGAAGGGCGGCGGCGGCCTGCTTCGGGTCGCAGACTACCGGAAGCAGCAGGTGCGGGATGTTTTCATAGACATTCAGTTCGACGACCTTCGGATCGACCAGGATGATCCTGACTTCATCCGGCGTGGCGTTGCGAAGCAGGCTCAGTATGAACGCATTGACGGCAACCGACTTTCCGGAACCGGTCGCGCCGGCGATCAGCAGGTGGGGCATTCTTGCCAGATCCGTGACGACCGGGTTGCCGAAGATGTCCTTGCCGAGGGCAATCGTCAGCTTGCTTCTGGACTTCGTGAATTCCTCGCTTGCCAGGATTTCCCGAAGATACACAGTTTCCCTTACCTTGTTGGGCACCTCGATGCCGACGACGCCCTTGCCGGGAATCGGCGCCACTATTCTTATGCTGGTCGCCTTCAGTGCCATCGTCAGGTCGTCAGCCAGGTTCGCGATCTGGCTGATCCTGACTCCGGCTGCCGGCAGGAATTCGTACATGGTGACGACCGGCCCCGGATGGATGCCGACGACTTTGCCCTGAACCTTGTAGTCCAGCAGTTTGGCTTCCAGCTTTTCGGCGTTCGAGCGCAGGAAGTCCTGGTCGATCTCGCGTTGTGCCGGAGCGACGAAATCCAGAAGGGAAAGCGACGGTGGTTCCCACGGTCCGCGGGGCGGGGGTGGAAGAAGCAGGTCTTCCTGAACCCGGGCCTTGGCTCTCCGGTTGACGATGATGGCGGGCGCTTCCTGATCCGCTGCGGGTGAAGCCACGACGGTCGTGTCATTCGAAGCGTCGTCGGGGGCCTTGTCTGCCCGGTTTCCGCCGTCGCTGCCATCGACAGTCATCGCCGATGCTGGCTGGCTGGTCGCAGGGGAGACGGCGGCACTGACCTCCGTCTTCCAATCCCCGGAAGCGGTCGGCGGCACCGCGTGCGTGGCCGTCGAGCCGGACGCTCCGCCGGTCGCGCGTTGCGATGTGACTTGGGCACGGGTCCTGTGGTCGCCACCGGTCGCAGGTACGGTGTCGGGATGCTCGACCGCCGGCGAGGACTGGGTCCTGTGAATGACGATCGGAATCGGTGACTGTCTGGCGTCCATTTCCGCGGGGGCGACAATGTCGAATTTCGTGACCTGGCCCTCGTCGATCCGCTTCGGGACATTCTCCCCTGGCCGATCCGGGGTGGCCGCTGCGATGCCGGTTCCGTGTCGTCTGCCGGTTGCGGTAACGGGCACGTCGGGGATCGGGGTGGCGTCGCGTCCGGACGCGGTCCAGGCAGGCTCCGGCGCAGGCTCTTCAGGCATCGCATCGGCTGGATTCGCTGTCGGCGACCCCTGCGGCGGGCGCGGTCGGTCGATTACGGTCTGATCAAGCTCGGGGATCGAGTCCTCGACCGATGTCTGAATTGGTGTCAGGTCGATTGCCTTTACGACCGATACTTCGGGTTCCACATCGCCTTTTTCCCGCATTTCGGCCGCCTTCCGCCTGCGTCTTGAAGCCTGTTCGCGCAGGCCTGAAACGGCTTTGCCGGCGCCGGTTCTGATCTGCCTCCCGGTGAAGCGAAGGGCCGACCGGATGGTGATGCCCGCAAGGTAAAGCGTCGCAAGCGACAGGGCGGTAATCGATATCAGCAGGGTTCCGCTGCGATTGAAAAGGTTAAGCAGAAGTTCCCCGACCGATGCGCCGATGACGCCGCCGGGCTGATAATGGTCGAAGATGATGTGGTCAACGGCCAGGACGTGAATCGTGACCGCCAGGAAAAGCAGCCCCGCCGCCGGTGCGATAATGCGCAGCACTCCGGCCTGAAACGGCCGTCGAAGGACGGCCTTCAGCCCGATCAGAAGACCTCCCAGAGCCAGGACGAATGCGATAACCCCGAATCCGGAAAGGAAGATGTCGGCCAGCCGGGCCCCGAAAAGGCCCATGAAGTTGTCAATCTGGTTGTTGCCGGCTTCCAGTTGAAGATCCCGCCGATCGAATGAAACCAGGGAGAGCAGAAGGATTACGCCGAAAAGCGCGATGACCAGCCCGTGCACCTCGGCCTCGCGAACACGCCGCTTCTGTACTGCCGCACCCGTTTCCGGTTTTGTCAGCTTCTTGTTTCCGGACATTGGATGTGAACCATGAAGAAGTCCGCCCTTAGGCTATCACCGCGTCAGCAGGCGTGCCAAAACGGCGCACGATATTAATGTTGTGTCAAAGTCCGAATTTTTGTCCGAAAATGCCTTTGAAGACGTGGCGGGGCGATGGTGATGGTATATACTAATCGCGATTTTCTTCCGGACGTCTTTCGGTGCGGCCGGTTGAAGCCGGTATTTCCCGGTGGCAGAATGCTTGCATGAAGCTGTTTTGCATAAATTGCGGTGAGGGCTTCGCGATCGACGATTCGTCGGTGGGGCTTGACGGCGCCACGGTCAAATGTGTCCATTGCGCGGTTGAACAGCCTGTATTCACAAGGCGGAAAAGCCTTCCGCCCGGTTCCCCGGGAATGACCGTTTCCGGGAATCTGATTAACCCCCTGTCGGAAGTTCCGTCCCCCCCGCCCGCCCCACCGAAGGCCGTTGTCGATGCTTCGCCGGACGCATCCACAGGTTCCGGGTTCCGTAAGCCGCTGAGCTCGATGTGGGCCGGCAAGTCGGGTTCCGGCACGGGGCAGGTCGAGGATATCCAGGGTGATCCGACCGTCAAGATGGTTCCCCCGCCTGTTGATGCCGGCGAAGACCTGTCGATGCCGCCCCCGGTCGATGACGGCTCGTTCGTGATTGGCGGCGTGGATGATTCGGTTCCCGAGATTTCGATTGATGTCTCCGGCGGGCCGTTCACGGTCGCTTCCCCATCATTGCTGTCGCTTGAGTTTCCCGATTTCAGCGTGCTCGACGAATGGTCACGAGGCATCGAGAAACTGGAAAAATATACTGTTTCGGATCGGACTGGTAACCGTTCGCAACTGGGCGACTTCCTTCGGAAAAGGAAGCAGGGCGGTCGCGCCGCGGCGGTCAAGGCGGCCATGCGGACGACCGGAGAAACGGGCAACGACACCATTACCGACATCCTGGTCGGTGGAAAGGGCGTCGGGAACAGGCCGTCAAGCATCACCCAGCAGTTCGAATTCAAGGTTGTCGAGGAAAAGAAGCGGGGCCCGTCGAGAAGCGTCGTTCTTGCGATACTTGGCACCGTGATTGTCGTTGGGGCCGTTGCGGCCTCTCTTTGGTTTTATTTTTTCCAATAGGTTCCGGGGGTATCAAGATGCCCGATATCCTGTATATAAAAACTTCGGATGGCGTGATTCTGCGTTTTGCCGAAAGAACGGCTTTCCGCACGTGGGTCATGTCCGGGCGGATTCCGCTTGCGGACGAGGTTTTCTGGCTTGACGCCGCCGAGAACTGGCGCCCCTTGCAGGAACTCCTTGATATCCTGGGGATTGTTCTTCCGGCGCCGTCGGCGGATGCCCAGGATTCAAAGGCTTTCCCGGGAATCCAGGATGATTTTTTCAAGAAGTCGTTCGGTCCCCTGGCCACGGCCGGCGGTGAACCGCGTGAAGGCGAGTGGGGAACCGTTCGGCGTCCCGTGATAACTGGCCGGTATGGCGCCGTTCAGGATGTCGTTGACGTCGGGCAGCCGAAGCGGCGCACCACGGCGCCGATGGCCGCCTTTGATGTCGCGTCCGACCATGCCGGCGGCGCGGCACCGGCCGAAGGTGCCGTTAAGATTGATGTTACAGGTGAATTCGGTCGTCCCGTCACCGATGAGATGATCGCCGAGGCGCAGGCCGGCGTGGAATCGGCATCTTCCGATGTTGACGACGGTTCGGGCGGGCCGGAGGCTTCGGCGCTTCAGGTTTCCCTTGGGGATTCGGGCGTTTCAGATGCGATGGCCGCTGAACCGGCCGGGGCGGAAGAGGGTTCTGAATCCGCATCCGTCGTGGCGGAAGTTGTTTCGGTGGATCCGGCGCCGGAGGGTACGGCCGATGTGTCGGTCGGGGGCGAGCCGGATGGTCCCGAACCGCGGGTTTCCGTGACCGACCGGATCGGCGGGGCCGCGCTTGAAATCGACATGGTTCCCGGTGACGGGTATGAACCTTTTGCCGCGCGACCGGAAGATGATCGATCGACTCCCGCGGTGGGGATTGAGTTCAGCGTGTCGCCGGCGGCGGTGAAGCCAATAGGGGCGACCAGGATCAAGGCTCCGGCCCGTCATACCGAGGAACTGGAACGGGAACTTGAGATGTACCGCTCTGCCGGTGGCGGCAGTCCGGCCATCAAGGTTCTTCTGGCCGTTCTTCTGGTTGCCGCGGCGGGGGGCCTGGGATATCTGGGATACTTGATACTGTCTGAAGAAGCCGGGCCTGCCGTCAAGGCGGTCATCGTGGAAAAGGATCCGGGCCAGCAGCATGAGGCCGAAGTTGCTTCCCAGGTGCCGGACGTCGCGCAGGCGCCCCAGGCCGCGGCGGTCGTTGACGCCGTGCCGGTGGGAAGGCTCGACACCGTTCCCGAAGTGAAGTCGGACGTCGATGTGGCGGTGGCCGCGGCCGACGTTCCGGTTCAGCCTGACACACGTGTTGAAATGCCGGCTCCGGCAGCCCCGCCCGCCGTCCAGCCGGTCCCGCCGCCGGTCGTGGCCCCGGCGGTCTCGCCCGCGCCGACTGTTGTTCAGGAGGCGCGCCCTGCGCCAGCGGTCGAACCTCGTAAGCCGGCTCCGTCACCAAAGGTGGAACCTGCTGCCATTGTGCCGTCGCCCCAACCTCGCCCGAAGCCGGAACCGGTCAGGGAACCGCCCGCTCCGAAGCCGGAACCGGTGAAGGAGCAGCCGGCCCCGAAGAAGGCGCCATCGGTCGGGATTCAGGTCGCCCCCGACGACTACATGGGTCATGTGAAGGCTGGAAACGCCGCTCTTCGCCGCGACCCGGAACAGGCACTGGTTCATTACGAAGTCGCCGAGTCGCTGAAGCCCGGCAGCACCATGATACTTGCGAAGATGGGTGATGCCTCCAAGGCCCTGAACAGGGCCGATACCGCTCGGGAGTACTACCAGAGGGCCTTGCGGACGAACCCGAATTACAATCCAGCGATCGTCGGGCTGGCCAGAATCGCCAGGGAGAAGGGCCAGACCGAGGAGGCCCGCAAGTATTACCAGAGGTACCTTGACGTGAATGCAAGCGCCCCGGCAGCCGCCGAGGCCAGGCAGTTCCTTGGTTCCGTGCAGTAGTAATCCGGATTTCCGGAGGGCATTCCATGGACCGGATCATTTCCAGCGATCGGCCCGGAAGGCCATCCGGCCATAATTCCACCCAGGAACCCCACCCGATACTGTTTGATTGCGCGGACGCCGCGTCGGTCGTGGCGGCGGCCCTGGGCGGCCTTTCAGCCGTCATTGTCGTGGCGGATTCAACGGTTGTCCGGCTTTTCCCCGGCTTTGGCGACGTATTGCGAAGCGGCCTGGATATGCCAGTGCTTGTGAGCGAATTCGAGCCTGGCGAGCGGGCGAAGACGATGGATACCGTAGTCGGTTGCTGCCGTGCCATGGCTGCCGGCCGTTTCGATCGCCAATGCGCCGTGGTGGGGTTTGGCGGCGGTGTGGCAACCGATCTGGCCGGAATGATTTCGGCGCTCTGGATGCGTGGCGTCAAACTGATTCAAGTCCCGACATCGCTTCTGGCGATGGCGGATGCGGCGATCGGTGGAAAGGCCGCCGTCAACATCCCGGAAGGCCGGAACCTGGTCGGCGCCGTGAAGATGCCGGATCTTGCAGTGATTGCGCCGTCCTTCCTGGCGACCCTGCCGTTGCCGGAACGGATTTCGGGTCTGGTCGAGATCGTCAAGACCGGGTTTGTCGGGGATCCCGACCTTGTCAGTGAATTCGATTCGATGCCGGCCGAGGTCGATATCGACTGGCTGGCGGGCGTTGCGAGGCGGGCAGCCACCACGAAGATGGATATTGTGTCGGTTGATCCGGGTGATTCGGGCATCAGGCTGCTTCTGAACTTCGGCCACACGGTCGGTCATGCAATCGAGTCCGTTTCCCGGTATTCGATTGGCCACGGGATCGCCGTCGCCGCCGGAATGGTGGCGGAGTCCGCCATCGGGCGGAGCATGGGACTGGTTGACGAAATCGAGCATCGCCGGCTGGTCGAAATCCTGAATCGTGTCGGTGTGCCGCCGCGGCCCGCTGTCCAACCGGCAGATCTGCTTCAATGGATGCTTCGCGACAAGAAGAACCGCGAAGGCGGGATTAGGATTGCCCTCCCGGCCAACGACCACCGTATCCCGTCGATGAAATCCTTCACGACTGTTGCCGTGTCCGAACGGCAGTTCCTGGAATGCTGGGATGACTGAACGAGAATCCGGTTTCATCACCTGCTTGACCGGTTCCTTCGGCAGCGCCGCCGAGATGGAATCGTTCGTTCAATCGGAGCCTGGCTTTCTGGATTCCGCCAATCAGTTTATCGAGGTCAGGCTTGATCTGCTGAACCTGATCGATGATTCGGTCAGGGACTTCGTAACAAAGCATCGGGAACATATCCTTGTCTGCTGCAGATCCAGACAGGACGGCGGTCGCTGGTCGCGATCCGAGCCGGAGCGGCTGGAACTGCTGGCCGGGTTCGCTGCACTCGGGCCGGCTTTCGTCGATGTGGAACTTTCTTCCTGGATGCGTGGCGGCGGCCAGTCGATCAATCGCGCATGCCGTGGCGGCTGTCGCGTAATGGTATCGGTTCACGAGTTCGGGTCGTCGGGCTTCTTTGAGAGTCTGGCGGCCAGATTGAATTCGACCGGTGCTCTGGCCGTCAAGTTGGCCGGGGTCACGCGGGATGCCGGCGATCTTATGGCACTTTCGGCCGCCGGACGCATGCTTTCGGCCCCGGTAAGGTGCGTGGTTGGAATGGGCGCCGCCGGCCCGGTGACGCGCATGCGCCCGGGTGATTTCAATTCGACATTCACTTTTGCATCGGCCGCGCCCGGCCTTGAGACGGCCGAGGGCCAACCCGATCTGAAGACGCTGCAGGCATGGCGCTTCAGGGAATCGGCGGCGTTGCAGCCGGTGGCTCTGATAGGAGGCTGGCAGGTTGCCGGATCTCCCGGGCCGAACGTGCTTAACAGGCTGTTTGCAAAGGATAATCTTGGCTTTCAGTACATCGCCTTGCCGTGCGGCGACTGGAAGCAGGCTGTCGGCGCGATCCGGCACTTCGGTATTTCCAGATTCGCCGTGACGATGCCCTTCAAGATGCAACCGTGCCAGGAATGGCCGGATGCCGTGGTTGACCGCTGGGTGGAACTGACGGGCGTCACGAACACAGTCATCCTGGACGGGGAACGTGCCGTACTGAAGAACACGGACGCGGCTGGTGCGGCCCACCTTTTTGACAGGCTTGGCGGCATCGCGGGCCGCAGCTTGCTTGTGCTGGGCGGTGGTGCGACCGCGCGCAGCGTGGCCGCCGCGGCTACCGAGTCCGGCGCCACGGTTACGGTTGCGGCAAGAACTGCGGTTGCCGTTCAGAAGGGGTGGCCCGCTTCAATTCCGGTGGCCCGTTTCACCGGCTGGGAGCGTCGCGGCGAAGGTCTTCACGACGTCGTGGTTAATACGACGCCGCTTGGGGGCGACGGACGCGCGACACCGCTTGACGCGGCTGGGCTTCGCGCGGTGTTGGCGGCCGTGGACGTGGTCATTCCGGCGACCGGTCAGACTGCATTCGTTTCGGAAGCGCGTCGGCACAAGCTGTCTTTCGCCGCCGGCCTGGATTTCTGGTGCGCGCAGGCCCCTTTTCAGTTGGACGCGTTCACTGGTCGCGACTATCAGGCCGATTCGGTCGTATCGGCGGCAGCGGAGGCGGGGCATCGCGTGGAAGGCCTGATGGCGCTTTCCCGCGATCGTCTGCCCGGTGCGGATCTGGATCCGGTTTGCCTGAGCGTTCCAGGTTCCAAGAGCATCACTCAGAGATACCTTATGCTGGCCGCCCTGTCTGGCCAGCCATGCAGGATAGTTCACCCATCATCGGCAACGGACTGCACTGAGCTGCAGGCCGCCCTGGGAATGCTGGGGGTCAGGTTCGGACGCACATCGGATTCAATCGATGTCTATCCGGCGGCCTTTCCTTCCGATCCTGGAAAGGTGATAAGCACGGGGCAGGGCGGAACAACTTTCCGCTTCATGGCGGCGATGTCGCTTGTATGCGGGTTCGACCTGCGCCTTCGTCCGGAAGGAACCATGACGGGACGTCCGATGGAGGCCATGTGGGACGCCCTGGCCGCGATGGGTGTGATGGTGTCCCACGCCGATGGTGTTTACACGTTTTCCCGGATCGAATCGCAATCTGAAGCCGGCCGGGTGGATGGCCTTCCCGTCGCGGGCGTTTCGGTTGACGGCCGGGTTTCCAGCCAGTTCGCGTCTGCCCTTTTGCTTGCCGGCCAGGCGCTGCCGGGCGGCCTCGAGGTCAGGATTACCGGTGGAAGCGTTTCCAGGCCATACATCGACATGACTATCCAGTCGCTGCAGCGTTTCGGGGCAACTGTCGTCGGATCCGGGGACGTTATTCTGGTGCAGCCGGGCAGCCCCGGCCGGGGCAGGCGCTTTGACGTCGAATATGATGCATCGCTGGCAGCCTTCTGGGACGCCGCCTCAAAGGTATTCGGAAGGTCGATTGAAATCGTCAACAGGCCGGCCGCCGGCGCAACCATGCAGGGCGACGCCGCTTTCCCCGATCTTGCCGAAGTCCTTTCCCGCGAGGAAGATGTCGAAATCGACCTGTCGGGGACGCCCGATCTTCTGCCGCCCCTTGTGATACTGGCGCTTTTCCGCAAGCACCGGGCCAGGTTCGGCGGAATCGCGCACGTCAGGGCAAAGGAATCGGACAGGTTGCATGTACTGGCCGCGGGGCTTCGAAAGATTGGCGCGGTCATTGACGAATTCGACGACGCGCTGGTGATTCACCCATCATCCCTTCGTGGTCCGGCCGTGCTTGACCCGCGCGGGGATCACCGGATGGCGATGGTTTTCGGAATTCTGTCGCTTCGCGTTCCTGGATTGAAAATTCTGGATTGCGAATGCGTCAATAAGTCGTATCCTGCGTTCTGGCAGGATCTGGACAAGGTAAGGAATTGAAGAAGATTGAAACGATTGCGATCGTCGGCATGAGATGCGCCGGCAAGTCAACCGTGGGCGCCCTGCTTGCCCAGAAGCTGGATGCGACTTTCGTCGATACCGACAGGCTGGTTGAAGACCATCTTGGAGTGTCGATCGAGGACCTTTTCCAGCAGGGACGCGAGGCTGAATTCAGGGCCGCCGAAGAGGACATCTGCATTCAGGCGCTGAAGTCCGGCGGGGTCGTGTCGCTCGGCGGCGGGGCCATCGCTTCAGAGCGGGTCAGGCGGGCCTTGTGGTGCGTGATGACCGTCTTCATGGATGCCAGCGAAAACCTGATTGTGTCCCGCCTTGAAAAGGACGGACGTCCATCGCTGACCGGTCAGCCGGCATCGATGGAAGCAGCCGGCGTTAATCGGATGCGCCGACCGTGGTACATGGACGTTTCGGATTTTGTCATTCATGTCGATGGCAAGACTCCGGAACAGTTGAGTAACGAAATCCTTCGCGCGATCAAGGGCTTCGAGAAGGACGACGAGTAATCGCCACGGGGGCCGGATGGGCGGAAGTTCAACTGGAAGCAGCTTCCTGGTAATGACTTTCGGCGAATCCCACGGCCCGGCCGTCGGCGCCGTCATTGACGGGGTCGTGCCTGGAATTCCCTTTACAACTGAAATGGTCGCGGCCGAACTTGACCGGCGCCGTCCCGGGCGAGGCGAACTGGTCTCGCCCCGTCGCGAGCCCGACACCCCGGAGATCCTTTCGGGGGTGTTTGACGGTGTAACCACCGGCCACCCCATATGCATACTGATTCGCAACCATGATGCCAATCCCGCCGAGTACCAGGCCTTCGCGAAGGTTTTCCGCCCGGGGCACGGCGACCAGTCCTGGCTGGCTCGTTACGGGATCAGGGACTGGCGCGGTGGCGGTCGGCAATCAGGGCGCGAGACGGCCGGGCGAGTGGCGGCGGGCGTGGTCGCAAAGGCCGTCCTGGCACCTCGCGGGGTTCGGATCAGGGCACATGTCGTGCAGATTGCCGGAATCTCGGCGCCTGGCTGGGAAGATGGCCCGGTCGATTGGGCGGCGGCTGCGGCAAGTCCGGTCTGCTGTGCCGACGCGGCGGCGTCGCTTGCGATGCAGGCCGCCGTAAGGCAGGCCATCGAGCAGGGTGATTCGGTCGGCGGCATTGTCGAAATCGTCGCGACCGGGGTTCCTGCCGGACTTGGCGATCCTGTTTTCGACAAGCTTGATGCCCGGCTTGCTGCCGCGCTTATGTCGATTGGCGCCGTCAAGGGAGTAGAGATCGGCGAGGGCTTCAACGCGGCACGTTTGCGCGGCAGCCAGATGAACGATCAGATGGATGCCGGCGGTTGCACGACCAATCATGCCGGCGGCATACTGGGCGGCATATCGAACGGGATGCCGATTGTATGCAGGATTGCTGTAAAGCCGACCCCTGGCATTGCCGAAGTTATGGATACAATTGATGAAAATGGCGAGCCGGTTGAGTATCGCCGCAATGGCCGCAGTGACCCATGCATATGCATAAGGATCGTTCCTGTTGCCGAGGCAATGGTCGCAATAGCACTCGCCGACTCGTTGTCATCGTTGTTGAGTCTGCAGGATTCCATGCAGGCGGTCAGATCCTGACGAACTTGTCCCAAATCAGACGTATTCCAGAACGATGACACGCGGATCGTCCGGAATCACTCGACCCGACTCGGGAAGCGCGTCCATGAACACGGAAAAGGCGGCGGTTGGCAGCGGAACCGGGTGAAAGCTGACCGGCGGTCTCCAGGAATCGTAATTGATCGAAGAGCCTTCAATTGTTCCATCAAACATCACGAAATCCCAGCGGCCCGTTGCAAGCACCACCCCGCGAAGCTGTCGCTTGACCGCGGCCGCCGTGCCCGGGCGCACAGCATCCATTTCGGCGATATATCTGTCTGCCAGGGCAAGCGCCTGGCCGCAGCGGGCATGGCATGGGTAAAAGAAGACCGGGCTGACCATCGGCGGAAGGAAGTTGAGCTGCCATGGGATGTTCCGGACAATGTTGCCGTGCGCGACGGCCTTCTCGCATTCAATGAAACAGCCCATCACGTAACCGTCGTCCTGCATGCGATGGCGGGCGAACGCGGTCGCGCAGCAATCCGGGTAACCAAGGCAGATGCCGATTTCGCGAATGACCTGCATCCTGGCTTCCGGGTTTCCGCCACCGAACTCGCCGTTTTCCAGTTGCATCAGCCGATCGATACGGTCGGATTCCCTGGAAACATATACGCAACCGGTTTCCGGGTTCCTGACAACCAGAAAGCCAATATCGCGCATCGGCCCGGAAATCTTCAGGATTTCATCGGCGTCACGACCTTCTTTCTTCGCCACCGGTCGCAAACCGGCCGCAAGTCCGAAAAGTTCGATGTCGTTGATGAAGTGGTCGGACAGGGGACTGCGCCAGAGGTCGCGCATCGGATAGCCGCCTTTCGTCTTCATTTGGATTGTGTGCGTCAAACAATTTTCCGGCAAGCCTTTTTTTCGATTTGTAACAAAATTTTTCAGCAGGTTATTCCCAGTCGTCAGTAATTCGTCCGAAAGGTTAGAATCATGCGTCAGTGGAAGGTCGCGATTTTCGCGTCGGGGTGCCGGATGCCGTCCAGATCAATGCTCTTCATCGTTCCGCCGATGGTTCTTGAAGGCGACTTCATCGATTATCCATGGGCGGCCGACCTGGGGGCGCTCTGTTCGGCGGCCAGGGTTGCCGCGGCGGGATGGCGCGTCACGGTTTTTGATGCGCTTGCGCGCCCGACATCCGGCTGGCACACGGAAGGCGGCCTGCAAGTCGCCGGCGTGCCTTTTGGCCGGGTTGCCGTCGGGGCCGTTGAACTTGTCGACGGGTTGTCGCCCGACATCGTCGTCGTCGCCAACCATCCCTTCCTGTGGGCATCAAGGGTTCCCGCGGCCGCGATGATCCGGGATGTGGCGGCATCTTTCCCCGGCGTTCCGATTGTCCTTGCCGACTGTGGCGTTGGCGGCATGATGTACGTCGAGCGCCCGGTCGATGACGTGTTTTCCGCGTTTCCCGGTATTTCCTGTTACCTGTCGTATTCGGGCGAGTCGCACTTCGCCGATCCTGACGCGCTTCTTGACGCGGTTCTTTCCGGCGCCAGGCATATCCCGTCCCCGGCCGTTTCCTGGGATGCGATCCCGCCCCAGCCGGCGCCGATGTGGGATTCGATTGACATTACAAGCCGCCATGCCTTCAACGTCCGATTTTTCGGGGAAAGCGGTCGTCCGAATCCGTTCGCTGTCGGCGCGGGTTCGCTTCCCATGCTGGCTTCGGCCGGCTGCGCGCATGACTGCGTTTTCTGCACGACGAACCCGGGGCGCGACAACCATGGCTCCGGGGCGTACCGGACCGTCCCGCTTGCCGCCCTTGCGGATCAGCTTTACCTGATGAAGCGGGCTTACTCCTGCCGGCATGTGCTCTTCCTGGACGATGCTGCCAATCTGCGGGGGGATTTCGCGGATCTGTTGAAAATCCTTGCCGACCTTGGCCTGGACTACGATTTTCCGAACGGGCTTCGGGCAGACCGCCTGGATGACGCGGCCATTTCGGCCATGAAGGGGCGCGTCACGACGCTTTCCGTTTCGTGTGAAACCGCCGATCCGGCCGCGCTGCGTGATCGTGTCTGCAAGCGCCTTGACCCCGCGGACATCGAGCGGGTCGCGGAGTCCGCCGCAAGGCATGGCGTGCCGCTGATGGTTCATTTCATCATCGGTTTTCCCTGGGAAACCCTTGCCGACGTGCGTCGTACGCTTGATTTCGCCCGGATCCTTTTCGAAACGCACGGGGCCGTTCCCGCGGTCCAGTTCGCGACCCCGATTCCCGGCGCACGCATGGAAAGGCAGTTGAGGGAAGCCGGAATACCGTTCCTTGCCGCGGATGGCGAGTCGTTCCAGCATCGTCCCGGCTTCGTGCCCCCCGGCATGCTTCCGGGCGAGCTGGAAGACAGCATGCTGGCCTTCAATCGACGGATTGAAGCGTCCCGGCCTTCCAAGGTCATCATCAATGTGACTTACGACTGTATCAATGCATGCCAGTTCTGTGCCGTTTCCAACCGCGTCCGCCGCTCCATCCCGACCGCGCGCATCATCGAAATGCTGGACGAGCACCGCAGCCGCGGCATCGACAACGTCGATTTCGATGGCGGCGAGCCGATGCTTCATCCCGGGATCCTGGACGTGGTCGGTCATGCCGCCGCGGTCGGCTACCGCCAGATTAACGTGACTTCGAACGGAAGAAAGCTGGCCGACCGGGAACTTGCGTCCGCGCTTGTAAAAAGCGGCGTCACAAGCATCCTGATAAGTCTGCACGGCGACACGGCCCAGGTGCACGACGCAATCACCGGCAAGCCCGGCAGCTTCGATGAAACGGTCGCCGGCATCGACAACGTCATGCGGCTTGTCGGGCAATCGGGCCGTCAAATCGATTTCGGCGTGAACGTGACCGTGTGCGCGACCAATATGGGGCATATGGTCGGTCTTGCGCGGATGATGGCCGACAGGGGCGTGCCCAAGATGAACTTCCAGTTCCTGACGCCGTTCGGCGCCGCGTCGGCGGGACTTGTCCCGGATCCGATCCAGGCGGCCCGGCAGGTCCAGGCGGCCATTGATGCCGTGGCCGATCGCATGAAGATCTACGTCGTCAATTCCCAGATGTGCCTTTTCGAGCCCGCGTACCAGAAGTATCTTCTGAACGATTTGCAGAAACTGGGGCGAACGATGGTTTTCGTGTGGGAAGAGGAAGTCAATCTTTTCCGGTATCTGGCCGAAAGGCGCGTCAGGCGTGCCCAGTGCGCGTCGTGTCCGCATTTCCTTGTTTGCGACGGGTTTTACGAGTTCCCGGAATCGGGGGAACTGGCGATGCAGGACGGTGGCCGTCATGAGTGACACGGGAAGGGACGCGGGGCCGCTTGAAGGCGCGGGTGGCCGCGGCGTCGATTACGGCGACGTCATGGTCGATTTGATCATGGGCTACGAATGTAACGTCAAGTGCGATTACTGCAGCGTCAGCGATGCGATGCGCCCGGTAAACATGACCACCGCGGAAGCGTTGTCCGAGCTTGCGGCGGCCAGGGCCATGGGAATGCATAAGGTCGCATTCGGCGGCGGCGAGCCGACGATCAGGCGGGACCTGCTGCCGATTGCAAGGTGGGCTCGGGATCGCGGTTTCGACTGGATCAAGGTGTCTTCAAACGGGCTGATGTACGCATACCAGGACTATGCAAGTCGGGCAATCGATGCGGGCGTGACCGATTTTCACATTTCGGTTATGGGGCATGAACCACGGATGTATGCGGCCACCATGGGCGACGCGAAATGGTTCGACATGGTCGTGCGCGGCGTTGACAACCTGGTCGCGGCCGGACACGTTCCGATCCTGGATATGATAATCAAGGCGGACACATGGCGAACGCTCACTGAAACCGTCGCCTTCTGGGCGGGCCACGGGGTTCGCACCTTCCCGTTGTGGCTGGTTTCCCTGACCGACAGGAATGCGGACAAGCCGGACAGCCTGCCGCGAGTCCGCGACATCTTTCCGGAACTTGCGCGCGTCTTCGAGTATTCAAGGGCCGCCGGATTGAACGTGTATTCCCGTCATATCCCGCGTTGCATGATCCCCGGCTATCACGACTTCGTCCATGACCTGCGGCAGGATCGCGTGTATATCGTTACACCCGGCTCGCGTTTCTTCCTTTGGGAATCCGACATCAGCGCCAATACCTATCTGCCGGCCTGCGAAGGCTGCCGGTATGTGCGGGCCGAGTGCCAGGGTGCCCGACGCGACTACCTGGCCAGGTTCGGCGGGGACGAAATCGTCCCGATAAAGGGGTGACAGGCATGGGGGCCATCAATCCCGACACGGCCGTTTCCAATTCATTCGATTATGTGCCGGTGCGGCCGATTCCCGGCTTCATCCTGGATCCGGCCGCTTGCAGCGCGCGCGACCACGGGCTTGCGGCTTCGGGGACGAGTCGCGTCGTTCTGGTCAACGCGGCCGGCCGGGCCTCCGAGGACGGCGACGGCGGCCTGCGGGAGGTCGGACGGACGGTGCTGTGCAGAACCGACACCGCCGATTTTGACGAGGCCGAAATCAGGCATGTGGTGCACGATCGCGGTCAACTTTACCTGGACGTGTCCGGCAAGCCGTCGATCGACGATTTCGCGACCGATGTGCGGCAACTTGTCCTGGCCCGCGAATGCATGCGCTGTCCCGACTTCGTCCAGTGCTGCTGTTGTTATCTGCCTGCCGAAACATCCTTCTTCGATCAGGATCAGCGTTGGCTTGCCGACATGATGAAATCCCTTGGCGGTCGGGTTCTTGATGTCGGACTGGGCAATGTTCCGTATATGGGCTTCATGCCGATCCCGCCCGATGGCGAGCATATCGAGTATCACGGGGTCGATCCTGATCCCGACGCCGGTAAAACGATCGCCGGCGTGACCGTTCACCAGATCGGCATCGAGGACTTCGCGGGATTCGACGGTTACTTCGACCATGTCCTTTCGCTGCGCAGCCTGAACCATTTTCTTGATGTCGGTGCCGCGCTTGAGTCGGTTCACCGTTGCCTGAAGCCTGGCGGCCAGGCCGTGTTCATGGAATCGCTTGCGCTTCCGCTGGTCAGATCCAGGCACAAGGCCTTGACCAGCCACCAGGCGGCCGCCGGCGGCTTCCAGCATCTTCGCAACTGGGATTCGTCGCAACTGCTTGAAGTCGTTGAAAGAATGAACAGATTCGGCCGTGGGTTCCGCGTCACGTTCCATCGGCCGATCGGGCCAGATACCTGCGATCAGTGGATCGTCGTGATGACCGCGGCTTAATCACTTACCCCCGCGGCGCGCCCTTTCAGCGGAAGTCCCACTCGGCCGTGACTTCACCGGTGCCGGCGCAACTTGTCGTGTATTCGCCCTGCGGAGCCTTTTCGTCGGAAATGCCCACATCGTCGATCTGGCTGCATGCGGTTCCCTGTGCGGTGAAGAAGTGCAGGATTACCGCCAGGTCGTATTCGGTCTGGCCGGTGCAGTGGTACATCCACTGTTCGTTGTATCCCCAGCGCACCGACAGGGGATCCTTCAGCACCTTGAAGAAGTATTCGTCGTTGACGGATTTCTTTGCGTCCTGAAGCACGCAGGTCATGTCCGAGAAAATGAATTCTTCAGGTTCCATCATTTCCAGGCTTCCAACGGCATCATAGTTGGTTTCGTCGATGCCATCGTCATGCATGGTCAGGGCCAGATCCGCCCGGGCCTTGAACGTGACCCCGGGTGCCAGCAGATAAGTGAACGTAAAATCCACTGTTCCGTTCAGGTCGCCGGCGTCTTCCTGAATCGTGATCTTCGATATCAGCAGCGTGTTGCCACCCAGCCGCACGCTTACGGCGACCGTGTCGGGGCTCGGCTTCGATGCCGGCGCGGTGAAGGTCGCCGACATCCCTGATCCCGAAATGGTGCCAACCGTTGCGTTGCCACCGGGCACGCCGTTGACCGCCCAGTCCGTGGCGTTGGCCAGCGGGACCAGCTCGTCGGTGCATTCGTATCCCAGCGGCGCCAGGTCGCTGCCGTCGTCCCTGGCGGGATAACAATAGTTGACCGAAAGGGAAAGCGACTTGCCGGTCTTCACCCCGGCGGCCATCGGCATCAGCACGGCTCCCTGGACCAGGGACCAGTCGGACAGGTGGCCGGTCGTGACCGTGACCGTGCCCGATTCCGCATCAATGTCGGGCGTTCCGGCCAGTTCCCAGTACATGTCGCCATTCTGGAACGCGACCATCAGTCCACCGATGGTGGCATACTCCAGATCCCAGTTATCCGGGGTGAACACCAGGCTCGCAGGGACGGCGAATTCCGTCCCGTCCGGCCCGATCCGGAATGCATTCCCCAGGCCGCCGTGGGCCTGGTTTGAGATCTCGTCAATCGTGATGGTGGTGTCCGCGGCAAGCGCGCCGGCCGGAATTTTCACAAGCAGTCGCCCGTCAACCGAAGCCAGGTTGCCCCCGGCCGCGCCGATCGTGGAAACGGCCTGTCGCCCCGGAACAACCGTCCCCGCCGGTGTCGCGGATGGCAACAGATCCGGGTTTCCGTTTCCATCACCGCCGCATCCCGACGCCATCGCGACGATTAAGAAAAGCGCAGCGATACCAGACGTCCTTTTCATGTGCATACCATCCTGTTTCATTGTCTGCCCATTGGATCCAGGAACGTAATCGAGCAACTATCATGCGCCAATGGTTGTTCCGATGGAATACGAAATCCGATCCCGTCGGCCACGCATGCGAACATGCGACCGCAATGGTTCCTGTTCGTCCGCGTTGACAAGGCCGACCGCGCAAAGTACAACCGGATGCGGGCCAGATGCCGGGAATTCGGCGGATATCATGGACAGGCGGACTTTTGTAAAGGGAATCGTATCGGGGGGCGTGATTATGGCCGTTCCTGGGCTGACCGGGTGCGCCGGTCGCGGTTCGAAGGTTCCACGCATCGCGAACACGAATCCATCCAGGGCACTGGTCGCCTGGTACAGCCAGACCGGGCACACGGCGCGAATCGGCCGCGTGATTGCCGATGCATGGCGCAAGGCCGGTCTTGTCGTCGATGCCCGGGACTACAGGGACATCCAGCCGTCGGCGGTTACCGGATACGACCTGATTGCGGTCGGCACCCCCGTGTTTTACATGAACGTCCCGGACAACCTGCGCGACTGGCTGGCCGCATTGCCGCCGCTTGACGGCGTCGCGGCGGCCTCCTTCGTGACGTTCGGCGGTCACGGCGACGGCCAGGAATATACGTGTGCGCGGCTGCTTTCGCTGCTGGCCGACAAGGGCGCGGCGCCTGTCGGCTCGGGTATGTCCGGAAACATGTCAACGTTCGCCCCGACATGGTCTTCCGGGAATTCAGCCCGGACGCTCAAATACCGCCACCTTCCGGATCAGGATACCTTCAGGCTCGCGGCGGGATTTGCCGACAGGATGCTTGCCGCGGTCAGGCGTGGCGAAACGGTCAATCCATCCGGCCTTTTCGGGTTCCAGGCAATCGGGGCCGCGTTGCCCCAGGTCGCGTTGACGAAGCTGGCCATGTCCGACCACCACATCGACCTGAAGACGTGCATCCGGTGCGAACTGTGCGTCGAAAAATGCCCGACAGACTCCATCGCCCTTGGCGCCGGAACCGTTGACGCCAAAACGTGCTTGGCCTGTTTCGGCTGCGTGAACAACTGCCCGACCGGCGCCATGCGCATGCGCTTCGCCGGCCACGACGTCTGGGGCTTTTCCGAACTCCTGAAACGCAACGACATCAAGATCCAGGAACCAACGGTTTGACTGACGGTCGTTGATGTTAGAGTATCAATGACTAGGCAGGTTCTTGGAGATGGGAATGGCCGTTCGGCTTCCTCAATCCGAATCGCTGGGGGTATCTGAATTCCTTAGGAATACAGAAGCATCCAGGAAGATGGCAAACGTCATGTTGGACGAGTCGAACAAGTCTTCCTTGGGGCAGTTCATGACTCCCGTGTGTGTTGCGTCGTTCATGGCATCGATGTTTGATTTTGATGCCCAAAGGCAGATTCGGTTGCTCGATCCGGGGGCGGGTGTCGGAAGCCTTACATCGGCCCTGGTGGCCAGGATTGCAGAATTTGGATCTGGATTCAGTATTTCCGCAGACGCCTTTGAGATTGACGAAGTGATGCGTCGATATCTTCCAGACAACCTTCAGGAATGTCGAATTCAAGCTGAATTGGCCGGCAACTCTTTTGAATACAAGATTTTTCCCGATGATTTTGTTTCGAAGTCCGTCCAAGCGATTTCGGCCGCACGCTCTTTGTGGGGCGGTGAGCTTCCCGGATACACGCACTGCATAATGAATCCTCCTTATAGGAAGATTCCCGGAAACTGCCATCACGCCGCCGGTTTGAAGTCAATTGGTATTGATGCGGTAAATTTGTATTCGGCTTTCATGGCGCTTGCAATTGAATTGCTTGAGCCTGGCGGTCAGCTTGTCGCGATTGTTCCAAGAAGCTTCTGCAACGGCTCCTATTACCGTCCCTTCCGGGAATTTCTTCTTAAGCGATCGGCAATCGTGCGGATGCACCTGTTCGCCTCGCGCAAGAATGCCTTCAAGGACGACAACGTCTTACAGGAAAATATTGTTGTTAAGTTGGTGAAAGGTGGGTGCCAGGGCTATGTGCTGGTGACGTCTTCAACGGATCAGTCTCTTGCCGACATGTCGCATGTAAGCTTTCCATTCAACCAGATCGTCCTTCCCGAAGACGCGGAAAAGTACATTCACGTTCCAACAGATTCCCGTTCAGACTGTCATATGTATCCGATGGCGGTCAGGTATTCTCTGGCCGATATTGGGATTGATGTGTCAACGGGGCCGGTTGTTGACTTCAGGCACAGGAATGACCTTTTTTTCGAGCCGGCGGATGGAACCGTTCCGTTGGTGTACTCGTGCCATTTCTCTGGACAGCGAGCAGACTGGCCCAAGATTGGCGGCAAGAAGCCAAATGCGATCGCAGTGAATGCCGATACAGCAAGATGGCTTTTTCCAATGGGTTGTTATGTTGTGTCCAGGCGTTTTTCATCCAAGGAAGAAAGACGGCGGGTCGTCGCAAGTTTATTCGAACCGGAGTTGTTTCCGGGATTTCCCGCGATTGGGTTTGAAAATCATCTGAATGTATTTCACAGCCGGCGGCGCGGTTTGCCCAGGAACCTTGCCCTGGGGCTGGTGGTATATCTGAACTCCTCGCTGGTTGATGCGTGTTTCAGACGATTCAGCGGGCATACGCAGGTCAATGCCACCGATCTTAGATTGATGAAGTATCCCTCGAGGGATGCATTGGTGTACTTGGGAGACTCGGCGGAGAGTCTGGGCGCCCTTTCGCAGGAACAGATTGACGATTTGTTAAGGAAGGTTATCGATGAGCAGTGAGACCCTTCATCCGCGGGTTGTCGAAGCCATAGAAGTGTTGAAGGAACTCGGGTTGCCGAGGGCGCAGTTGAATGAGCGTTCTGGGTTGAGTTTGCTGGCTCTGCTGGATCTCAAGCCTGAGAGTGATTGGGCTGATGTTGTCGATCCATTAATGGGTATTACGCCAATTATGGATTGGGCGCGGCAGCATTACGGAAAGGATTACGCACCGAATACCCGCGAGACGGTTCGTCGCCAATCGATGCACCAGTTCGTTCAGGCGGGAATTGCTTTGTACAATCCTGATCAACCTCTTCGACCGGTTAATAGCCCCAAGGCGGTTTATCAGATCGAGCCCCAGACCTTGCGCCTCTTGAGGAAGTTCCGAACCAAAGGTTGGAAGAAGGCTCTTGCAAAATATCGAGCTACCCACGGGAGCCTTGTCGATCAATACGCCAAAGAGCGCCTCAGAAATCTTGTGCCCGTTCTGGTCGACAGGAAAATGAAGATTGATCTTAGTCCGGGCGAACACAGCGAATTGATTAAGCGGATAGTTGAAGAGTTCGCACCAAGGTTTGTCCCGGGTGCGATACTGGTTTACGTCGGCGACACCGGGGACAAATGGGGCTATTTTGATCGTGACAGATTGTCAAGGCTTGGAGTCAGCGTTGACAGCCATGGCAAAATGCCCGACGTCATTTTGTTTCTTGAGGATCGGAACTGGTTAGTTCTTGTTGAGTCCGTCACAAGTCATGGTCCAGTTGATGCCAAGCGGCACCATGAACTTTCCAGATTGTTCGGTAAATCATCGGCCGGGTTGATTTTTGTGACGGCATTTCCCGATCGATCATTGATGGGGCGCTATCTTACCGACATCGCATGGGAATCTGAGGTCTGGGTGGCCAACGCTCCTTCCCACCTCATTCATTTCAATGGCGACCGCTTCCTTGGGCCTCATCCGTAGGTTGGGGCGATATTTACGGGTTCTGCTACAATGCCGGCATGATTGGGCCAATCAGACGATTCAGGCGATGGAAGTTGAACAGGCGGCCGTTCCCACAGGAATGGCGGGGTTACCTGTCCGAACATTTCGCCTGTTACCGGATGATGCCGCCAGAGTGGCGCGACCGATACGAGCACATGATCCGCATATTCATCGCCGAACGTCACTGGATTCCGGCGGCCGGCATGGTGATCGACGATCGTGTGAAGGTCATCATCGCGGGCGCCGCGGTTCGGCTGGTGCTTCGGCTGGGCCTGGAATATTACGACCGGATGCGCGAAATCGTCGTATATCCGTATGTCTATAAGCATAAGGACGAGCGCGGAATGATGATTTTCGGCGAGGCGCATCCGTGGGGAACCGTGGTGCTGTCGTGGCCCGCCGTGCTGCATGGTCTTGCCAACCCGTGTGACGGCGAAAACACCGCGCTGCACGAATTCGCCCACATCCTGGATCGCGACGACGGCGCGTTCAACGGCACGCCATTCCTTCACAGCCGCGAAGACTACGGGCCATGGGCCGAAGTCATGGCCCGGCATTTCGAGCTGCTCAAACTGGGTGGCCCGGAAGAACTGGCCGTGCTGCGCATGTACGGCGCGACCAACCCGGCCGAGTTCTTTTCCGTGGCGACCGAAGCCTTCTTCGAAATCCCGTCGGTGATGCAGGGACAGATGCCGGAACTGTACGAAGTCATGAAGAAATTCTATGGCGGCGACCCGTTCACGTACGGCCTGTGCCCGCGCAGACTATAATTTCAGGGGACGAAAGTCCCAGAACCGATCTGCCCCGACACCGATAACGTGGTCGTGGACCTGCTGCCCTGAATACTGGACGCATCTGCCAGTCGGTCATTTTTTGAACGCATTTTTCGGGTCTTCACGTATCGCGACGAGCGGCAACCTTTCCTGGCGGTCAATCCGGTTTCCACGTCAGTGAAGATCTGACGACATTTCCTGGGGGTCGTTGGTCAGCGCTGGCCGCGGCCACGGGGCTGGTAACGCTGGGGCAGGGGACGGGCGTTGCCGGTGCGGCCGGATGAACGGCGCTCGGGCGCGTTCGGGTCCTGGTCGCGCAGCAGGGCCTGGTGGGTTCCGGGGTGAAGGTTCGGTGTCCTTGTTTCGGTGGTTACGCGCACCCCGCCAAACTTTTCGCCCATCATCCGCGTTCCCTGTTGCTGGTCGGCACCCTCGCGCGGACCTTGCCCGGCCGCCGCCACCTGCGGGCGCTCGGACGGCCGCATCCGGCGGCCGTCGCCCCCTTCGACACGTTCCGCGAAACGCGGCGCCTGCCTTTCCGCCTGGCTCCTGTTGCCCTCGCCGGCGGCAGGGATGCGCTTGCCGATCATCCTTTCGATCTGGGTCAGCAGCGACTTTTCATCCGAAGAGCAGAACGCCACCGCGATTCCCTCGTGTCCGGCACGTGCGGTGCGACCGATCCGGTGCACGTACGCTTCCGGCTCCATCGGCAGATCCAGGTTGAACACGTGCGACACTTCGTCGATATCCAGACCGCGTGATGCGATATCAGTCGCCACAAGAACCCGGCTGCGGCCTTCCTTGAAGGCGTCAAGCGCTGCCTGGCGGTTGTTCTGCGACTTGTTGCCATGAATTGCCGCCGCCATGATGCCCGCCTGGGTCAGCTTGCGGACAACCTTGTCGGCGCCGTGCTTCGTGCGCGTGAACACCAGCGCCCGCTCGACATCGGAATTTTCAAGCAGCCGCAGCAGCAGGTTAATCTTTTCCGCCTTTTCCACGAAGTGGATGGACTGCTGGATGCGATCGACCGTCGAAGCGGGCGGGGCCACGCTTACCGTTGCCGGGTCGCGCAGCATGCCGGCCGCCAGGTTGCGGATTTCGGGCTGCAGCGTCGCCGAAAACAGCAGCGTCTGGCGCATTTTCGGCAACTGGGCCACCACCTTTCGGATATCGTTGATGAATCCCATGTCCAGCATGCGGTCGGCCTCGTCCAGGACGAACACCTCGACGTATCGCAGGTTGATGAAGTTCTGGCCGATCAGGTCCAGCAGCCGTCCCGGCGTGGCAACCAGGATATCGACACCCTGCTGTAGTGCCTTGACCTGCGGGTTCTGGCTGACCCCCCCGAAGATGTAGGTCGAGCGCATGCCGGTATATCTTCCGTATGCGCAGAAGCTTTCGTGAATTTGAAGTGCCAGTTCCCGTGTCGGGGCCAGAACCAGGCAACGGATCTGGCGCACGCCGCCCTGTCTGGTTGCCAGCGGCGGTCGATTCTGGGAAAGATTCTGAAGAATTGGCAGCGCGAATGCCGCCGTCTTGCCGGTGCCAGTCTGGGCGCAGCCCAGCAGGTCCCCGCCCGTCAGGACCAGTGGAATGGCCTGTTCCTGGATCGGGGTCGGAACGTCATAGCCCTGGTCGTGAACTGCCTTCAGAAGGGTGGGGTGTAGATTGAGGTCGTCGAAAGTCATGGATACCTTTACATTTCCTGATGTCGTTCAGGTGTGACGGCAAACGGGGCCTGGATCGAGCAAAATCGGGGCTTCCAATCGATCGGAAACCCGGAGGCGTAAATCAAGTGTTACGCGAACTCGCCGAGGAATCGCCTGCGGTTGTCAGGACTGTAAGTCAAAAAATCAAGAATGTCAAGGGCTTGGATGTCGGGTGCGGTCCCGCGCCCCTCTTAAGGCGATGAAATTGCAGACTATTGTTGTCGCAGCGGGACTGCATCCGGCCATGTAAGGAACGTCTGCCGTGAAGCCGAAGACGCTTCCGGGAAATTCACAAAAGTGGGTTAACCGGTGACGGACAGGTCGTGAAGTCCGCCGAGCACAGAAGCGGGTTGATCCGAAGCCCGGTCAGGTCGCCCGCGTCGGGATTTTCCACGCTTTTCAGCGTCATGCTGTCGCCGTCAGTACCCATCGTGATTGCGAACCGTTCCGACACCTTCGTCCCGGCCTGGCAAGGGCTGACGAATGCAAGGCGCACGACCAGGAAGCCGGACTCGGTCACTTCAGGTTCCCATGTGCCCACGATGCCCGGCAGCGACTGGCCCGCTTCGGCAGCGCATCCCCCGGTCAGGATGTCGTCCGCGAATGTGCTTTCCGGAACATAACCGGCCCGCCGCAAGGTTCCGTCCGGTTCAAACCTGAAGTAGCTGAAGTGGTCCAGGCCGCCGTACCACCCGATCAGCCAGGTGCCAAAAATGGCCGACGGGTGCTTTGTCATCGAGTAGCAGATGCCCGGGGGCAGGCATTCCCCGCTGTCGCAGTCGTCGTCGAACCGGCATTCGGCGCAGCGCCCATAGACGCAGCGTCTGAACAGGTGGTGTGATATCGGCATGCAGTCATCGTCGATCTCGCACTGGTTGAAGAATTCGGTGTCACAGACGCAAGTCGGGCAGTTGGTGTCTGACAGCATCATTTCCAGGCAGCCTGCGGCCGCGCAGTCCGGGACTTCGGGGCATTCGGCCGGTGTTTTCCCGACGCAGCGCCCGGCCCGGCAGACATCGCCCTGCGGGCACTGGCTGTCCTGCCAGCAATACACGCAATTGCCCATGACGCACTTGTCGCCGCCGCCTTCCTCGGCGTACAGCGCGCAGAAGCCGTCCTGGGCGCAAGGCACCCCAAGACATTCGGCCGTGGAAGGGCAGGCGACCGCCCCGTTGCCCGGCTCGCCCCAGATGAACGGGCACTCGACCAGCCTGGAAAGGTGCGGCGGGCATTCAGGCTCGGGAACCGGTTCGCATGTGACGCCAATCGTGTAAGTTCCCGTGGCGCCGGCATATCCATCGACGACGATGTACTGCTGATGGCCAATCCCGGATTCGAACTGGATCTGCTCGTCGTCCTGGATGTCAAGCGGTGTCGACGCGATGTTGCGGCAACTGAACGGGTCGCATTTCGAAAGGCGCGCTACGTCCAGATCGACTGAAAGATTCGTCAGGGTCACGGTGACGTTGACGTGTTCGTCGGTCTTAAGCAGGTAAACCGTCTCACGTCCCGAAAGTGCCCTGGCGGTGCAGGAATAGCCGCCCCAAATGTTGGCCCGTCCCTGGACGCCCGTGTCGTGGTCAAACGAATCGCCGCATGCCAGTGCAAGCGGTTCCGGACATTCGCTGGTGTCGGGAATGTCGTCAACCGGGGTTCCATCGTCGTCAACGACGTCATTGGCTGTTACATCCGTCCCGGTATCGACCTTCGATGAATCCGGCACGACACCGTCGGGCAGCGCGTCGGCACGCACGTCCAGAACCGCGTCGCCCGGCGTGCTCGAATCCGCGGTGGTGTCGGCCTGAATCGCGTCCTGGCCGATGTCGCCCGTGTCCGAAGCAACGCCCCCCTGGCCGCACCCAAGACCCCACAGCATCAGCAACGGCACGACGGCGCCCGAAACCACATTTTTCATCATTTTCATCGTGTTACTACCTGGTTCTCCTGACTGCCGTCAGGTTACTGCTTTTGGGCCCGCATAACAACCGGCCGGGCGCCGACAGGCAGTCTTGTCGCGGATGGAATGTAAAGGTTGCACGCCCCCACTTGACGCCCCGGGCGGGCCAAGAGTAGCTTGTGGCAATCGGGGCATCGGGACGTTGGGGCATGTTTCATAGGGACGTCCGGTATCGGGAGGTCAAAATGGCGCATTTCGGACGGTGGGGGTTATGTGATGCGTGAAAGATTTCCAGTTCTGTCGATGGTCGTTCTGGCAGCCTTGATTAACGGTTGCGGCACCTCTGATGGCGAGTCCGAAGGCAATCCGGAATCCCCGTACAAGGTCGATCGCCCGGAATGCGGCGGAACCTGGAACGGTGGACAAATCCAGGGCGCGGAAGGCCTGGTCATCGACGTCCCGTCCGGACAGGTTTCCACATGTTCAAACCTGGATTCCCAGCCGTCAGTGTCCGTCCAGACCATTATTCCGGACGACTTTCCGATCACCATGCCGGAAGAAAACGTGGTCACGGCCGATGGCGACGTCAGGTTCATCGATTCAGGGGACGGATTCAATCTTTCGCCAGGCTCGTTTGTCACATTGACGGTACCCTACAGCCCGTTCCGTTTCCCGGTCGGCGCGATCGAGGATTCGACAAACACGTTCGTCAGGATTTATGAACCGGAACGGGATGTTGCGTCAGACGTTCATGGCGTGGTCGATGTCGATAATCATACCGTGACTGTCCAGATCATCGGGCTTCCACCCAGCGCCATCGTTTCGGTAATTCACCGGCAGGCCCGCGTGGCCGTCGCGATGGGCAGCGTCCCTGTCGCGGCCCCAAGATCCTGGAAAGCGACCGACTTTCCGCCGTGGCCCGGTCGCGACTGGTGCGTGATTCATGACTACGACTCAGCCGAGCTTCGCGAGGCTGTCAGGAAGTCGGGCAACATGGAATCGGATCCGACTCCGCAGATGATTGCCCAGACCGCGATTGACAAGGTCGCCGCTGCCGCCCGGGTCGCCCAGGCCACCTACGAGGGCCTGGGATTAAGGGCCCCCTGGCTTTACGTGTCTTCGGATCCGGAAGGTGCATGCGGCGATGTGTTCGGGACGACCCCACGGTATGAGATCCAGTTGATTGACGGTCGTGGCAGCCATTACAAATCGCAGGATCCCGACGAAGCCACTGGTCCGGGTGACCGCCGGTACGGCCGCATCTATATAAGATCCAGCCGCATCGGGGATGACGCGACATCGGCTCTTGGCACCGTCAAGGCGTCCGTTGCCCACGAGATGCTGCACGCGGTTCAGATGGGATACGAAATCCTGGTCGATTCCGTCGATGGCCTTAACGAAGGCACCGCAACGGTGGCCGGATTGATGATCGACACCGGGACGGTCGGGGTCAGGACCGCCAACGATGCCGAGGTTTTCAGGCTGCCGTGGTTCCTGATGGCCGATGCGGCAGGCGTCATGTATTCAAACCAGGATTTCTTCGCCTTTGTGGCCCGCCGGTATTCCGGTGGCTCAATTGCCATGCTTCCAGTCGTTTTTCAGGCGATGCGGGACGGCATCAATTCATTGACGTCCGGGGCGACGACGGAATCGGGTGCCGACGCGATGCGCATTGTTCCGGGAATCCGCGCCGTGCACCAGGCCCTGGACGCCGCCATCAAGTCCGCGATGCCGGGGATCGATTTGCGACAGATGTATGCGGATTTCCTGATCCAGCGCGCCCTTGAACATGGTCCCGAATCCGTTTTCGGTCGCCCCGGCGAAACGACCACCGGCCTGGCCGATGAGCTTTTCGGGGTGACGGTGGGGCAGTGGGGCTTGATTCGTGAAGTGTCCGCCACGATGGCGGAATGCGGGTTGTCGAAGACTGTGGTGAAGCTGGATCCGGTGTATCCCTTTTCTGCCCGCGCCGTAAGGGTCACGGCGACGGACGTGCCGAATCCGCCCCGAAAGGCGACCTTGAGCGTCTCGGTTTCGGGCGATGCCGGTCAGGACGTCATCGCATTCGGGATGGATGGCGACCTGGTTCAGACCATTGAAGGTCCGATGACGTTCGAGGATTTTGGATCCTGGGAAGGTCACGCCTTCGAAATGGTCGTCGCGATGGCGGGCTGGTCAATGGAAAAGACCGGAATCACGGTTGAACTGGGACTTGCCTGCGACGAACCTCCGCCGCAGGGTGAAGACCCGATGAAGTGCGGTTCGTCCGGCATTCCGGCATGTAACGACGTTCCTGCCGAATACTACTGGCGGCGCGGGTGCGAGGAGTACACCGGCAGCCACTGGGCCGATGACTGGCAGTCGCTCAAGACGATGTGCGGTTTTACAAATGGATCGGAGTGGTGCGATTCGGGCTGCAGCCGTTCAAATATCCTTGGAACGTGCAGTGAGTCGATGGGAGAAAATGCCGAGGTGGTCTTTTACTTCTACACAACCGTTGACTACGCCGCCCAGGGTTTCGATCCGGCCGACAATTGTTCGAAGGAAGGTGGGGTCTGGACCGGATACTAGCCGCGCCGTCCTGCCCGGCGGCCTCGCGGATCCGAATCATGCATCGGTGTTCACGCGCACATAGCAGGCCGCCTTGACCAGGCGCTTGTTTTCGTACATCGCCAGATCCGCGCGGGCAATCAGGCTGTCGGTCGTGTCGCCGGGCCTTATTGTCGCCGTCCCGATTGACAGTGACGGTCGAATCCTTCTGTTTTCATCCAGGTCAATCTGCAGCCGCCGCACGTTGACGCGCAGGCGTTCGGCAAGCACGTCGAGTTCCTCGCCGTCGGTATGGGGAACCACGCAGACGAATTCATCCCCGCCCCAGCGCCCGATCGTGTCGATCTTTCGAACCGTCTGGCGAAACGCCGCCGCCACGTCCTCCAGCACGCGATCCCCCACATCATGGCCGAACGTATCGTTAATAAGCTTGAAGTTGTTGATGTCGGCAAAGATGACGCCCATCGAGAGACCGTAACGCTCGAACTCGCGGATCCGGGCCTGAAGAACCGTTTCCACGCGGCGCCTGTTCCCAAGGTGCGTGACCGGGTCTTCCATCGCGACCCGCTTCATCTGCGACAGTCGGTCGGCCGTCTCGCGAAATCGCGTGTGATCCCGGAAGATCTGGGCGGCGCCGACGATACGTCCCTGGCGGCTGCGAATCGGCATCACTTCGACCAGAACGGGCACCTGGTACCCGGCGCTGTTCTGCATCATCGCCTCGTATTCGGTGTGGATGCCGTCGCGCAGCGCCTTTTCCAGCGGGCAATCCCTTTCGCACAGAAGAATGCCCTGGGGATCCGTGTGTGCCAGCAGATCGCGCCCGCACCTGCATCCAAGAACCTGGCTGCGGGTGTATCCGGTGATTTTCGCGGCGCCTTCGTTCCAATAGACGATTCGTCGCAGCGTATCGACGACATAGACACCCTCGACCAGGTTGTCCATCACACCCTTGAAGATTTCAAGGGAACCAAGGCTGATTGTCGGTGAACTGCCTTCGTTGGTCATTCGCCGAATCCTTCGCTGATGATCGATTCTGTCCATTACGGGTTTCAATCGTCAAGGCGACCACCCGGAAATCCGCGTCGTTAAGCGACAGAAGTCAGTTGATGGATTTCAGGCCGGCGTCCCTTTCAGCGGCCCCCGAAGTCAGTCCATCCCATGCCGGCGCCCCTGGCTGACATCATTTCAGGCATCTGTTTCAGACAATCCCGCGATCCGGAAGTCGTTGACGCCCGCGACGTCCGTCAGACCGTTCGTTTGAACGTGCGGCGTTCCCGGTATATCATGGCGAAATGTCGGGTAATTTCACGGTTGGGCTGCCCATGTCTGAAAGACCTTCGCGTATTCATTTTCGCTTCATGTCGTTCTTGTTACTGGCACTCCTTTTCGAATCCGGCTGCGACGCTTCCCTTTCCGGCGACGATATCGAATGGGTCGCAATTCCGGCGGGTGGATTCCTGATGGGCTGTCCGCCGGAAGACACCGAATGTGTAAGGGAGGATTGGACCATCGGTGAGCGGCCGTATCACTGGGTCGATGTTCCGGCATTCGAGATGGCGCGGACGGAAACCACGCAGTACCAGTACTGGAAGGTGACGGGCGAAATGCCGTCGTATCACCCCCGGTGCGGCGACTGCCCGGTCGAGTACATGAAGAATCATTACCATGATGCCGCGGCGTTCTGCGAAGCGGTCGGGGGACGCCTTCCCAGCGAGGCCGAATGGGAATATGCCGCGCGTGCCGGAACGACGACCCGTTACTATTGCGGCGACGACAGCGCATGCCTTGCCGACATCGGCTGGTACCGAAATAACAGCGCCATCGCCGACGGTACCTTGCATCCACACCCGGCCGGGCAGAAGGAACCCAATGCATTCGGTCTTTACGATATGGCTGGAAATCTGCAGGAGTGGACGGCAGACTGTTCGCATCCCGATTTCTCGGGGGCGCCGGTCGATGGATCCGCCTGGATGACCGGGGGCGACTGCGGCATGCATGTGTTCAAGGGCGGCAGCTATAACGACTTCGCCTGGGGTCTGCGGTCGTCATGGCGGTACTGGGACTTCGTTGACATGCGGGGGATTGCGGACGGATTCCGGTGTGCGCGCGATATCGCGCAATGAAGTGATTCCATCTTTTTGAGTCGTCCTTTCCGGGGTTTTTTCATTCCATTCCAGCCATGATTGTCTGCCTGGCGGCGGCCTTGTCCGCATGGGGCGGGAGTGATACAATACTGCGCCGGAAATCCGGGCCGCGTGAGGCGGTTCGGGCCACACAGGAGAACGGAAAATGGCAAAGGTCGAAGTTGCTGGTCACGGAGTAGTGGAAGTTCCCGATGGTTCCAACTGGTTCATCGTTGCGCGTGCGACGAAAGACCTGGATGTCAATACGGTTCTTGCCGTTGACACCGGCACGGCGGTTCGCGACATGTCAACGACGGCCACCGATGGATCCACCGTGAAGTTCCTGACCTTCGCCGATCCGGCCGGCCTTGAGGTCTTCCGGCATTCAAGCGCGCACCTGATGGCGCACGCGCTGCTGAAGCTTTATCCGGACGCGAAGCCGACGATCGGTCCGGTGGTCGATGAAGGGTTCTACTATGATTTCGCGATGAACCCCCTGACCCCGGAAGACCTGCAGAAGATCGAGTCCGAGATGCAGAGGCTGGTCAAGGCGAACCTGCCGATCCGGCGCATGGAAGTGACCAGGGCGGAAGCCCTGGAAATGTTTGCCGACAACAAGTTCAAGGTCGAAATGATTAATGATCTTCAGGAAGGCACCATCAGCATCTACAAGCAGGGCGAGGGTGAAACCGCTTTCATGGATTTGTGCCGCGGCCCCCACGTTCCTTCAACCGGCTACCTGAAGGCATTCAAGCTGACCAAGTTCGCGGGTGCATACTGGCGCGCCGACCAGAGCCGCGAGCAGCTTCAGCGTCTTTACGGAATCAGCTTCCCGAACAAGGAAATGCTGGATGAACACCTGAAAAAGATTGAAGAAGCCCTTGCGCGTGATCACCGGAAAATTGGCCAGGAAATGGAACTTTTCACCTTCCACGACGAAGGAACCGGCTTCCCGTTCTGGCACGCGAACGGCATGGTCCTGAAGAACATCGTGGTCGATTACTGGCGCAACGTTCACAAGAGGTATGGTTACAACGAAATTCAGACCCCGCAGATGCTGAACAAGGTGCTGTGGGAGATGTCGGGGCATTACGATCACTACCGTAACAACATGTACTTCACCTCGATTGACGACATTCCGTATGCCGTCAAGCCGATGAACTGTCCCGGCGGGCTGCTGGTCTATAAGTCGCGCATGCACAGTTACCGCGAATTTCCGCTGCGCAACGCGGAACTGGGGCTTGTGCACCGCCACGAGATGTCGGGCGTCCTTCACGGACTGTTCCGCGTCCGCGCCTTCACCCAGGACGACGCTCACGTGTTCTGCACCCCGGATCAGGTCAAGAGCGAGGTCGCGACCATCATCGACATGGTGTTCGAGATTTACAAGACGTTCGGATTCAACGACGTGCACATCGAACTTTCGACCAGGCCGGACAATTCGATCGGTTCCGACGAGATGTGGGCCAACGCCGAAGGCGGTCTGCGGGATGCTCTTGAACTGCGCGGAATCAATTACAAGTTGAACCCGGGCGACGGCGCTTTCTATGGTCCGAAGATCGACTTCCACGTCAAGGACAGCATGGGCCGTTCGTGGCAGTGTGGCACCATCCAGGTCGATTTCTCGATGCCCGAAAGATTCCACGCGACTTACGAGGCCGAAGACGGCACCCGCAAGACCCCGGTCATGCTTCACCGCGCCATCCTTGGCTCGCTGGAACGCTTCATCGGCATCCTGATCGAGAATTACGCCGGCAAGTTCCCGATGTGGCTGAACCCGGTGCAGGTGAAGGTCCTGCCGGTTTCCGACCAGTTCAACGATTACGCGAAGGAAGTGGTCGCGAAGTTTTGTGCCGCCGGTCTGCGCGCCGAGGCCGATCTGCGGTCCGAAAGGCTTGGCAGGAAGATTCGCGATGCCCAGTTATCCCGCGTCAACTACCAGGTGGTCGTGGGCGCGGCCGAGGCCGAAAACGGCACCGTCAGCGTCCGGACCAGGAAGAACGAAAATCTTGACGCGCTTCCAGTGGACGAATTCACTGCAAGGATGGTTAACGAAGCCACCACCAGGGCCGCCGACTGACGGCCACGGCGGTTCGCCCGATTTCGGGCCCGATCCGGGCCATGCATATTTGAAGGGATTCACCAGATGGTAAGAACCAGACGTTCAATTGAAGAAGAGGCGAGGGTGATGCTGGTTTCCGGTCCCGGAACGGACAGGTTCCTGCAGGACGAAGGCCTTTCGGACCAGATCGAGGGCGACGCCATCGACCAGATGCTGGCCTGGGGTTGCGAGACGGCCAGGCGTGCGCTGGTGGTCGGCCTGGAAGATCGCGGCCGGATCGCGCTGGAACTTGCGCGACGCGGTGTCTTCGTGACCGTTGTCGAGCCGGACGAGTCGCTTCACGAGCCGGTCCGGGCCGCAGCCGAAGCCGAGCACTTCATGATTCGCCTGAACTTCTATGCGTCCGACTACATGAAGCGTGAATTTGCCTCAAGCGGTTTCGACCTGGCAATTTTTTATTCGGCTCTTTCCCGTTACAACGAGCCCCTGGTCGTCTTGAAAAAGGCGGCCCGCGAGTTGCGTGCCGGCGGCAAGGTCTTCGCGCGCATCCGGGTGCGCCCGGCCATGGGAAAGATTCGCGGCTATGTCGATCCGATTTTCGAGAAGGTAAGCGAGAAGGCCGTGCGCGTTCCCGGCTTCGTCACCGTCAGGGACAGGATCATCAACGCGATCGAGCGCCTGCCCCTGGTGTCCAGGTTTGTCGGGCTGCCCGATGCCGGGGACATGCTGGAAGACCTTGCCGGGGTGTTCAAGATTGAACGCGTTGAAAAGCGGCACCTGCTCGCGCCGGTCGTCGGCTGGGCCGGCGTCCAGGATGTCGTGCCGGATGCGGCCAGGGGCCTGGTTCGCAGGGCGGTGCCGGCGGTCGTCAAGGCGGATCGGGCCATGCTTCGCGCGGCCGGGGATCGGCTTGTGGCAAGCCACCTTTACGTGTATGGCGCCAAGGAACTTGGCCTGGGACACACGTTCCGGGTCTGATGCCCGTCTTGTGCCAGGGGGCCTGCAATGATTGAATCCGGCAGCCGGACAACGGTTACCAGCATCAGCAGGTCGGTGACGCTTTCCGGTATTTGCCTTCGCATCGCGGGCCAGCCCGACTTCCTGATTGATTCGGACACGGTGACGGTCGGTGCGGCCAGGGAATGCGACCTTGTCATCGATGATCCCGGTGTCAGCCGGACTCACTTTCAGATCCTCCGCCGACCGGAAGGCTGGCTGCTTCGCGACCTGAAATCCACGAACGGTACGATGGTTGAACGCGCTCGGGTGGTCGAGGCCTGGCTTTCGACCGGCATGACCATAACCATCGGCCGGACATCCATCGAATTCATGGCCGTTTCCGACATGGCCCCGGTCAGTGCCTCTGCAAGCGAGGGCTTCGGTGATGCGGTCGGGCGCAGCCAGGCAATGCGGGAAATTTTCTCGCTTCTTGAACGCGTGTCCCAGACCGACGCGACCGTGCTGATCGAGGGCGAAACCGGTTCCGGAAAGGAAGTCATCGCGCGCGGCATTCACGATGCCAGCCGTCGTGCCCAGGGGCCGTTCGTCGTATTCGACTGCGGGGCCACCCCTCGCGACCTTGTGGAAAGCATCCTGTTCGGCCACGAACGCGGCGCCTTCACCGGTGCGGTGACGACGCGGGAAGGCCTTTTCGAGCAGGCGGACGGCGGAACCCTGTTCCTGGACGAAGTTGGCGAGCTTCCACCCGAAGTCCAGCCGAAGCTGCTGCGCATCCTGGAAAGCCGCGAGGTCAGGCGCGTGGGCGGGTCGAAGGCCCGCAAGGTGTCGGTCAGGCTGGTCGCGGCAACCAATCGCAGGCTGGAATCGGAAGTCGCGGCCGGCAGGTTCCGGGCTGACCTGTTCTTCAGGCTGGCCGTCATTCGCGTGACTCTGCCCGCGCTGAAGGATCGGATCCAGGACATTCCCCTGCTGGTTTCTGCCTTCACGTCGCGTCGAAAGGCCGTTCATGGAAGCTGCCCGGTCGTGTCCGATCGCGCGCTTTCGATCCTGTCGCAATGGAACTGGCCGGGAAACGTGCGGGAACTGTTCAACGCACTCGAGCGCGCGGCTTCGCTGTGTCCCGGAAGCGTGGTTGACGTGGCCGACCTGCCGCCATACATCCTGGACGCGGTGCTTCCGGGGCGGAAACCGGACAACGACGGGCCGACGGCGCCGCTGGATCGCATCGTGCGTCCCTGGGCAAGCGCCCGCGAGGACTGCATAAACCGGTTTGAACGCGAATATCTGGCGGATCTTATGGAAAAATGCGGTGGCAACCTGACGGTCGCGGCACGCTGCGCGGACCTGGACCGGAAACATCTGCGTAATCTTTTGAAAAAGCACGGGTTGTACCAGGGGCCTGACCCGATTGCTGAATAACAACCACCGTTGTAATCGATTATTTTGTCATTGCCTTATACAGGTGGCCAGAATCGGGTTGTCAATCAGGACGGGGGCTTCGCCAGGTTCTGACAAATACAGGGCAGGGGTCCAGCCCATGTGTTCGGTGTTGAGCGTGGTTATCATGCCTTCGGCTATCAGAACATCAACGCAGTTCATCGCATTCTGATAATCCATATTACGCGAGCAGGCTAGGTAGGTACCGGTATCAAGTGCGACTTCGTATCGTTCTTCAAAATCGATATACATGAACTCAGACGTTGAACAGATAGCTGATGCGTCCTGAGCTGACGTGATGGACTGTTCTGTTTTCCACAAATAAAAGCGGTCATTGCCCAGAGGGCATTCCTGACAGGGTGAAAACAGTCTCCGGTCATGGGTGAAGCAGGCGGACATCGACGAAGGTCGGG
>ERZ795031.325-NODE-325-length-61922-cov-40.856482_pt1 | contig 61922 bp, 58 predicted proteins | sample MGYA00375123_ERZ795031 | MGnify/ENA primary metagenome ERZ795031 (study PRJEB30166, sample SAMN05720159) | activated sludge metagenome | isolation source: anaerobic digester from wastewater treatment plant | place: USA | collected 2015-04-21 ...
ACATCCAGCGGGATGGTTACATAAGCTCCGCCTTCACCGGAATCTTCAATCGGGGCATGAAATGTGAATTGCTTTCCCATAAAAACAATTGTATCCGATTCCCCACCATCCATTAATCATCATCCAGGTTGCAGAATCAATTTTTGACCTGTATAATTTATGAACATTGGGGCAGAAAGGTCTCCTTTCCAAGCCATCGTATGATTCGGTTCTTCTTAATCTTAAAATGAGCATGTCCAATATCCAGATGATTCATCATTCAAAAGGAGCTGACTCATGTACATGATCCTGTTTGTTCTGGATAATCCCGATCTACTTGACAGGCTGCTGGATGCCTGGTCGGAAGCAGGCGTTACCGGTGTGACCATTTTGGAAAGTACCGGACTGCATCGAAGACAGCAGAAACGTATCCCCCTGCGCTATCTCTATGGCACTGACTTTCCCAGCGAAAAAGCCAACCAGACCCTTTTTGCAATTGTGGAAGGTGAAGATTTGGTTCAGGCTTGCCAGCTTGCTACCGAAACGGTGGTTGGCAACCTCGATGATCCCAACACGGGCGTATTTGCATCCTGGAAGCTCGAGACGGTGAAGGGTATGCACAAGTTCATTCCTGAACAATAGGATTACCAATATGGTCTGGATTAAATTTTTCATTTCTGCAGCATTGATTGTTTTGGCTGCAACCCAACTGGCAAAATATGGCGATATCATCGCCATCCGTACCAGGTTGGGCGGTATGTTTATCGGCATCCTGCTCCTGGCAGCAGCCACATCCCTGCCGGAAGTGCTGACATCCATCAGTTCCTTAAACCAGGGCTCTCCCAATCTTGCCGCGGGAAACCTGCTGGGTTCCAATACAATTAATATGCTGCTCCTGGCAGTGATTGACCTGATCAGCCGTAATCAGCGCCTGTTGAGAAAAGCCGCCCTCAAACATGCCCTTACGGGCAGCCTGGCTGTTTTTATGATTGGACTGGTGGTATTTTTTATTCTTGCAGACATCGATCTAAAAATCGGCTGGGTTGGTGTGGACAGCCTGCTGATTATTGGCGCCTATATCGTCGCTGTTCGCCTGATCCAGGGCAACGTACAACCGCATTCAACGGATCATGCGAAACCCGAAATCCCCACAGACACTCCTTCCCTTCGACATGGAATTATCGGTTTTATTGCTGCTGCAGGGGCTTTAATATTCATTACGCCTGTCATGGTGTCCAGCAGCAATGAGATTGCTGAAATAACCGGTTTGGGGGCAACCTTTGTCGGCTCCACCCTGGTTGCCCTGGTGACCTCGCTGCCAGAATTGGTCACAACCATTGCAGCCATCAAGATTGGTGCAAATGATATGGCAATCGGCAACCTGCTGGGTAGTAATATGTTTAATGTCTTTGCAGTTGGTCTTACAGATTTCTTCTACACCCAGGGGCGTTTCCTGGCTGTCATTGATCCATCGTTTGTATTGGTGGGAACTTTGGGGTTACTGATGACAGGCATGGCATTGATTGGCAACCTGGCAAAACTGGAACGGCGCATCTTTTTTATTGAGCTTGATGTACTCGCCCTGATTGTTATCTATATCGGCGGGATGATTCTGTTATATTACCGGGGATAGACCTTCCGTCATGGTCGGATCATTCCTCAAGCTGAAAATCGTCTCCCTCATCGTTCATTAAGCTGTCTTCAAGCAACTGATCAGTTACAACCACGTCACCGCTATCCAGTTCATGCGTGGAACGGTGATAATGGGATTTCAATTCATCGAATAAAGTTCCACTCCACAAGGGAGAACCATCAAAATAAGCTGCCCGCCCAATCATATGAGCTGCAACTGGAGCCGTCAGTAACATGAATATGATAACGGCGATGGCGCGGGTAGTGATGGCAAAATCCCGAAAAAAGATTGCCACTCCCGCCAGAATTAACCCTACCCCCAATGTGCCCGCTTTTGCACTGGCAGACATTCGTAAAAAAAGGTCCGGCATCCGTAAAATTCCCAGCGAAGCGGTCAGAATAAGGGAGGCTCCAACGAGCATCAGCAGGAGAACAACTGTTTCTTCCACTCAAGCCCTCCGCTCAATATAAAACGCAAAAGCCACCGTACCCAGGAAGGTCAACAAAGCCATAATAATGGCGACATCAAGAAAATTTGGTTGGTTAAAACGAACAGCGTACACACAAATAAACGCCATGACAATGACGCTGATTAAGTCCAATGCAACCACCCGGTCTGGCAGGCGGGGTCCTCGTGCCAACCGGATAAATGCAATCACCATGGCGGCAGCCAGCATACCAAGAATAACAAACAAAATTACAGTATTCATGCCTCCATAAGCTCCTTAATGCGACGTTCGTACCCGTTTTTTAACTCCTGGCGGAACTTTCCACCGTCATCCAGATGGAACACATGCACAAACAATATTTTACGGTCATTGGAAACATCCAATCCCAACGTCCCGGGGGTTAGGGTAATCAGGTTGCAAAGCAGGGTGATGGCGACCGGCGTTTCCAGATCCAGTGGCACAGCAACAACTGCTGGTTTGAGATTCATCCTCGGTGACAGAACTGTAGCGACCAACCGCAAGTTTGCCTTGAGCAGATCCAAAATAAAAATTCCTGCAAGTTGAACAGCCAGGATGCTTTTCCGAATATACCTTCCCTGTCCAGATGTAATGGTTTGTTCACTCATTCCGAGCACCAGGTACCCAAGAAGGAAACCAAACAGCAGGTTCACCGGCTCAAATGAGCCAATCAAAGCTGCCCATGCCAGCGCCAGCAGTAAATTCAGAAGGAACAAAGTCATCGGACACCTCCCAACACGGAATTGATATAGACCTGTGGGTCAATGATCCCGGCGGATGCCTGGCTGGCAAGTTCAAAACAGGGACCGGCAAAGATTCCCAGGAGAATTACCAAAATCCCCAACCCAATGACCGGGATCCACATGGACGCAGGCAATGGGCTTGTATGGTTCACCATCCCGATTTGTTCCGGGTTGGACCGGGGATTGGGTTTCCAGAACACCTCATTCCAAATTTTCGTCATGGAAAACAACGTCAAAAAGCTGACTGCCAAGGCAATCCCTACCATGAGATAACGATGGATTTCCAGGCTGGCAATAATCAGATACAGCTTTGCAAAAAAGCCTGATAGCGGAGGAAGACCGGCAAGAGCCATCGCTGGCAACAGGAAAAACATGCCCAGGATGGGCTGGCTGCGATATAAACCTCCCAAACGACGCAGATCAAAACTACCCAGCCTGGCTTGAACCATTCCAGCCACAAAGAATAGCGCCATCTTGGCAAAAATGACATGAACCGTGAAGTAAATGGATGCTGCAACCGATTCCATCGTGAAAAGAGCAAGCCCCATCAAGAGATATCCAATCTGGCTGATTATGTGGAAGGAAAGCAATCGGCGAAAATCGGTTTGTGCAGCCGCCCCCAGCACACCCGTAACCATGGTCAAGCCCGCAAGGATTAACAGGACGGGTTGGACATATCCCCACTGTTCGCTCAATAACAGGCTGAAGATGCGAAGCATGGCATAAAAACCAACCTTGGTCAACAATCCGGAAAACAACGCCGTAATTGTTACAGGAGGAGTATGATAGGAAGCCGGCAACCAGAAGAAAAATGGGAAAAGGGCAGCCTTGATCCCGAATCCAGCAAGAAAGAGAACACCTATCATCAGGATCGTACCCTCCGGTCGGATGGTCTGGATTTTCAATGCCAGGTCAGCCAAATTGAGAGCCCCAGTGTAATGATAGGTTAAGCCAATTGCTGACAGAAACAACATGGAGGAAAGCAGGTTAAGAATTACGTATTTCAAACCTCCCTCCAACTGGCGCCGTTCTCCTCCCAGAACCATCATCACAAAGGATGTCATCAGCATGACTTCAAACCAAACGTACAAATTAAAAAGGTCGCCTGTGGAAAAAGCCCCATTCACGCCCATCATTAGAAAGTGGAATAGGGGGAAATACCCCCATCGAACCCGTGTATCATCAATCCCTGCCAGGCTGTAAACGGCAGATGCCAGGGCAGCCACCGAACCAGCTAGAAGGAGAATGGCACTTAGATGATCCACCACCAGGCTGATTCCAAAGGGTGCCTGCCAGCTGCCAACCTGTGAGGTCAGCACCTCTTCACGTGTTACTGCCACAAGTAGCCCAATATTTACACCAACCATCACCAGCGTGCCTCCCACAGCCACCCATTTTTGGAGGCGCGCAGATTTCCACAAGAGCAATGAAATTAATGCAAAAACCAGTGGCAGAAGGATGGGAAGATAAATCATGGGCACTCCTCCTCCTCGCACCGTTCAATGATTTCTTCATCAAGATCGAGGCTGTGGTCTGGTTCTGAGAGTCCATCAGTATTTCGAAGCTCGTCCAGGTCGTCCACCCCAATTGTTTGGTATGTCTGGCGGAGCAAAACAACAGCAAATGCAGTCAATCCAAAACTGATAACGATCGCCGTGAGGATTAATGCCTGGGGAACCGGATCCGCATAACTGGCAGCAAGCCCAAGACCTCCATCACTGGGCAGGATGGGCGGGAGACCCGGTGTTAACGTACCAGATGAGAACAAAAGCAAATTGACCGCATAACTTAATAACAGTAATCCCACCAGGATCTTGACAAGACTTCGACGCAACATCATGTATAACCCGGCTGCAAATAAAACGCCTGCTGTAATTGCCAGGAGAACACTCATTTCTGCACCTCCTCGCGCGCCAGGCTGAGCAAAATTAATAGAGTCACTCCAATAACCGCCAAATAGACTCCAAAATCAAACAATACCGGGGTGCCCAGTTTTCCCAGCACGGGAAGCGGATTACTGAGCCACATCCCGGTCATTAAAGGCAAGCCAAAGAAAAGCGGCAGGCTGACACTGATGGCGGATATTAACAAACCCAGCGTCATCAGTATTCTTGGTTGGATGGGCAACAATCGAAGTGCAGCCTGGGGAGAAACTGCTATTCCATATAACATAAACGCCGCTGCTGCCACAAGTCCGCCAACAAATCCACCCCCCGCTTCGTTATGTCCACGCAGCAGAAGAAACACCGAGAATACAAGGAGAAGGGGCATCAAGTAACGGGCAGCAACCGGTAAAATAATGGATCCGTGAATTAACCGGCTTCCCAATTTTCCCGATGGGGGCAAATTGTCAGGACTAGGCGCAGATGAGTGACTGCTTCTCAGGCTTAATAACGCCAACACACCCAACGCAGCAATGACCAGCACACTGATCTCGCCCAGCGTATCCAATCCACGGAAATCCACCAGGGTCACATTGACAACATTTCGTCCGTTCGCAGCTGGGTATGCATTCGCCAAATAGTAGGATGCAAGCTGCGAATCGGCTGGATTGGAGGTGATCATCAACATTAACAATGTCATCACAATTCCACCCATCACTGCCACAAGAATATCCAAAGCTCGTTTGGGGGTGCTGCTGATTCGCGTGAATTTTGGCAGTCGTGAGATCACGACCACAAATAATATTACGGTTAGAGTTTCAATGGCAAACTGCACCATTGCAAGATCTGGAGCACTGTAAAACAAATAGATCAAGGCAATACTATAGCCTATGGTTCCCAGCAATGCAATTGTAGCCAACCGGGAACGCGCCCGAAGGACAAGAATGGCTGCTGTAATGATGATGCCCACCAGGATCACATCATAAAAACGGAGAGGTTCAGGCTGGCGAGATGGCAACTTCATCAGGCTTGGCGCAACTGCAAGAAAAGCAATTGCGCTGAGAAGAACCGTTGACACAACAATCATCAAAACATACCTGCGCAGGTATCCGGACTGAATCAGACGTGTTTGCCACGCTGCCAGCCGTTTCAGATGATCGATTGCCCGGTCGTATCCTTCCGATGGACCAAATCGGCGCAAGCGATAAAACAAATGCTGCATGTGCGGTTCCAACCATCCATAAGCGAAGTAAATGAAAACACCGAAAACCAATGTGATGATGCTGAGAAAAAGTGCAGGATTAAAACCATGCCAAAGGGATAACTTAAAACTGAAGGATTCATTCAATATTGATTGTGCTGCCGAGCCCATGAGGGGCTGAATCATCCGGGGAATCACGCCAAAGCCAATAGTGAGGATGGATAACAAGACAGGGGGCAGCCAGAAACCAGGGGAGTTTTCATGCAGCAAATTCCCAACTTCATCTGTGGATGGACCATGTTCAACAGGTAACTGTGCTTTACGGCGGAAGAATGGCAGCCACCCCACCCAAAGCGCTCCGGCAACCATGATCGCGTTTGCCAGAATCAGGGCAACCATCAGAATCATGTTATTCCCAATGGATAGCCCGCTTTCATAAACCAACTCCTTGCCAATAAACCCCAGAAATGGAATTACGCCTGCCATGGAAAGTGCAGCCGGGATCGAAGTAGCTGCCGTGATCGGCATTGTGCGTGCCAGATTTCCCAGTTTGCGCACGTCCCGTGATCCAACTGCATGATCGATTCCACCTGCCACAAGAAACAAGGCACCTTTGTATAAACCATGCGCCAGCAGAAAAACGACAAATGCTTCAACTGCAATCTTATTGCACAAGCCAATCAGCACGACCATCAAGCCCAAAGCACCTGTGGTGCTGTAAGCAAGAATTCGTTTCAGGTCGTGTTGAGCCAGCATCAGGAACATGGAAGCTAAAAAAGTCACCATACCAAGGACAGGTAATACAGTCTTCCAGATCACCAATCCCCCCAATACTGGCAGCAACCGTGCAAGCAGGTACACACCGGCTTTCACCATGGTGGCTGAATGCAGGTATGCACTGACGGGGGTTGGCGCAGCCATTGCGTTTGGAAGCCAAAAATGGAACGGAAACTGGGCGGATTTTGTTGCAGCACCCGCCAGGATTAACCAAAAAATTGCACCTGCCATAGGGCTGGACTGGACAAGCGCTGCACTATTTAACCAAACCTGTATGGACCAGCTGCCAGTGATTTGTGAGAGCATGATAAAGCCGGCAAGCATGGCAAGACCTCCCCCACCAGTAACCAGTAGCGCCTGCCAGGCTGCAGCCCTGGCAGATGGTTGCTCATGCTCGAACCCAATCAAGAGAAATGAAGAAATACTGGTCAATTCCCAGAAAATGAACAATAACAATCCATTATCACTGACCACCACACCCAGCATGGCGGACATAAACAACAGGATTTTCGCATAAAATCTACCCAAATAAGGATGCCCGTGGAGATAGGCTCCCCCATAGACGAGAATTAATGCTCCAATCCCACTGACCAGCAATCCCATCAGCAAAGCAAGACCATCCAAACGAATAGATAGTTCCAGCCCCAGCGATGGAATCCACGGGTGGGATATCGTCAGACTGGGCAATCTGGATTGAGCAAGCAGGTAAAAAAAGATACCCGCAGGGAATAATCCCAAAATCCAACCGGTTTTTTCTTTCAGGAGTTGATGAATCCAGGGTGCAAATAGCGCAAGAACGAACCCAGCGCCAATCCAAATGAGCATACTTTCCTCCATATTCGCGTTTGATTGATGATTTTCCAGAGAACAAGTCAGGATATACTTAAATCCAGAAAAATCAAAATTCACCCGGATACTACATATTACACTATTTTTAAATCCAAATAACCATTTTTCCCGGATGACAAATAAAAAAGTAGGAGTTGAATCAAAAAGAATATGACCAACCTATTTGATCCCCTGACTATTGGAAGCATCACTATCCGCAATCGCATCGGGGTTTCTCCCATGTGTCAATATTGTTATGAGGATGGATTTTCCAATGACTGGCAGCTGGTTCATCTTGGCGCGCGGGCAGCCGGTGGTGCCGGCTTGATCATTGCAGAAGCCACTGCTGTGGAAGCCCGTGGACGCATCACGCCCCATGATGCGGGGATCTGGAAGGACGACCATATCCCTCCGCTGCGTAAAGTCACAAGGTTTATCAAGGAACAGGGAGCCGTTCCGGGTATCCAGATTGCTCATGCCGGGCGAAAAGCCAACACGCATCGTCCCTGGGATGGCGGCAGCCCCATCACAATGGATGATCCCCAATTCTGGCAGGTGGTGGGAGCCAGTCCAATCGCATTTGCAGATGGCTACCAGACCCCGCAGGAGTTAACCACGGAAGAGATTCATGCAATAGCAATTGCTTTCCGGCACGGTGCCGAACGTGCTTTGCAGGCAGGATTTGAGTTCCTGGAGATTCACGCGGCTCACGGATACCTGTTGCACAGCTTCCTTTCCCCCCTTTCCAATCACCGTTCAGACCAATATGGCGGCAGCTTTGCCAATCGGATCCGTTTATTACTGGAAGTGATTGGAGAAGTCCGAAAAGTCTGGCAGGATCACCTGCCGCTGGCAGTCCGTATCTCTGCCACAGATTGGGTGGAAAATGGATGGACAATCACGGAATCAGTGGAACTGGCTCGCCTGTTCATCCCGGCTGGTGTGGACGTGGTGGATTGTTCCTCGGGCGGTAATCTTCCAAAGGCTCCCGTTCCCGTGGGTCCCGGCTACCAGGTTCCATTCAGCGAAGCCATCCGCTCAACCGGCGTGATGACCGCTGCGGTGGGGCTGATCACCGCCCCGGCACAGGCGGATCAAATCATTCGCAACCAGCAGGCGGATATTGTCCTTTTAGGCAGGGAGATGCTGCGGAATCCATCCTGGGCATTGCATGCCGCCCAAGCCCTTCACCAAGACTCCCCGGTCCCGCCACAGTACCTGCGTGGATTTTAAATCGATTTGGGATATCCAGGCTAAAAAATACCGGGTGGATCGTATGTGCTCACCATGATCCACCCGGCAGGTTTTGGATTGAACGATCAGACTACTTGCGTCCCCGCTTTATAAAACGATAAATGGCAATCACCAGGATGGAACCAAGCAAAGCCACAATAATACTGGTCAGGTTGACATTGCTGACCATGTTTACCCCCGTAATTAATTGGGAGATCCATCCTCCCAGGATGCTGCCCGCAATACCCAGCAGGATATCCACAAGCACGCCAGTTTTTGCTTTCATCAACCACGATGCCAGCAGCCCAGCCACCAAACCAACCACAATTGTTGCAAACAAACCCATGATATTTCTCCTTTTGAAAGTTGTTAATTTCCGATCGCTGGATTAATTCCCTCATCCATCCCGTGGAAGTCAACAGGGGAATGAAATAAGTTACAGGCTTTCCACCAGTTTGCGAAGAGCGTGCATTGCTTTCTTTACACGAATCATATCCCGCGGATTGCCTCCCGTGATGAAATTGCCCAGAATCCCACCACCAACCAGGGTATCCAGCGTGTATTCCACTTCACACTCATCCGCGCTCAATCCCAGGAATCCACCGCTTGGTCGCAATTCAAATACATGCGAATCCTTATCGTCACCAATTTGGGTGATGATTTCCAGGCGTTTCAAGGGCTGGACAGCAACAATGGAACCTTGACCAGGACGGTTTTCGTTGGTCAGTTCAAAAGTGCCGCCAGCATTGATGGATGTAACATTGGTGACACTGTCAATCCCCGGAAACCATTCCTGCCAGTGCGTGGGATCTGTCAGTACCTCCCACACTTTTTCCACTGGAGCATCAATTTCCACTTTCCGTTCAAATTTTGGCATCATTACCTCCTTTGTGAATCAACCTATTGTAATGAGTATAGCACGATTTGAACCCAGAGTCACTTAAGGACTGGAGAAGGGGAGGTAACCTTTCCGGACACGGAAAGTGTAGGGATCGAATATGCAATTTTTGAGGAAAATAAAAAAAAGCTGCTTGCGCAGCTTTTTCTTTGGCGGGAGCGACGGGATTCGAACCCGCGATCTCGGCCTTGACAGGGCCGCATGTTTGACCGCTACACCACGCCCCCGAACAGGTGCATAGTTTATCATGGGATGATTTGGGCGTCAAGGATTTTGAGAAGTGGACACCACGCTCAGGTAGTCCGAGCGAGCCCAGCCCTTGCGATTGGGATCGTAAGGTGCTTTGAGAAACCACCACATATATCCGTCCCCCTCGCGCGGTCCATCCATCACCTCAAAGACTTCGGCTTCCATTCCCAGGAAGATGGGATCGTAGGACATCCCGGCACCACTCCGCAGCCGAAGCCCATCCCCGCCAGTCCCCAGGATTTGCACGTACATGCCAATTCCAATGCCATCCCCCGCCACAGGTGCAACCGTTGGCGTTGGGGTAAACATCAGTTCGGGAATAGGGAGGGGTGTATTGGTGGGTGCAGCCACAACGGTGACCACTGCAGTGGACAATGTGCCCATCGGCGTAACAGTGGGCTTGACAGTATGGAGTGCAATGGCTCCCCCACCGCAAATCAACCCCGCCAGCAGCAAGGCAGCCAGAACAACCATAAAACTGATCTCCAAACGCCTTTTACTGTGGGATTCCTTTCGACCTGGCTGCCGGGTGACTGTCATCATATTCTCCTGTGATGATTATATCCGATCAGGCTGCCAGGTGGGTATGATATAATCGCGTTCAATGGATAGCAACACTCCCGGTAAACCTGTATTGGGAAATCGCTACGAACTGCTGCAAACGCTTGGTTCGGGTGGCATGGCGGTTGTCTATCGCGCCCGCGATATGATGCTGGAACGCCCGGTGGCAATCAAGCTGCTGCGGGAAACATATTCCCGCAGTGAAGAATTCCGCGAAAGATTTCGCCAGGAAGCACAATCTGCCGCCAATCTATCCCACCCCAATATTGTCACTGTGCATGATTTCGGCTTGGATCGCAACCGGTTATTCCTCGTCCTGGAATATGTTCCCGGAACCGACCTGAAATCCATCCTGAAACAACGCGGCAGACTTGAAACCCAGGAAGCCATCGACCTGATTATCCAGGCATGCGCAGGGATTGGCTATGCGCACCGCGCCGGATTGGTTCATTGCGACGTCAAACCTCACAACATGCTTGTCACGCCGGATGGTCGTTTAAAAGTGACCGATTTTGGCATTGCCCGGGCGCTTGCTTCCATTCAACCGGATGAGCAGCATCATGTTGTTTGGGGTTCACCCCTGTATTTTTCGCCTGAGCAGGCAGCTGGTCAGGCACCCTCCCCGGCTTCGGATGTGTACTCGCTTGGTGTTGTCTTATATGAGATGCTGACAGGGAAACTTCCATTTGATGCCACGGACGCCTCGGAATTGGCACGCCTTCACCGCGAGGGTGTTCCTGCACCTCTCACCACCCTGGTCCCGCAAATTCCCCCGGTGATTGAGCAGATTGTTCTGAAGGTTCTTTCAAAGGAGCCAGCTGCCCGGTATCGCAATGCAGAACAACTGGGGCGTGTCTTGCTCAATTTCACCGAGCAACCCGATCCACTGGATGCCAAAATTCCTCCCATGCAGCCCTCCACGGCAGGTGCCAGGCAAAAACCACAAACCACCCCGCCAGCCCCCCCTTCCCCGGTAGAAGTCCCCGTGGAATCACCTGTTCAGCATAGCATGGAAGAACCAGTGCCTGCACCCATCCATGTCAACTGGGGAAATATCCTGCTCGGCTTGCTGGCTCTGCTGGCAGTGGGTGGATTGATCCCCTTCTGGCTTTATGTATGGTTTTCGCTGACTACCCTTCGGTGAGATTACTTTGATGAAAACAAGCGATACATTAAACAAAAATCACGGCATCAGCCGCAATTCTTGTGATTTTTGGAAGAGAATGAATTCTTTACGCGGACTTGCCGAGCGTCCGAATGCACTTGGCGCACAATACCATCTTAACCTTGCGCCCATCCTTGAACACCGAAACCCGCTGCAGGTTGGGTCGAAACATCCGGTTGGTTGCACGCATCGAGAAGCTGCGGTTGTGTCCAAAAGTTGTTGTCTTTCCACACATGTCACATTTCGCCATCGCCAAAAATTCCTTTCAAAACGGTATTTCATCAACCGGGCAAAGATTGTTCCCGGTGCCGCGAGGTTGAATTCTACCACAACCCGAAACTTTTTACAAGCATAGCTGTTAATACAAAGGGTACACAAAATGACGGAAAAATACAATCCAAACGGAACCATCTATATTTCCCGGCGTGCCATTGCCACCATCGCCGCCCAATCGGCACTTGAATCATATGGCGTGGTCGGTCTGGCACACAAAAATCTTGCCTCCAACCTTGCCAACGTACTGGTCAAGGACCCCATGCGCGGGGTTGAAATCAGCTACGATGGTTTAAGTATTGAAATTGACCTGTTCCTGATCATCGAATACGGCTTGCGTATCACAACGGTAGCCCAAAGCGTGATTGACAGCGTCCGTTTCCACATTGAGAAAGCAATTGGTGTGCCTGTGACGCGCGTGGATGTACATGTTCGCAGTTTGCGAATCAGTAATCCGGACTGATCCTCATCTATGGTATATTAGGGAACGTTATGAATCAAACCGAATTATCAACCTTGGATAGGGGTCAATTTCAACAATCCACTACTGCACTCGATGGGCAGGGATTGAAGACTTTGGTGGAAGCAGCCTTGCAATGGCTTAAAGCCAACCAACAAATCGTCAATTCACTGAATGTATTTCCGGTACCGGATGGCGACACAGGCACCAACATGCTGTTAACCCTCCAGGCAGCCTATAACGAGATTGCCCAATCCGGCGAGCGGAATATTGGCAGGATGGCACACAGCATTGCCCAGGGAGCATTGATGGGGGCACGCGGCAACTCCGGTGTCATTCTCTCACAACTCCTGCGTGGTTTCGCCAGGACAATGGATAACCTGGATACCATGGATGCAAACTCCTTTGTCCAGGCACTGGCAGAAAGCCGCAATACGGCATATAAGGGTGTCGTTCGACCGGTGGAGGGAACCATCCTGACAGTTGCCAAGGATATTGCCTCTGCAGCGGAACAAAGCCTTCAAAAAACAAATCAACTGAATGTGATTCTGGAAGACATCGTCAAGGCAGCGGATGTATCCGTCCGGCACACACCCGAACTGCTTCCCATCTTAAAGCAAGCCGGGGTTGTGGATTCCGGCGGCAAGGGGCTGTTCTTCATCCTGGAAGGAATGCTGAGGTTTATTCAGAATATGCCCCTGGACACTGCATTATCCACAGTTGTACCCATTGCTGCCATGCAGCTGGAAGAAACCATGGAAGCCGTTGAACCCGGTCAGGATTTTGAGATTGTGGTTGACTTCATTCCCAGTAATCCGTTGGACCTGGAGCAATTTTACAAGGACCTGTCCGAGATGGGCACATCCATCCAACTTGGCGAAGGTGATGGAATGTACCGCATGCACATCCATGTTCCTACTGAAAAACGCTACGAACCCATCGACTACACGCTGACCCTGGGAACCGTCACAAAAGTCGCCATCGAAAATCTGATCGCCCAGATGAACGGGCAGCAGCCACAGGAACAACTGAACCTGGCGGTTGTTGAACCCGGTCACGTCGCTGTGATTGCGGTATCACCCGGCATGGGAATTTCGCGCATCTTCGCCAGCCTGGGGGTTGCAGGAATTGTTGAAGGTGGACAGACCATGAATCCCAGCACCGAACAAATCCTGCACGCGTTTGAAAATTTACCCACCGACCAAATCATCATCCTCCCCAACAATAAAAATATTGTCCTGGCTGCTCAAACTGCTGCCACAATGACGGTCAAGAAAGTGGCGGTCATCCCCACCAAGAGCATCCCGCAGGGTCTCTCGGCTGTACTTTGCCTGGATCCCGAAGGCGATATGGATGACATTGTCGCCGATATGAAATCTGCCATGGCAGAGGTGGAATCCGGGGAAATTACTGTGGCAACCCGTTCGATTGAAATCAACGGGGTGCAGGTGAACCAGGGTGAAGTGATTGCCTTGCTCAATGGTCAATTGGTGGCTGCCCGCCCGAACATCATTGAAGCCTGCCTGGAACTGCTTAACAAGGCAAATACCAACGACCGGGAAAGAATCACCTTGTTTTACGGACAAAACATCACCAAAAACGACGTCAATCAGATCGTGGACCAGATTAGAACTGCCTACCCCATGCACGAAGTGGAATTGCATGAAGGGGGACAGCCACATTACCAGTTCATCATCGCCATCGAATAATCCATGTCTTCTGTCTGCATCCTTACAGACATAACAGCACAATTTCCCCAGCCAACCTTTCCGGGACAGGCGTTTATCCGCATCCTCCCCACCAGGCTGGAGTGGGGAGATCAGGTTATCCACGATCCCAAGAATCTAAAACTTGCCAGTTTTCCCCCATCAGCAAGAGGCGGGGCACTCCCCCGGTTGATCATTCCCGAACAGCAAACCCTCCAGGAATACTTCCTTCGGCTGTCGAGGGAATTTGATCATATCCTGGCGATCTTTGCTTCCAATGAATTGTGCTCCCTCATCCAGGATTCCTCCCGGGCACTGGAAGCCATGGAGCACCGCTTGAATCTGCAAATTATCGACTCTCATACCACCTCCATTGGTTTGGGATACCTGGTGCAAACAGCATCCAACCTGATTGCCGGGGGCGCAACCGCTGCAGATGCAGAGCGATGGATCCGTAATCTTATTCCCCACCAATATACGCTTCTATGTACATCCGGATTATCCTACTTGCATGCTTCAGGGTATCTGGATCATGCCCAGGCAACCGCTGGTGAGATTCTGAACTTTCTGCCCATCTTTACACTTGAAGAGGGACGTCTAACGCCGGTGGAAAAAGTGCGGAATTTTCGCCAGGTAATGGACTACTACCAGGAATTCCTGGAAGAATTTGATCATTTCCAGTACATTGCCTTTGTGCAGGGACATCCAACATTAAATACCGAAAGCCGCCTGCTGCGCCAGTTTGTCCAGGAAAATTTTCCCAAAACCCCATTTACCGAGCATACCCTCTCAAGCGCAGCTGCCACGCTTATTGGACCAAAATCCATCAGTCTCTTTATAACGGAAAAATTTTAACCATTTCTGTCAAGGGACGGATTTGGGGTAAAATATTTACATGCCGTCCCCCATCGAGAAACTTTTAAAATTCATCCGGCTGGAAGCCAACCGCGGGTTTGATAATCGGGCAGTGGTTGGCGGGTTGGACCAGTTTGCACCCATCTGGGAAAACGAAGCCAGGCAGCACAACATCAGCCCTGAACTCATTGCAAAGGTATCAGGGTATCTACACGCATACCCGGCAGCCAGCATCTCAGAAAGGGATCGGATGATCCGGGAATTATTCCAATTATTGGATTCGGTTGGCGGTCCATCCATTACCACTGCACAACAACAAACGGCTCCCCCACCCGTTCCATCCACTGGATTGACCGGGAATCAACCATCACAAACTTCCTCATCCCCTGTCCGTGCTTCATCAGCCAAAACCCCGGCATCAGTTGGGCTGCAGGCACCGCTCACCGTTTTGCCCGGCATTGGACCGAAAAATTTCCAGACATTTAAAGAACTGGGGCTTAAAACCCTGGAAGATTTACTCTATTACTTTCCCCGCCGGTATGTGGATTACAGCGAACTGAAACCCATCAACCGGATCCAATTTGGAGAGGAGTTGTCCATCATAGCCACTGTGGAGAGGGTCAACATGTACCCCCCGCCTGGCGTACCCTCCCGTGGTAAATCACGTGTTGAAATCATCGTTGGTGACGGCAGCGGCTCACTGCGGCTGACATGGTTCAATCAACCATACATGCTGAACCGATTTTCACCAGGGGATCAGTTAATGATTTCCGGTCGGGTGGATATGTATTTGGGGCGTCTTGTCATGAACCACCCCGAGGTGGAAGAGATTGATCGGGATCATCTCCACACCAACCGGATCTTACCGATTTATCCACTGGCAGGAAAAGTTGGGCAACGCTGGCTCCGCAGGCTCATGTACCAAACTGTCACATTCTGGGCGCCGCGCGTCCGTGATCCATTACCCGCCTCAATTCGCCAGGCTGCCGGGTTGCTCACCCTGTCGGAAGCGCTACAACAGGCACATTTTCCTGCATCCCAGGCTCAACTGAGGGAAGCCCGGGCAAGACTGGCTTTTGATGAAATTTTCCTCCTGCAATTGGGAGTTCTCAAGCAAAAACAAAACTGGCAGGCAAATCCCGCCCGTATCTTTTCCGCCCCCCAGGAATGGATGGATGAACAGATTTCCCGCCTGCCTTTCCCGCTTACCAATGCCCAGACTCGGGTCATCCAGCACGTACAACATGACCTTGCTTCCGGACATCCCATGAACCGGCTTTTGCAGGGCGATGTTGGATCCGGAAAGACAGTGGTTGCCGCAATGGCAGCTCTCATGGTGGCGCGGGAAGGCGGGCAAACGGCATTCATGGCACCCACCAGCATCCTGGCGGAACAACATTATGCCAGCCTGATGCGAATGCTGACAGAACCAAACAACCAGGAAAGCCCACCCTTGCATCCTGCAGAAATTCGGCTTCTGGTGGGTGATACCTCCGATACAGAGCGCACTCAAATCAATCAAGGATTAAACGATGGGACCATCAAGCTGTTGATTGGAACCCATGCATTAATTGAAGGACCAGTCAGTTTTCATAACCTTCAATTAGCCATCATTGATGAGCAGCACCGGTTTGGGGTGGGACAACGTTCCACGTTACGCGCAAAAGGCGAAAATCCCCACCTGTTGGTGATGACCGCCACTCCCATCCCGCGTTCCCTGGCACTCACCCTGTATGGAGACCTGGATATTTCTGTGATGGATGAAATGCCGCCCGGGCGGCAGCCAATTGAAACCCATGTTCTACCCCCCACTGAACGGGAACGGGCATACCGGCTGATCAGCCATCAAGTGGAAAAGAATTACCAGGCATTTATTATCTACCCATTGATCGAACAGGGCGAACGTGAAGAATCCCGTGCTGCCGTTGAAGAACACACCCGGCTGCAAAAGGATATCTTCCCGCAATACAGGCTGGCATTACTGCACGGACGGATGCGCCCTGACGACAAGGACCGGATCATGAAGGAATTTCGGGATGGAAAATACCATATCCTGGTTTCTACATCCGTCATCGAAGTCGGTGTGGACGTACCAAATGCTACTGTGATGTTGATCGAAGGTGCAGACAGGTTCGGGCTTGCCCAGCTGCACCAGTTCCGCGGACGGGTGGGACGGGGAGACGCCAAATCCTATTGCCTGCTCATCCCCCAATCGGAAGACGCGGTGGAAAACGAGCGCCTTACCGCCATGGCAGAAACCAATGACGGATTTATCCTCGCTGAACGTGACCTCCAGCAACGCGGCCCGGGTGATTTCCTCGGTACGCGGCAATCCGGGTTTGCCCAGCTTCGCATGGCAAACCTGACCGATGTTCACCTGATTGAAAAAGCGCGCGAACATGCCTCTGCTTTGTTTGAGCAGGACCCAACCTTATCTAATCCTGAATTGCAGCTCCTCAATCAAATCTTGAGTCATTTTTGGGGGGAGGGTGCTGGAGATATCAGCTAAAATAAAGGAAACCTCCATGATTAAAGCGGTATTCCCTGGAACGTACGACCCCATCCACTACGGGCACATGGATATTGCCCGGCGTGCAGCCCGATTGTTTGATTTACTGGTTGTGGCTGTATATGACCGTCCTTTGAAAAACCTCGTGTTCTCGCCGGAAGAACGAATCAGCCTGGTAAGCCAGGCATTCGCCAATGAACCAAAAATCCAGGTAACCGGGTATAGCGGTTTGACAGTCGATTTTTGCAAAAAAAATAATATTCAGGTTATTGTTAGGGGATTGCGTGTTTTCTCCGATTTTGAGCAGGAATTTCGCATGGCGCTGGCAAACCACCGTCTATCCCCTGAAGTTGAAGTCATCGCCCTGATTACAAATGAGGAACATACTTTCCTATCCTCGACAACGGTTCGTGAAATAGCCTCCCTTGGTGGAAATGTGGACAGCATGGTACCGCCTTTTGTAGCGGAAGCCCTCCATAAAAGATTTGGGGAGATGGAAGACAGTCAAACCATCTCTCACGTTACTTCGTTGCGGGATTAAAATCTGGTATAAGTATTGCAACACATGGATTGAGAAAGCCTGGAGGATTAAATGGACATCTTACACCTCGTTGATCGCCTGGAAGAAATATTTAATGAAGGAAGATCTATCTGGTTTACCCATAGTGTGGCAGTGGATGAAGATCGGATGCTGGATCTGATTGACCAGATGCGCACAACCATCCCTGAAGAAATCAAGAAAGCCCAACAGGTACTGGCACAAAAGGATCGCATCCTTGCACAGGCACAGGAAGAGGCAAACCGCACCATCCAGCTTGCCAGGGAGAAAGCCGAACAAATTGTCTCGCGCGATCAGATTTCCCAGGAAGCGCGCGTCTATGCAGATCAAATGATTGCCGAAGCCCGGCTGGATGCCGACCGCACACGCGCCGATGCCGATCAATACGTCCTGCAATCGTTGACCAATATGGAGATGGAATTGGAGCGAATCCTCACCCAGGTTCGCAATGGCATTCACACATTGCAAAATCCACCGGTTAACCCGCCGGAGAGCTAAGCCTTTTCTTGCGTTCCCTCAACCGGTTCCTTTTCCTTGCCTGCAGAGCGGGAAGTACGTTTGGGGCGGGCTGGTTTCTCCACAACCGGGTGCAATGCTTCACCCAGGACTTCATCCATATGTTTAATGGGCACGATTCTCAAGTCGGTTCGAACCTTTTTGGGGACATCCACCAGGTCTTTGAGATTCTGAGCGGGCAGTAAAACAGTTTTCAAGCCCGCCCGGTGGGCTGCAAGAATTTTCTCCCGAACCCCGCCAACCGGCAGGACCCGCCCGCGCAGCGTGATCTCGCCAGTCATGCCCACTTCCTTGTGAACTGGTCGTTCCGTGAAGGCGGATATCAATGCAGTGGCTATGGTGATTCCTGCACTCGGTCCATCCTTTGGGATTGCCCCCTCTGGAATGTGAATGTGAATATCCAGACGTTCAAAAATTGCAGGATCAATATCCAGCGGTTCAGCGCGTGACTTCAAGTAGGAAAGTGCCGCCTGGGCAGATTCCTGCATCACTTCGCCAATTTGCCCGGTGATTTGCATCCCCCCTTTGCCCTCCAGGATCAGAACTTCAACCGGCATGATATCGCCACCGTTTTCTGTCCAGGCAATTGCAGTGGCAACCCCAACCTCATCCTGCCTTTCGGCTTCGGTAAAGAAGAACTGGGGAGGACCCAGGAATTTTTCCACAATCTCCGGCGTCAACCGGTGGGGGGGATGGACATGCTCAGCTTTCTTGCGCGCCACCTTGCGGCACATCCGCCCAATCTCCCTCTCCAGGTTGCGGACACCTGCCTCGTAGGTGTACTCGCGAATGATTCTTCGTAATGTCTGTTCAAGAAACTGCACTTCACCGGGTTCCAGTCCGCTTTCTTCCACCTGCCGCGGGATCAGAAACCGCCGGGCAATTTCCAGCTTCTCCTCCTCGATATATCCAGGAAATTCCAGCACTTCCATGCGGTCGAGCAACGCCGGAGGGATGCTCCCCAGTGTGTTTGCCGTTGTGATAAACATCACCTGGGAGAGGTCATAATCCACCTCCAGGTAGTGATCAGAAAAGGCATTATTTTGTTCCGGATCCAGCACTTCCAGCAGCGCAGCAGCCGGGTCGCCCCGGAAATCCGCTCCCAGTTTATCAATTTCATCCAGCATGAACAGCGGATTGATCGTTCCTGCCCGCCGCATGGTTTGCAATATCCTTCCAGGGAGAGCACCAATATAGGTGCGCCGGTGTCCGCGGATTTCCGCCTCATCACGCACTCCACCCAGGGAGACTCTGACAAACTTCCGTCCCAATGCTTCGGCAATGGATCTGCCAAGCGATGTTTTCCCGGTACCGGGTGGTCCCACAAAACACAGGATGGGCTGCCGTGACCGCCTTGGTTTCAGGCTGCGAACTGCAATATATTCCAGGATTCGATCCTTCGCTCGTCCCAACCCATAATGGTTCTTATCCAGCACCTGTGCAGCATGATTGACATCCAGGTTATCCTCGGTTGCTTCCGCCCAGGGTAGATCCAACAGCCAGTCCAGGTAGGTTCGAATCATGCCCACTTCCGGTGCCATGGATGGCATTTGGGAAAGCCGGTCCAGTTCTTTGATTGCAACCTTTTGGACATCATGCGAGAAGGTTGCATTAAGAATTCGTTCGCGTAATTCATCCAGCTCGCGTGTCCAGATATCGCCGTCGCCGAGTTCTGTCTGGATGGCTTTCATCTGTTCCCGCAGGTAGAACTCCCGCTGGCTGCGATCCACCTCGCTTTGCACGCGGGTATGAATTTCATCTTCCAGTTGAAGAACATCCAGTTCCTGAGCAAGCAGCCAGTTCAACCGCTTCAACCGTTCCACCGGATCCACCATCAAGAGCAATTGCTGCCGTTCCCCCAGTGGAAGCGAAATTGCAGTCGCGATCATGTCTGCCAGCCAGCCTGGCTCCTGAATGTTGAGTGAAAAGAGGTGAGCCTCATCCGGCAGGCTCCGGTCCAGTTGCACACACCTTTCAAAAAGATCCCGGGAGGTCCGCATCAGAGCTTCCAACTGGCGGTCCACTTCCGTTGTCTCCATCAGAATTCGGACACGAACCCTGAAAAAAGGTTCTGTTTGCGTAAATTCAATGATTTCCAGCCGGTGCCGTCCCTGAATCAGGGCAGATTGATTGCCATCCGGCATCTCCAACAAGCGTCCAACAGCAACCTCCACACCCACGGGCAGGAAATCGTCCTGCTTGGGATCTTCTATATCCGGATCCTTTAAGACCAGGGCTGCCATGGTTTCATAATTGAACTGTGCATCCTGAATGGCATCAAGATTTATGCCGGGTTGTACAAAGATCGGCGAAACCATGCGCGGGAAAACCACCACATCCCGCAGTACAAGAACGGGCAGGTCGATCATTCCGTTTTCATCGGGTTCGCCATCTGGAATTTGATACAGTTCTTCTGTTCTTTGCTGCAAAGCCGACATGAAATCATCCGATTGCTCGGATCGGGGAAACCATTGATCATTTTTCATTATATGCTTGCTCCAGCTGAATTATACCCCGCATCCGGGTTTCCCATCCTTTTGTGCCTGCATCAACAGGTCCCATGCCGCCCGGGCAGCCGCAGCAACAAAGATGCTGCCGGTCACCACCACCATACCTTCCGTACCCGCCAACCGCGAGGCTTCCAGCAAGGCTTCCTCAATGGGCACAACTGCCATTGCCGAACAACCACAGCGATGTGCCATTTCCACCAGTTGGTTGGGGTCAAGTGCCCTGGGGTGGGTGGATTGGGTTGCAATCACCTTGCGAACCCGGGGCAGCAATTCGGAAAACATTCCACAGACATCCTTATCTTCCGATGCACCAAATACCAGGATGACCGGTTTTCCGGGAAAATAATCATCAATTGTCAACCGGAGTTTGAGAGCCGAATCCTGGTTATGGGCAGAATCCAGGACGATGGGTGGGTTCCTTCGCAATAACTCGAACCGTCCACCCCAGAGGGTCTGTGCAAATCCCTGCCGAATTGCCTGACTGCTGACCAGGAGTCCTTCCCGGTTTGCCACCTGTAAAGCTGCGTATGCAGTGGCAGCATTTTGCACCTGATGGTATCCAAGCAGTGGAATATTTAACCGCACAGGCTCCCACGCCGACCGTCCGGCAGACTCGATAAATTCATTCACAAGGGGCTGCTCCTCCGCCCCCCAAACCAGCATCACCTGACCATCCAGTGTGCGTGACCAGGGCGCAAAAAACAGATCTCGTCCCACCTCGGTGAGGGGGGAATTCCTTTCCGCTGCAATCCGCTCCACAACCAGGCGGGCTTCATCTTTTTGTGGTGCCAGCACAACCGGGCGCTCCGGCTTGATGATCCCCGCTTTTTCAGCGGCAATCAACGCCAGGGTATTTCCCAGTACTGCCATGTGATCCATTGAAAGGGAAGTGATTACAGAGACCAGTGGAGAAACCACGTTGGTGGCATCCAGCCTGCCCCCCAGCCCAACTTCCACAACCGCAACATCCACCTTTTGCCTGGCAAAGTGCAGGAAGGCGATCGCCGTTGTCAGTTCAAACGTGGTCAGTTTTTCAACCACCTGCGTCAAGGGTCTGATCTCATCGACCAGATGAACCAGTTCCGCTTTTGAGATCTCCTGCCGGTTGACCTGGATCCGCTCAGTGTACTCAATCAGGTGGGGAGAGGTATAAAAACCCACCCTGTAACCTGCCGCCTGGCAGGCACTGGCAATCATGGCTGCCGTGGATCCTTTTCCCTTTGTCCCCGCCACGTGGATGACCGGGTAAGCCCGGTGGGGGTTCCCCAATAGCTCCATCAATTCATACATCCGGGACAGATCGAACTTCTCCGGGCTATACCGCAAGTTGCGCGTCAGACTGTAATCCACAAATTGGTAAAGAAAATCCAGGGCTCCCTGGTAAGCGGCATCCAAATCGGTCGGGTGGGTCTGGTTATCCATGCATAACTCTTTTCCTGCAATATTTACACAATGCGTCATTGTACTCAACCGGAGACAGGAGCGCAAGGGCATGATTTTTGTGGTTGACGCACCATCCAGAATCGATTACAGTAAAGACATGGTGATCGGACTTCTCACGCTCCACCTGCGGATGCCTGGCTGCCACTCCTTAAAGGAAAAGCGCAGCCAACTCCAGCCAATCCTTGCGCGGCTTCACCGGGATTTCAACATCTCGGCTGCCGAAACCGATTTACAGGATCGCTGGCAGGAGTCAGTGATTGCCTGCGCCATAATCAGTAATGATTCCAGCCACAATCAGCGCGTCCTGCAGCAGGTACTGGATTCCGTTGAACAAACCTGGTTAAACGTGGAAGTAATCGATCATTGCATCGAGATGGTTTAATGATACTCGTCAAAGGAGCAAATCATGGATCTAAAACTAAAGAATAAAATCACTCTTGTTACAGGGGCAAGCCGCGGGTTGGGATTTGCCACCGCCCACCAGCTGGCAGCAGAAGGAGCCATTGTGGTCATCAACAGCCGCAACGCTGAATCTGTCCGGGAATCTGCCCGGAAAATTACTGAGGATACCGGCTCCACTTGCCACGCGTTGCCCGGCGATATGACTGCCCCATCCTTCCCGCAGCAGTTGGTGGACGAAACAATTGCCATATGCGGGGGACTGGACATCGTCATTGCCAATGCCGGGGGTCCACCCGCCGGATCCTTCGAAACCTTTGATGATGCCGCATGGCAATATGCTTTTGAATTACAGTTCATGAGCCAGGTGCGCCTGATCCGCGCCGCCCTTCCAGCACTACGCAAATCCTCCGCTGCCAGTGTGCTGACGGTTACCTCGATCTCAGTGAAGCTTCCCCAGCCCAACCTGGTTCTGTCCAACAGTATCCGGGCTGCCACGGTTGGACTGACAAAAACGCTGGCACTGGAATTGGGGCATCAGGGCATTCGGTTCAATTCCATCCTTCCCGGGTGGACGGAGACGGAGCGGGTCACCGAGTTAATGACTCACCGCGCCAGGATTAATCATTCCACCATTGAAGAAGAAATTCATAAACAGGCGAAGGATAGTCCTTTTGGGAGATTGGCAGATCCTGAAGAATTTGCCAACGTTGCCGCCTTCCTGGTCTCCCCGGCAGCTTCCTATATTACTGGAATGATGTTCCCGGTGGATGGCGGCATGTACAAAGCAACGTTTTAGCCCTCCAATGAGTAGGGTATAATTCTTCAATTCCAAGCCGGGAGATGAATATTGCTAAATCCTCATGAAATACAGGCGCGCCTGGAACATATTCTTCCCAGGGTTGAAAAACCGGGTCGCTATGTGGGTGGCGAGTACAACCAGGTGATAAAAAATTGGGATTCGGTGCAGACCCATGTGGCACTGGCTTTCCCTGATATCTATGATATTGGGGTTCCCAACCTTGGACTGGCTATATTTTATGAATCTCTCAATGATCGCCCGGATGTGCTGGCAGAACGTGTTTATGTACCGTGGCTGGACATGGAAGCTGCCATGCGGTCCAACGAAATTCCGCTGTATGCCCTTGAATCCCGGCATGCTGTGCGTGATTTTGACGTTCTGGGAATTACGCTCCCGTATGAAACACTCTTTACCAACACCTTGAATCTGCTGGACCTTTCCGGGATACCGGTAATCAGTGCGAATCGCAGCATCCACGATCCCCTTGTCATTGCGGGGGGACACGCAACCTACAACCCGGAACCGATGGCTCCATTCATCGATGCCTTTGTAATTGGTGAAGGCGAAGAGGTTATTCACGAAATTGTGGATTTGCACCAACACTGGAAAGGGTCTGGAGGAAACCGCGAGGAACTGTTATACCTGCTGACTCAAATTGCGGGGGTGTACGTTCCGCGGTTTTATGAGCCCACATACCACCCCGATGGCACATTTAAGTCCATGAACCGCCTGGAGTCTTCCGTTCCCGGCACAATCACCAAGCGGATTGTTGGCAAACTTCCCCCACCCCCCACCCGGTTTATCGTCCCATCCATCGGTGTTGTTCATAACCGGGTCGCGGTGGAAATCATGCGCGGCTGCACTCGCGGATGCCGCTTCTGTCATGCAGGCATGGTGAATCGCCCGGTGCGGGAACGCTCTGTAGATCAGATTCTGTCAACCATCCAATCGGCATTGAATCAGACCGGATTTGAGGATATTGCCCTTCTATCCCTATCCTCTTCCGACTATACGCAAATTCAAACGCTTGTTGAACGCATCAGCCAGGAGATTGCCAGCCCCCACCTGACCATTTCCCTGCCCTCCCTCCGGATTGAATCCTTCTCGGTTGACCTGCTGGAGCAGCTTCGCAGCTCCCGCCAGGGAGGATTCACGCTTGCCCCCGAAGCAGCCACCGACCGTATGCGGAATATCATCAACAAGCCAATTCCATCAGAGCAATTGTTGGAAACCGCCCGCGCCATTTATTCACGCGGCTGGCAGACCATCAAACTCTATTTCATGATCGGGCACCCATCCGAGACCCTGGAAGACGTTGCCGCCATAGCCGAACTGTGCCAGCTGGTCATTGCCGAGGGGCGAAAAATGATCGGGCGGCGGGCTTCCTTAAATACTGGAATTGCCACGTTTGTCCCCAAGCCCCACACACCTTTCCAATGGGTCTCCTGTGATACCGAAGAGCAGATCAATGCCAAGATCCGGCTCCTGCAACAAAACCTTCGGGGTCCTGGCTTAAAAATGAATTGGACCGATCCCCGGGAAACCATGCTGGAAGCCTGGCTGGCGCGTGGCGACAGGCGCATGTCGGCAGTTATTTTAAGTGCCTGGCAAAAAGGTGCCAAATTTGATGCCTGGCAGGATCAACACCACGATCACCTGTGGCTGACAGCGTTTGAAGAACATGGACTTGACCCGGCTTTTTATACCCATCGTACCCGCTTCCTGGATGAAGTATTCCCGTGGGATCACATATCACCAGGAGTGCGGAAGTCCTATTTGCTTGAAGAATATCAAAACAGCCTGCAAGGGATTCTGCGGGGTGACTGTCGGCAGCACTGTTATGCTTGCGGCATCCTGCCCGCATTTACCAGACTGCGCAGAGAAAATCCCGGTAATGGATGGAAATGCCCCGAAGTTGGCTCCGCTCCTTCCAGCAGTCAAACCAGTCCATTATTGGAGCGTGAAGGATGATCCGCATTCGCATTACCTACGAAAAAGGGGAAGGAATGCGGTATACCGGCAACCTGGATATGCAAATGGTCTGGGAGCGTACCATCCGCCGGGCAGGGCTCCCGCTGGCATACAGCCAGGGATTTCATCCCCAGCCGCGCATTCAACAAGCCTGTCCCCTTCCACTCGGCTTTCTATCCTTGGATGAGATTGTGGATGTCTGGCTGGAAATGGAGGAACCGGACCTGGAATGCATCCGGACAGCCATCCAGAAAGCTTCCCCAGCCAGCATGATCATTACCAGAATCACCCTGGTGGATTTGCGAAGCCCCACCCTGCAAACCCGGGTTCTTTCCTCCCTCTACCAGGTCACATTGTTGGAACCAATTCCAGAAGCTGACCTGGAATCCAAAATATCCAACATCCAACAGGCAATCACCCTTCCCAGGGAACGACGCGGAAAAACTTATGATTTGCGCCCCCTTATTGAGAAACTGGAAGCAAATTCCAGCATCCCCCAATCATTCATGGTACAACTGGCAGCCCGCGAAGGTGCAACAGGGCGACCGGAAGAAGTGTTGCTTGTCATGGGTATGGATCCATTCTCCACCCGAATTACCCGGATGAAAACCATCCTGATGGAGGTTGAAATATGAGTGCATCAAAGTCCATTGTCTTCCTCATCACAAATTCAGGGATGGGTAAGACGGATCACCAGGACCTGAGGGAAAGGCTTGCCGGTACCTTTTTATCCCTGCTTGCCCAAACCGATAACCTGCCAGCTGCCATCTGCTTTTATACGGAAGGTGTCCGTCTGGCATGTGAGGGATCACCCGTCCTGGCACAATTACACCACCTGGAACAATTGGGGGTCCGCCTGATTTTATGCCAGACCTGCCTGAACACCCTGCAGCTCGGCGACAAGGTGCGGATTGGCATTATCGGCGGCATGGGGGATATTCTAACCGCCATGATGGAAGCCGATTCGGTCATCACGATTTGATCCCATGAAACTTGCCGTTAATTATTCCAGGGAATTGCATTTACTTCTCGATTCCGGTCAAGTGAAATTTGACGTCTACAAGTGCCCGGATTGGCAGGATATGATTGAAACTGCAAGCAAAACGAAGCCGGTATATGTCCACTTCCCCCTGTGTGCCGGGGATGGAAGCCTGAGGGAGACGGACTGGACAATGATAGACCAGATTCGCCAGGCAACGCAAACCCCGTTCATAAATCTCCACCTCTGCGCTCCCAAGGACCTCAACCCAGGTGATCATCCGCGCGTCCAGCAGACAATCTGCAATGCCATTGACGATGTACAGATGCTTGTGAACCGGTACGGTAAGGATACGGTTATTATTGAAAACATGCCTGTCCTCTCCTCGGGAACGGATTACCTGATCCCCATGGCGCATACCAGTGTAATCAACCAGGTTGTCACTGAAACGGGCTGCCAGTTCCTGTTTGATATTGCCCATGCCCGCCTGACCACCATGAACCTTGGATGGGACTGGTTAACTTATATCCGCAACCTGCCACTGGAAAGATTGCGGGAATTTCACATCACCGGGATCGGACCCCAGCCCTTGGATGGCATCCTGGTGGATCATTTGGAACTGGATGACTCCGACTGGAAAAACCTTTCCTGGTGCTTTGATCGAATTCGCTCCGGAGAGTGGAGCGAGCCTGCCCTGGTATCCTTCGAATATGGCGGAATCGGGGAAATCTTTCGCTGGCGGACAGAAACCCGGGTTTTATTGGAACAGGTTCCCCGTCTCTACGCATTGGTTCACCCAGGCTGAGATGTCCACCCCTCCGGTTTTTCGTCAATGTACCCAAAAGTCATGTCGCTTTCGCTACCCGGAAGCCGCCGGACAGTCAGATTCCACCGCCTGCCCGCGTTGCGGGCATCCAACCCAAATAGTCCCTCTTCCCCACATTCCTCCCGACCCCAACCCACGCCAGCCAACAGTCCCGGGTCCACAAGTGGAAGCGCTTTTGGACAATATCCGCAGCGCGTTTAACGTTGGCTCCATGTTTCGCACCGCAGATGGTGCCGGTCTGCGCCACCTGCACCTGTGCGGTTTGACCCCTCCCCCAACCCATCCGCGGGTATCAAAAACTGCCCTCGGAGCGGAAACAATCGTGGAATGGAGCATTTACCCGAATGCCGTGGACTGCGCCCGGAAATTGAAATCCAATGGAATGCGCATTTGGGCATTGGAAGTATCTGAAGGGTCGGTTTCCCTGCCGGAGATCACCGGAGAACTCGCCGGTTCTCCAATCGTACTGGTGGTTGGCAGTGAGGTGGCAGGTGTGGATCCAGGGATCCTGGAAATGTGTGATCGCAAAATATGGATCCCCATGGTGGGATTTAAACGCACACTCAATGTGGCGATTGCCTTTGGAATCACCGCGTATTGGCTGCGATTTGGAGGCTGGACATGATCAAAAAACAAATCCCGGAATTTTTTCAACTGGATCGTTACCAAATTTCCCCAAAGGTTCTTGCCCAAAGCGCACTACACTGTGATCCAGAGGAAATCCATGCCAGGGTCATCATCATGCCCAATTGGAGAGCCGACATATTCTCGCTCCTTGCGGAAGTACAGGTGGTTGTGGAAAACCAGATCTATACCCTGGTGTACCAGGAACAGAAATTCAGCGTGATTCGATCTGGAATTGGCGCACCGCAAACCGGAGACACCATCCTGGCACTTGCAGCAACGCCCTGTGAGGTGATCCTGTTCACGGGTTCAGTTGGAGGACTGCGCCCCGGTATGTCCATTGGCGACCTGGTTTTACCCACCACTTCCATCATCGGGGATGGTTTTACCCGCTATCTTGATCCTGCAATTCAACCCAACGACCTGTTTGGGCAATCCTCCATGCCAGATCAGAGTGTGTTTGAATTATTACGCAGTCACACAGTTTCGGCGTGTTCAAAAGAACAGGTAGCCCTCCATGAGGGGATTGTTTTTTCCACAGACAGTATTGTTGCCCAATTTTTCCGTCTGGAAGATTGGAGCAGCAGATATAACTGTATCGGAGTGGAAATGGAAACTGCAGCCGCATTTCGGGCTGCCAGCCTGGTCGGGATTCCAATTGCTGCACTCCTGCAAATATCGGATGTTCCCGTCCTGTCCAAATCCCTGTTCAGCGGACGCACCATTGAAGAACGGGACCGTCGGACGGTAATCCGTCAAACCATTCTTGCCCGCATCCTGCTGGATACTCTCGTTTTGCTTTAAACCATTGGTTTAATACCACCGCTACCCGGTTTTTCTGATATGGGGTAAAATTTTCAAGGTTTATTGAATGGAGTGAGGTTAAAATGCCGATTTACGAATATATTTGCCAGACATGCGGACATAAATTTGATGCCCTTCGTTCCATGAAAGACGCTGATTCCCCCATAGAATGTAAGAATTGCCATAGCGAAGAAACCCGGCGCGCACTTTCTGTATGCAATTGCCAGAGCGATGGACATGCCATCTCCGGGTCTGGCGGGGGATGCAACGGTTGTTCCGGTGGTTCCTGCTCCCATTGCGGACATTAACCAAAAATGGCCTGGCAATCCTACTATCAAAGGAAAAGTGTCCTGATAACGGGCGGATCCAGCGGAATTGGACTGGCGCTTGCCAACCGACTGATGGAGCTTGGAGCGAATGTATACCTCCTGGCGAGACGGCAGGATGCACTATTGGAGGCGGAAGCTGGGCTGCAAATACATCGCCAGAATGCCGACCAAAAAACAGGCATCCTGCAGGCAGACGTTGCTGATTACCAGGCAATCACAGCCGGGTTGCAGAATTTCATCGATGAAAACGGCTGCCCTGATATTCTCATTAACAGCGCCGGGATCACCCACCCGGCAGAATTCCAGGATACTTCCCTTGACATTTATCGCTCATTAATGGAAGTGAATTATTTTGGAACCGTTCACACCACCCAGGCTGTTCTTCCCTGGATGGTGGAGCGCAGGAGCGGTCACATCATCAATCTTTGCTCCAGTGCCGGTTTTGTGGGTGTTTATGGATATTCCGCTTACTCCGGGTCAAAATTTGCCGTACGGGGATATACCGACACCATCCGGGCGGAGGTGAAACCCCGCGGCATCCGCATGTCCATTGTTTTTCCGGCAGACGTGGATACGCCCCAGCTTGCTTACGAAACACCGATTAAACCTGCCGTTACCCGCGAAATTTCCAGGTCAGCCAGGGTGATGCAGCCGGAAGCTGTTGCTGAATATATCCTTCGCAAAGCTGCCCGGGGTGCTTATATCATTGTCCCGGGGTTTGACAATCGCATGTTATATCATTTGAATAATTTCCTCGGACCGCTTGCCTACCCGGTGATGGACAGCATGGTTGCTGATGCCATCCGCAAAACCAAAAAAACCACTTAACCCGGAAAAATTTTCCTCCCCAAATGGCTTGACATTCCTCGCGTCGAGTCCATACAAAAATCCCTATCCATAAAATATCGTTGTGTTATACTTCGACTGGCGTTGGTATTTCTATTTAAAAGTCACAAGGAGAACCTATGAAAAAAGATTTTCTGGCTGTGTCCGATTATACGTCGGAAGAATTGCAGGCTCTTTTGGACCTGGCAATCCGCCTCAAGAAGGAACACTTCTCCGGCGGCAATCCTCCCCTCCTGCAAGGGAAAGTCCTTGGAATGATCTTCCAAAAACCCAGCCTGCGCACCCGTGTCAGTTTTGACATGGCTATGCGCCAGGCGGGTGGCGATGCTCTGTACCTCTCCCCCAACGAGATCGGTCTTGGTCAGCGCGAATCCATCGCTGATGTGGCGCGTGTCCTGTCCGGGTACGTGGATGCAATCATGGCGCGGGTCTTTTCTCATGATCACATCCTTGAGCTGGCAAAATGGTCCAGCATTCCTGTAATTAACGGCTTGAGCGATTACAACCACCCATGCCAGGGTATGGCAGATGCCCTGACCATCATCGAAAAATTCGGCACCCTCAAAGGTCTCAATATTACCTACATCGGCGATGGGAACAATGTTGCAGTTTCATTAATGCACGTGGCTGCCAGCCTGGGTGCCAACTTTACAATTGCCAATCCTGAAGATTATGACATCACACCTACTGCTGTGGAAATTGGCAAGCGGATTGCCGCCCGCACCGGTGTAAAGCTCAATTTCCTACGCGACCCCCACGAAGCCGTGCGCGGCGCGCATGTGATTTATACGGATACCTGGACCAGCATGGGACAGGAAGCAGAATCCAAAAAACGCGAATTGGTATTCCCACCCTATCAGGTTAACGCAAAACTGGTTGCCGAAGCAGATCCCGAAGTGATTGTGCTGCACTGCCTGCCTGCCCATCGTGGACAGGAAATCACTGACGAAGTTGCGGATGGTCCACATTCCGCCCTGTTCCCACAAGCGCACAACCGCCTGCACGCGCAGAAAGCCATTCTTGTACACCTGCTTGGCAAAGCCTGATCGGTGAACTGTGTGGAAGAAAGGATGCCGGACATGAACACCCAGGATTATATTCAGCTTGAGGAACGCTACGGTGCCCACAATTATCATCCGCTCGATGTGGTTCTAAATCGCGGAGAGGGTGTTTGGGTGTGGGATGTGGATGGAAAGAAGTATCTTGACTGCCTTAGCGCCTATTCCGCCCTGAACCAGGGACATGTCCATCCCCGCATCCTGGCTGCCATGCAGGAGCAGGCACAGAAAATCACCCTCACCTCGCGGGCATTCCGCAACGATCAACTGCCGCTTTTCTACCAGGAAATATCCGAGTTGACAGGTTATGAAATGTGCCTGCCAATGAACAGTGGCGCAGAAGCAGTTGAAACCGCCATCAAGCTTGCCCGCAAATGGGGTTATGTAATCAAAGGCATCCCGCGGCATAAAGCAGAAATCATCGTTGCCGACAACAATTTCCACGGTCGCACCACCACCATCATATCCTTCTCATCTGAACCGCTATACAAGGATGATTTTGGTCCCTTCACGCCAGGATTTGTACCGGTTCCTTACGGAAATGCAGAAGCATTGCAGAACGCCATCACTGCCAATACCGCTGCTGTTATGATTGAACCGATCCAGGGAGAAGCTGGCGTTATCATCCCGCCTGCCGGATACCTCAAAAGGATCCGCGAAATTTGTCAGCAGAACAATGTTCTCTTGATTGCAGATGAGATTCAGACAGGCTTGGGGCGCACCGGTAAATTATTCGCCTGCAACCATGAAGATGTCCGGGCGGATATGGTAATCATTGGCAAGGCACTATCCGGCGGGTTCTACCCGGTTTCGGCAGTTTTGGCAGACCAAGCCATCCTGGGTTTGTTCAAACCCGGAGAACATGGCTCTACGTTTGGCGGAAATCCGCTGGCGGCGGCAATTGCACGGGCTGCCCTCAAAGTCCTGGTGGATGAACGCCTGGTGGAAAATTCCGCCGCTATGGGTGAGTATTTCATTGAACAACTTGCCGAAATCCCCAGCAGGCACATCAGGGAAGTTCGCGGCAAGGGTTTGCTCATCGGTGTGGAATTAAAGCCGGAAGCCCGTGGTGCCCGTCGTTTCTGCGAGGCTTTGCAGCAACGTGGTATCCTTGCCAAAGAAACCCACGAGCACGTAATCCGTTTTGCCCCGCCGCTCATCATCTCCAAAGAAACCATCGATTGGGCACTCCCCATCATCCGGGAAATCCTCTTGATGGATTAGTTACCCAAATAAAACGGCAGCCAGTTTTTTATTGGCTGCCGTTTTTATTAATCTCACTTCCACAGGATTACCATCATGGACTGGAAACAATATTATCAATCCCATCGCATGACCGCATTGGAAGCAGTTCGCCTGATAAAATCCGGCGACCGGGTTTTTTTGACAGGGAACTGCTCCGTCCCTCTCCACCTGTTATCCGCACTGGTTGAATATGCGCCCAACCTGCAAAACGTTGAATTATGCCAGGCACTCACGGTAGCCGGTTCGGAGTACGTCAGCCCGGAAATGGAAGGGCACTTAAGGGTCAATTCCTTTTTTGTCAGCCATAATGTCCGCAAGGCAATACATGAAGGCAGAGCCGATTTTACCCCTGTTCTGCTTTCGGAATTCCCCCTCCTCTTTCAAAAAGGAATTCTCCCACTGGACGTTGCCCTGGTGCACATCTCTCCGCCGGACGAGGATGGGTATTGCCGGTTGGGGATTGAAGCCGGTCTCACGCGCAGCCAGGCAGAATCCGCAAAACTGGTGATTGCCCAGGTCAACAAGCAAATGCCCAGCATGATGGGAGATACCCTGTTCCATGTATCACAACTGGGTGCCATTGTGGAAGTAGATGAACCACTGGCAGAACTTCCGATGACCAATGACACAGACCATCAATTGGTACAGCGGATTGCCGGTTTTATCGCTGAGCGAATTCCGGATGGGGCGACCCTGCAATTGGGAATTGGAGGGATTCCGGATGCCGTTCTGGGTTACCTGTACGAGAAGAAAGATTTGGGAATCCACTCCGAACTGTTTTCAGATGGTGTCATTGACCTGGTGGAAAAAGGCATCATCAACGGCAGCCGGAAAACCATCCATACCGGAAAGATTACCGCAGGATTTATCCTTGGTACCCGTCGACTGTATGATTGGGTTCACAATAACCCTCTCATCGAGATCCGCCGTACCGAGTATGTCAATAATCCCTTTATCATCGCCCAAAACAAAAACATGGTTGCCATTAACTCGGCAATTGAAATTGATCTGACCGGACAGGTTTGTTCTGATAGCATTGGTACAAAGATATACAGCGGCGTTGGCGGACAGATGGACTTCATCTACGGGGCATCCCTGTCGGATGGCGGATTGCCAATCATTGCACTGCCATCAACGACCACCTTGAAGGATGGTACCATCATCAGCCGCATTGTCCCCATGCTAAAACCCGGTGCAGGTGTGGTGACATCCCGCAACCATGTTCATTACATTGCCACCGAATATGGAATGGTGGACCTGTATGGAAAGACCATCCGCCAGAGGACCCAGGCATTGATATCAATTGCCCATCCAGATTTTCGGGATGATTTGACTGCCCAGGCGAAACTATTAAATTACATATAAATCAACCTTTGGTATGCGACTTAAAACTTGTTGGCACAATCCACCTGGGTTGTTGCAGGATTGTGGTTTAATTAATGCGCAGGTTGCTTACAGGCAGCATCCGAATGGAGGCTAACATGTTGCGAAACGCCAAGATAGTGTGCACGTTGGGTCCAAGCAGCCAGGATGAAAACACCATCCGGCAGCTTATCCAGGCAGGTCTGGATGTGGCGCGTTTGAACTTTTCCCATGGAACGCATGCCGGGCATGCTGCCGTCATTGCCATCCTTCGCAGGCTGTCCGCTGAGATGGGAAAACCCATCAGCATTTTACAGGATTTGCAGGGACCCAAGCTCCGGGTGGGAAAATTACCCCCGGAAGGGGTTCAACTCAAGGCAGGTCAATCCGTCCTGCTCACCCAGGCAGAAGAAGCCCCTCGGGGGATGGAAGGAACCATCATCCCGATGGATGTGCCCAATTTGACCCATTGTGTCCGTCCTGGTAATCGGATCTTAATGGATGATGGACACCTTGAAATGGAAGTTACGGACGTATCAGAAGATGCGGTGGAAGCCCGGGTGACACTGGGAGGCGTCCTGTTCTCTCACAAAGGTGTCAATCTTCCGGGAACACATGTGGATATCCCCGGTTTCACGGAAAAAGACCGCGAAGACCTGGCATTTGGGCTTCAACAGGGCGTGGACGTGGTAGCCATCTCGTTTGTCCGCACAGCAGAGGATATCGAGACGGTCCGAAAAACAATTCAACAGTTGTGTCCCACCCAGGCGAATACGCCAATTGTTGCCAAGCTGGAATTGCCGGAAGCAATTGAGAATCTGCACGATATTGTTCATGCAGCCGATGGCGTGATGGTTGCACGCGGGGATCTCGGTGTGGAAACCTCACCGGCAGCTGTCCCCATTATCCAGAAGGAAATTATCAGCATGGCAAACCGGCATGCCAAGATTGTCATTACAGCCACCCAAATGCTGGATTCGATGATACACAACCCCCGTCCCACCCGCGCCGAGGCATCGGATGTTGCCAATGCAATTTTTGACGGCACCGACGCGGTGATGCTGTCCGGTGAAACAGCCAGTGGCAGCTACCCGTTGGAGGCAGTCCAGATGATGGCAAAAATTGTTTTGGAAGCTGAAGAAAATTTTCCATCCTGGGGACATGCCGATACTGCCACGGAAGCAATCACCCAGGATGATGCTGTTTCCATGACGCGCGCCTCTCGCGAACTTGCCCAGGATCGGAATGTCCGGTGTATTGCTGTTTTCACCCAAACCGGAAAAACCGCCCTCCTCATGTCAAAAGCCCGCCCCACCGTACCAATCTATGCATTCACCCCCCAGAAAACAACCTATCAAAAAATGGGGATGTACTGGGGTGTTACTCCGTTTCTGGTACCCTTTGCATTTACCGTGGAAGAGATGTTGAAAATCCTGGAACAGGCTTTACTTTCCTCAACTGCCATCCAACCTGGCGAGCAGGTTGTTGTCATCTCAGGTTTTCCTGTCGGAGATTTTCGCACCCCCAACCTTGCACTCCTTCATACCATTGGGTCGATTAAGTAGAGGTTGCAATTGGATTGCCGCGGCTACCAGGCATGAAACAAAACCAAAATTCATTAAGTAAAGTACTCCTGAATATCCTGACCGAAAGATTATTGATACCGGTTATTCTGCTATCCATCTTGTTGACTTTGCTATCCAGCATTATTGCTTCAATCTACATCCGCCAGGATCAGTTGCAGGCGACCCATTCCATATCTTTACGGTTGGATGATTTTCTCAAGAATGCCCAGGAAGTAATTCTCTCTTCCGGGAAAGCCGCTGAACTGCATCAACAAAACGAACTCCCTGCCTACCTAGCCATTCTGCAGGAAGCCAATCCTTATTTTGATACCATCTACGCCATCAATGAAGAGGCAAATATCTATGCAATCAGCCCGGATGATCCTTTATCCATTGGATTGGATATGTCCAACCAGGACTACTACCGGAACCGAAATGGGGATAATACCATCAGGATTTCTTCACCATTTATCTCCACGAAAACCGGCTCCTTGACCGTCTATATTTCCCAAAAGCTCCCTTCCAATCAAATGGTTGTTGGTGAATTAAGCCTGTCCAAGCTCCAACAGGTTATCCGCACAGAGTCCTATGCCCAAAATGGACGGGTGATCTTTATTACGGATGGACACGGCACAGTTCTTGGTCATCCGGATTTTTCCCTGGTGGCTCAACAAGTTAATTTTTCGTATCTCAACCAGGAACAATTCGAACTTGTCCCTGATAGTTCCAGGTTAATTTTTACCCGCAATCGTTCCTATATTCAGACCATCTCCCCCCTTAATCAAATTGACTGGCTTGTCATTGCCCAAATTCCGTTTTTTTCTGCCTTTGCACCGTTTCTCTTTTTCGCACTGGTTTCCGTTGTCCTGATCATCGGTTTATGGCTGCTGGTTTTATACAGCATCCGCCAGGAAGCCCACAAAAAAGTGATTGCACCCCTGGGACAGCTTGGCGAAGCCGCCAATTCCCTTGCAGTGGGTGATGGCAGCCGGATCAATCAAATCGCCACCGCCACCGCCGGGTTCGATGAAATCCAGGACCTGGCGAAAAATTTTATCCACATGGTTGAAGCGGTGGAACAAAGACAGATCGCGCTGGAAGAACGCACCCGGTCTGAACATGAACTGCGCTTACTGGCAGAATCCCTGCGGGATACCGCTGCGGCTTTGAACAGTACACTGGATTATGAAATTGTGCTGGAACGGATCCTCACAAATATTGGATTGGTCATTCCGCATGATTTTGCCAACATCATGCTGATTGATCCGGAGCAAAATGTCGTGAGGGTTGTGGCAGAAAATGGGTATGCCGAACATGGTTTACAGCAATGGATTGAGCGTACCACTTTTACCATGGATGACTTGAAAACGCTGGCAAGGATGTACTATACCAGCACACCGATTCTGATCACAAACACCACCAATCATCCCATGTGGGTGGTCTACCAGGAATCCAACATGGTGAGGTCATACATGGGCGCTCCCATTCGCATACGTGGACAGGTGATTGGGTTTATCAACCTGGACAGCCTCACACCGGGCTTTTACACACCCGACATGATGGATAAACTGCAATCATTTGCAGACCAGGCAGGTATTGCCATCCACAATGCAGAATTAATCCGGGATTTGCAAGACTCCCACCAGGAATTGATTATCGCGTACGATACAACCATCCAGGGATGGGCAAAAGCCCTGGAGTTAAGGGATATGGAAATCCAGGGACATTCCATCCGGGTTGCCGAGATGACAGTCAGGCTGTCAACATACCTGGGAATTACCGAGCCAGACCTGACGCACATCCGATATGGCGCGTTTCTGCATGATATCGGCAAAATCGCCATCCCCGACTCCATCCTTTATAAAAAAGCCGCCCTGACGGATGAGGAATGGGAAATCATGAGAATGCATCCCATTTACGCCCAGCAGATACTGGCACCCATTCCATACCTGAGCCGCAGCGTGGATATCCCATATTATCATCACGAGCATTGGGATGGATCCGGTTATCCGCACAAACTTCACGGGGAGCAGATTCCACTCGCGGCGCGCATCTTCTCGATTGTGGATGTATGGGATAGTCTCCGGCGGGATCGCCCATACCATTCCGCCTGGCAGGAAGATGAAGTCTACACTTATTTGCGCTCCCAATCGGGAAAATTATTTGACCCACGCCTGGTCAACGAATTTCTTCAGATGCTCAAAGACCACCCCGATTTGGAATACCCATCTTAAGGATTAAACATGCAGATCCGTAAAATTGATACAAATCAAAAAAGAGACGTCCGGAAATTTATCCGCTTTCCGTTTCAACTATATAAAGGAAATAAATTTTGGGTTCCTCCATTAATATCAGACATGGAGCTGGTACTGGATCGGAACCGCCATCCTTTTTATCAGCATTCGGATGCCGAATTTCTGATTGCCGAATCTGAAGGCGAGGTGCTTGGCAGGTTGGCGGTTATCCATAACCGGAATTACTGTGCAGTCCACCAGGAAACCACTGGTTTTTTCTACTACGCAGATTTCATCGACGATCCCCAGGTTGTAAATGGCTTACTTACAGCAGCCCTCGAATGGGCAAAACAACGCGGTTTAACCCGGCTGATGGGACCGCGTGGAATGCTGAGATCTGCAGCGATTGGCATGCTGAAGGAAGGTTTTGAATATCTGCCAGCAGTTGGTCAGAATTACAACCATGCCTACTACAATACCCATATGGACCGGTTTGGTTTTGAGAAGGAAACCGATCACTTTACAGGAATCCTGAACCGTAACTCCCATTTCCCGCCACGGATGTATGAGGCTGCGGAACGATTGAAACAACGGGGAGAGTACTGGGTAAAAACATTTACCAGCCGGAAGGAAATGTACGCACTCATCCCGGAAGTGGATCGCATTCACCATGAAGCATTTCGCAACAATCCCGGGTTTTATCCATCCACCCCGGAGGAATTTTCCCTGATTGCCAGGTCAATGATCGCAATCGCTGATCCCCGATATATTAAGATCATTATGAAGGGAAATGAGGTTGCCGGGTTTGCATTGACGTATGCAAACATTTCCCGTGGCTTGCAGCGCGCCCGCGGCAAGCTGTTTCCCCTGGGATGGTATTACATCCTCAGGGAGAAATCCATCTCCCCGATTATTGATGGGAATGGAATCGGTTTGCTGCCCCAATACCAGGGAATGGGTGCCAATATTCTTCTCTACACTGAACTCGATCAAACGCTGCGCTCACGCCCACACCTGGAAAAGATGTACCTTGTGCAGGTGGACGAACGTAACTTCAAAAGCAAATCCGATATGGAAACCATCGGCACCAATTGGTGTATCACACACCGGACATACCGGATCAACATATAATGCCAGGAGGAGATCATTCATGTCATTTACTACTTTTATCACCCCCGCTGAACTGGAAATGAACCTGAATGATCCAGACTGGGTCATCGTGGATTGCCGTTTTGACTTGATGAAACCTGACTGGGGCTATGCAGCATACCAGGCTGCCCACATCCCCGGAGCGATTTATGCGCACATGGATCATGATCTATCCGGACCATTGACACCGCAATCCGGTCGCCACCCGTTGCCGGACCCACACCATTTCATTGAAACCCTGGGAAACTGGGGGATTGATTCATCCAAACAGGTGGTTGTGGTTGATTCTGCCGCCGGATCTTTTGCTGCCCGCCTCTGGTGGATGCTTCGCCAGCTAAATCACACAGCAGTGGCTGTTCTGGAGGGCGGATTCCCTCGTTGGGGTTACGAGAACCGTCCAGTGCGATCTGGCATTGAGAAAAATTCATCCGTCCAGTGCGATCTGACCGGTACATTTCATCGATTCCTGAGTTCGGATCAAATGGCGTCCATCATAAATGACCCCACCTGGAGAATCATTGACGCCCGTGCATTGGAACGGTATCGGGGGGAGCAGGAACCAATTGACCCCGTTGCGGGTCACATTCCGTCTGCTGTCAATCGACCGCATACAGCCAATCTTGCTTCCGGAGGGCATTTTCTGCCTGCCGGGGAACTCCGCTCCCAGTTTCTTTCCCTTTTGGATGGAATTCCGCCCGAACGCACAGTTGTCTATTGTGGCTCGGGTGTGACCTCCTGTTTTCATTTGATTGCGATGGAAATTGCCGGTCTTCCCGGCGGCTGGTTGTATGCTGGATCGTGGAGTGAGTGGATTCGCGATCCAAACCGTCCCATCCATACCGGCAACCAGCCTTAAACACACCCCACACCATCAAAAAGCCCCTCCACGGATTTGTGCTCATGGAGGGGCTTCTGATTTATCTGGATAACCGGGCTAGATCAAGGACTGGTTGATTTCTTCCAATGATTGCCGGATGGGACGCAAATCCTTTTCCGGCAGCCGGTTTAATGCAGTTTCCGGAAGATGATACGCATCAAACATGGAAGGTACTGCCGGGTCCACATAAATCAACCCGGTGATCAGTTCCTGGTTCCGATGAGACTCCTCCAACAGTGCATAAGCCGCTGCTTTGTTGGTTGGGTCATAATCCTGGTTCAATTTCTTCAATACAATCATGGAACCATCGTGCAGGGTTACCTCGCGGCTGGAACCTTCCTCAAAATCCTCCACAGTAATTTCATCCCGGGCTGGCACATAGGCAATCTCATGCAGAGGTTCCTCGTGTTCTTTTCCATAGGTGTACGAATGCAGGGTATTTTCCTTATTGTGAAAGGTGACGCACGGGCTGATAATATCCAGAACTGCAATCCCATTGTGGCTGAATGCAGCCTTAAGGAGCTCCTTTAATTGCTTGGGGTCACCAGCAAAGGAACGTGCAACAAAGGTGGCATTTGCCACCAATGCCTCAAGGCAGATATCCACTGGTAGAAATGGATTAATACCCTGCCGCTTCAATTCCAACCCGCGCTCTGCTGTGGCTGAAAATTGCCCCTTGGTTAATCCATAAACGCCGTTGTTTTCAACCAGGTACACCATGGGAAGATTGCGCCGGACAAGATGCTTGAATTGCCCCATGCCAATGCTGGCAGTGTCCCCATCTCCGCTGACACCAATCCCTTTGAGGGATGTATCCGCAAATAAGGCGCCCAGCGCCAGTGAGGGCATGCGTCCATGCAGCCCATTGAAACCAAAAGAACGGCTCAGGAAATACGTCGGGCTTTTACTGGAGCATCCAATTCCAGAAAATTTCACCACCTGTTCAGGAACAATGTCCAGTTCGTAGCAGGCAGCGACAATCTGACTGGCAATGCCATTATGACCGCATCCCTGGCAAAGCGTGCTGGGTGCCCCGCGATAATCTGCCCGTGACAAACCTGCGGCATTCACCTGTTGGCGTTGATTCTGGTCGGTCATGGCTATTTTGCCTCCTGTGCCTTGATTTCACTACTTATCCATTGGGCTGTCAGCGGAAATCCATCCATATGAGCAACCTTTTTCAACCGGGTCGCATGCTCAGGCGTTTCCAGGCTCAAAATTTGTTGCAGCTGACCGTCCCGGTTCATCTCAACAACGTACACACAATCATGATCCTTGATGAAGTCCAGCACCTGCTGGCAAACCGGCAGCGCTCGCAGCCGCAGGTAATCCACCGGGATTCCATCCGCTTCCAACAGGTCGCATGCTTCAATGATTGCCGGATCAGTGGAGCCTGCACTGATGATGCCGATTTTTGCCCCATCCCGTTTTTTCAGGACTGGCTTGGGCAACAACTCCCGTGACCCGTTGATCTTCTTTGCCAGGCGATTCATTCCCTGCTCCCAAACATCCCCTTCCTCATTATATCGTCCATACTCATCATGACCCGTGCCACGCGTGAAGTATGCGCTGCGGGGATGACGGTTGCCCGCCACTGTCCGGTAGGGAATGCCATCACCATCAATATCCAGGTAGCGTCCCCAATCTCCATTCCGTTCGGCGAGAAGTTTTTCCAGGTCGTCTTCCCATAGAATTTTGCCACGGTCCATCGGTTGATCGGGATACTGGAATGCCGGCGTCATCCATTGATTCATCCCCAGATCCAGGTCGCTCATCACCAGCACTGGCGTCTGAAAATGCTCAGCGATATCCAACGCCCGCCAGCCGAATTCAAAACATTCGTTGACAGAGCCCGGGATCAGGATGATGTATTGGGTATCCCCATGGCTGATGAAATATGCAAATGTGTAATCACATTGAGCAGTGCGGGTGGGCAGACCTGTGCTGGGTCCAACCCGTTGCACATCCCAAACAACCACCGGGACTTCCGCATAGTATGCCAGACCAAGATACTCCGCCATTAATGACAGACCTGGCCCGGACGTGGATGTCATTGCCCGCAATCCTGCCCAACCGGCACCAACCACCATGCCAATGGCAGCCAGCTCATCCTCTGCCTGGACAACGGCACAGGTTTGCCTGCCTGTCTCTGGGTCCTTTCGAAGGAGCGGGACATAGTCGGTAAATGTCTCGGCAAGCGAGGTTGCAGGGGTAATGGGATACCAGCCTGCAAACTGCAGTCCTCCGTATAATGCACCGAGGGCACCCGCCATATTGCCATCCGCCATGATATAGCCTTCAGTTCCATTCATTGGCTCCACCCGGAACGGGTCGCGTTTTTCCAAATTGGCAGCAGCCCAATCAGCCGCTGCTTTTACCACAGACCAGTTGGAGTCAATCGCTTTTTTCTTACCCTTGAATTGAAATTCCAGTGTCTGGTACACCACATCCAGCGGAATGCCAATCATCTGCGCCAGCACCCCAACATATACCATGTTGGCAATATAATCCCGCATGCTTGGCGCAACATCCGCTTCTTTGACTAGTTTTTTCACCGGCATTGGGTAGGCAATAATGTCCTCCCGCAAATCGCTGATACGGAGGTCATCCGCATAAAACATGACTCCACCAGGAGAGATAAAAGGAGCTTCTTTTGCGATGGTAGCCGGATTCATTGCAACCACGATATCATCCTTTGCCACCCGTCCAATGTATCCCTTGCGGCTGACCCGGATGGTGTACCAGGTGGGCAGACCCTGAATATTCGATGGGAAGATATTTTTCCCGGATACCGGGATGCCCATCCGAAACAGGGACCGCAGGAGCAGGTTGTTTGCCGTCGCACTGCCAGATCCGTTCACCGTACTGACCGTCATACAAAAATCGTTCACGATCGGACAGCGCTTCTGTTCAATTGGATTTCCAGCAACAATCGTTTCTTCTGACATATCTCTCCTCTATGTGATGAATCATGATCCAACGACTATTCGAATTTTTGACTGATCGATGGTTTGGTTCTCTCTGTAATGAGGTGGATGTGTTCCACCAACAACTGGTATCCGCCATTCAAATCCCCGGCACAGACCGCATCGACAATCTTCTGGTGATAGGTCCATACCCGTCTCAAATAGTTGAGATCATTATATACACTCAGACCCACTGCCTCGTAAATATCCCAGTAGGTTTCCATGATTCCGGTTACAAAGGGATTGTTCAGGCGACTGTACAGTAGCAGGTGCAGTTGGCGGTGTTCCATATGCGGGATTTGCACCGGGGATCCATCCAGCTTTTGAAACGCCCTCCGGACCAAATCCAACAGTTCTGCATGATCTTCGGAATTTAACTGGCTGACCGCTTGGAACCAGTAGGCTGTCTCCACATGGTTGCGGAGGTCGGAGAACTGCTCAAGAGTATGCGGCTCAATACTCATGGCGTACACCACGCTTTTGACCACAGCCGGTTCAAACCGGTACTCCAGCCTGCGTATGCCAGTTTTGGGACGCACTTCCACCAACCCCATCGCCCTGGCAACTTCCAACTGCTCCCGCAAGCTGGCAATACTGATACCCAGTTCCCGGCTCAGGTCAGCCAGCGGGGGCAACCGATCATCTTCCGCTGACTGGGAATGCCTGGCGAGATATTTCAAAAACTCAGATTGTTCGAGTGGATTTCGATCGCGCAGCATCGATGCTCCGCAAGTATTCATGAATTAATCAGATTATTCCGATAATTGGAGTATAGCACGGCGGTTATGGCATGTCAAGCGACGTTTGTCATGTCAAAACACACCTGCTCCACGGTACTTTTGGCACCACGGAGCAGGTGTTTCATCTTATCATCCGATGAATGGAAGAATTATATGACGATGTTGACCAGTCGCCCAGGAACATAGACAATCTGCCGCGGGGTCTTTCCTTCCAAAAAGCGTTGGACTGTTTCACTCGCGAGTGCAGCCGCCCTGGCGTCCGCCTCCGGGATATCCACCGGCACGGTAATTCGGTCGCGCACCTTGCCGTTCACTTGGACAACCAGCGTAATTTCCTCCTGGGCTGCTGCGTCCTCATCCACCACCGGCCATGCCTGGGTGTGAATGGAATACGGCTTGCCCATCCGGCTCCACAATTCCTCTGTGATATGGGGGCAGACCGGTGCAAGGACCTTCAGGTAAATTTCCACGGCTTCATCCCATGCTGGCTGGTTCCCCATCCCGGCAGCCTTCGCTTTTGCCATTTCATTCAACAGTTCCATCAATCCAGACACAATGGTATTAAATTCAAAATGCTCAAAATCGTTTGTTACCGCTTTCAAAGTCTGGTGCACTTTTCGGCGGAACTGGCGAACTGCAGCCTCGTCCGGAGCGTGAGAGGCGGGTGCTGGATCCAAAACCAGGTTCCATAACCGCTTCAGCCAGCGGGAGGTTCCTTCAATCCCACCACCGCTCCACGGTCCACCCATCTCCCAGCGGGAAAAGAACATCAGGTATGCACGCACCGTATCCGCACCATAGGCGCGCACCAGGTCATCCGGTGGCACAACATTGCCCCGGCTCTTGGACATCTTTTCGCCATCCTCACCCAGCACCATCCCCTGGTTGCGCAGCTGCGTCATCGGTTCGTGCCCTTCCGTAATGCCCATATCACGGCAGGCTTTGTGAAAGAAGCGGGTGTAAATCAGGTGCATATTGGCATGCTCAATGCCGCCCGTGTAAATATCCACCGGCATCCAGTAATCATACTCATCCGCCGGGAAGGGTGATTTTGCACCTTCCATTCCCTTATTCAAGTATCCCAGGTGATACCACGAGGAACACATGAATGTATCCATCGTATCGGTTTCCCGCTCTGCCTGCCCACCGCACTGTGGGCAGGTGGTGAAACGCCAGGTGGGGTGCAGTTTGAGTGGGCTTTCACCCGTTGGCTTCCATTCCACATCATCAGGCAGTAATACCGGCAACTGGTCTTCAGGGACTGCAACCGCACCGCAATTTGAACAGTAGACAATCGGGATCGGAGCGCCCCAGTACCGCTGGCGGGAAATTAACCAGTCGCGCAGCTTGTAATTGACAGCACCGCGCCCAACCCCCATTTGCTCCACAAAAGCAACTGCCTTGTGGAATGCTTCTTCTCCAGGGGTTCCTGTCAGGGGTCCGGAATTGACCATGGTGCCCAAGGCAGGAACGGCTGCCGTCATCTCAACCGGATCAATTGCAGGAGTATCCGCCGATTGAATAACCACCCGGATCGGCAGGTGATACTTGCGGGCAAATTCAAAATCGCGCTGATCGTGTGCCGGAACAGCCATGATTGCCCCGGTGCCATAGGTCATCAACACATAATCCGCAATCCAGATGGGAATACGCTCACCATTGACCGGATTGATTGCATACCCACCCGTAAAAACCCCTGTCTTTTCCTTGTCAGTGGCTTCCCGCTGGATATCCGTTTGACTGGTTGCCTGCAGAATGTAGGCATCAATCATTTGTTTTTGCTCCGGTGTCGTGATGCTTTGCACCAGGGGATGCTCGGGTGCCAGCACCATAAAGGTTGCTCCCCATAACGTATCCGGTCGGGTGGTAAATACTTCCAAGGGATCACCATATTCAGTTTTGAAAACGACTGCCGCCCCTTCCGACCTGCCAATCCAGTTGGTTTGCAGCACACGAACCCGTTCCGGCCAATCCACTTGATCATAATGCAGCAATTCATCAGCATACCTGGTTGTTCGGAAGAACCATTGCTCCAGGTTTCGCTTCGTAACAGGCGTACCACATCGCTCGCAATGCCGGTCCTCTCCCCAGACCTGCTCGCGTGCCAGGGTGGTGTTGCAATTCGGGCACCAATCCACCGGGGATTTCTTCCGGTATGCCAATCCATGCAAAAACAATTGCCGGAAAAACCACTGGGTCCACTTGTAATAATTGGGATCACAGGAGACAATTTCCCGCCGCCAATCGAACATGGCACCCATGGTACGCAGTTGGCGCCGCATATTTGCCATGTTTTGTTCCGTCCAGTACCGTGGATGGATTCCCTTTTTAATGGCAGCATTCTCTGCGGGCAAGCCAAAAGCGTCAAACCCAATCGGGAAAAGGACATTGTACCCCTGCATGCGTTTAAACCTGGCGCGCGCATCTGACGGCGTCATTGCATACCAGTGCCCGATATGGAGATCGCCGGATGGATACGGGAGCATGGTCAGGGCATAATATTTGGTGCGGTTGGGATCAATATCCGACCGATACAGTCCATCGGCATCCCATTTTGCCTGCCACTTGGCTTCTATTTCTGCTGGAATATAGTTGTTGTTGCTCATTTTGCATCTCCGTCATACTTGTTCTTCATCAAGAACCACCACGTGGTTCCATCCGGCATATAAAAACAAAAAAGCCCTCACCCCACCAGGGGCGAAGGCAATCTCCGCGGTACCACCCTGCTTGTCCGGTTGAAATAAAACCCGAACCGCTCATTAACGCGCTAACGGGCGCACCCGGCACCGGTTACTTGAATTTCACCGATGCAGCTGACTTTCCTGGTTATGGAAAGCCTGCAGGCGAGTTCAACCTGGTGCGCTCCGCTCGGCACATTGTTGGGCTCTCACCTCGCTCTCCCAGCTCGCTGACGGATGATCTACTACTCCTGCTTTTGCCTTTAAGTGTGGACCCAGGGGGATTCGAACCCCCGGCCTTCTCAATGCCATTGAGACGCGCTCCCAACTGCGCTATGGGCCCAGGACATGCTATTTCTGTTGTAAAGTTCTGCGGGGTGATCCACCCCAGGTGGACCTGAGGGGATTCGAACCCCTGGCCTCCTCAGTGCGATTGAGGCGCGCTCCCAACTGCGCTACAGGCCCCTTTTCAAGAGTATCAAGATTTTACCTGACTCACCCGCGCCTGTCAAGCACTGATTTTTTCAATCAGATTAAAAGAGATATTCCAACAGGGTGCCGATTCCAAAACACAGCACCGCTGCAACCACCCACACCAGGAATCCCACAAAATCCCCCCTTGATTTTCGGGGATTTTCTCCAGCCACCTCCCGGCTCTCCCTGTTTTCGCCTTTCGGTTGCAGGGATGGGCGATTGAAATAATCCCCGGCACCTGCCAGCGTCCCGATCAACATCAACAGCACGCCGCTCCAGACAATTGCACGCCCAAAGGAGTCCCACTCCCCAGCCCCAAACACCCAGTTAAATAATCCGGCAACCAGGATTGCACCCAGAACCGCCAGTCCAACTTTCTTGATAAAGTCAACCATCTGTCCTTCCTAGTCCACCTTCTTGCTGCGCACTATCACGTCCCGTCCTGATACTTTCTTCAGCAGGTCGCTCTTTTCTTGCGCTCCGGATTGGTCCGCACCTGCCCGGTTGTGGACAAGACAGTGGACAATGATTTTCTTCCTGCTGGTCTTGCAGAAAACATCCATCACCAGGGATTGGTGGGTGGAATCCAAGCCATCTGCCAGGCGCAGGATCGCTGCCAGCCAATCGACAATTTTCCGCTCCGCATCGCCAAGGGCTGCATAATGATCATGTTCGAGGGATGGGAGAGCTCGTCTGTGATACCGTGCGATGGAGCCAATGATCAGTCGCTGATGTTGATCCAGTGGAAGCAGGGGGGATTTTAAGATAATGCGCAGACTGGCTTTATGATGCGCCTGCCAGCCTTCCACCCATCCGGCATCATGCAATACTGCCGCTATTTCCAGCCAGTTGCGTTCCACCTCTCCCATCTGGTGCAGTTCCTTGAGCTGGTCAAACAATTGGAGTGCCAGCCGGGTCACATGCTCTGTGTGCCGCATATCCGTCAGGCAGGTTTTTGCCAGTTCCCGGGCGGAATTGACCACAGGTGCATCATCTGATATCTGACTACTCGCATTTGGTTCCACGTTGGCTATTCCTCACCCTGAATCGCTGCCAGATTTTTCCCCAGGATTGCCATTTGGGCAAATTCCTCAGGTAAACCAGCCTGCCGGATGGCTGTCACAGTCCGCTCAACATCATATTCGAGGCGGATATGTTCCACCTGGATGTTCCCAACCTCAACTTGAATGATTGCAAAACTTGCCCGTGGATCTCCATCATCGGGTCTGCCAACGCTGCCGGGGTTGACATACCAGGTCGCATCCGCCTGGCGGACAAACGGGAGGTGGGAGTGCCCGCAAAGCACCAGGCTGGCATGGGTCATCCGGTTCAACTCCAGAAAACGCTCCTCGGGTGTTGCCGGTCCCAGGTGCTCACTGTGCGATTCGGGACTGCCGTGCACCATCAGGATCCGCCAGCCTTCCGCAGAAATGTGCCGTTTTCTTGGCAATGCTTGAAGGAACTTTTTATTCGATTCCGACAAATTTCGAAAAGCCCAATCAAAAGCCAGCCATTTCTGGGGTGCCTTGCGGGTTTTCCAGGCTTCCCGTTTTTCCTCCCAGCGCAGCACCTTTTCATCATAATTTCCAATAATACTGATAATACCGGGGTGACCAAGCCGTTCAATCACCTGACCCGGAAAGGCACCATAGCCAATAAAATCCCCCAGGTTCAGAATTGCATTCACTTCCTGCTGTTTAATCCTGTCAAGTACAGCCTCCAGGGCAGGCAGGTTCGCATGCACGTCGCTGATGACCGCAAACCGTTTCACCCTGCTTCAGCCTCTGTTTCCGCCGGGATATCCAATTCGGGATCAATGCTGGCAGATGGAATCAACCTCTCAGGTATCCTGACTGCATCCCGCAAGCTTTGCCAGGCATTCTCCCCATTCCAGGCATCCCACTCTCTCAGAAATTTTCCATAGGTTTTATTGCGATCCTGCTGACAGCGATTGAGGAAGTAATCCAATCCGGGGCTCAGCTTGCGAAATGGTCCAAAGATTCCATAGTATTCATAGGTTCTCTGCCGTTCTTCCTTGATGAATTCCGGCAGCCATGCAATCCAGACATCATCATCATGAATATTGCCAAGCAGATCCTGCACCCGGCGCATGGTTTGAAGGTGCGGTTTCATTCCTTCCTCATATAATTCCGCAAAGATTTCCAGGGTGTACCGGAGATGTTTGGCGGCAATCCGCATGGCATGCAATTTCTCAACTTCATCCGGATCATGGATATAAGGTTCAAAAGACAGGAACTTATCCAGGGCATCACCCACAGATTGTTGCGCAAGTCCATAAAGAACCGGGGAATCCATGTTAATTAATGCCCGTAAAGCAGCAATCGGTCCCAATATTTGTTGCATTTCCTGTGATACCCCGCTCTTTTCATATTTCGCAAGTGATTTCAGGACATCCGCTTGCAGTCCTTTCCGGCGCTGCTGTATGCGAACCAGCAGTCGGTGTACACCTGCTTTCTCCAAGCCCTGGGGAATCTCCTGATAAACCTGCCGGAGTAAATCAAGCTGGACATCGGTATCCCGAGCCGCTCCCAGGGAACGGGTGATGCTGCGGACCTGTCGCACCCAATCAATTACCCGTTTTCCCGGCATCCATTTTTCAAAGGTAGCCAATCCTGCCCGCAGCCTCCTTGTGGCTACGCGCATCCTATGGATATTCTCGATATCCCCTCCATCCCGCACGCCGGGAATTTCGATCAGGATCGCCTCAAGGCTGCGGGTCAGGATGCCAGATCCATACACCTGGATCACTGATATTTTCTTTTTTGCCATCGGACAATCCTCTCTTTTTGGGGTGCCCGGTCCATGATCGGTTTATGCTGTTTCCAGCAGAGGTCGGATTCTTGTCTTTAATTCCTCAAAAACCGCATTGACTGGTCGGTTGGCATCAATCGTTTCAAAGCCATATTCTTCCGCCATCAGGTCAAATTCCTGGATGACCCTGCCTTGATATACACAAAAGCTGTCGTATAAGTTATCCGCGCAACGGATATCCATGCCGGATTCCCAGTAATTAAAGCCCCGCCCATAGACCATGCGCGAGACCAGTGTTGGGATGTCCGCCCGGAGATAATAGACCACGTCCGGTTTGAGAGCAAAGCCGTACACATTCTTCGCCCATTCCCGGTTTGCCCCACGGACGATATCACGGGCAATGATGGAATAGAAATAGCGATCAGAAAGCACATAGAACCCAGCCTTAAGCGCCGGGATAATCTGGTTTTCCAGCCGGTCCGCAAAATCAGTAGCGTAAAACAGGCTCATGGTTTGACGTCCCAGCGTATGACCCACTTTCGCCTGGTCCAATCCAACCTGTGTTAATGCGGAACGCCGTAATCCGGTATCGGAGACAGCATACCCGCTATCTTCCAGCCACTTCCGGAGTAATCCAATTTGGGTCGATCGCCCCACTCCATCCGTACCTTCCAACACAATCAACTTGCCGGGCAAGTCCCCAACGGCACGATAAGGAAAACCGCAGCCATAAAAAACGGGGTCGGTCATGACTCACCTCCGGCAGTATTGGTTTCAACAACCACTTTCTTTTTCCGGGACGCACGGACTGGAACAGACGGGTTGGGTAATCCTTCCCATCCAATCAGGATTTTCCGAACCAGCTGGCGAACCAGCTTTTGTTGTTTTTGCACGTTTCCTGTTCCATCCATTACAACAAATCCATACTCATCCACCATCGCGTCATACTCGCTGACAATCCGCTGCTGGAAAAGGCGGAAGCTGGTAATCCGGTTCTCCGAAAGTCCCAGGTCCATCCCGGCTTCATAATATTTCAGCTTTGCCCTTCCCGAAGTGATCCGGTCGACTGCGATATTCACCGGAACACGGAAATATAGAACCAGGTCGGGCTGTGGAGCAAACGAATACAAATTCCGTACCCAATCCCGATCCACCCCCCGCGCCACATCCCTGGCAAATGCCGTAAAAGCGTACCGGTCCGCCAGGACAATCACACCCGCCTTCAACATGGGTTGAATATGATTTTCCCATCGATCGGAAAAGTCCGTTGCCTGCAACAGGCTGAATGAAGTTGGAGTAAAGGCTTTTTCATCCTTGCCAAGGCGGGTTGTGCTCTTTACAAGCTCGGAGGAATTCCATTCACTGAAATAAACCGATTTTCCATGGGTTTGCAGCCATTTATATAACAGGTCAATCTGGGTGGATTTTCCGCTTCCATCAATTCCTTCCACCACAATCAACTTTCCCGGATATGGATTTGGAGACAGCATATGCCCTCCTCGATTAATAAACATGATGATAATTTAATATTATACAATTTTTCAATGAAAAATAAAAACACCGGATTACGCTTGGGTAATCCGGTATTTTTATTTAACAACATTCAGCGGAATCAATCTTCATCATCAAGATCAGCATCTTCATCATCTGTCGTATCCATCTCCATCAGTTCACCGGTCACAATAAAAACCGTCCGCTCACAAATATTGGTGACACGGTCTGCCATCCGTTCCAAGTTATGAGCCACCCACATCAGCAGGTTGGCATGGTCAATGGTATTGGGATTGGCAATCATCCAGTTGACAATTTGGCGATACACCTGGTTGTAAAGTGCATCCACCTGGTCATCCTCGCGGGGAATGCTGCTGGCTTCTGCGGCACTTTCCCGCACAAAGGCACTTAATGCCCGGTGGAGCATTTCCACAGCCAGTTGTGCCATCCGGTCAAACTCAGCCGGGATGGGAAGGTCCTCCCCATCGATTTTTCGGGCAATTTTTGCAACCCCTTTGGCATAATCACCCATCCGCTCCAATTCATTAATCACTTCCAACATGGCAGCCAGCAACCTTAAGTCGCGCGCCATGGGTTGCTGGGTGGCTATTAAAATCAGAATGGCATTCTCAATGGCATATCGCTTGTCATTGATATACGAATCATCCCGGTAAATGCGGTTGGCAGCCGGAACATCCCGGTTACGGAGAGCCTGCACAGCCTGCAGCATGGCTTGTTCCACCATACTGCCAAGCAGCAACACTTCATCCTGGATATGGTGAATTTGACGGGTTAACGCTTCTCTTGTCATGCTGCTGCCTCTTCCTAGCCAAACCGCCCGGTAATATAATCTTCCGTTCTTTGATCTTTTGGATTGGTGAAAATCTGGTTGGTCTCCCCATATTCTACCAGCAAACCCGCCCGGTCTGTCGTATCCATCGTGAAGAAGGCGGTGTAGTCCGACGCCCTGGCAGCCTGCTGCATATTATGCGTTACGATAATAATAGTGTAGTGAACAGAAAGTTCACGCATCAGGTCTTCAATTTTCAATGTGGCAATTGGATCCAAAGCAGAACATGGTTCATCCATCAAAATAATTTCCGGTTTGACTGCCAGCGCCCTGGCGATGCAAAGCCGTTGCTGCTGACCGCCGGACAACGCCAATGCACTCTTGGACAGGGAATCCTTGACTTCATCCCAAAGAGCAGCCTGGGAAAGGGATTCTTCCACAAGGTCATCCATATTCCCGGTGAAGCCATTTATTCGGGCACCCCAGGCAACATTTTCATAAATGGACTTGGGGAAAGGATTGGGCTTTTGAAACACCATGCCGATCAGCCTGCGGATTTGCACGGGATCCACGTCAGTGGCATAAATATTTTGTCCATGGAATAATACCTCCCCGGTCAACCTGGTGCCGGGAATTAAATCATTCATCCGGTTAAAGCAGCGAATGACTGTGCTTTTTCCGCAGCCGGATGGACCAATGATTGCGGTAATTTTCCGGGGTTCAATATCCAGATTGACATTTTTTACCGCGCGAAACGAGCCATAATAAAAATCCATCTCGCGCACTTCCAATGCCATCGTATGTTCACGTTCCATCATATCCATTAACCCTGTCAAATCCGATTTTGAAGGCGATTTCGCAGCAGGATTGCTGCCGCATTGAGTGTTAAAAGAACAATCAGCAAGACCAAAATTGCTGTGGCTGCAATATTCCGAAACGCCTCCTGCGGACGAGTAGTCCAATTATAAATCAGGATGGGGAGCGCCGTAAACTTGGAGAAAGGTCCGGTGGGGTCACTGGTCAGATAAGTTGCCGCCCCAACGACAATCAGAGGAGCTGTCTCGCCAATTGCCCTGGAAATTGTCAGGATGGTTCCGGTAAGGATGCCGGAAATTGCCGATGGAAGAACATGATGCCAGATGGTCTGCCAGCGGGTGGCACCCAGCCCATAGGATGCCAGCCGCAGGGACTGGGGTACCGCCCGGATTGCCTCCCGGGCATTGACAATCATCACCGGCAAGACCAGCAATCCCATCGTCAAGCCTGCTGAGAGGATGGTGCGCCCATTTCCGCCTTCAATACCCACGAAGGACCCACTGGTGATGCCCCCAAGGGCTCTCACAAAGATTGCCAGTCCGAGAATGCCATACACAATGGAGGGTACCCCGGCAAGGTTTTCGATATTCGCCTGGATAACCCGGTTAAACCATACCCGTTGGTCGGCATATTCCTCCAGGTAAATTGCCGCACCAATGCCAATTGGAAATGCAAATCCGATTGTAATCAAAATCAGGAATAATGACCCCAGCAAAGCTGGACGGATTCCTGCAAACAAAGGATTGGATGACATGGGGCGGTTCAAAAATTCCGGCTTTATCCATAGATGAAATTTCAATTCAGCATCAGGATACCGCTCTGCTGCATCAGCAAGCATTTCCTCCCGGTTAAAAATTCCCATGGAAAGCCGGTAACTCATCACTACGGATGGTTGAAGCACTTCCTCAGTAATCAAGTCAAGAATATCTTCCGTGCTTCGATCAGTAAATGGAATTGCCTGGTTCAGCGCTTTAAACCGCCTTGCAGTGACGTTATCCTGAAGGATGCCCACCAGCTCATCCTGGCTCAATGCTTCCAACGGCTGCAAGCTGAGCTCGGATGGTTGATTTTTGTATTCAACCACAATCCATCCCATGGTCTGATCCACAATACTGAACAGCAGCACCACCAGGCTCAAGACACCAATCACCAGCGAACTGACAAATAGATTTCGCCAGGCTTTGCCCTTGCGGTGTCGCCCCGCCAGGGATTCCTGGTTCCCATTGCCAAACATCCAACTGTTGAATGGTTTCATTCGTAAACCTCACGGAAGCGGACAACCAGTTTGCGGCTGAGGAAATTTAACCCCAGTGTGATTACAAAGAGTAGCAGACCAATGGCAAAAATACTGTTATAGTCCGCCGAATCATAACTGAGATCACCGCCGCTAATTCGGGCAATATAACCGGTCATGGTCTCTGCTGACTTCAATGGATTAAAGGTGAATGCTGGACCGGAACCCGCAGCAATCGCCACAATCATTGTCTCGCCAATTGCACGTGAGATTCCCAGCAGGACTGCAGCAATGATTCCAGAGAGGGCTGCCGGTAAGACTACTTTGATGGAAGTTTCCAGGCGGGTTGCCCCCAATCCATAAGCCGCCTCGCGGAGCGAGCGTGGCACGGCGCTCAAAGCATCTTCGCTCATGGATGATATTAATGGCAGAATCATGATCCCCATCACCAAACCGGCAGACAGGGTGTTATATATCTGAACGGTATCACTGCCAAGGATTGACCTCAAAATGGGTGTTACAAAAGTCAGGGCAAAATATCCATACACAACCGTTGGAATGCCAGCCAAAATTTCCAGCAAGGGTTTTAATATTTTACGAACCCTGATGGACGCATATTCGCTGAGGTAGATGGCAGAAGCCAGGCCCAGGGGGATGGCAACCACCATGGCAAAGATGGTTGTCATGAGGGTTGCATTGACCAATGGCAGAACGCCAAAGGAACCAATGGTCGGCGACCACCTGGTTCCTGTCAGAAAATCCCACAGGCGCACTTCCGGCGTTTGAAAAAACAACAGCGACTCCTTACCCAGTTCAAAAACAATTCCAACCGTGGTAAGGATGGACACTGCACCTGCAAGCAACAGGAAAACCTGGATCATCATTTCACCAGGACGTTTTTTCCTGGTCAGTTGCTGGCGGATATTGGGTTCAAGCTGATCCTTGGATCCGATTTGAGAGGTGGTAGCATATTCTGCCATGAGATATCCCCGGTAAAAAAGTGAAGGGAGGTTGTGAGGAGACAAGACAACCTCCCTTCCATGAAATTCCAAATGCTACTTCACGGCATCCAGGAACAATTGCCGGGCAGTTTTGAGAGCCTCCTCGCTGGCTGGGAAATAACCCACATCATCAATCCATTCATTGACATAGGTCAGAAAGTAATTGATGAAACCTGCAACCTGGGGCTTCTGTTTCAACACGTTGGCATCCGAGTAGATAAATAACGGGCGGGCAAGTACATACTCGCCACTCTCGGCAGTTTCAAACGAAGGCGCAATTCCATCAACAGACAGGGCAATCAAGCGGGATTCTTGCTGTTTGTAATAAGCAAAGCCAAAATAACCAATGGCGTATGGGCTGCCTTCCACTCCCTGGACAAGGACGTTATCATCCTCACTGGTTTGGATATTGGTTGCATCCAACGCCAGCTTCTTGGCATCATCCAGCTTCTCGATCTTCTGCGGTTTTTGGATCACAACCTCAACAAAAAAGTCAAAAGTTCCGCTATCGGTTCCCGGCGTAAAGCGCTGAATCGGTTCTGCTGGCCAATCCGCCCGCACATCCGACCATTTTTCAGCACTTGTGAACAATAATCCCAGTTCGTCCAGGGTGATATCTTTTGCAAAGGTATTTTCTTTGCTGACAACCACCGCAATTGCATCAGTGCCCACCCGGAATTCCAGGGGAACACGGGCAGGGTTCAGGGCTGCACAAGCTTCCATCTCACTGTCCTTGATTGCACGGCTGGCATTGGCAATATCAGTCTCGCCCGTCTTGCAAAACCGTTCAAATCCTCCACCGGTTCCAACTGAAGCTATGTTTACATTACCGGTGAATCCATCCTTATTGAAGTTTTCAGCAACTGCTTCTGAAAGGGGATACACGGTGGAACTGCCCGCAATATTGATGTCACCAGTCAGGCTGGCAGGATCCACTTCCGGGAGCATTCCTTCCGGAACGGCTTCTGTGGCAACTTCTGTTACAGCCTCTGTCACAGGCGGAGTTGTGGTTGGTGCAGCGGTTGGTGAGCAGGCTGTCAAAACCATTGACAATCCAATCACCAGGCTGACCATGACGATATACTGTTTCCTCATCTTTTCCTCCATTTTTTGAATGTTCTTACAGGAACATCATATCGCACCAACTTTAAATCCCCGCCAACGGATTGTTAACATCTTGTGAACAATCCGTAAGGGTTTGGTAAATCATGGGATCTCCCATCTCTCTACCAATTGTGAAAGCACTGGTATAATTAGCCGCCGTGATTGGTAGTGTAATGGAAGGTTGAAGTCTTTATGCTTGAAAAACTTGCAATTATTGAAGCTCGTTACAACGAATTAAACCAGTTGATGGAAGAAAACATGGGGGATTACACCCGGGTTGTGGAACTGGCAAAGGAACGAGCTGAACTTGATGAAATTGTCCACCTGACCCAGGAATATCGGCTGGTGCTCCAACAACTGGAGGAGGCTCGCCAGCTGCAGGATGCAGATGACGAGGACCTTCGCATGCTTGCCATCTCCGAGCTGGATGAACTTACCAGGCGGTCTGAGATATTGGAAAACCAGTTGAAACTCCTGCTGGTTCCCAAGGATCCCCGTGATGATCACAATATCATTGTGGAAATTCGTGCCGGAACGGGCGGGGATGAAGCTGGTTTGTTTGTCGCCGATCTTTTCCGTATGTATGTCCGCTATGCAGAACGTCACAACTGGCATACAGACGTTCTTTCCGCCAACGAAACCGGCATTGGTGGATTCAAAGAGATAATTTTTTCCGTCAAGGGACGGGGGGCTTATTCCCGCCTGAAGTTTGAATCTGGTGTCCACCGTGTCCAACGAATTCCAGCAACCGAATCATCTGGGCGGATTCACACATCCACGGTGACTGTTGCTGTGCTTGCCGAGGTGGAGGAAGTCGATTTACACATCCCTGAATCTGACCTGGAAATAGATGTATACCGATCAGCCGGTGCAGGTGGACAGAATGTTCAAAAGAACTCCACTGCCATCCGCATTACACACAAGCCTTCCGGTATTGTGGTTGCCTGCCAGGATGAACGATCCCAATTACAGAACAAGCTGCGGGCAATGAGCATTCTGCGTGCCCGCTTGTACGAAATTGAGGTGGAAAAGCGGCGGGCAGAAATGGACGAATCAAGGCGCTCCCAGGTGGGAACCGGGGAAAGAGCAGAGAAAATCCGCACATACAACTACCCGCAAAACCGGGTTACGGATCACCGCGTCAATATCTCTTCGTTCAATCTTCCTGCTGTGATGGATGGTGAACTGGACCAGTTTATCGATGAATTATCCCAGCGGGATGAAACCGAACGACTCTCCAGCATTGGAGAAGGGGATGAGGACGAATAATCTTCACACCTGGCTTATCCAGGCTCGCCAGAGGTTGTCCGCATTCAGCGAAACACCCGAACTGGAATTGCAGGTCCTGGCAGCGCATGAATTGGGACAAACCCGCACCTGGGTCATTGCCCATCCTGCGCTGGAATTAACCTATCAACAGGAAGGGCACCTGAATGCCATGCTCGACCAGCTCATCCAGGGAGTGCCCCTGCCCTACCTGACAGGCAGATGTGAATTCTATGGTCTGTCCTTTCATGTATCCCCGCAGGTGTTGATTCCCCGCCCTGAGACGGAACTGCTTGTGGATAATGCCTTACAGTGGCTCAAGGACCATCCTCATCGCCGCTGCGTGGCAGATGTTGGAACTGGATCGGGGATCATCGGGGTAACGCTTGCCCATCTGGTTCCGGGTGTATCGATTGTTGCAACCGATATTTCAGCAGAGGCATTGGAAATCGCCCGGGAAAATGCAAACGCACACCAGTTGGAGGACCGCATCCAATTTATGCATGGCGACCTTCTGCATGGTGTTTCCGCCCACTTCGACCTCATCTGCGCCAACCTGCCATACATCCCTGCCAAGACCCTCACCAAACTGAGCGTGGCGAGGCACGAACCCCGGATTGCCCTGGATGGTGGACCGGATGGATTGGACCAAATCCAACGCCTCGTTGCAAACGCCGAACAATGGATTACTCCCGGCGGCATGATGCTAATGGAAATTGAATCCAGCCAGGGAGAATCTGCCCCATCGCTCGCCAGGAAGTATCATCCAAACGCTCAGATTTCCGTACAGGAAGATTTATCCGGTCACCCCAGGCTATTGACCATTCAATGGAATTAATATGACAACCACCACTACGATCTCAATTCTGGATCCAGGCGCCATTCCAGCAGCCCTGACCATCCTTCGGGAAGGCGGTTTGATTGCCTTCCCAACCGATACCGTGTACGGGCTGGCTTCCGGCATCGATAGCGAAGCCAGCATCCGCCAGTTGTTCCTTGCCAAGGGCAGAAATTGGACAAAAGCAATTGCTGTGTTAATCGGTGAGATGGAACAATTGCCCATCGTTACACCAAACCTCCCTCCCGCCGCATTGGAACTGGCATCCCGGTTCTGGCCTGGAGCATTGACCCTGATCGTTCCCCGCAACATCCATCTGCCTGCACTCATTTCTCCTCTTCCAACCATCGGCGTCCGCATGCCAAACCATCCATTTGCATTGTCATTGCTGCGCCAGACCGGTCCCCTGGCAACCACATCTGCAAACCTGTCGGGGCAAACCAGCCCCCTGACTGCCCGGGATGTCATCAATCAATTGGATGGAAAAGTGGACCTGATCCTGGATGGCGGACCCTGCCCCGGCGGTGTTCCATCCACGGTTGTGGATTGCACAACCCCGGAATTAAGGGTATTACGGGAAGGCGCGATTTCTCCCAAGGATCTGTTCCCCTCCAGGAAATAAAACCGGGCGGAACAATCATTCACTCCGCCCGGCTGAGTTCAAGACCCTAAATCTTCCCGGGGATGCTGTTTCTTTACCAGCAACAGGATCAGCCCCAGCGGTAGAAAAGCCCACCCGCAAATCCCGGCTGGAGGTTTGACAGGATCCGATGGGGGCACCGGGGTGGATTGCGGTATTGGGTCCGTTAAAGCAGGTTTTGGTGTAATTGTTGATGAATCACCACCGGAAATGACCGGCAGCTGGATGGCATGGGTGGGTTCACCCTCCGCCACAACCTGGTAAGCTTTCCCATCCAGCATAAGGATTACGCTTTGACCCAATGCAAACGCAGCAGCAATATCCTCCCTGCTGCCAGCCAGCTTGTAATAATCAGTGGATAAGAAGCCCACTCGAATCAGCTCATCCCTGTCGGGATCATAGGCGGTGTCTGTCCAGATCCCGTCCTGGAGGACAAAAGTGCGTGCCCCCACAATCCGGATCAGGGAGCCTTCCTGTCCTGCCGGAACTTCCGGGGCAGCATTCGCCTGGGAAAGCGCACCTTCTTCAACAGCTTTTTCAACCGCCCCCATGCCGCTCACCAGGGTGGGTTGTGCAAGCATTTGCGAGTAGGCATCCTGTGCCAGCCGGTTGAGGTTCTCCGCGCCTAGTGCAGCCGGTTCCGTAACCAGGTAGGATGTGTACGGAGTCACAATTCCATACCGGATGGACAACCTGACCACCTGATCCACCAGTTCCTGGTTCACACCACTCAAGCGGATTTGGTTAAGCAAATATCCAACCTTCCGGGTTGCCCACAATCGGGGCAGCATTGCACCTGTTCCCACCCGCCCAACACTTCTGTTCGTAAATTGCTGATCCGGGAAAATAAAGGTTTGCTGTTTTCCATTGACCTGACCGGTCAGTGTCACATCGTATTCTCCCCCCAATACATATCGCCCTACAACCACCACCTGGCTTCCAACAAAAAAATCCGGCAGTGGATTTGGGAATACATCATACGTCGTCAAACCGCCAAAATCCAATGCAAGGTTTGTTAAGACCGGGGTGCTGATTTTTGCATAGAATGCAGAAAGGATCTCGTCCAGCGGTTCTCCCGGTCGAACGTAGGAGCTTAAGCCGTGATGTTCTCCGCTTAACGAATCCAATAGGTAAGTATCTACGTCATACCCCACACCAAACGTGAACAAGCGCAGATTCTTTTTGGTGGACAAAGCCACATCGGCAAGGATTTTTTCGCTCCGGATTTCTCCAGCGGTCGGCAAGCCATCAGTCATAAAAATCAGGTAGGTTACCCTTTCCGAATCTGCAACTGCCAATGTATCCAGCAATGCCTGGTGAATATCCGTGCTTCCCATCGCCGCCAGGGTATCCACCCATCGGACCGCTTCACCTGCATTGGCTGCAGGGCTCAGTTCGGGAGAGAAACGCTTCAGGTGATCACTGAAAGAAGAAAGATAAAAACGGTCTTCGGAATTCAGGTGTGTCAGGATGAATCGGGCTGCCGCCTGAGCCTGTTGAAATTTTTCCCCTTCCATGCTGCCGGATTGGTCCAGCACCAGCAGTACATCCTTCGCAACTGGTGCAGTCTCTCCCTGCATGCCAGGAGCCAGCAACAACAGGAAAAAGCCATCCTTCTCCTGAACATCCTCTGAATCCCGGAAGGTGAACAGGTGAAAAGCTTCGGTTTCTCCAACAGAGTAGTACAGTGAAAAATCCTGGTCTGGCAGGACATTGACCGCCTCATAGCTGGCGGAAAACCGGTAATCATCCTCGCGGGAAATGCTGATTGCATGGCTGGGGGAATAGACTGCCCGCACTGGAACCATGGAATTCGCCTCAATCGTGATGGAGACCTCCTCCAATGGCTCCAGGGAATATTTTTCCGTATTCAATGGATAGGTGTATTGAATCAATCCATGGTCGGCAGTCAGAACCTGCTGATATTCCAACTCAATCCGCCTTTCCCCCTCAGGCGGAATTGGAAAAATGCTTGCCTGGACGGCACCCCTGCCAATGTACTCCAGCAATGCGGGATCACGCATGGAATTGACAATTTCCTGGTAGGTTTGGCGTGCCTGGTCGGCAGTCAATACCACCCCTTCCACCGGTTTTCCATCCACCCAGAGCGTAAAATTGCTGACAACTGCATCAAGAGGGAGAGGAAAAATGTATGTCCCCTCCACGATCCAATCGTTTGGATTATAAAAAACCTGGTCCACGTGGGTAATTGCCAGTTGATCCTTGATCGTCACAGTCACATGGTGGTAGCGGATGACAAGCTGGGTCATTGGGCGCGGGGATGGACACTGATCCGGCGGGCACGGCGGTATTTCCGGAATAACAATCCCATCCGCCGAAACCACTCCAGCAGTGGAAAATAATATCCCCAAACAAATCAGTACAGAAATCCATGAGTTACGCATCACGACCTCCTCTCCCTTTCCATTCATTGGACGGATGCGGAAAGAGGAAAGTTCCTCTTCGGCAGTCGGATATATCAGGATCGATTACAATTAACATATTCTCCATGGATTTTTAATGAAAAGGACCCCTGATGATTAAAATCACCCGTGAAGCTGCATTGGAATACCACCATCGGGACGGTGTTCCAGGTAAATTATCCGTAATCCCCAGTAAACCGCTGGATACACAGTTGGATTTATCCCTCGCATATACCCCGGGTGTGGCTTATCCGGTGCTTGAAATTGAGAAATTTCCTGAAACATCCTATGACTATACAAATAAAGGGAACCTTGTAGCCGTCATTTCCAACGGTACAGCCATTCTTGGATTGGGAGATCGCGGCGCGCTGGCATCCAAGCCAGTCATGGAAGGCAAAGGAGTCCTTTTCAAAAAATTTGCTGATATTGATGTCTATGATATCGAAGTGGATACACACGACCCGCAGCTCATGATTGAGGTGGTTGCATCAATTGCCCCCACATTCGGTGGCATTAACCTCGAAGATATCCGCTCGCCGGAATGTTTTCTCATTGAGCGCGCCCTCCAATCCCGGTTGAATATCCCGGTTTTTCATGATGACCAGCATGGCACAGCAATTATCCTTGGTGCAGCCCTGCTGAATTCCCTTGAGTTAACCAATCGAAAAATTCATGAGATCAAGGTCGTTTTCTCTGGTGCCGGTGCAGCCGGAATTGCCTGCGCCAATCAACTCGTCAAGCTGGGTGTTCCAGTGGAGCATATCTGGATGTGCGATATCGCCGGGTTGGTCTATCAAGGCAGACAGGAAGCCATGTTCCCGGAAAAGGAGATCTATGCCCAGGGCGACCAGCCCGGTACACTGGCAGAAACACTGGAAGGTGCGGATGTCTTTATCGGGGTATCGATTGCAAACATCCTGACAGCTGAAATGATCCAGCGGATGTGCCGGCAGCCCATCATCTTTGCGATGGCAAATCCCGATCCAGAAATTCCTTACGAAGTTGCCCAGCAGGCTCGCCCGGATGCAATTGTTGCCACCGGGCGCTCCGATTACCCTAACCAGATCAACAATGTCCTCGGTTTTCCCTACATTTTTCGAGGTGCACTGGATGTTCATGCCCGTGCCATCAACGACGAAATGAAAATTGCTGCATCCAATGCACTGGCAGCG